>Ga0256832_1001741_pt1 | contig 14849 bp, 16 predicted proteins | sample 134614metaG_FD_190534 | JGI IMG/M metagenome (GOLD analysis project Ga0256832, IMG submission 190534) | Hydrothermal vent microbial communities from Lau Basin, Pacific Ocean - 134-614 | ecosystem: Environmental > Aquatic > Marine > Hydrothermal vents | place: Pacific Ocean: Lau Basin | collected...
GAACGTGATGAACGTGATGAACGTGATGCGTGTAACAATCGTAGTTCAACCATGCTTGGAAACGGGTTCCTTAGCGTCTTATATGGCCAAATTTGCAGAGGGAAACGGCTGTAGTCGTTAAGTTGTACGTTCCGGATATGAACCCGTATATCCTTTGCGTTTTAGCGAGAAATGAAGACGTAACGAACGTAACAAACGTGACAATCGTAACGCGTGACGGGCGTAACAACCGTAGCCGAACCATGACTGGAATACGGGTTAGACTCACCACGGAGTTCACGGCGCCCACGGAGAGGTCATTCTCCATTTTCCATTCTCCATTCCAAAAAATGCCTACCTTTGCCCTTCTTCAAACAGATTCTTTAAGCCATGAAAAAAATAAACTTTAGCGCCGGCCCATCCATTCTTCCGCAGGAGGTTTTTGAGCAGGCTTCGCAGGCCGTGTTGGACTTTAACGGCACGGGGCTTTCGCTGCTGGAAATTTCTCACCGCAGCAAAGAATTCGGTGAAGTGCTGGATGAGGCGCATGAGCTGGTGCGCGAGTTGCTGCATTTGCCGGAAGGCTATCATCCCATCTTTTTGACGGGCGGCGCCAGTTCTCAGTTTTTTATGCTGGCCATGAATTTACTGGCTCGCGGCAGCAGTGCTGCTTATGTAGATACGGGCACCTGGTCTTCGAAGAGCATCAAGGAAGCGCGGCGCTTTGGCATTATAGATGTGGTGGCTTCTTCGGCCTCGGAGGGCTACACCTTCATCCCTACGGATTATACCTGGAGGGGCGAACTCAGCTATCGCTACATGCACATCACCAGCAACAACACCATCTATGGCACGCAGTACCACAAATGGCCGGAGGTGGATATGCCTCTGGTGGTGGATATGTCTTCCGATATTTTCAGCCGCCCTTTGGATGATGCGATTGACAAAATGGGGTTGATTTATGCCGGTGCTCAAAAAAACATGGGGCCTGCCGGTGTAACGCTGGTCATCGTGCGCGAAGACATGCTGAGGCACAGGGAAGGTGAATTGCCGACCATGCTGGATTACCGCACGCATATCGCCAAAAAATCTGCCTACAACACGCCTCCCGTTTTTCCCATCTATGTGAGCATGCTGACGATGCGCTGGGTCAAGGCTCAGGGTGGACTGGAAGCCATGGAGAAACGCAATTCGGCGAAGGCCAAAGTGCTGTATGACGTTATAGATAACAGCAATTTGTTCAAAGGCGTAGCCCGCAAAAAGGACCGCTCTTTGATGAACGTTACTTTTACGCTGAAAGACAAAGAACTGGAAAAGCCCTTCCTGGATTTCTGCACGGAAAACAACTGCGTGGGTATTAAGGGGCACCGCTCTGTGGGCGGCTTCAGGGCTTCCATTTACAATGCCATGTCTCTCGAAGGCGTGCAATTGCTGGCTGAGCTCATGCGGGACTTTGAGCGTCGTGTATAAGACGTATTTAGGGCGGCTTACGCTGCCCTCCTAAATTAAATCATTTGCTTTATGGCTAAGCGCAGAGGCGGGCGCCCTCGGGCGAAGCAAATTTATCACGGATATTTTTCCGTGCCCGGCGGCGGTCGTGTTAAAATGAAGATTTACCTGGAGTACCGCAACAACATTCGCTATTCTGCGGGCAGTACCGGCTTGTTGGTGCGTTTGCCCGTCGCTACGGGTCCGAAAGCGATGGAAGAGCATATCGAAAAGGCCAAAGCCTGGTACATCAGCAGCTTAGAGCAAAATGAAAGACTTCGGAAAGAAGTCCTGCCCGATGGCTTTGAAGATGGCCAGGAGCTGCATATCCTGGGTGAAAAGTGGCGCATCAGGCTTGAAGATGCACCGCGTTTTGCTTCGTATCATACCATCAGAGCGCTCGATGATGAAAAAACACTGTTGATCTCCCTCGTGCCCGCCCTGCCCGAAGCCGAGCGCAATAAAGTGGCCAAAAGGATGGCCTATAAATTGATGGCAGATTATTTTCTGCTTCCGGTCTGGCAGCGCGTGGAGGAACTTAGAGACAAGCACTTCCCCGGTCAACTCTTTCGCAAAGTGTCTTTGCGCAATACCAAACGCCAATGGGGGAGTTGCTCTGTCGGGGGAAACATCAGCCTCTCCATCCGGCTGCTCTTTGCGCCCAAAGAGGTCTTGGATTACGTCATCATCCACGAACTGGCCCACCTCATCGAGCAAAACCACTCCGACCGCTTCTGGGCCCTGGTGGAAAAGGCCATGCCTGACTATCTCGAAAAGGTGAAATGGCTTAAAGAGCAGGGGGGGAGTTTGGCGTTGTAGTACGGTACGTGGCTCAGCGGGCTGAAGCCCGCTGAACTTACAGGCGGACTGAAGTCCGCTGAACTTACAGGCGGACTGAAGTCCGCCCTACTCAACGCTCAACGCTCAACGCTCAACGCTAAACACTAAACACTAAACACTAAACTCTCAATCCACCCTCACCAACACCTCCCCCTTATTCACCGATTGTCCTTCTTTGACGAGGATTTCTTTGACGGTGCCTTCGCCTTCGGCTTTGATGATGTTCTCCATTTTCATGGCTTCGAGTATGAGCAGAGCCTGGTCTTTTTGGATTTGTTGGCCTTCTTTGACTTCTATTTTGAGTACGAGGCCCGGCATGGGAGCCTGGACTTCGCCGCTTTGGTGGTGGGGTTTTGCGTGCAGGCCCATTTTTTCTATGAGTTGGTCATAGCTGTCGGAGATTCGTACTTCGAAGGGGTGGCCGTTGATTTCGAGTTCGAGGAGGTGGCCGTGATGTTGGTTGATGCGAATGAGGTAGGATTGGTTTTCGTGCAGCAGGTGATAGCCGCCATCGGGCAGGGGCAGGAGGTCCAGTTTTTCTACTTCCTCAGGACGGAGCAGCCAGCTGAATCGTTCGTTGACGGAGAGCTTGAAGGTTTTTTCTTTCATGGCAGGCGGGGTTTGATGTATGACAACTTCATGAGGAACCAGGTCTCGAAGATGGTGTAGATGAAATAAATGGCGAAGAAAGGTATGAGGAAGTGTTTGCTTTCGGGTTTTACTTCCTGGGCATAGGTGAAGACGATCAACATGGAGAGAATCATTTTTCCGATGACCAGGCCGAGGACTGTGTTGCTGAAGGCCAGGCGGCTTTTGTCGCTGCCGGCAGTCATTTTGCCGAGATAGAACATGGTAACGCTCAGCGCTACGAAGAAAGCAAGGGATATCCAACCCAACATGCTGTAGCGGCCGATGTTTGCCCAAAGGTGGTTGGCGAGCATCAGGCCTCCTGCCGTCAGTGCAGTGATGACGGTGAGATATGTCCAGAATGTTTGGGTTTTCACGGTGTTTTTTTGTGGGAGGCAGACAGACAGTGCTTGTTGCCTGCTGTCTCAATCCTCATCTTTTGGCTTGAAGAGAAAATCTTTGAGACTCAGGTAAAGCCCGGCAAGCAAAAAGAGCAAAGCCGACACGGCCGTCATATAGGGGCGATCAAACTGAAAATAAGCGTCGAGCTTTTTTCCGATGAAAACACCTATGAGGATTGCGGCAACGAGCTGAAAAGCCATGCCGGAATACTTGAGGTAGGCATCTGCTTTGCGGGGCAGCTTACTTGACTCCTTCTTTTTGGCCATGTGTATTTGCTTTGGGCGCTGCCGTTTTAGCTGCGCCATTTGCTGAGGGGCCTCCCATGCGGATATCGCCTACCAGTACGGCGCCGGGTTGTACGACCAGTTTGCCATAGCTGATGTCGCCTTGCACATTGGCCGTCTCTTTCATAGTGAGCAATTCTTTGACGTGTATTTCGCCCTGAAACTTGCCCTCGATAACGGCGTTTTTGCAAACGACTTTGCCCTCCACTTTTCCGGTGGCGCCGATGATGAGTTTGGCATCGCAATGGAGGCTGCCTTTAAGGGTTCCGTCTATGCGGATGTCGCTCTTGGAGCGGATGTCGCCTTGTACTTCCGTTCCTTGTACCAGGCTGTTGAGTGCGTGTGAGGTTGAACTGGGCATAACGCTTGTTTTTCCGTTTTCTTTTCCTGGTTTGTTACCAAACATGGGATGAGTTTTTTATCGGTTATCAGACTGTCAGGCAAAAGTAAAAAAATCCTTTCAACAACAAGATGTGCTGAAAGGATTTTTTGTTTTGTATGAGCCCGGGCCGGCTTAGAAGCGCGGGCAGTAAACGTTGCGTTTCTCCGGCCCGTTGAGGGTATAGAGCATGGCAAACTCAAAGGCGCCGTGGCCATTGGAGGCGGGCACCAGCTCAGAGACGTTGATGTCGTAGCTGAAGCCAAGCGTGAAGTTTTGATAGTCAAAGCGGGTTGAGAGGATGACGGCATCCACCAGCATGCCCTGGGCGAGGCGATTGGAAACGCGCACCCAGCTGCCGAGTTGGAAAGCCTGGTAGGAGCGGCGGTTGCCGCTGAGGATGAATTTCAGGCTTGTACCCGAGTTGAGCTCAAAAGAGGGGCCTTGCGACATGACGATGACTCCGGGTACGAGGCCTATCCGGTCGCCAACTTGAAACTCACCGCCTGCATGGCCGATGAAGCGGCTGTAGAGGTCATCCACCACGCCCTGATTGGCGTAGAAAGACTGGTTGGCGCGGTTGAGATGGTAGAAAGCTCCACCTATGTAAAAGTTGTTGTTGTCATCAAAAACGGAGAACCACAAAACGCCGGCGGCCATATCGGCAAAGATGAAGTTGTCAAAGAGTGCATCGTTTTCGAAAGAGGGCAGGCCGGGGTCGTAGCCCCCTTCGCCATCGTGCTGCAAAGGCCAGCGCAACTTCAGGAAATCGAGACTGCGTTGAGCGATGCCGCCTTCGGCTCCAACGACGAGGTAGTGCGCTTTTTTGCGGTAGCCTCCCATCTTTTTGCTGTAAGACAGCGAGAGTTTACCGGTCAGGGTCTTAAATTCAGCTTCACCTGCTTTGTCGCCCCAGAAAGTAGCGCCAATGCCAAAGTAATCGTAGCGACCTACCGGCAGGCGCTGGTCATAGGAAACGGAATAGGTGTTGTAAGCAAAGGATTTCAGGACGCTGGCCCACTGGTTGCGATAATTGGCCGCAAAGCGTATGTTGCCGTTCATCACCCCCGTCATGGCCGGGTTGAGATTCAACGGAGAGAGGTAGAACTGAGAGAAGTGGATGTCCTGAGCCTGGATGCTGCCTATTCCAAAGATTAAGGCAAGCAGAAGCAGTTTGAGTGACTTCATCGTATCGGTATTAAAAAGGTTTATGGTTTCTTATCTTCCTGTAACGCGATGTACCCAATGCAAAGTGTTTTGTCAGAAATTTGAGCGACACACGTCCTTGTTGAGTAATCAAGCACAATAATACAAATTTCCTCACAAACCCCGCATCATTTTTCCGAGAAAATTTGCCAAGAAGCCAATATCTGACATTTTGGTTGAGCGTTGAGCGTTGAGCGTGATGAATGCTAAAGCTAAAACGCTAAACACTAAACACTAAACGCTAAACACTAAACCAACTCTCACTGCCCCCCCATCTCCTGAAGTAAGGAATCCAGCATTTCGCTTCGTCGCAGAGGGGTGGAGTCTATGTGGAGGAAGAGTTTTTCGGCAGATATGGGCGTATTGCTGCGCAGGCTTTCCTGGCCGTTGAGGTCTATGAGCAGGAGGGTGAAGCCGTTGAGTTGCAGGGATAGCTCTTCGCAAAGTTGCCTGCTTTCTTCGGCGCTGTGTTGTTCGCCACTGGGGTAGGTGATGCCCTGAGGGGTAACGACGTAGATAAGGAGTTTGCGGAGCATCAGGTCGGTGGGGCGTGCATTGAGTGCCTGGATTTGCTTTTCGAGCCTGGCTTTGCCGGCATTGTCGGCAAAGAGCAGGAGGATGCGATCCTGAAAGTAATGTTGAGCCAGGATGCCGGAACCATTGGATGTGTCTTTCTCCTGAGCCTGCAGATACAGAAGTTGCGTGATGAGCATATAGAAAATAACCCAGAATCGGTTCTTCATGGGAGTTGGGGGATAGGGTTAAAATTTATTCATAAACTTGCTTGCCATTCGATGAAAGCGCGCAGGTCTTCTACTTGTTCGTTACTCATTTTTTCAAGCGGGTAATGAGGCATGTATGCCTTTTTTCCCGGAAGCGGGGTAGTGCCGTAACGGATTACCTGATATATGGAATAACGGGAATAGCGGCCGATATGTTTGCTCAGGAAGCGAAAAGAATCTTCACTTTGGTCGAGATTGAATTGAGAGAAGCGTTGGTTGAGGTGGCAGTGCAGGCAGCTGTTTTCGTAGATGAGTTGTCCGTTTTGGGGGTCGGGCTCTCTTTCTGTGGGGTATCCTTCCTTGCGATTTTCCGGCGGGTCGGCAAAGGTGGCCGGGGAGCCTGAGAGGTAGTGGCTGTGGAGAATTTGCAGGGCCTGTTGCTTGTCGCCTTTGCCTTTGAGGGCGTTTTCTATGTCCTGTTTTTCATTTGCCGAAAGGCCCAAATCACTCACTTTCAGTTCGATGGTCCAAAAATAGGCGAGCAGGGATTCCACTTCCCAGGGTGCCAGTTCGCGGCCCTGGGAGCATTCTACGGCACAAAGTTGGATGGCTGCCCGCAGGTTGTTGCGGGCGAGTTTGACCAAGTCGCCGTATTTTTTGTCGTAATCGCCGTTGTAGAAAGTGCGGCGGTTGACCAGGCCGTAAAGGGCAGTTCCCTGCAAAAAGGGGAGGCCGTGTTGGGCGGTGTACTCGAGGCGGGCCTGGGGGTCGGAGCGGCTGAGGTCGGGGTCTTCGCGCTCCAAATTGTGGCAGGCCGTACATACGAAATAGCGGCTGATGCGCTTGCTGCGTTTGCCGGAAGGCATGGTGGTATAACCCATAGTCGCCAGTTCGCGCCCCCGCTCTACGGAGACGCCGGGCAAATCCAGTCGTGCCTGGTGTATGGCGGGCGCTTCGCCGAGTTGAGAGAGCAGTTTCGACAGCGGCATGTCGTCGGGCAGGAGCGAGGGCTCGGGGCCTTGTTGCAGCGCCGGTAAGGCAAAGAGCAGGGCTGCTGCCAGCAGCCATAAAAGAAGTGCTTTGTTCATGGTTTTACAGGTTGAACAATCTCGAAATGGTGAAACCGAGGCGGAACTGCCCTTTGGCCCAATTGGCGGTGGTGTTGGGCAGGTAATCCGTTTCCATGATGCCGTTGCTGTTGGTCAGGTTGATTTGGAAGACGTGGCCGCCTGTGTCGAACTCTGCGCCAATGCCAAAGGAAGGGAAGTGGCTGTTGTTGTTGAAAGGGCTGGCATAGCCGTTCAATGGCAATTGGCTGTCAAAAATAAGGGCCACAACCTTGTTGGCCTGTATGCGCCCGGCCAGCCCTACGGCATAGGTGTCGTTGGATTCTTCGTCCCGCACCAGATTGCGGTGTACGACGGTGGCCGAAAGTTGGAAGGTGAGCTTTTCAGAGAACTTGCGGGCGAGCAGGAGCTGACCGAAAAATGCAAAGCGATGTGAAAATTTGGGAAAGGCGTTGATGCCTTCCGAGCCTTCCACTTTGGGCATGGTAGATAAAGAACTTCCACCGGCAAAAGTCAAAGACAAAGGCGCTTCTTCCGTCATTTGCCGCAAAATGCGGTACTTAATCAGGCCGTTGACCAACTGCTTGCGATCGGAAACAGAGGAGCCCTTGGCCCGCGAAAGGCCGAGCATCAGGCGGTCCGAAATGCCGTATTCGAGGCCGATGCTGATGTCGGAGGCGTTCTCCAGCCCAAAAAAATTGCTCCATCCTCCATTGCTGCCGAGCATGTCGCCAAAGCGGTGCGTTACGCGAAAGTCTAACTTGCGGGCGCCCGGCGTTTCGATGGAGTGTGTGTTGATGATGCGCGTATCCTTAAAGGTCTTGTAAATCAATTCCTGTGCCTGAAGGCCGGAGAGGAAGACACAGAGCGCAAATGCGAGAAGTAGTTTTTGTTTCATGGTTTGAGGTGTTGAAAATCTTATTGTTCAGGGTATCCGTTTTGCAGCCAGCACTCGAGTATAGCGAGTTCTTCGGGGGTCAATTCCTTGGGGCCGGAGGCATAGGAGGGAGGCATGTCTTTGATTTGCAGCACCCGCAATTGAAACTGGCCGCCGTCTAAGCGCGATTTCATGCCGCTGTAAGTGGTAAAATCGCCGGATTGATAGCCCGCTGCATGACAGCCCGGATAAGAGCAGTTGGCGTCAATGATGGGTTTTACGTCATTTACATAGGTGGGCATCAGGGTATCACAAGCCATATTGGGCTCTACAGGTGGCTGTTTTGCATAGGTACAGGCGTGAATGCTTGAGAAAATGGTGGCAAAACAGGCAAAACAGAGCGAAAAAGCAAAAAAATACCTGGTCTTGTTCATGGAAATGCGTTTTCTGTGACATGTATGGAGCCTACATGCGCAATGTTCTGATTATCAAGCAGTTATGTGTTAAATGGGTGCAGGAAGCGACACAAAAATAGCAACTTTTGGTATAGTTGAAGCCAAATCGCCCCCATTTCTTTGAAAAAAAAGGGATTTTTTTTGGACAATTGAAGACAAAACCTTTATATTTGCAGTGCTAACAATTTTCTCAAATCGCCGTCTTGAGCATTTCCTACCTTCTTACGGCGAGATTGTTAGTGCCTTCTCGGAGCGTTTTTTATTTTCGCAGTGCTCCCGATCTTTACCGGTCGGGAGCGTTTTTCTGTCTATATTTGTGTCGAAATTGCAGTTTATACACAAAATCATTCGAGATGTTTACGCAATTGCTGCAGGAATACGGCCCGCTTTTGCTGTCTGTCATCATTTCCTTCTTCATAGGCTTTTTGCTGGTCCGCCTCCTGGTCGGACCGACCCTGCGGGACTATAAAAAGCGTCTGAAAGCAGGGGAGCAGGCTTTGAAAGAGCTCGAAAGACAGAAGCAAGAGGCTCAAGACGCTGCGGAAAAATGCCGGGCCGAAGCAACCGAACTCCAAAACCGCCTTCAAAGTAAAGAGCAACTGATCGCCGTCTGGCAAAAAGAAGCCCGCGATTGTGAAGATAAATTGCACCAGGCAGAAGAACAGACCCGTAAACTCAAAGAACAGTGCGATCAAATGGAAAGCCGCCTCTTTGAAGCCCTCAAACAATTGGAAGAACGCGAGCAGCGCAGCCGCGAGCTGAGCGCCAAAAACGAAGCCCTCGAAAAGGAAAATCAGCGCCTCGCCGAACAGCTCTCTACAGGCCAGATTGCCCTGGAGCAAATCGCCCAAATGCAAAGCACGCTCAATGCCAGCATCCAGCGCCTCGGCGAACTGGAAAACAAACTGAGCACTTCCTCCGCAGCAACAGCAGTTGTGGAAACCGAATCCTATGTACCTAAAGCCTCTCCCCCAGAAGAACCCGAAGAGGGCGATGCCCAAAAATTCGAAAGCATCCTCGACACCTCCGCCAAAGAACTGCTGCCCGAAGACCAGGTCGAACGCGCCAAAGCAGCCGTGAAAACCTCCATCGGAAAGCAAATCCCCAAGGCAGCCAAAGGCGCTCAGGACGACCTGACCCAAATCCGGGGCATAGGCCCCTTCATCGAAGCGCAACTCAACGAACTGGGCATTTGCACCTATCAACAAATTGCTGCCATGGATGAGGCCTTCATCGAAGCCCTGACAGAAGCCATCCGCTACATCCCGGGCCGCATCCAAAAAGACCGCTGGGTCGAGCAGGCAGCCCGACTGGCTTCCGCCAAACCGGCCAAAAAAGAGAGCAAACCCAAAGCTAAAGCCCCGGCCAAAAAGAAAAAAACAGCAGCTTCTGCGGCTAAGAAAACGGCCGCAAACTCCAAGCGCGACGACCTCAAAATCGTGGAAGGCATAGGCCCCAAAATTGAGGAAGTGCTCAACAAAGCCGGCATCAAAACCTGGGCGCAACTGGCCCGGCAAACGCCCAAACGCCTGCGCGAAATCCTCGCTTCTGCCGGCAAGCGCTTCATCATGCATCAACCCGACACCTGGCCCGAACAGGCATCCCTCGCCGCTCAGGGCAAATGGAAGGAATTGAAAGAACTGCAGGATAAGATCTAAGCTGCCGCCCCGCCATGAAATTCTACAAGTACCACGGCACGGGCAACGACTTTATCCTCATAGACCAGCGCTTTTGTCAGGAACTGCAGGCTGCCGACCACCAAAGAATCGCAGCCCTCTGCCAACGGCGCTTCGGCATAGGCGCCGATGGCCTGATTCTCCTCCAACAGAGCGATGAGGCCGACTTCCACATGGCCTATTTCAATGCCGATGGGCATCCGAGCAGCATGTGTGGCAACGGAGGGCGCTGTGTAGTGGCTTTCGCCAAACGGCTGAACGTCTTTACAGGCTCCCAATGCCGTTTCTCCGCCTCCGACGGCCTGCACAGCGCCGAGCTTTTGCCGGATGGACGCATCGCGCTGGAGATGACAGCTGTGCCCCGGGTACGAAGGGCCGGCGATGCCTTTTTCCTCGATACGGGCTCGCCCCATCACGTCTGTTTTGTGCCTGAGCCCGATGCCGTGGATGTACAGGCCGAAGGCGCCCGCATACGCTATTCCGACGCTTATCGAAGCGAAGGGGTTAATGTCAATTTTGTGGCCGAGCAGGGAGGCGGCCTGCGCGTGCGCACCTACGAGCGCGGCGTGGAGGCCGAAACCTGGTCCTGTGGCACGGGCGTTACGGCTGCAGCCCTGGCTTACTGGTACAAAAAATCGGGCAGGGCAGGAGCGCACAGCCTGCCCATAAGCACGCCGGGTGGCGAGCTGGAAGTGCGCTTTACCTATGAACCCTCCCTCGGCTTTCGCCAAATTTTTCTCGTAGGCCCTGCCGTGGCTGTCTTTGAAGGCGAGGTCTGAGTGCAGGCGGGTCGTTACCTTTGGAAAATAGGCTATCAAGTTGAACGGGCTTAAAAAAATCCGCGAAAACCTTTAGACTGAGCTTGCCGAAGTCCGCGTCATCTGTCAGACTGAGCTTGCCGAAGCCCGCGTTCTATTAACGCCTAACCCAGGCAACCTTTTCGCCCCTCCTCGCATATCACCACAAAGACATCCAATTTCATCCGCCATGCCAAATACCGATGATTTTCGCTTGGTACAAGCTTGTATGCGCTCCGATCGGAAGGCTCAGAAGGCGCTGTATGAGAAGTACAAAAAAAGCTGGTTTATGTGTTGCCTGCGCTATGCCGACAACAAAATGGATGCCGAGGACATGCTGCAAAATGCGGTCATTGCCATTTTTTCAAGCCTGAAAACTTATGATGCCAACAAGGCTCCTTTTTCTGTCTGGGCTTACAAAGTGGTGGTCAATGCCGCCTTGCAGCACATCCGAAAATGGCGCAAAAACGACTATCTGACTGACTCGGAAGCTTCGGCCAACAACTACCCGGACCAAACGGAAACCATTTACGACAAAATGAGCGCCCGGGAATTGATGGATATGGTGCAGCGCCTCCCCACAGGCTATCGGGTGGTCTTTAACCTGTATGTGATGGAGGGCTATAAACACCATGAAATCGCCGAAAAACTGGGCATCAGCATCAGCACTTCAAAAACCCAGTTGTTCAAAGCGAGACAAATGCTGAAAAAGCAGTTGGAGTTGTTGTTTCAAAATCAATGACATGAAAGATTCTTTAGAAAGGCTGTTTTACAAATATCTCAAAAAAGAGAACCCGGAGGATGCCGACTGGAACACGCCTGCCGATGAAGTCTGGGAAAAAATAGACCAGGCTCTGGGCGCTGAAGAAGACCGCCGCAAACCCCTGGCCTGGCTGTGGCTGCTCATGGCCCTGCTCTTCTTTATCCTGTTGGGTACCATGTATCGCATTCACAGCTTACAAAAGCGGGTACATAAGCTGGAAACCGTCTCAAATGCTCAAACTTTCCAAGAACTAAACACGACAACTTCAAAGTCCGAGCTTGCCCCCGAAGAAGTGCAAAAAACAGACCATGCCCGTGCTCGTGAAGAAAACGATAACAAGAATTTTTTAATGGAAGGGCAAGACACTCAAAAATCGGAACTGCTTCGAAAAGAAAAAGGCAGACAAGTTAGAGAAAAGGACGGGCAGGCTGTCGCTCAAAGTAGTGATTTGGGCTTGGTCTCCGAGACGGAGCAGGTGTCACCCTCACCGGTTTTGACTTCTACTTCTACTTCTGCCTCTGCGGCCTCCTCGCTTGCTCTTTTGCCTTCTTTGTCCTTTTTTGCGGAAGCAGAATCAATGGTGCTGACGGACTATATCCGAGCAGCCTCTCTACCGCAAAAAGAGGCAAATGCGTCTTTGTCTTCAGCCTTTTTCCTCTCGTTTTATGGTGGCGTCTCCGGCTCGGCAGCTCCTGTCAGGGGTTCGATGTCGGGAGCTTTTCAGAGCATGCAGGGGAGTGATCAATTGATGAGTTCCTGGCATTCCGGAGTGGAGCTCGGCAGAAGGTTGGGGCGGCATTGGTTTGCTTTGACGGGCGTCTCTTACCGCACGATAAAGGTCTGGTCTTTGACTGAGACGAGTGCCACCTTTGATGCCTCTACCGAGACCTCCACAGGTACAGGCTCCATGAAAAGCGTACAGCATTTTTCCATTCCCTCTTCCATAGGGATGTTGAGTTCTGATATGGAACTGCTGTATGCACCTTCGCTTGGCATCGAGGATGGAGATATGCTGAGCGCTACCATGGATGTAACCAGATACCTTCACGCATTGAGCATGCCTGTAGCCGTGGGCTATGAGCACAGCCTCGGCAGCCGCCTCGGCTTTGATGTCGCCGGTGGTTTGAGCTGGAATAAGATTTTGCATTCCCGCGTCAAATTAAAACCGGAGGTGAAATACCAGGGCGTTCAAATGGAGGTCAAAACACCTCAGTCGCCGGAGGCCTCCCTGCCGGATTATTGGAGCTTTTTCGGGCGTGCCGCTTTGAGGTACAAGCTAAACCCTTCTTATTCCATAGGCTTATCGCTTGGCTATTACCGCAGCATCAAACCCAATTTTCAATTGGAGGATATGCACTCCAGAATTCACGGCTTTGACCTGAGTGCGAGGGTTTATTATCAATTTTAATTTGTTTGTGCCAGGTGGTTTGGGTAGTGCAGGCTGCTCAAACCACTATTTTTTTCTCTCAGGCAACCTTTTGGGCTCGCTTTGCACATTCAAGGCAGTTGCAACGCATGTCCCACTATGCCGAACAAGGACTGAAATAAAGTAGGCTACACTTTGAATGGGGATGCCCGATGTTTTTGGGCATCCTCTTGTTAAAAAAATTAAACGATGAAGAAATTTGTTTTCCTTTTTCTCTTCGCATCTGCACTCTGGATGAGTTCTTGCAAGCCGGATGACAACACCATGATGATGCCGACGACCAACACTTTTAAAGTAACGGTTACGAACATCTCTACGGGCAAAGATTATTTTGCCTCGGGCACCACGGGTTTGATCATGCCTGGAGAATCTTATTCTTTTTCTTTTCACGCAGGCAAAGGGCATTATCTGCAATTCGGCACCATGTTTGTACAGTCGAATGACCTTTTTATAGCTCCCTCCGATGAGGGCCTTGCGCTGTACGATGGAGACACTCCTTTGACAGGCGATATTACCGGTATGCTGTTGTTGTGGGATGCCGGCACGGAAGTCAATGAAGAGCCGGGCGTCGGCCCCAACCAGCCTCCCCGCCAGTCGGGGCCCAATACGGGCATGGACGAAAACGGCACGGTACATTTGGTCAACGACGGCTTTACCTATCCCGCTTTGAGCGATGTGATCGCCGTTTCCGTAGCACATGATGGCGGTACCATGTTTACGGTTACCATAGAAAATATCTCGAACAACGCTTCTCTCGCTACGCCCTTTGCCCCGGGCACCTGGGTCATTCACTCAGCCGGGCAAAAACCCATGTTTGCCGATGGCGCTGCTGCTTCGCCGGGCTTAGAAGCCCTGGCCGAGGATGGCGACATAACGCTCATGGATGGCAACCTCAGCTCAAAAAGCGGCCTGACAGTGCCCTTTGCTCCCGGTGCCTTTTCGGTAGGCTCCGACAATGCCGTTTTCCAAACGGGCATGGCTGCCGATGCAGCTCTGGAGGCACTGGCTGAAGACGGAGACCCCTCCGGCTACGATGCTCCTGCCACCACCGGCATTTTTAACATGCCCGTCGGCGCTTCCATGCCCGGGCCGCTTGTACCCGGAGGCTCCTACACTTTCACTTTTGATGCAGAAGAGGGCGATGCGCTTTCCCTGGCCCTGATGTTCGTAGAATCCAACGACTGGTTCGCCGGCATAGACGCCATGCCTTTGTACGCCTCGGGAAAAGCCATATCAGGTGATATTACCTCCAGCCTGACGCTTTACGATGCCGGCACGGAAGTGGATGAGTACGCCGGAGCAGGCAACAACCAGCCCCTGCGCCAAAGCGGCCCCAATACCGGCCCCGATGAAAACGCAAGCGTGATGCCCGAAACCAATGCAGGAGCCCACGTACCCGCACTCTCGGATGTGCTCGAAGTAACCATAGAGATCAACTGATTGGGGGGCATTAAGTTTTTAAGGCGAAATTATGCCATGAGAAGCCAAAGTCTGCCTGCTGATGCCCGACATAGCAGGCAGACTTTCGCTTTTATTGGAAAACAGGCTATCAAGTTGAACGGACTTAAAACCCGCGAAAACCTTTAGACTGAGCTTGCCGAAGTCCGCGTCATCTGTCAGATTGAGCTTGCCGAAATCCGCGTCATCTGTCAGATTGAGCTTGCCGAAATCCGCGTTCTATCACGACCTATTTGCCGAACCCCGAGTCATCTATCAGGCTGAGCCTGCCCGCGCCTTCCTGCTGCAGGCAGGTTCTATCATGTCATTATTGGCGCTGTCCGTAGCCAAGTAATACAGGCCGCCCGCTGGTGAGTGAACAGGGCTGAACTCGCCCCCGACCCTTGGTTTTCCAATGGAGACA
>Ga0256832_1001742_pt1 | contig 14839 bp, 13 predicted proteins | sample 134614metaG_FD_190534 | JGI IMG/M metagenome (GOLD analysis project Ga0256832, IMG submission 190534) | Hydrothermal vent microbial communities from Lau Basin, Pacific Ocean - 134-614 | ecosystem: Environmental > Aquatic > Marine > Hydrothermal vents | place: Pacific Ocean: Lau Basin | collected...
AACATAAGGGTACAACCAAATGGATTATTACTCCGAAGGATGGAGATTTATTTGGACTGAAGTTAGATTCTCCTGCGACCACATTATTATACGGACGAATATTAATTTGTGGAAAAATTGTGGAGTTTAATGATAGCTATCTTGACGGAAGTGATAACTACTTTGAAAGAATAGAATAGAGCAAAGCCTGCAACCTATAAATTTAATTACCACACAATGCCACCACACATCTAAGGCGACAAATCTTATATTTGTCGTTAATTTTTAAGTTTTAAAAATCCATCCAGTTAAATACTTCGATGGATTTTTTGTTATTATACAATTGTTAAGTAAATTTGGATATTATTTACCAAAAGAACGAACTATGGCCATGTCAAGATTAGATTGGATAACCGCAATTATTGTAGGAATCTGTGTAATTGCACTAGGTTTTTTAATTTACAAAACAGTGGGTTTGATGGACACTGATGATGCCAACCCCGACAGAACGGAACAGGTTATCACTGACACTCCTACAGAGGAAAGTACGACAACTGAAGCCTCTACTCAGACAGATACCATTCAGGATAGCGGTGATGATATTGATTATGCCGATGGTGATAATAACGAGGATATTTCTACCACCGAAGAGGAAGACGAGCAGGCCGGAAAAGAAGAGGAAGACGATGGTCCTTCCAGTTATGTAAAGGAAGAAAATATTAGTGGTGATTATCTGGTCATCGCCGGCACTTATAAGCAGATGATTAATGCCGAAAATCAAGTCAAACGATTGAGAAAAAGGGGTTATAGCGATGCCCGCATTGCGCTTTTCAACAAAGGTGCTTATGCCGTCGTATTGGTCAATGCCTTTGATAGCTTCTCTAAAGCGGACGAGCTTTCTACGCAGTTAAACGATGATGGTTTTGAGGCTATTGTCCAGAAGAAGAGAGGCTAATCACCACTACTCCTTTAGAAAAAAGCGTATATACTTGATGGTTTTGCCTGCCTCAAGGTGCATCTTTTCGTAGTAAGTTTTTAAGGAAAGTTCCTCAATAGGCAGGGGCTTGCTATAGATATCATCATCATGATAATCAATTGTCGCTCCCGGATATTCATTCAGTACTTCAAGAGAGTACTCATAGAGGTTGGGTTCGTCGGTCTTCAGGTGGATGACTCCATTTTTAGAAAGGATTTTTTTATACCTGTCCAAGAATCTGGGGGAGGTCAATCTTCTGTTTTTCTTGCTCTTCCTCAAAAAAGGATCTGGGAAGGTAATCCATATTTCGCTTATTTCTTCAGGAGCAAAAAAGTTGGTGATTTGCTCTATGCGCATTCTCAAAAAGGCGGCATTTGTCAGTCCTTCATTCAGTGCAATTCCGGCACCCTTCCATATTCGTGCCCCCTTGATATCGACACCGATAAAGTTTTTCTCAGGAAACATTCGCGACAGCCCAAGGGTGTATTCTCCTCGACCACAGGCTAACTCCAAGACCAATGGATTATCATTTTTAAAGTGCTTTTTCACCCATTGCCCCTTCATATCGACAATTTCGCCATCTTTTCCCCTAATTTCAGGCACGAGCGGGTCAAAGTTTTCATAAACATTGGGGTAGGATAACAGGTCGGCAAATTTTTGAAGTTTGTTTCTCTTACTCATTTTATATTGGACAATTTTGCACTGAAAGGGACAAATTAACAACAATTTGATTTTTTTGAACAACAAAAGAGAGAATTTTCTTATTTTTATGAATAAAGTTATGGAAACCCGTAGGATGGTGCATCAAATTATTGTTCAATACCAAGCATGCTTCGTATATTTGAATCCAGAATAAATGACTATGAAAAATATTTTGTGGCTTACCTTAATCTTACTACCATTTTGGAATATAATGGGGCAGGATGTCATCATCTCCGACCCAATTCCCATCCAAAGTGATTTTCACCTCGGTCTTATAGGGGATATACATGGACAACCGTTGGTATTCCGTTGGAAAGAACACGACTACCGGGTCATTGGTTTCAACACAAACCTCCAACAGCAATTTGAAACAAAGTTGGAACTGGAAAAAAGACTTCCCAATGTGCTATTTGTAGAAGCGGGGAAAAATGATTTTTCTGTTATTTATTACAATCGCCTAAAAGGACATCTTTACCTTCGGGCGAATAAATACGATGTAAACGCTAAGCTGCTGGATACCACCTTGATCGCAGACATGGGAAAGGTATTCTTCAGTCCGAACTTCAAAGCAGCCGAATCAAAAGATAAGAACATCTTGCTATTACACTACCTCCAAAACGATGAGGTAGTTAATGCTTTTTGTTACCAACTTGACAGTATGAAACTGCTTTGGAAAAAGAAATTCAAACCGGAAAATTACTTTCGGGAACAGTCCTATTTCCAAATGCAGGTCTCGAATAAAGGAGAGATGTTCATGATACTTAAAAGGAATAATTTGAACACCAAGCGCCGCCCGCATAAATATACCATTTTGAACTATTCAGCCGGTATGAGTGAAGTGCAGAGTACTGATATTTTCATGCAAAATCATACAACCTACGATGCTATTTTTGAATACGACAACTTAAATGAGCAGTTGGTGGCAGGCGGATTTTACTCCAGCAGAAGCGGTAGCCGTGTCAAAGGATGGTTTTATCTGCGATGGTCACCGGATTTAGGAACAGAGGCTCTTTTAAAATTCCATGACTTCGACCCGCAACTCATCGCCGACTTTATGAATTATCGAAAAATAAAAAAGAATGGCAGCATAACTGATATTGATATCAGAGAATCCGTTCTGAGAAGGGATGGAGGCTTACTACTCATTGCGGAAAAAGTGCGCATCTATAACCAGCACAGCATTAATCAAATGCGGCGTTATAGCCGTTTCAGTTATCCTACAGCGCCGAGTGTCGATTATTATTTCGAGGAGGTTTTGCTTCTTTCAATCCACCCTGATGGCAGATTGCATTGGAGTAATGTACTCAGAAAAAAACAAATATCGCACAGTGACGGAGGAATGGGCTCATCTTATTTTTTAGTCAAGACCAAGCAAAAACTACACTTTGTTTACAATCAGGATATCGAGCGCAATACACTAATAAAAGAATATGTAGTAAGTGGAGATGGCTCCTTTATTGAGCACAACATTTTAAGTACCGAAGGATTGAAATCCTTATTCCGATTTCAGGATGCTTTGCAGGTAAGTAGTAATAGTATTTTGGTCTTTAGTCATTGGCGAAACAGATTAAGGTTGGCGAAGTTTAAGTTTTGAGTTATCTTTGTGTCAAAACAACAGCCTGTGAGACGACATATTCCGAATATTATTACGCTTGTCAATTTATTTTGTGGTCTTCTTGCGATTATCTCCCTGTTATTCGGATTGTTCAATCAAGTAATTTTATTAATTTTTCTGGCGGGATTAGCCGACTTTCTCGATGGAATGGTCGCCCGGTTACTGAAAGTAAATTCTCCCATTGGTAAGGAATTAGATTCGTTGGCAGATATGGTTTCTTTCGGCGTCGTACCGGGGATGATTCTTTTCACCTTATTGAATAGAGGTGTTCCCATGCCGCTGTGGAGCGAATTCCCATGGATGGCAACTCCGGCGTTTTTAATCACATTATTTTCGGCTCTTCGTCTTGCAAAATTCAATCTTGATGCCCGGCAAACTGAGAATTTCATCGGATTGGCGACACCGGCAGCCACTCTGTTTGTCGTCGGCTTACTACTCGTATTCCAATATGATTCTTATGGTTGGAAAGCCTTTGTACTCAACCCTGTATTTTTGTATGTCGTAACCATCGGTTTGAGTTTGCTCCTGACGGCGGAGATACCCATGTTCAGTCTGAAAATCAAATCATTCAAATGGAAGGGCAACCAAAAAAGGTTTGTTTTTGCCATTGCTTCCGTCTTGTTGCTTTTCGTATTCAAAGAGGCTGCCATTAGCATGATTATTTTTCTTTATATTATGATGAATCTAATAAAATAAAATATGCTCTACATCGTACCGACACCTATTGGCAACTTAGAAGATATGACGCTTCGCGCCATTCGGATACTAAAAGAAGTGGATATTGTCTTTGCCGAAGACACACGAGTGACGGGCAAATTATTCAAACACTTTGAGATTGAGACGCCATTGAGTTCGTTTCATTCACACAATGAGCATCAGAAAACACAGGCGGTCATCCAACAAATTAAAGATGGGAAAACTGTTGCGCTGGTATCCGACGCCGGTACCCCAGGCATTTCTGATCCCGGCTTTCTACTGACGAGAGCAGCTCAGGAGGAAGGAATCAAGGTCTCTTGCCTTCCCGGCGCGACGGCTCTGATACCAGCCTTAGTCAATTCGGGCATTCCCTGCGATCGCTTCCACTTTGAGGGTTTTCTTCCACATAAGAAAGGCAGGCAAACCCGGCTAAAATACCTAGCTACACTACCACACACCTTTGCTTTATACGAATCCCCGTTCCGGCTGGTCAAATGCCTCAAACAACTGGCTGAATACTGTGGAGAAGAAAGAAAGGCGTGCGTCTGTCGCGAATTATCAAAAATATACGAAGAAGCAGTCACCGGTACCCTTGCGGAACTAATCACCCATTATGAAGCAGGCAGGGTAAAGGGAGAAATCGTAATGGTGGTGGAAGGACAATCTTGACGGAAAATAGTCCGTCAAAGTAACTACTCCATCACCCAATCCGTGCCATCCTTACTATCCTTCAATTGAATATTCAGGGCTGCAAGAGCATCCCGAATTTGATCAGAGGTTGCCCAATCTTTGTTTTGACGCGCCTGCTGACGGATGTCAATCAACAATTGCATGACACCGTTCATTTTGTCATTAGACTCGCAATCCGCCTCCTCTTGCAAGCCAAAAATATCGAAGATGAAGTCGTGCATGACCGTTTGCAAGCGTTGGAGCGTCGCCTCGGATACCTTATTAATATCGAGGTGCCCATCCTTCAACGCATTGATTTTATTTGTCAGTTCAAAAAGGCGCGCCATTGCTTTGGGCGTATTGAAGTCGTCGTCCATTTCTACAAAAGCAGCCTCAATTAATGAAAGTATTTCCGCTCCGACATCACCATCGGTTGCGTCCTTTTTCGGTGCTAACTTCTCAAGAGTTTTGTAACCTTCCATGAGTCTTCGATAGCCCTTTTCGGCAGCCTGAAGCGCCTCATCTGTCAGGTCCATCGTACTTCGATAATGGGATTGCAACATAAAAAACCGAACAACTGTCGGACTATACCCCTTACTGACGTGCACACTATCCCCGGAAAATAGCTCCTGAGGCGTAATCGTATTACCATCGCTTTTGGACATCTTTCGACCATTCATCAGCAACATATTAGTATGCATCCAGTAATTTGCAGGGGCATGACCACAGGCACCGACGTTTTGAGCTATTTCATTTTCGTGGTGTGGAAATTTGAGGTCATTCCCACCACCGTGAATATCAAAAGTCTCACCAAGGTATTTAGTACTCATTACCGAGCACTCCAAATGCCAGCCGGGAAACCCCTCTGACCAGGGCGATTGCCACTTCATCAAATGCTCGGGAGCAGCTTTCATCCAGATGGCAAAGTCAGCGGGATGCCGCTTTTCATCCTGATTTTTCAAATCATCACGCGTCATTGCCAGTAATTCATCTACTTTCCGACCGGATAATTCGCCATAGATTCCCTTTTCCTTGATAAACTTTTGGGTATCAAAATAAACAGCTCCGTTTACCTCGTAAGCGAAGCCATTATCCAAAATGTCCCGAACCATCTCAATCTGTTCCAAAATATGTTGCGTAGCCCGTGGTTCAATACTGGGAGACAATACGTTTAGTTTGCTCATAATCGCGTGAAAACCATTGGTGTATTTTTGGACGATCTCCATTGGCTCCAGCTTTTCCAGCCTGGCCTTTTTTGAAATTTTATCCTCGCCGGTATCCGCATCATCAACAAGGTGCCCTACATCGGTGATGTTACGCACATACCGAACTTTGTAGCCAATGTACTGCAAGTATCGAAATATGGTATCAAACCCGATAAAAGTCCGGCAGTTGCCGAGATGTACATCGCTATATACGGTGGGCCCGCAAGCGTACATTCCGACGTGTCCTTCCTCTATTGGCTTAAAGATTTCTTTTTTTCTCGTCAGACTGTTATAGATGGTTAGCTGTCTGTCCATTTTCCTGTTTTTTCTTTTAAAAGAAATGCGAAGTTATGACATCTTTGGGAAGAATGCCCGCTACGAGAAAAAAAAATGAATCCAATGACTAGTTTTTGATGATTTTTTTTGTCAAAATCGCCCCTTTGTCGTTTTTCAGCATTAACCAGTACATACCTGCCGGGTATTTCTGAACGCTAATCCGGTAAGTTATTTCACCGGCGACGAGTCTTATTTTCTCTTTTTCGAGGACGTTCCCTGATACATCAGTGATAGTTAGTGTGGCAAATTGTTCTTGACTGGAATTGACGACCAAATTCAATACTTCGTCTGTTGGATTTGGAAAAACTAGGGTTTCTACTGACCATGAAGCAGGCTTAACGGCATTGATTAATTCGTTTATACTCAAAGTCTCTGCTGCCGCATTGTCGTTGTCGTTGTCGTTATCCAAATTGGAAACAACCCCCGCGGCGTAGATGGTCAAAGCTCCCGTCCCTGCCTCAGGCGCTGTCCAATCTACCTCAAACGTAGGAGAAGTCGATGGTGTACTGTGTTCAAAATAAGATCGAGTGCTAATAGGTGCGACCCGCGTTCCTGTAGGTGGTGCACCAAAGGCTCCTACATTACTATTATCAGCATCCGCTAAAATAACGGATTGTACACCAAAAGCACTTGGCGAGCCCGTTGTTGTACTAAGAGTATATCTCAGTTGATAAGTTTTATTGGGCTCGTAGGAAGTGACGGGATTGCCACCGTCCAGCAGGGACACTTCCAAACTTGGAGTGAAAACGCCGTTCTTATGGCAGGTAGCACAGGTAGGTCCGCTAGAAACTGCGAAAGGACTACCGGTGCGGTCTTGCATACGTACCCCATTATTGCCGATGCCTCCCGCCGGTCCGTCCGAGAAAGCGATAAATAAATAAACAGATAATAAAAGTGTAAAAGTGTAAATTTTTGATAATTGCATTGTTCGATTATTTTTACTGAGCTGCTAAGGTAACTCTTTAGACATATATTGCCCTGCTTCGGATTAATGCAATCGAATATTATTTTTCGTTTTGTCGGTCATCATACATATATCCCAACGCTGGATATTTTCCTTTTACCCCCCCAAAGTACCTCCCGATGAACGCAACTTCTTCTTCAACTGTGTCGGCAACATGGTGTGGTGTGGAGAAATGTATTTCTTTATTCCCATAATCAAATTTACACAATATAAGAGGTACGTTGGCTCCTTTTGCAATATAATAAAAACCCGTTTTTAGTTTTTCGACCCGCTTACGGGTACCTTCGGGAGTGATGGTAATCTTAAACTCCTCCTTGGTGTTAAAAATATCAATGACGGCATCCACAAAGTTGTTATGCTTTGAGCGATTGACCGGATACCCCCCAAGTGCTCTCATAATAAATCCCATAGGACCTTTAAAGAGTGAGTCCTTTGCTATGAATTTTATATCCTGACCAATTGCCTTTCGCGCAAGCAAGCCTTTCGGAAAATCCCAATTGGAAGTATGTGGCATGACAACAACGATATACTTCTTTGGAAAATCCATTGTCTCCGTGGTAACTTTCCATCCAAATAATCGCATAATAAATCGACTTAACTGCTGCACCATGATTGTCTATTTTTGCTCTGCCTTAAAGATAGAAAACGAAATTTCCTTTATACCGGAAATACTTTTTTTTCGCATAAATTGCTCGATGACAATCCGATAATCTCCTGCTTCCTTAAATCGAATATGTTGTTGGGTCGGGATGACTAACAGGCAATCGTTCTTACCGCAATCTCCATACCAATTACCATCCTTCTGTGCCAACTCCATAGAAACCACATCCTCCACTTGCTCTCCTGACGGAAAGTAGGTAGTGATTCTTACGTATAAATTTTGAAAAGCATAATCCTTTGAGTGCCTGATGCCTAAATCCAAATCGTAGGGGATATCCGTATCTTGAATATTAAAGGAAAAGTCCAGGCTATCGCTATACGTCCACTCCGCATCTTTCAGCGGATAACTTTTTTGGTAGATTGCTCTTTTCTCACAGGATGAAAAAAGTAGTAGAAAAAAAAGAAGGGAAGAAATAATAAGTTTGTTCATTAATTATTGTTTTGTAACCAATTTCGTACAGTAATCTTGCTTTTTGGCACTTCGTACAGATGTGCATTTATCACAACGTAAGCGATACGTTCTTTGTTTTTCAAATACAGCCCCGGATTTTTCCCAATCAGAAGTTGATAATCTCCCGGTTTATCACCCCTCATTAACGCAAAGGGCAGCTTTTGATGAATGTATTTTTTATAAACTTTATCCGAAACCATTAAATCCGTTATTCCTTCTTTCCATAGATTGGTGACGTTGAGGTTCAAAAATTGCTCTTCGGTCTTGATTGATTTTGGAGCGGGTTTTCCTTTGAAACAATAGAGTCCTCTTGCATCCAATTCCTCATAACCATAATAAGTAGATAAGTCGCCAATATCGGCAATCGAACCCTCTAGATAAAAGTTTTTACAAGCAGAGGAAAGGTGCTTTTCTTTTAGCCGAAAAGCGATATCGCTTATAACCCAATCTTTTCCTTTGGGAATAAATACCTGACGAATCAATAAATCGTGGAAAGCATTTCCTCTGTTAAAGGGCAGAGACTCATATTTTGTGACTGTTGTATTTTCATATACCCGGTTGGCGATTGCCTCAAAAGCGGTCAGTAAAGTAACAAAATTCAATTGCCGGATGCGCTGTTTTTCCCTATCGCCTTTTTCGCCACCCGACTCGATGAGAATCGTATTTGTTCCCCACTTTTGTATATTATCTCCGAATGCTCTCGGTTCGAAGTCATCGTTGTATTTAGCAATCTGTCCGGGTATGAATTGCTCTAGGGCATTGGATAAAATACCTATGAGTTTCATAGCATTGGCTCTGCCTTCATTAATGTCCTTTTCGTAATTAAAAGCAGGTGCTAGAAAAGAAATCGTCGCCAACTTGCCGGTATGCCCGGCGGAATAATACCGGCTTTGATCGTGCAAATTAAAACCCCACTCAGGTGAAAGCTCATGCTGGGTCGACTTTAGCAAATAAGCCTCAGGCATTTGGACACGTGCAGCATCCCTATTGAGGTCAAAATCCATCGCATTTCGCCGCTGAAATTTTTCAGCACCATCGGGGTTGAGCATTGGGATAAATACGAGCGTTAGTCGTTTCTTTATCCTTTTGCGGAAGGCATCAAATTTATCTGATGTGGAAAAGAAATTCAAGATATCCATGATTGCCATGGTGGCGGTAGGTTCGTCGCCGTGCATTTGTGACCATAGTAAAACCTTAACGGGACCATTTCCGATGGTGACTTTATAAATATCCCTCCCCTCTACCGACTGACCGGCTTTCTGAATGTCTAATGTGCCTTCTTTCTTTTGTAAAAATGCAACGAGGTCGCTGTGCTTAAACCGGCGGTTAATAACGCTTGGCTCCTTATATTCTAAATAGTGATTAAAGAGCTGCCGTCCCGATTTTTGTCCGGAAACACATCCGAAAAGAAGGGTTGTCAGCAGGAATGGGAGAAGAAATCGTTCCATAAACTACGGTTATTGATTATCAGTAAATATTTACCATGAAGGGAAGAGTAACACCGAACAAGGAACGTAAAGAATATCGAACAAGGAACACCCCTATTTGCTTACGTAACCCATACCCATACGGGCGGGTATTGGCGCGGGCGCGTACCGGTGCGGGCAAGCTGATTTAAGATTTCAGATTTACTAAATCATTTTTGTAAATCAAAAATCGTTAATCCTTGTTCGGTGTTCGATATTCAAATCTTTAATCTACTTAAGCATCCACATTAGCATACTTGGCATTTGCCTCAATAAAGGCACGCCTTGGTGGCACTTCGTCCCCCATTAGCATTGAGAACACCCTATCTGCTTCGACGGCATCGTCAATGGTTACCTGCCTAAGGATACGGGTATCGGGGTCCATGGTCGTTTCCCATAGCTGGGTGGCATTCATCTCTCCCAAGCCCTTGTATCGTTGCACCTTTACGGAAGTATCATTTTCGCCTTTTGAATATGCTGCAACAGCAGCCTGACGTTCTTCCTCATCCCAACAATATCTAAACTGCTTTCCTTTCTTCACCAAATAAAGAGGAGGAGCTGCAATATAAATATATCCTTCCTCAATCAGCCTCTTCATGTAGCGGAAGAAAAAGGTAAGAATTAATGTCACAATATGACTACCATCGACATCGGCATCACACATAATAATAATCTTATGGTACCGAAGCTTCGAAATATTCAATTCTCTAACACCAAGGTCATTCTCTTCGATTCTTACGCCGAGAGCGGTAAACATATTTTTAATTTCCTCATTTTCGTATATCTTATGTTCTAATGCTTTTTCCACATTGAGGATTTTACCTCTGAGGGGCAAAATAGCTTGAAAAGTTCTATCTCGTCCCTGTTTCGCTGTTCCACCGGCGGAGTCTCCCTCAACCAAGTAGATTTCAGATTCATCCGGATTTTTGGAGGAGCAATCTGACAGTTTACCGGGCAGCCCGCTTCCCGTCAGCACATTTTTGCGTTGTACCATTTCACGAGCCTTTCTAGCTGCGTGTCGGGCAGTTGCTGCCAAAATCACCTTATTGATAATTTTCTTTGCCTGATCGGGATTTTCCTCGAGATAATGACCGATAATTTCTCCAACGGTACGGGATACAATACCTGTCACTTCAGAATTACCCAACTCCCCTTTTGTTTGCCCTTTGAATTGTGGCTCCGGAACTTTAACTGACACGACTGCGGTCAGACCTTCGCGAAAGTCTTCCCCGGAGATTTTAAACTTCAATTTTTTAAAAAAACCATTCTCCTCTCCATATTTGGTAAACAACCTATTGACCGCACGCCGAAATCCACTAACGTGTGTTCCTCCATCCCGAGTGTTGATATTATTGACAAAAGAATAGATGTTCTCTGAATAAGAAGTATTATATTGCATGGCTACTTCTACCTCTACATTATCCTCCTTCCCCGTTACGTGAATGGGTTCGTCAATAAGTGGTTGGCGGGCTTCATCGAGATACCTCACATACTCTTTCAGTCCACCCTCAGAGTAATACGCTTCTGACACGAACTCACCGTTTTCGTCTTTAACCCGCTCGTCTGTTAATTTCAGGTGAAGTCCTTTATCTAGATAGGAAAGCTCTTTCAGGCGGGTAGCCAGAATATCAAATTTATACTCAAGCGTTTCAAAAATCTCGGGGTCCGGTTTAAAAGTAATGGTGGTACCCGTTCTATCTGTCTCCCCGACAACCTCCACGGGAGTTTGTGGTATCCCTTTTGAATATTTTTGAATGTATACCTTTCCCTCTCGCTCGACTTTTGCCTCTAGTTCAATTGACAAAGCATTCACACAGGATACACCGACACCGTGAAGACCTCCGGAAACCTTATAAGTATCTTTATCAAATTTTCCACCTGCATGCAAAACGGTCATAACGACCTCTAGAGCCGACTTTTGTAATTTCTCATGCATTCCGACCGGAATACCTCGCCCGTTATCTCTCACGCGGATGGAATTGTCAGGCAAAATGGAAACTTCAATGTGGGTACAATACCCTGCCATGTGCTCATCAATTGAGTTATCCACTACTTCCCAAACCAGATGGTGCAATCCTTTAAAATCCGTACTACCAATGTACATCCCCGGGCGTTTACGCACGGCTTCCAAACCTTCCAACGCAGTGATATTACTTGCATCATATCCCCCGTTCCCGGGCTTCAACTGTTCTTTTTCTTCATTTTTACTCATCCTGCAAAGATACGATTATTTTTGGATTTAAATAACCATTTGTTCCACTTTTTATATATGAGAAAGCGTAGGAAGTTATTATTACTGACAGGCACTCTTCTTTCACCTGCCAAACTATCCCCAATTCTGCCATTTTGGCAAAAACTAAACTATGGCAAAGTAATTGCGGTATCATTTCCTTGGTTATGGTGTGTAAAACAAACACCTAATAAAAGTAGGAAAAGAACTAGAAAGATACTATAAAAAAAGAAAAAAATGGCAAAGAGAAGGAAGAAGAAAGAAAAGAAAGAAGAAGAATTAAAAAATAAAGAGCACAACGTAAATCAGGAGGATTTAGAACAAGCTGAGGGAGCCGAGGAAAAGACACCGGATATGGCAGGCGACAATTGTGAGGAAAAGATAGCAGAACTTCAGGATAAATATTTGCGCCTCTACTCAGATTTTGAAAACTATAAGAAGCGATCAATTAAGGACCGTTTGGAAACGCTTTCGATGGCAAGCAAAGACTTACTAAAGGCACTTTTACCCGTATTAGATGACTTCGACAGAGCTCGTGCAAATGCCGAGAGTGAAGACTCATTCGAACAAGGCGTTGGTCTAATATACAACAAACTCTATCGCACTTTAGAACAACAGGGATTAAAACCCATGGAAACGACAGGTAAGCCTTTTGACCCTGAGCTTCACGAAGCAATTTCCAAATTGCCTGCTCCCTCTGAAGATATGAAGGGGCAAATACTGGATACTGTGGAAAAGGGATACTTTTTAAAAGATAAAATATTGAGATACGCAAAAGTTGTCGTAGCTGAATAACAAATCAATTAGAATCCTCCTTTGCAACTTAACAAGATTGAATATCTATGCAGAAAAGAGATTATTACGAAGTACTAGGCGTGTCGAAGAACAGCACCAAGCTGGAAATAAAAAAGGCCTATCGCAAATTGGCTATAAAATATCATCCGGATAAAAACCCGGGAGATAAAAAGGCAGAAGAAAAATTCAAGGAAGCAGCTGAAGCTTATGACGTGTTGGGAGATGATGAAAAGCGTGCCAAATACGACCAATTTGGACACAGCGCGTTTGCCGGGCCAAGCGGCGGAGGTGGATTTCAGGGCGGTATGACAATGGAAGATATCCTCCGGAATTTTGGAGATATTTTTGGAGGCGGAGGAAGCCCCTTTGATGACATTTTTGGTGGAGGACGTAGCCGGGGGCAACGAAGTAGGGGAACACGCGGACAAAACTTACGGATAAAGGTCGCGCTAACGCTAGAAGAAATTGCTACCGGCGTAAGTAAAAAGATAAAGGTCAAAAAGTATGTTAAGTGCGATACCTGCGGTGGCTCCGGAGCGAAGGACAGCAGCTCTATCAAGACCTGCTCAACCTGCCATGGGGCAGGCTCCGTCCGTCAAATTCGAAGCACCATGCTCGGGCAAATGCAAACAGTCGTTACCTGCCCGAAATGCCATGGTACGGGATCAGAAATGACAGAAAAATGCCCAAGTTGTAGAGGTGAAGGTATTACTTATGGTGCAGAAACGGTTGAGTTTGAACTGCCTGCCGGACTAAACGAGATGATGCAATTTTCGCTGCGCGGAAAGGGCAATGCCGGGCGAAACGGGGGTCCCGCCGGTGATTTGATTATCGAAATAGAAGAGAAACCACATGACTTCTTGGTCAGGGATGGCAATAATTTAATCTATAATCTCACATTAAACTTTGCGGATGCTGCTTTAGGCACTTCGGTCGAAGTACCATCCATTGGAGGAAAAGTCAAAATTAAAATACCGGCAGGCACACAGCCAGGTAAAATTTTCCGACTAAAAGACAAAGGGTTGCCAATCGTGAATAGCTATGGGAAGGGGGACCAACTCATTTATGTAAATATTTGGGTTCCCAAGACGCTCTCAAATGAGGAAAAGAGTCTGATGGAAAAGCTCAAAAACAGCAGCAACTTCGAGCCGAAGCAAGAGAAAAAGGATAAAGGTTTTTTTGAAAAAATGAGGGAATACTTCCACCGCTAATGCCGGATTTGAAAAAAAACACCTTTTTTACTTCTAATTTACTATCGTGGTTTGATAGGACGGCTCCCCGTTATTTACCCTGGAAGGAGGATCAAAATCCATATTTTATATGGCTCTCCGAAATCATTTTACAGCAAACCCGCGTTGAGCAAGGAATGCCCTACTTCCTAAATTTCAGAGCAACCTTCCCAACCGTAAAAGATTTGGCAGAAGCCCCTTTGGATGAAATTTTGAAGATGTGGCAAGGATTGGGCTATTATACTCGGGCAAGGAATCTGCACCAATCGGCACAAATGATTGTACGCGACTTCGATGGACATTTTCCGGTAAATTACGAAGACATATTGAGCCTGAAAGGTATTGGACCTTATACAGCTGCTGCCATCTGCTCTTTTGCCTACAACCTTCCTTATGCTGTTGTTGACGGGAATGTATTTCGGGTATTATCCCGTTTTTTTGGTGTAAAAACAGCAATTGACTCAAGCGCAGGGAAAAAAGAATTTAACGCCCTCGCACAATTACTCATTTCGCCCAAACGACCAGGTGATTACAATCAGGCTATCATGGATTTTGGCGCAACCCTTTGCACACACAACAATCCGCAATGTAATAATTGCCCGATAAGATCTCAGTGCTTCGCCCATATAAAGAGTATGGTCACTCAACTTCCCATAAAGGAGAAAAAAATTAAACGGAAACATCGTTTTTTTCAGTACTTGGTGCTGGAAGCGAAAGGAAAGGTCTATTTGGAGAAAAGAGTAAAAAAAGATATTTGGCACGGGTTGTACCAGTTCCCCATGATTGAGACTAGGAAGGATTTCCTTGCCCCAGGTTTCCTCAAAGGAAAGAGTCAATGGGAGATAGTCAGCCGCGCTGAACTCATT
>Ga0256832_1001743_pt1 | contig 14833 bp, 15 predicted proteins | sample 134614metaG_FD_190534 | JGI IMG/M metagenome (GOLD analysis project Ga0256832, IMG submission 190534) | Hydrothermal vent microbial communities from Lau Basin, Pacific Ocean - 134-614 | ecosystem: Environmental > Aquatic > Marine > Hydrothermal vents | place: Pacific Ocean: Lau Basin | collected...
TACGGAGGTGGTGCGTGAAGCTTCAGCATGATGCCTTGGGAACCCTGGAGCTCCCCGACGAGCCCCGGCGGATCGTCAGCCTGGCGCCGAACGTCACCGAAGCGATCTTCGCCTTGGGCGCGGGGGAGCGGCTGGTGGGGCGGAGCGCCTTCTGCTGGCGTCCGGAGGCGGCGGAAGGGCTGCCGGTGGTTTCCAGCTACACGAAAATACGCTGGGATCTTCTTCACGAGCTACAACCCGACCTCGTCTTCACCACCACGGCGGTGCAACGGGAGTCGACGCGGGCGCTGCACGAGCGCGGCTTCGCCGTCTGGCCGGTGCCCCTGCCCAACAGCCCCTGGGGCATCCTCGAAAACCTGGCGACCCTGGGGGCGTTGCTCGGCCTCGTGGAGACCGCGGCCGAGGTGGCAGGCGGACTGGCGGCGCGCTACAGCGCGCTCGCGGGCCGGCTGCGCGGGCTGCGGGTCTACCTCGAGTACGACCTCGGGGGGCCGATCACGATCGGTCGCGCCGCCTTCATGAGCGCCGCTTTGGCCCACCTGGGGGCGACCAACGTCTTCGGCGACCGCCCCGAGGCCTACTTCGAGCCCGATCTCGACGCGGTGCTCGAACGCGCGCCCGACCTTCTCGTCTTCGAGCCCAAGCGCATCCGCAACCGCGAGGCTCAACGGCGCGCGGTGGAGCAGAAGCTGGAGGCACGCGGCTGGCGCGGAAGGCCGGTGGTGGTGACCCGCGGCGACGAACTCGCGCACTTCGGGCCGGGGTTCTTCGGCTATCTGGAAACCTGGACGAAAGCGATGCTCAATGCGGTCGAAGAGCCCGCCTAGGCGGGCTCTTTATGGCGGAGAGGGCGGGATTCGAACCCGCGGTACGGTGACCCGTACACACGCTCTCCAGGCGTGCCCCTTCAGCCACTCGGGCACCTCTCCATGCCGACCTCAAGCGTAACAAACGCCGATGGGAGCGTCAAGCATGCTACACTTGGGGGCATGAAGTTGGTCTTCGTCGGCCTGGGCAAGATGGGCCGCAGCATCCTCGAAGGAGTCCTCGCCGCCGAATTTCTCAGCCCCGAGCAGATCGGGGTCATCGACCGGGGGCCGGAACGCACCCGCGAGCTCGCCGCCCTCTACGGCATCGCGCCGCTGGAGTACGGCGACCTGGCCCGCGCCGAGCGCGTGCTGATCGCGGTACAACCCAAACAGTTCCCCGAGATCGCGGAGCGCATCGCGCACCCCCAGCTGGGGTACCTGAGCATCATGGCGGGGGTTTCCACCGCGGTGCTGGCGCGCCGTCTCGGCACCCGCCGCGTCGTGCGGGCCATGCCCAACCTGGCCGCCACCATCCGCAAGAGCACCACCGCGCTGACCGCGCCCAAGGAGGCCCAGGAGGTCGGCGACCTGGAGTTCGCGGTCCGCCTTTTCAAGACCGTGGGCGACGCCTACACCCTGCCCGAAAGGCTCTTCGACGCCTTCACCGGTATGGCCGCCTCCGCGCCCGCCTACCTGGCCATCGTCGCCGAGGCCCTCGCCGACGGAGGCGTCAAGATGGGGATTCCCCGCAGCGAGGCGCTCTCCTTCGCGGCGGACGTGCTGGTGGCCACCGGCGAGCTGATGCGGCTGAAGCACCCCGCGGTCATCAAGGACGAGGTGGCCAGCCCCGGGGGCACCACGATCCACGGCGTCGCGGCTCTGGAGGAAGGGCGGGTGCGGCACGCCCTCGTGCGCGCGGTCGAGGCCGCGACCCGCCGCGGCCATGAGCTGGGGGAGGAAGAATGAAGCGCCGGGCCGTGTTCGGGCTGCTCGCGCTACTGACCTACGCCTTAGCGGCGGCGCCCAACTACTACCCCCACAAGGTGGGCATGCGCTGGCTCTACACCTCGGGGGAGACCCAGGAGCTCACCGAGACCCGCCAGGTTTCCGGCCAGGAGGTCTGGGTGCTCACCCACAGCTACGGCGGAGCGGTACGCTACACCGACTTTTTGCGCTACGACGAGGAGGGGGTGTGGCTCCTGGGGGTGGACTTCGGTTCCGGGGTGCAGGCCTACGACCCCGCCATCCAGCTCTACCCTCCGGCTCCGCTGCGCGTAGGGCTCGCCTGGAGCAGCCGGGTGACCTTCCGCGGCTCGACCCTCGTCGTCGTCAACAAGGTGCTGCGGATCGAAGGGGTCGAGGTGCCCGCGGGCCGTTACAACGCCTTCGTGATCCGCTCGTCGATGACCGCCGAGGGCGGCGGGGCGAACGTCGTCGACATGTACTTCGTTCCCGGAATCGGCATCGTCCGCTACGCCACCCAGGACGGCGGACAGATCGACCTGCAGGACTTCAAGCCTTAGGGCGCAGGGCGTAACGGAGGATCTGCAGGTACATCCGCAGCCGGTGCGCCAAACCGGCGAGCAGCCCCCGTTTCTCCTCCTTGAGCCTCTGGCCGACGCCCTCGAGAGGGACGTAGCGCACCCGCCAACCCTGGCCGCGGGCGTAGCGGGTCAGCTTCAGCTCCACGTCGTAGCGGGCCTGGGCGAGGCCCGGCAGTTCGCGCAGGCGGTCGCGCGCCAGGGCGCGCTGGCCGGAGAGCTGGGGGGTGATGCGGTTGCCGATGTCGCTCAACCAGCGCCCCCCGCGAAAGACCCCCACGGTCATCTCGGCCTCGCCCGCGAGCAGCGGGTCGAGGAGGACGCGCAGGTGCTCCGGCTTGAGGCCCGTCAGGTCGGCGTCCAGCAGCACGACGTAGGGGGTGGCGACCTCGGCCAACCCCGCCGCGTAGGCGGCGCCCTTGCCGCGGTTGGCCGGCAGGCGCACCACCTTGGCCCCTGCGGCGGCCGCGCGCTCGGCGGTGCGGTCGCTGGAGCCGTCGTCCACCACGACGACCGGAAAGCCCGCCGGCTTGACCGCCTCGACGACCTGAGCGATCGTCGCCTCTTCGTTGTAGGCGGGGATCAGGACGGTCGCCAGCGGTTCGGACACGGCTAACTCCCGAAGAGGCGCTGCACGTCCTGGAAGGTGACGAGCACCATGAGCAGGATCAGAAAGACGAAGCCGATGAAGTTGATCAGCGCCTCGTGCTCGGGGCGGATACGCCCGCCGGAGACGGCGTTGAGGAAGACGAGCAGCAGCCGCCCGCCGTCGAGGCCGGGGATGGGCAGCAGGTTGAAGACCGCGAGCGAAAGGTTGATGAGGGCGGCCAGCTGGACGACGGCCATCAGGCCGGCGCGGGCGGCTTCGCCGGCGAGGTTGACGATGCCGACCGGACCCACCAGCTCGTTGCTGGGGCTGCCCACGAGCAGCCCCGCGAGGCCGCGGGTGAAGCTGCGCAGCATCTCCGGCAGAAAGCGCAGCGAGGTGTCCACCGCGGTCGCGAAGGCGCGCACGAACCCGGGTCGTTCGTAGACCACCTCGGGGCCGTAGCGCACCCCCAGCTTGTCGCGCGTACCGTCCCAGACGAAGCGGATCTCGATCGTTTTTCCCTGCCGCTCGACGGTCAGGGTGTGGGGCCCGGTCCGGCTCTTGACCTCGTTCAGGTCGGTGTAGTGCTGCAGCGGCCGGCCGTCGATGGCCACGATCAGGTCGCCCGGCCTCAGGCCGATCTCCTGGGCGAGGCTGCCTTCGACGACCGAGATCACCTGGGCGTGGGTCTCCACCGGTTTGGGGATGCCCTGGGCGGTGTACACCCACGCCATCAGGAACCAGGCGAGGAGGAGGTTCATGATCACGCCGCCCACCAGGATCAGCACCTTGCCCGGCAGGGCCAGGCCGGCGAAGCCGTGGTGGGGCGGGATAGGCTTTCCCTCCGGGGTGAAGTCGGGGGCCATGCCTTCGATCTCGGCGTAGCCGCCCAGCGGGATCAGCGAAAGCCGCCACTCGGTACCGGCCCAGCGCATGCGCAGCAGCGGCGGCCCGAAGCCGATGGAGAACGCCGGCACGCGCACGCCCTGGACGCGGGCGGCCAGGTAGTGCCCCAGCTCGTGGATGAAGATCGAAACCCCAAGGATGAGGATCAGGACGATGGCCGTGTTCAAAGCTGCTCCTCCGCCTCCGCGCGCGCCCAGGCGTCGGCCGCGTAGAGGTTCTCCCAGGTTAACGGGTCGGGCGGGGTTTTGCCTAGCACGGCCTCGACGACCCGGGCGATGCCGGTGAAGCCGAGCCGGCCCGACAGGAAGGCGGCGACGGCGACCTCGTTAGCGGCGTTGAGCACCGTGGGGGCCAGCCCGCCCTGAGCGCCGGCGCGGTAGGCCAGCTCGAGGGCGGGAAAGCGCTCCAGGTCCGGGGGCTCGAAGTCGAGCCGCGGCGGCAGCGGTTCGGCGGCCAGGGGGGTGGGGGCGCGCTCGGGGTAGGTGAGGGCGTACTGGATGGCCAGGCGCATGTCGGTCGGGCCCAGGACCGCCTTGAGCTGGCCGTCGACGAAACGCACCAGCGAGTGGACGTAGGACTGGGGGTGGACGACGACCTTGATGCGGTCCAGCCCCACCCCGAACAGGGCGTGCGCTTCGAGCACCTCGAGGCCCTTGTTCATCAGCGTGGCCGAGTCGATGGTGACCTTGGGACCCATCGACCAGCGCGGGTGCCGCAGGGCCGCTTCGGGAGTGACGCCGCTCAGATCCTCCGGCCCTTCGCGGAACGGCCCGCCCGATGCCGTGAGGATCAGCTCGGCCACGTCCTCAGGCCGCTCACCCGCGAGGGCCTGGAAGAGCGCGGAATGCTCGGAGTCGACCGGGACGAAGCGGGCGCCGTGGCGGCGGGCCTCGGCCTGCAGCAGGGGGCCGGCCGCGACCATGCTCTCCTTGTTGGCCAGGGCCACGCGGCGGCCGGCGCGCACGGCGGCGCGGACGGGCTCGAGCCCGGCGAGCCCGGGAATGGCGGCGACGACGACGTCGGCGTCCCACGCCGCGACCTCGGCCGCCGAGGCGGCGGCGCGCACCCCGGGGGGCAGCTCGGGCGTTCCGGCGGCGGCGTAGACGACCTCGGGGCGGAAGGTCCGTACCTGTTCGGCCAGCCGCGCGCGGTTCTGGCCCGCGGCCAGCCCGACGACCCGCCAGCCGCGCCAGCGCACCACGTCCAGGGTCTGGGTGCCGATGGAACCGGTGGAACCGAGAACGACGACGCGCAGGGGTTCGCTCATGTAAAGATCACCAGCAGATAGTACGTGAGGGGGACGCTGAAGATCAAGCTGTCCAGGCGGTCGAGCAGCCCCCCGTGCCCGGGGAGGAACTGGCCCGAGTCCTTGACGCCGGTGTAGCGCTTGAGCATCGATTCGGTGAGGTCGCCCAGCTGGGCGGCGAAGCTGAGCAGCACCGCGAAGACCAGGAGTTCGCCGCGCCCGAAGGGGAAGGCGCCCTGGATGAGCCAGGTGTAGGTGAAGAGCGCCAGAAAAGCGGCCACCAGGCCGCCGACGAAACCCTCCACCGTCTTGTTGGGGCTGACGGTCGGCGCCAGCTTGGTGCGCCCGATCGTGCGCCCCACGAAGTAGGCGCCCACGTCGGTGGCGAAGGTGGCGACCAGCGGGAGCGAGAGGGTGACCAGACCCAGGGTGGCGTCGGGGGAGTAGCGCAGCAGCAGGAAGTAGCCCAGCGTCCAGGGCAGGTAGAGCAGGGCCAGCACGCTGAACGCCAGGCGGGGGATGTCGGCCCCGGCGAACAGCTCGTAGATGAAGGCCGAGAAGAGGACGAGGCCGAGGGCGACCTCGCGCCAGGGGACGCCCGGGTTCTGTTCGTAGAGCGCCGGCAGCGAGGCGGTGAGCAGCAGCAGGCCGCCGAGGCGCAGCATCCAGAGGTTCAGCCGTACCGATTTGCGCGCGAACATCTGGGCGAGCTCGCCGGTGCCGATCCAGAGGGCGAGCACGAGCGCGGGGCCGAGCAGCGGCAGCCCGACCCAGAGAATGAGGAAGAGCACCACCAGCGCGATCGCGCCGGAGAGGGTTCTATCCTTGAGGGACTCCGCCGAAGCGTCGCCTGCGGGTTTGGTAGGCTCGGATGGCGTGGGCAAACTCCTCCTTCGTAAAGTCGGGCCAGAGCGTCTCGGTGACCCAGATCTCGCTGTAGGCGCTCTGCCAGAGGAAAAAGTTCGACAGGCGCATCTCGCCGCTGGTGCGGATGATCAGGTCCGGGTCCGGCATCTCCGGCAGGTAGAAGGCCGAGCGCAGGCTGGCCTCGGTGATCGGCTCCCCCAGCGCGGCCAGCTGCGCGGCGGCGCGGACGATCTCCTGGCGGCCGCCGTAGTTGAGGGCGCCGACGAGGTGCAGGCGGTCGGCGTTCGCGGAGGCGCGCTCGGCGGCTTCGATGGCCTCGCGCAGGCTGTCGGGCAGGTGGAGACGGTCGCCGATGATGTGAATGCGCACCCCGCGCTCCACGAGCTCGGGGGTTTCCTCGCGCAGCACGCTCTCGAAGAGTTCGAAGAGCGCCCGGACCTCGCTCGAGGGGCGCCGCCAGTTCTCCGTGGAGAAGGCGAAGAGGGTCAACCACTCGACCCCGGCCTCGAGCGCACCGCTCACGGCCTCACGGATGGCGCCGTGGCCCGCCAGGTGGCCGCGGTAGCGGGGGAGGCCGCGGGCCTCGGCCCAGCGGCCGTTCCCGTCCATGATGATGGCCACGTGGCGGGGGAGGCTCATTCGCTGAGGATTTCCTTTTCCTTGGCCTCCAGCTCGGCGTTGATCTTCTCGATGAACTCGTCGGTGAGTTCCTGGACCTCCTTCTCGGCGCGCTTGACGTCGTCCTCGGGGAGGTGCTCTTCTTCGCTCAGTTTCTTGATGCGGTGCAGCGCGTCACGCCGGATGTTGCGCACGGCCACGCGCGCCTCCTCGGCGTAGTTGTGCGCGGCCTTGACGATCTCCTTGCGCCGTTCCGCGGTGAGCGCGGGAATGTTGATGAAGAGGGTGTCGCCCTGGTTGTTGGGGTTGAGGCCAAGGTCGGAGTCGCGGATGGCCTTTTCGATCAGGGGCAGCGCGTTCTGGTCCCAGGCCTGCACGACCAGCGTGCGCGCGTCGGGCGCCGAGATGCTGGCCAGCTGGTTGAGCGGCATCATGGAGCCGTAGTAGTCCACCTTGATGTGCTCCAAAAGCGCCGGGTTGGCGCGGCCGGTGCGCAGCGTCGCCAGGTTGGACTCGAAGACCTCGAGCGTCTTCTGCATGTGTTCGCGGGTTTCCTTGAACAGCGGTTTGAACATGCGCCACCTCCGGTTCCTATTCGTGAATTATAGTCCCGATGCGTTCCCCTTGAATGATACCGACGAGGGCCCCCGGCTGGAAGATGTCGAAGACGACGATGGGCAGCTTGCCCTCCATGCACAGGCTCACCGCGGTCGCGTCCATGACCTGCAGCCCCTTGGCGAGCAGGTCCAGGTAGCTGAGCTCGTCGAACTTGCGGGCGTTGGGGTTCTTGCGGGGGTCGTCGTCGTAGACGCCGTCGACCTTGTTCTTGGCCATCAGCACCGCGTCGGCGCCGATCTCGAGCCCCCGCAGGGCGGCGGCGGTGTCGGTGGAGAAGAAGGGGTTGCCGGTGCCGCCGCCGAAGATGACGACCCGCCCCTTCTCCAGGTGGCGCAGCGCCCGCCGGCGGATGTAGGGCTCGGCGACCTCGGTGATCGTCAGGGCCGTCTGCACGCGGGTCTCCAGACCCTCGCGCTCGAGCGCGTCTTGCAGGGCCAGGGCGTTCATGACCGTGGCCAGCATCCCGATGTAGTCGGCCGTGGCCCGGTCCATGCCCATCCCCTGACGGGTGCCGCGCCAAAGGTTGCCGGCGCCGACGACGATTCCCATCTCCACGCCGGTGGCGTGAGCGCGGGCGATCTCCGCGGCGAGGCTCTGGGTGGCCTCGGCCGAGTAGCCGCGTCCGTCGTCGGCGGCCAGGAACTCACCCGAAAGCTTGAGCAGTACGCGTTTGTAATTCAACGTGCCCTCCATTTCCGAGCATACCGGATGGCAGCAAGGCGCCCCCGCGAAGTTCGCGGGGGCGCAGGTCCCGGGCCGCTCAGGCCCCGAGCTCGAAGCGGCAGAAGCGGCGCACCTTGATGTTTTCGCCGATCTTGCCGATGGCCTGCTGGATCAGCTCACCCACGGTGATCTTGTCGTCCTTGACGAAGGGCTGCTCCAGGAGGACGACCTCCTGCAGGTATTTCTTGATGCGCCCCTCGGCGATCTTCTCGGCGATGTTCTCGGGCTTGCCCTCGTTGATCGCGGCGGTGCGGTAGATCTCCTTCTCCTTTTCCAGCTCCTCGGCCGGCACCTCGTCGACGCTCACGTACTTGGGCGCGGCCATGGCGATGTGCATGGCGATGTCCTTGCCCAGCTGCTGGAAGTCGTCGGTGCGGGCCACGAAGTCGGTCTCGCAGTTGAGCTCGAGCAGCACGCCGACGCGTTTGTTGTGGTGGATGTAGTCGGTGACGATGCCCTCGCTGGCCTCACGGTCGGCCTTCTTGGCCGCCTTGACCGCGCCCTTCTCGCGCAGGATCTGGATCGCCTTGTCGGCGTCCCAGCCGGCCTCTTCCAGCGCCTTCTTGACGTCCATCATGCCCGCGCCGGTGGCGGCGCGCAGCTTCTTGATCAGTTCGAGCTGGCTCATTCCTTGGCCTCCTCGGTTTCGGTTTCGCCGGTAGCGGGCGCCTCGGCCTCCGCAGCCTCGGCCTCCGTGGTTTCCTCGCCGCCGCCGCGGGCCTCGATGACCACGTCGGTGAGGCGGCTGGTGACGAGCTGGATCGAGCGGATGGCGTCGTCGTTGCCGGGGATGATGTGGTCGATCAGGTCGGGGTCGCTGTCGGTGTCGGCCAGCGCCACGATGGGGATGCCCAGCTTGCGCGCCTCGGCCACCGCGATCGCCTCCTTGGTGGGGTCGACGACGAAGAGGGCGTCGGGGAGGCGGCTGAGCCGGCGGAAGCCGCCCAGGTACTTGCGCAGGCGGTCGAGTTCGTGTTGCAGGCGCACCTGCTCCTTCTTGGGGCGCTCGTTGATGTCTTCGGAGTCGAAGAGCTGCTCGAGCTCCTCCAGACGCTTCACCCGGGCGCTGATCGTCTTGAAGTTCGTCAGCATCCCGCCCAGCCAGCGCTGGTTGACGTAGGGCATACCCACGCGGTCGGCCTCGATCTGCACGATCTCCTGCGCCTGCTTCTTGGTGCCCACGTACAGGATCACGCCGCCGCGCGCGGCCAGGTCCTCCACGTAGCCGCAGGCCGCCTGCATCTGCACGAGCGTCTTCTGCAGGTCGATGATGAAGATGCCGTTGCGCTCCGCGTAGATGAAGCGCTTCATCTTGGGGTTCCAGCGCTTGGTCTCGTGACCAAAGTGAACCCCGGCTTCCAACAGTTCCTTGATGCTGATGTTACAGGCCATCGTGCTCCTCTTCCGGAGGGCGTTGAGGTGGGCGTTGGGCTTGGTTCGCGGGGCCTTTGGGGGGCGGACGCCCTCCTGCCGCCGCCGCGCCCGCGAACACGCCTCAACGATTATAGACGCTGACCCGCCGATTGGGAAGTCCGCGGCGCCGTGGGTTTGACGGGGCCCATCCCGACCTCTAGAATGCGTGCGGAGCCCCGTGGGGCCGTAGCTCAGAGGGAGAGCACCTGCCTTGCAAGCAGGGGGTCAGCGGTTCGAATCCGCTCGGCTCCACCAGAACGGCCGGGAGACCGGCCGTCGCCTTTTCTGAAAGCCTTGTTAGGACAAATAGACCTACCCCCGGGGGGCATGTTTGGTAGGCTAAGGTAACCGCCTACGAGCGCCACAATCCGGTACACGCTTCCACGTCTTTCCGCTCCATGGCGGTCGAAAGGAGGCGAGAGCGTGCTTACCCGACGCGATTTCTTCAAGGTCGGCGGTGCCGCCAGCGGCGTTTTCTTCCTGCGGGGCCGCGCCCAGCCGTCGGGGCAGAAACGGCTGCACAAGCCCGTTGGCGAGCACCCCGTCATCTGCCCCTACTGCGCGACCGGCTGCGGCATGATCGCCGCGGCGCAGGGGGGGCGGCTGGTCAACCTGGAGGGGGACCCCGACCACCCCATCAACCGCGGGCAGCTCTGCAGCAAGGGCGAGGCGGCGCGCGGCTTCGTCGAGAGCCCCTACCGCATGACCAAGACCCTCTACCGCGCCCCGGGCTCCGACACCTGGGAGGAGAAGCCCATCGACTGGATGATCCAGCAGATCGCCCGCCGCATCAAGGAGACCCGCGACAAGTACTGGATCCAGCAGGACGACGACGGCTACGTGGTCAACCGCACCGAGGCCGTGGCCTTCCTGGGCGGCAGCTCCAACGGCAACGAAGAGTGCTACATGTTCATCAAGTTCGCCCGCGCCCTCGGCCTCAACTACATCGAGCATCAGGCGCGCATCTGCCACTCCTCGACGGTGCCGGCGCTCGGGGAAAGCTTCGGCCGCGGGGCGATGACCAACCACCCCATCGACTTCAAGAACGCCGACGTCATCCTCATCGAGGGGGGCAACCCCGCCGAGCAGCACCCGCTCACCTTCAAGTGGATCATGGAGGCGAAGGACCGCGGGGCCAAGGTCATCGTCGTGGACCCGCGCTTCAACCGCAGCGCCGCCCGGGCCGACGTCTTCGCCCAGATCCGGGTGGGGACCGACATCGCCTTCATGGGCGGGTTGATCCACCACATCCTCGAGAACAAGCTCTACGACGAGTACTACGTCAAGAACTACACCAACGCGACGCTGCTGGTGAACCCCGACTTCAAGACCGCGACCGACCTCGACGGCCTCTTCAGCGGCTACAACCCCACGCCCGACAACCCCAACGAGAAGGGGGTCTACGACCGCAGCACCTGGACCTATCAGATCGGGGAAGACGGTTACGCCAAGCGTGACCCGACGATGACCGACCCCAACTCGGTCTTCCAGCTGCTCAAGAAGCAGTACAGCCGCTACACGCTGCCGATGGTCAGCAAGATCACCGGCATTCCCGAGGCCAAGCTGAAGCAGATCTACGACCTCTTCGGCTCCACCGGGCAGGTCGACCGGGTCGGCACGATCACCTACGCCATGGGGGCCACCCAGCACTCCTACGGCACCCAGCACATCCGCGCCTACGCCATCGTCCAGCTGCTGCTGGGCAACATCGGGCGCGCCGGCGGCGGGGTGAACGCGCTGCGCGGCCACTCGAACGTGCAGGGGTCCACCGACCACGCGCTGCTCTACCACATCCTGCCGGGGTACATGCCGGTGCCCGACCGTAAGTTCCCCACCCTCAAGAGCTACCTCGAGGCCAAGACCCCGAAGCGGCTTCTGCCCAACGCCCCCAACTGGTGGGAGAACCTGCCCAAGTACTTCATCAGCCAGCTCAAGGCCTGGTGGCCGAAGATCGACCCGGAGATCAGCTACCTCTACCTGGCCAAACTGGGCCCCCACGTCGGCGGCAAACCCGACGCCTCCAGCGACTACTCGCACCACGCCCTGCTGCACGCGGCCCTCTCGGGCGTGCTCAAGGGCCTGATCGCGGTGGGTCAGAACCCGGCGATGAGCGCGGCCAACGTCAACATGGCCCGCAAGGCGCTCGACAGCCTCGACTGGCTCGTCGTCCTCGACCCCTTCGAGACCGAGACGGCGGCCCACTGGAAGCGCCCCGGCGTGGATCCGAAGAGCATCAAGACCGAGGTCTTCTTCATCCCGACCCCGGTCTGGGTCGAGAAGACCGGCTCGATCACCAACACCGGCCTCTGGGCGCAGTGGTACGAGAAGGCGGCGGAGGCCCCCGAAGGTACGGTCGACGAGATGTACTTCTTCACCAAGCTGGTGGAGGAGCTCAAGAAGCTGTACGCCGAGGGCGGCGCCTTCCCCGACCCCATCGTCAACCTTTCCTGGCCGGAGTGGTCCGAGGAACAGTCCGTTCACTGGGCCAAGGAGATCAACGGCTTCGACCTCACGACCGGCGAGCAGGTGGCCAGCTTCACCAAGCTGCGCGACGACGGCACCACCGCCTCGGGCAACTGGCTCTACGCCGGCTCCTGGACCGAGAAGGGCAACATGATGGCGCGGCGCGACTCGAAGACCGACCACCCGGCGGGCATCGGCATCTACCCGAACTGGGCCTGGTGCTGGCCGGTCAACCGGCGCATCCGCTACAACCGCGCCTCGGTCTGGTTCGACACCGGTCAGCCGCGCGACGAAAAGCGCTGGGTCATCCGCTGGAACGACACCGCCGGCAAGTGGGAGGGCGACGTCCCCGACGGCGGCTGGAAGCCGGGCACGGTGCTGCCCTTCATCATGAAGTCCGACGGGCTGGGGCACCTCTTCGCCCTCAGCCTCAAGGACGGTCCCTTCCCCGAGCACTACGAGCCCTGGGAGTCGGCGGTGCTCAACCCCTTCGGCCAGCAGAACGATCCGGTCTGCAAGGTCTGGCACTTCAAGGACCTGGACGTCTACGGCGATCCGAAGGACTACCCGATCATCGCCACCACCTACCGCCTGACCGAGCACTGGCACACCGGGATGATGAGCCGCAACGTGCCCTGGCTGCTCGAGCTGCAGCCCGACCCCTTCGTCGAGATCGGCACCGACCTGGCGGGCGAGCTGGGCATCAAGAACGGCGAGTGGGTGCTGGTGGAGTCGGCGCGCGGGGCGGTCGAGGCGGTGGCCATCGTGACGCCGCGCATCCAGCCGCTCAAGATCGAAGACGAGAACGGCGCGCGCGTGGTCAACCAGGTGGGGATTCCCTGGCACTGGGGTTACATGGGCGGCGGGGCCCGTCCCGAATCGGCCGGAAACGCCCTCACGCCCAGCGTGCACGACCCCAACTGCTTCATCCCCGAGACCAAGGCGATGCTGGTGCGGCTGAAGAAGCTCGCCAAGCCGCCCAAGAAGATCGACCTGAACGCCCGGATCTAGGAAGGAGGCTGGGATGCCGAAACCCAACGATTACGCGATTCTGTTCGACGCCTCCCACTGTACGGGTTGCCGGGCCTGCCAGGTCGCCTGCAAGCAGTGGAACGACCTGCCCGGGGAGGCGACGGTCAACACCGGCAGCTACGAGAACCCGCCCTCGCTCTCGTCGATGACCTGGCTGCGCATCAAGTACACCGAGGGCGTCGACCGCGGTGAGGTCTTCTGGGACTTCACCCGCGACGCCTGCATGCACTGCAGCAGCGCGGCCTGCGTGGAGGCCTGCCCCACGGGGGCGGTGAACTACCGCGAGGGCGGCGTGGTGACCGTGGACCAGGACTGGTGCATCGGCTGCCGCAACTGCGTCCAGGCCTGCCCTTACGACGCCATCCACTACGACGAGGAAAAGGGCGTGGTGGACAAGTGCACGCTCTGTTACGACCGCGTCAGCAACGGGCTCGAGCCCGCCTGCGTGAAGGCCTGCCCCACGGGCGCCCTGCACTCCGGCCGCTACGCCGACATGAAGGCGCTGGCCGAACAGCGCCTGGCCGCGCTCAAGGGCGCGGGGTACGACCAGGCCAACATCTACGGTCTCGCCGAGATGGGCGGCACCCACGTGCTCTACGTGCTGCTCAAGCACCCCAGCGCCTACGGGCTCCCCGTCGGGCCGGTGACCGAGAAGCGCAAGGTGGCCAGCGGCTGGCTCTCGGCCGGCATCGCGGCCGCGGTTCTCGGCTTCGCCGGGGCGCGCTGGATAGCCGAGCGCCGTGAGGAAGTAGGAGGTGAACGGTGATGACCGGCGAATGGGGCATCTACATCGTCCTGTACTTCTGGCTCGCGGCGATGGGAGGCGGGGCCTTCCTGATCGCCCTGGGTCTGCGCGACGAACGCGCCCGGCGCTCCGGCGCCTTCCTCGCCTTCATCGGGATCGTGATCGGGGCGCTGCTGCTCATCGTCGACCTCGGCCAGCCAGCGCGCTTCTGGCATCTGCTCGTGGGCTTCCACCCCGTTTCGGTGATGTGGCTGGGCTCGGCGGTGCTGGCGCTATCGGGGTTGGGCCTCTTCCTGCTGCTGGTCATGCGCGAGTGGCCCGGGTGGCTCGTCTGGGTGACGGCCATCCTGGTGCTGCTCGTGGTGGGCTACACCGGCGTCTTGCTGATGGCCACGGCCCGCCCCTTCTGGAGCGGAAGCCCGCTGATGCCCTGGATCTTCCTGGCCTCGGCCTACACCACCGGGGCGGCGCTCTTGGTGCTGCTGGGCAACCGCGAGCCGGGGCTGCACCGGATCTCCTTCAACTTTGCGCTGATCGAGATCGTCCTCGTCGCCGCGCACCTGATCTGGACCTATCCGCTGGCGAAGAACGCCGTGCAGGCCGCCCTGACCGGCGACCTCGCCTGGGCCTTCTGGGGCTTCGTGGTGCTGGGGGTCGCCCTGCCGCTCTACATGGAGGCGCAGCGCCGGGCCGCTTCGCTGGCCGCGCTGCTGGTGCTGGCGGGCGGCTTCCTGCTGCGCTACTTCATCGTCTACGCCGGACAGACGGGCGTGCTGCGCTTCTGAGCTAAGCTGAGGAGGAACGTGAACCTTTTCGATCTGGAACCGCTGTTTCGCAGCCTCGATGCCCTCCCGGCCGCCGACGGGGCGGCCGGGGGGTACCCCGGCTTCGCCGCGCGTTTTCGTGAGGTGCTGGACGTGATCGCCCGGGAACAGCCCGACTGGGCGGAGCGGGCCCGGGCCTACCGGGACCTGGACGGGCCACGGCTCGAACAACTGCGCGCGGCGATCCAAGCTGACGGGTTGGAGGGACCGGACGACCCCCTGCTCGAGTTCGCGCTGCTGCAGACGCTCCGCCGCTACCACCGGGCCCCCGACGCCGCGCCGCTGGACGAGGGGCCCGACGACGCCACCTGCCCGACCTGCGGTTCAGAGGCCGACGTGGCCTACCTGGACGAAAAGGGCTTCCGCTACGCGGTCTGCCGGCTCTGCGACCGCCGCTGGCCGGTCCCCAGGGTGCGCTGCCTCTACTGCGGCGAGGAAG
>Ga0256832_1001744_pt1 | contig 14832 bp, 11 predicted proteins | sample 134614metaG_FD_190534 | JGI IMG/M metagenome (GOLD analysis project Ga0256832, IMG submission 190534) | Hydrothermal vent microbial communities from Lau Basin, Pacific Ocean - 134-614 | ecosystem: Environmental > Aquatic > Marine > Hydrothermal vents | place: Pacific Ocean: Lau Basin | collected...
GTCCACCGCCAGCGGTATGATCACCCGTGACGTCTATCGTTTCTTTATCAACCCCGACGCCACCCACGCCCAGCAGAAGCTCATCGGCCGTATCGCGGTCTTTCTCATCGCCGGGGCGGCGCTGCTCGTGGCTACCTACTCCAAGGACGCCCTGGTGCTCTTGGGTGGGCTTGCGGTGGCCTACGGTTTTCAGATGTGGCCGGCCTTGATCGGAGTCTGTTACTGGCCTTGGCTTACCAGGCAGGGAATCATCCTCGGCCTGATCGCCGGCTTGATTGCGGTTACCTGCACCGAAAGTATCGGGCAGAAGTGGCTGGGCATCAAAGCCTGGGGACGTTGGCCCCTTACCATCCACTCCGCCGGTTGGGGAATCATCTTCAACCTCAGCATCGCCATCATCGTCTCGGCCTTCACCCAGAACCGCAAAGCCACGGAGCACAAACTCAAGTTCCATGCTTTCTTGCAAGAACACGCCGGTCTCCCTGCAGAAAAACGGAAGCTTATTCCCGTGGCCTGGATCATCACCCTGGTCTGGTTCTTCTTCGCCATTGGTCCGGGGGCCGTGCTTGGCAACACCATCTTCGGCAACCCCAAGGATATGGGCACCTGGATCTTTGGTATGCCCTCCATCTGGGCCTGGCAGATCCTCTGGTGGGCCTTGGGTGTCTTCATGATGTGGTTCCTCGCTTACAAAATGGAAATGTCCACCATGCCGGATAAGGAGATCAAGGCCTTGGTGGAAGATATTGCCGATCTCAAAAAGGCCCGTTTCGACGTAGATATGCCTGATTAGAAACAAAAGGGGCGGTTTCCTACCGCCCCTTTTGTTTTATATTTCTGTTTATGCGTCCCGAAGATTTGAGGAATCTCCTTCTGGGGTTGGCCTTTGTAGGGCTTTTGGCCCTTGGTTTTCAATACGTTACCGCCGATCGGGAAGAGTTCCCTGGAGAGATGCTTTACCGTGAGGGGAACTACCGCCTCGAACACGGAGAATACGACCGGGCCCTCCGCTGTTTTAAAGAGCTGGAAAAGGTAAATCCTTCCTATTATCCAGCTCGGTTGGGCGAGGCCCTGGTCTATATCCAAACCAAAAAGTATAAACAGGCCCGAGCCGTGCTCGATAAGCTCATTGAAGAACACCCTGATTTTGCCGCTGCCTGGGCCAACCGGGGAATTTTAAACGACCGTGAAGGTCGTTTTGAAGAAGCCATAAGGGACTATCGCAAGGCGTTGGAACTTAACCCGAAACTTGCCAAAGGCCCGGGTTTTATCTACCGCATCCTCTACAACATCAAAGAAAAGCCCTCAACCATCGCCACCCGGCTGAAATACTTGGAACAGGAGCTTTCAAAGCCTCCGGAAAAAAGACTTTTAAGGGTGCCTGAAATAGACGAAAAGCAACCTATCCAGAAGGGGGGGTAGGATGAAAGATTTCTTAAAGGCCGAGGACCTTTTTCTCATGGTGATTGACCCTCAAGAAAAACTCATGGCCGTAATTGATGAGGCCGACCGGGTCACGAAAAACATCGCTCTCCTTCTGCACCTGGCCAAGGTCTTTTCTCTCCCGGTCATCCCCGCCACGCAGTATGTAAAAGGGCTTGGTCCTTACGTGGCCCCGCTGAGAGAGCTCGTCAAAGAATATCAGAGCTACGATAAAGTTGAATTCAGCGCCTTTAAAAACGAGGCCATTTCCTCGGCTTGTAAGGAGCTCGGGCGCAAGGGGGTTCTTATCTGTGGGGTCGAAACCCATATTTGCGTATACCAAACGGCCTTTTCGGCCAAACTTTTGGGCTACGAGCCCCTCGTGGTGGCCGACGCCACTTCCGCCCGCACCAAGGCCAACATGGAATATGGGCTTTCCCGTTTAAGGGATCTTGGGGTGGCCCTTTACTCTACAGAAATGGTCATCTATGAACTCTTGGAAAAAGCGGGTACACCGGCCTTCAAGGCCCTTTTGCCTTATTTAAAATAGATGTTCCCTTCTCGCCTGCGCTTAAGGACTGCCTTTCTCATCCTTTGGTTAGGAGGGGTGATCCTTCCGTTCTTGGCCGGGCTTTTTTGGCTTTATCTCAACCTCCCCTCAAGAGACCCTCGTTTCACTTTCTATCTCCTGGTTTACGGATTTGGGTACTTTTTCTGGTCCCTTTTCTTGATGATGCTGATCTACCGTGGCCCCCTTACCGAGATCAGACGCCTGGCCCAACAAGCCGAGATCTTGGTCCTTGAACACGCGCGAGAGTTGGTAAACAAAGAAGAGGACCTTCCGGAACACTCCCTTGAAGCCCTGGCGAACCACCTGGAAAAACTCGGGGCTGCTTTCCGCAAACGCGCCTTTGAACTGGAACGCCTGGTAAAGGAGACTACCTCTCGGCTCAAACTTGAAAAAGACGTCCTCTCCCTCATCCTTCAAAACATCGCTGAGGCCGTGTTGGTGGTGAGCAAGGATTTTCGTATCGTTTTGGTTAATCCGGCTGCGGTACGCCTCTTCGGTCCCGAAAGGGCCTTTCTCGGGGGAAGCGCCCTTTCTATCTTCGAACGAGAGCTTTTGGTGGATCTTTTTGAGCGCCTTGAAACCTTACCTGAAAGGACTGTTTTGCCCGTCAAAGTAAACGATTATCAGGGTTCAGCCTCTCTCCTGCGGGACGAAAACGGAGACGTCCTGGGGATGGTCCTAAGCTTTTCTGCTACTTCTACCCCGGAAATGCTGCCCGCCAAGGCGGTGGAGGATCTTTCAAGTCTTAAGGTTACGGAAAGACCAGAGGGTTGGCGCCCCATCGCTTATGATTTTGACCTCTTCGAAAGCATCCATCCGCGAGGGGAGCTTCTGAAGTGCCCCCTAAGAGAGCTTGTCTATACCGCCTTTGATACCGAGACCACCGGGCTTGAGCCCTCCAAAGGAGATAAAATCGTCGCTATCGGGGCGGTACGCATTGAAAAAGAAAAGATTCTTAAGGAGGCCATCTTTCACACGTTGGTGAATCCTGAACGGCCCATACCGCCGCTAGCCACCAAGATTCACGGGATCACCGACGAGATGGTCAAGGACAAGCCCACCTTGCGGGAGGTGCTTCCCAAGTTCCTTATCTTTTGCAAGGATACCGTCTTAGTGGCCCATAACGCCGCCTTTGACCTCAAGTTCCTTGAAATCGAGGCCGAAAAACTAGGGTTAAAACTGGATCTCCCGGTGATAGATACCCTTTTCATCTCCTACGGGATCTTTGAGGAGTTTGAAAACCACAACCTGGACACTATCGCCGCCAAGCTGGGGATCTCGGTAGCTGGCCTTCACAGTGCCTTGGGAGACGCCTTGCTCACCGCGGAGATCTATCTCCGTTTTATCCCCCATCTGGAACGCCGCGGGATAAAGACCTTGGAGGAACTCTTTGCGTTTTGCCGCAAGATGTACGCCTTAAAAAGGCTCCAAAAGCAATTCTAAGGAGGCCTCTTATGGCCGAAGAGAGTACCCCCCAAACCCTTCTTGAAGACCTCTCCCTCGAGTTTGTGAAAAAGCGTCTGGAGGCCATGCGTCGGTTAAATGTCTTTCCCTACCACGCTTCGGTAAAAGAGATCATGGTCTCTCCGGCCTACGCCTGCAAGGCGGAATCTCCGGTGCGCGAGGTGGCCAAGGAAATGGCCAGCCGCCGTATTTCCTCGGCGGTAGTGGTAGATGAAGGAGGGCAGGTGCTGGGGATCATCACCGAGCGAGACATTATCACCAAGGTGGTCTCGCGGGAGACAGTAGACCCGGCCCGTACCCCGGCGGCGGCTATCATGAGCGCCCCGGCCATCACCATCTCCCCTAAGGACAAGGTCTATCAAGCCTTAAGCCTTATTGCCCGCTACGGGATAAAACACCTCCCGGTGGTAGAGGCCGGAAAACTCGTGGGTATCGTTACCATGCGCCATCTTTTGCGTCTGGCCCATCAGGAGCCCCTTCTCATTATCGGAAAGATCGAACTCGCCCAGAGCGCCGAGGAGCTTGCCGAAGTAAAGGCGGAACTTCCGGCCATGGTGGCCAACAGGCTTTCGGCGGGCATTTCCGCGGTGGACACCATGACCATGCTCTCTCTTATCCACCAAGATATCCACCGACGTGCCTTTGAACTTGCCTTGAAGGAAATGGGGGCCTCTCCGCCGGTGCCTTACTGTCTTTTTCTTACCGGAAGCCACGGCCGCGGCGAGGCCCTCCTTGGCCCTGATCAAGACCACGGTTTGATTATCGCCGATTATCCCGACGCCCACTACGAAAAGATAGACGGCTATTTTCGGGAACTTGCCACTAAATTCGGGGCCATCCTTGAAAAGGTGGGGTATCCGCGCTGTCCGGGCTATATCATGAGCGAAAATCCCTTGTGGCGTAAGCGCTATCAGGAGTGGTTGAGACAATTTCTCATCTGGCTCGAAATTTCAAGCTATCATACCGTGCGCTATCTCACCCTTGTTTTTGATGCCACCCCGCTTTTAGGAGAATTCCCCCTCTTTTTTGGTCTGAAACGTTTCTTTTTAGAGAAAATCCAGGAATATCACAATGTTATCCGTCAAATGTTCGAGGAAGAAGCAGGACATAAAGTCCCCCTAGGGATGTTCAACAAGTTTATCGTGGAAAAGACAGGCCCCCACAAAGGCGAACTCCATCTCAAGAGAAGCGGACTCATCTTTGTGGTGGAGGCTGCGCGTGTCCTTGCCTTGAAAGAAGGAGTGGGGGAGGTCTCCACCCTTGAGCGCATAAGGGCCCTCAAGGAGAAACACGCCCTTTCGGCCCAGGATGCCGAGTATGCAGAACACGCCTTCCACATTCTCGTGCATTACGCCCTCCAGACCCAGGTCCAACACTGGCAAAAGGGCCAACCCATAAGCTACTGGCTTGATCCGCATGAGCTTTCCGCCCATGATCGGGACATGTTGCGCTACGCCTTTCAGGCTATAAAAAGGCTCAAAGAACTGGTTGAGTCCGCCTTCGGCTATTTAATTCTTTAATCAGATTTTTTGAACCAAATTCTTTGCCCTGCGTGCCAAGAGATAGTTCACATAACGCTCAAAATCTGCTATGCACAAGGCAACAAAAAGTTTTAGGGAGGTGTGAGATGAGACTCGGGAGATGGCTTATTTTATTGTTGGCTTTTTGGTTGTGGATAGGGGCCAGTGCCCAGGCTGGGGAAGACCCTGCGGCTTTAAAAGCCCAAATCGAGGCCTTGAAAAAGCAAATGATGGAAATGCAGGCCCAGATGCAGGCCCAAATCGAGGCGCTCCAGAAAAAACTTGAGCAAGTACAAGCTAAGGGAGTGGCTCCCAAAGAGGTGGCCAAGGAGGCCAACCCTGTCTTCAGCAAAAAGAGCACCGAATGGCTTATTTACGGCAAAATCAAGACAGATCTTCAATACGACACGGCCAAATTTAACAAATACAACGACTTTGTTGGTTCCGTGGCCAACCGCCTTACCAATCCGGACTACAAGAACGACTCCACCAACTTCAACCCGCGGGATACCCGTTTCGGTTTCTGGGCCGCTCACAAAGAAGGGAACTGGCTGGTAAAGGGCCGCTTTGAGATCGACTTTTACGGGGACAATAATGGAAACAACCTGATCCCTAGGATGAGGCTTGCCTACGCCAACATTACCAACGTTTCTACTAAAACCAGTGTTCTCATCGGGCAGGATTGGATCCCTATCGCCCGTTTAAACCCAAGCACCATAGACTTCGGGATCCTAACCGCGGCTGGTAACCTCTGGTGGCGTGTACCTCAGGTCACCGTGCGCCAGAAGGCCTTTGATAACGTCGAAGTTCTGGTCTCGCTCATGAAACACCGCCGTACCAGCACCGCAAGCGAAGACCGTATGCCCTGGGTACTCGGTCGTATCGCTTACACCGGGGGTATCCTCGGGGCAGGCAACATGGTCGCTTTAGGCGCCGGATATCGGCACGCAAGCTACGGCACCAATAATTCCGACAATTTTGACCGCTACCTCGTAGTCGGCGAGTGGAAGTTTGCCTTTCTTGACAAGAAGCTTATCTTCAAAGGCGAGGCCTGGTGGGGCAAAGGGATCGGACGGAACTTCCTCCGCTACGACCTCGACGTGGCGCGTGATGGTTCCGCAGCCGAGGCCTACGGCGGTTGGGCAGATCTTACCTGGAAGTTTGCCCCGCGCTGGTCAGCCACCATTGGGGCTGGTTTTGATAACCCCAACAACGGAGATATGCCCTCGGCCGCAGCGATGAATGATCGTCAGTTCACCCAAAATACCCAGTATTACGCCAACGTCTGGTATCAATTAACCAAGCCCCTCAAACTCGGCTTTGAGATTATCCACATTGAGACCGAACGTTACGATTACACTGATACTGGGAATCGCTTTCAATTTTCCATGCAGTACGTGTTTTAAAAATTCTTAAAAGGGTGGCCTAAGCCACCCTTTTAAATTCTTGAAGGAGGTGAAGGGTATGTCTGAACCCACCAAAATCGAAAGTGTTTTAAAAGAAGAACGAATCTTTCATCCTCCCCAAGAAGGACGGGATGAAGCCTACATTAGCTCTAAGTTTGAGTACGATGAGATCTATCGCTATTCCCTAGAAGACCCGGATGGTTTCTGGAGTGAAAGGGCTAAGGAGCTTATCAGCTGGTATAAACTTTGGGATCGCACTTGCTACTGGGACTTTAACAAGCCGGAGATTAAATGGTTTGAGGGGGGAAAGCTCAACGCCTGTTATAACTGTCTTGACCGCCACCTTACCGAAGAGACTAAAAATAAAGCGGCCATCATTTGGCAAGGGGAACCAGACGAAGATGTAAAAGTCTACACCTACCAGATGCTTCACCGTGAGGTATGCCGCTTTGCCAACGTGCTCAAGAAGCTGGGCATCAAGAAAGGAGATCGGGTGGCCATTTATCTCCCCATGATCCCTGAGCTGCCCATCGTGATGCTGGCTTGCGCCCGGATCGGCGCCATCCATTCTGTGGTTTTCGGAGGTTTTTCGGCGGAAAGCTTGAAGACCCGGATTCAGGACTGCGAGGCCAAGCTCCTCATCACCGCCGATGGTTACTGGCGGGCAGGGCGCAAGATCGAGGCCAAGAAAAACGCGGACACCGCCCTCGAAGATTGTCCCACAGTAGAAAAATGTATCGTGGTTAAGCGTTTAGGGCTGGATATAAATTGGGTCGAGGGACGCGATATCTGGTATCACGAGGCCCTAAACGCCGAGGACATCTCTGACTGGTGTGAATGTGAAGAGATGGACGCCGAAGACATCCTCTTTATCCTCTACACCTCAGGCTCTACAGGAAAACCTAAGGGAGTTTTCCACACCACGGGTGGGTATTTGGTTTACGTGGCCCATACGCTCCAGTGGGTCTTTGACCTGAAACCCGAAGACATCTTTTGGTGCACCGCAGACATCGGCTGGATTACCGGGCATTCTTACATTGTTTACGGGCCCCTTGCCCTTGGGGCTACCGAGATCATGTACGAAGGTGTGCCCACCTATCCGCACCCGGGCCGTTTCTGGGAGCTGTGTCAGAAATTCAAGGTCACGCTCTTTTACACCGCCCCTACGGTGATAAGGGCCCTTATGCGGGAAGGGGACGAATGGCCCCATAAGTTTGATCTTTCTTCCCTGAGGATCTTGGGCTCGGTGGGTGAACCCATCAACCCCGAGGCCTGGCTCTGGTACCACAAACACGTGGGGCATGGTCGTTGCCCCATCGTGGATACCTGGTGGCAGACGGAGACCGGAGGCTTCCTCATCTCTCCCCTCCCCTACGCCATCCCTCAGAAGCCCGGTTCGGCTACCGTACCCCTTCCCGGGGTAGAGCCCATCATCTTGAAAGATGACGGAAGTCCGGCCGGAGTAAATGAGGGCGGGCACCTTTGCATGAAACGGGCCTGGCCCGGGATGCTCCGAGGTGTCTGGGGAGATCCTCAGCGTTTCAAAGAAGTATATTTCAGCCGGTTCCCCGGCTACTACTATACGGGTGACGGGGCCAGGTGTGATGAAGACGGCTATTACTGGATCATGGGCCGTCTTGACGACGTGATCAACGTCTCCGGCCACCGGTTGGGGACCATGGAACTTGAATCCGCCTTAGTGGCCCACCCCGCGGTAGCCGAGGCGGCGGTGATCGGTGTCCCCCACGAGGTAAAGGGGGAGACCATCTACGCCTTTGTCATCCTCAAGGAGGGTTATGAACCCTCTGAAGAGCTCAAGCAAGAGCTCAAGCAGCACATGCGTAAGGAGATCGGCCCCATTGCCACGCCGGAATACATCCAGTTCGTTTCGGGCCTACCCAAGACGAGAAGTGGAAAGATCATGCGCCGGATCCTGCGTAAGATCGCTGCTGGTCAATACGAAGATCTGGGTGACACCTCCACCCTTGCTGATCCTTCGGTGATCGAAGAACTCATCAAAGGCCGGAAATAAGTTAGAGGCGAAAAGTTAAAATAGGCGGGCTTTCGCCCGCCTATTTTTTATCCTAGATTTTAATCGCTACTAACCCTACCAATCAAAATCTGCTAAGGCTTTAGATCTTAGTGTTTGCTGTTTAAAAATAAAAAATAAGGAGAAGTTTGATAAACTTTTTATCAAGTGGCAAATATTTCTTGCCAGCTCTTTAAGAGCGCTTCTTTCTCTTTCTTCAATTTTACGGCTATTTTCGAGAGGAGTTTTTTATCCAAAGGGAGGCCTCGAGGCCATTTGGGAAGGCGCGTATAATCCTCTTCGGGAGGCATCCCGGCTGCTCGAGCCACGATATCTCCTTTAAAAACCAGAAAAGCTACCGGATTAAGCTTATCCTTTTGCTGGGGATGGTGGTGGTATCTAATGGCGGAGACCAATTCTTCTGAAAAGCGCCAATGTTGAGCAATAATAGCCCCTATTTCTGTATGCCAAAGCCCTACTTCTTGTTCTGCTTGCCAAAAGGAACAATCTCTGGCCTCCTGAAGGGCCAGAATTTGCAAGAAATATTCCGGGAAAAAGACGGCCAAGGCAAGGCGCCCTAAATCATGAAGGAGGCCCCCTGTATAAAGGGTTTCAGGATCGGAAAATTTTTCTTCTTGAGCCAACAAAAAGGCCCCTCTGGCTACGGCCAAAGCATGCACCCAAAGGCGGGCAAGATCAAATTTTTTGTACGTCCCCTTGGGTTTTAACATATAGTTTAAGGCCGAGACCAAAACTACATTACGCACCTCGCCAAAACCCAAACGCACAATGGCGTTCCGCAGATTGGTCACAGGTTGAGGTGGAGCATATAACGGCGAATTGACCAATTTTAAGAGCTTGGCGGCTAAAGCCTGATCTTCCGTGATGATCTTTTCTAATTCTTGGGCTGAGGCTTCTTGCTCGATAGCAACAAGGATCCTCTGGCTAGTTTGAGGTAAAGTAGGAAGTTTATCAATACGTTTGAGAATAACATCTAGTTTTTCTTGATCCATCTCTCCACCTTGATCTTTATTTTTTTCGGCTCCCAAGCAGGACACCTAAACTGGAGGCTTTTTTTCAAGCAGAAGGATTAGCACGCCGAAAAGGATATTGTCATGGGTACGATGATCGTCACCAGCCAAAAGGCTAACCAATTAAAAGACGTATTGGACAAACAACTCCTGTCTATCGGTGTTTCTTTGGCCATCCTTATAGATGAGGCGGGAAACGTCATTATCTCTACTGGAAAAGTCAATGGTATAGATACTACATCGTTAGCAGCCCTAGCAGCAGCCAATTTTGGGGCCACCGCACAAATCGCTAAGTTATTAGGAGAAGAAGACTTTTCTATCCTGTATCACAAAGGCAAAAAGGACAATATACATTTTAGCAAAATAGGGATGGATTTTATTTTAGTGACTGTTTTTACCGATGATATACCTTTAGGTTTGGTAAGGCTTCGCGTAAATCAGGTGGCTAATGAATTACTAGATTTGCTATCCGAAAATTAACTATGGCTTTAATAGACCTCAACCGGAAAGAAATCCATTGCAAAATAGTATATTATGGTCCAGGGCGATCCGGAAAGACTACCAATCTATTTTATATCCATAATGTTGTCTCAGAAAAATATCGCGGTAAATTACTTACTATTGAAACAAGAGGAGATAGAACTCTATTCTTTGATTTATTACCTATCAATCTCGGAAAGATTCATGGTCTCAATATCCGCATACAACTCTATACCATTCCGGGACAATCTCATTACCGAGCTACCCGTAAACTTGTCTTAAAAGGGGTAGATGGCATAGTTTTTGTGGCAGATTCTCTTCGCAAACGTAGAGAAAAAAATATCGAAAGTTTAATTGACCTTAAAAACAACCTCAAGGAATATGGTCTGGATCTTAAAGAACTACCTTTGGTATTTCAATATAATAAAAGAGATTTGGTTACGACCAACGTACCTCTTCTTACTATAGATGAATTAGAAGAAGACTTAAACAAAGATTTAAAGGTTCCCTATTTTGAGGCCGCAGCAACCAAGGGCATAGGCGTCTTCGAGACCTTAAAAGAAATAAGCAAAAGGACGGTCAAATTTGTGGCCCATAAATATGTTTTTAGTTCAGAGAAGGTGAAGGCCCAAGGAGGCGTTATATGAACTTATCCAACGATAAAGATTTCGATTTGGCCGTAGATATGGCCATCGAAGAGATTTTTGGCCAAGTAGAAACCAAAACCGATAGCCCGATAGTAGAAGATGAATCCATAAAGACTCCTTTGGAACTTGAACCTCTGGATTTAGAACCCCTGGAAGTAGAATCATCCGAAGCCTCCAAAGTCATTGACTTTCCTCATATCGACGAACTCTTGGAAGTAGGTAAAGAAAAGACCCCTAAGGAAGGGCTTTCCCAAGAAGATCTGGAAAAATTAGCCGCTGCTTTGTTGAGTCTCGAATGGGAACTAACGCCGGAGACATCTACCGAGTTTTTAAATTCTTTGGAAGAAGCCAAAAAGAAAAGCCCTGAACGCTTACACGAAATCTTTGCCCTTATGCACGAAGTGGGGACCTGGCTCAAAGAACGCCCGGAAGAGACCAGGCCAGAGTGGCTGCATTTTTTACATCAGGGTGTAGTGGCCCTCAACCTCATAAGCGTACATGGAAAAGAACCCGAACCATATATCGCCCACCTGAAAAAGGCCTTACAATTACTCAAACAAAAACCCAAAACAAGAGAAGAAAAGCTCCTCAAAGCTGCTGCCAAACAATTAGGGCTTGATTATCAACGTTTTCTCATCTTCAGCTGGCTCTTTTCCAGATCTCCGCGTCTAAAAGGTTGGCGGAACTTGGCCCAAAAATCTATCCAAGAAATCCGGGCCCTGGTAGAAGAACTTCCTCCAGAATGGCGACCAGACCTTCAAAAAATCGAAGAGCGTACCAAGAAAAAACTCCAAAGCCGAAAGAAGACTAAACCTAAGAAGGAAGCAGTTAAGGCCCCAAAAACCCCTGAAGCTCCAAGCAGACCTCCACGTGTGGAAACTACGCTACCCGATCGGACAGAAATCCCTCCCGAACCTATAGTGGGGGCGGACGTAAGAGAAAAGACCCTTTTCGAAAAGGCGGTAGAGGAACAAAAACTTATCTCCCAGCGTATTCCCCCTTCAGAAGAACCTACTTCTACAGAAGAATACCAGGCTCCCCCCTTTAAAGAAGCCTACTTATGCTGTTTCGAAAATGAAGAAATCCTCGTTCCTTTGGGGAGTGTGGCCTATGTAGGTGAATTCAAAAAAAGCTGGCGTTCTAAAGTAGCCCAAAGGTTTCCCCTCAAATTTATCCTTGGCTTCTGGGGATATATTCCGCTTCCTATCGTCAGGCTTCAAAACAAACTTACGGGCAAACTCGCCTTAAAAGAAGAAAAAGAGCTGCGGCAAATGGTTTTTCCGGTGGTCAAGGAATCCATCCGTGGAAACACTTTGGTTGTGGTCTGGGAAAAGGAACGCGGTGGGGTCCTCATCTGTAACGAAGCCGTACCTTTAGGCTTGCCGGATGAAGCCGTCTGGATCCCTGGGAGGATCCCCATTGTAGTTGTGGGAGACCGTAAGATCCCTGTCCTCAGTTGGTAGATAGAAAATGCCTGATATTCAGTGGGAACAGAGCCTTAAAGAGGCTGAAATCTACGCTGAACAAGGGCTCATTGACGAGGCCATCAATTCTTACAAACTCCTCCTGGAGGAGATAGACGGGCAAGACCCCCTTTTAAAGGCCCAAATCGAAGAACGTTTAGCCGAACTAGAAGAAGCCAAAGAACAAGAAGAATTCAGCCAGCAATTCGATTTAGAAGTAGAAACTTCCTTTGAAGAGGCCTTCCAGGAAGCCCAAGCCTTAAAAGAAGGGGGTTTTTACGAGGAAGCCCTTTCTATTTTGGAAAACCTAATCAAAGAAGGTTATCAAGACCCAGCCTTATACAAATGCCTCGCCGAGACCTTAATCGCCCTCAAAAAATTTGAAAAGGCCTTGGAATTTCTCCAAAAGGCCCTTTCCCTCCCGGGACTTACCATTGACGAGCTGGCCTCTCTTCACTATTTACGTGGCCTCATCTTCGAAAAACAGAAAAATATTAGCAAAGCACTCGAAGCTTATAACCAAGCCCTGCACTACAATTCTGCATATGCTGACCTCCCAGAAAGGATCGCCAAACTCCAAAAAATTCAAGAAAGGTTTGGCCGTTTACAATTCCTTTTTATAAAAGGCCTCATCACCGAAGAGATCTACGAAAAGGCCCAGAAAATTGCCCAAGAAAAAAAGCAAAGTATAGAATACGTACTCATTGAAAATTTTGGCGTTCCCAAAGAAGAAATCGGCCGGGCCCTTTCCCAATATTACGGATATCCCTTTATCGTATTTGACGAATTACACGTAGGGGCTAAGCCCTCCTGTTTGGAAGGCATTAAAGAACAGTTTTTCCGGCAAAACGTTTGCGTCCCTATCGGTGAAGAAGGGGAACGCGTTATCTTGGCCATTGACGACCCTACGGACACTTTACGTCTGGATATGATCCGCCGCGTGCTCAAAGCGGAAGAATTCGAAATCAATATCGCCATTCGGGAAGATATCTACCAATTTATCGATTATTTCTACGGTAAGACAGATTTCGACCTCCCTGAAGAATTGTCTGGACTAGAAATCGTCTCTGAGGATCAAGAAGAAGACGTCTCAGAGGAAGAACTCGCCGATAGTGTCGTCGTCCAATTGGCTAACCATATCTTAGAAGAGGCCTATCGCAGGGGGGCTTCTGACATACATATCGAATCCTTTCCAGGCAAGAAAGGGGCTCAAGTACGGTTACGTATTGACGGGGAGTGTCATCTCTTCAAAAAGGTCCCCTTTACTTATAAGCGGGCTTTGGTCTCTCGTTACAAGATTATGGCTAACTTAGACATCGCCGAAAAGCGCCTCCCTCAGGACGGCAAAATCAAATTCAAAATGCGTAACGGGAGGTCTTTCGAAGTTCGTGTGGCCACTTTACCCACGATTGAAAACAACGAAGACGTGGTCATGCGGATTCTGGCGGCGGTAGAGGCCCTACCCTTAGACGAAATCGGACTTTCGGAAGACAACCTCGAAAGATTCAAAAAACTGATTGAAATGCCCTACGGTCTTATCTTGGTTGTAGGCCCTACGGGTTCTGGTAAAACCACCACCCTTCACGCCGCCTTGGGGCACATCAATCGTCCCAACAAAAAGATTTGGACCGCAGAAGACCCTGTAGAAATCGTCCAAGAGGGGTTGCGCCAGGTGCAAGTTAAACCCAAAATCGGTCTTACTTTTGCCCGCGTACTCCGGGCCTTTTTACGGGCGGATCCAGACATCATCATGATCGGAGAGACCAGAGACGAGGAGACCGCTAAGACGGTGATCGAGGCTTCTCTAACTGGACATCTTGTCTTTACCACCTTACACACCAATAGCGCCCCAGAAACGGTAACCCGGCTTTTGGGTATGGGCATGGACCCTTATAATTTTTCCGACGCCCTCTTGGGTATTTTGGCCCAACGGCTAGCCAAAAGATTGTGCAAAAACTGCAAAAAGGCCTACAAACCTTCGGAAGAAGAGATTGAAGAGTTGATTCAGGAATACGGTGAGCATCCTGTCAAACCTCTCACGAAAGAGGCCTTTGAAGGGGTAACCCTTTATCAACCGGTAGGTTGCAGCCTTTGTAACAATACAGGTTATAAGGGGCGCCTGGCCATCCATGAATTTCTAGTGGCTAACGACGAAATTAGAGAGCTTATCGTCAAAAATGCTCCCGTACATCAAATACGGGACGCGGCCATGCGTAACGGCATGCTCACCCTCAAACAAGACGGTCTTTGGAAAGTACTTGCGGGCGAAACAGACCTCAAGCAGATTCGTGCCGTAAGTATACGCTAGAGATAGCGTACCTCACCCCATCTTAAGGTGAACGTTCCCTTTTCTGTGTGCAAAATAAGACCTCCCTTGGAATCCAAGCCTTTTGCTAAAGCAACCCCTTCGGGGCCCCGTTGTTCGAGGTCTTCTCCAAAGATGACCTTTTGGCCCGGAGTATCTGAAAGGATCGAAAACCAAGAACTTAAAGGGTTTTCCGTCTTCTCTTCCTCCAGGCACTCTACCTCATAAGCGCGCAAAAGGCCGTAAAAACGTATCAACTCACCCATCACCCGCCCGAACAGTTTAGAAAGGGATAAAGTACGCCCCAAGAGACGGGAAAGGGAACAGGCGGGGAGACCTTCCGGGGGGGGATTGTTCACGTTTATCCCTATTCCCACTAAATTCCATCTGTCTTCGTGCAAGAGGAACTCTTCCAGGAGAATACCTGCTACTTTGCGCCCCTGGATATGGACATCATTCACCCATCTAAGCCAAACTTCTCCCCCCTCTTCACG
>Ga0256832_1001745_pt1 | contig 14823 bp, 6 predicted proteins | sample 134614metaG_FD_190534 | JGI IMG/M metagenome (GOLD analysis project Ga0256832, IMG submission 190534) | Hydrothermal vent microbial communities from Lau Basin, Pacific Ocean - 134-614 | ecosystem: Environmental > Aquatic > Marine > Hydrothermal vents | place: Pacific Ocean: Lau Basin | collected...
TCTGATTTTTCATCAGCATATTTTAAGCTGTAAACCAAGCCAAAGAAATCATTGCTCAACCATTTTCTCCTTACGAGGTCATTGTACCTTGTTATAGTGGTGTCCAGGTAATAGTCCGCAAGGTCTTCATCAACTTTGTATTGTTCGTAAAACCCTGAGCCTTTGGTGTAATGAGCAGCGAGATTTAACAATAAGTTTTCATTTAGCTTTTTATTGTAAAACAATTGATAATGGTTTTGTGTATAGTCATCAACTTGATTTTCGTATGGGGGATTTTTTTGGAAATAATCAGTACCTGCAAAATTATAAGTTCTCAATGAATCGATATCTTTGTACTGAACAGGTAGTCCATACCAGGCTTGATATGTTTTTTCTTTTCCAAAAAGGGCGTTGAACTTCAATGATCCATTGTTGAATATTTTTGTTGCTGACACAAAGAAAGAGTTTAATGCAGAACTAGCTCTGTCAATGTATCCATCTGATTTCAACATTGAATATCTGATATCAATACTGTATTTTCCGTTCATCAGCCCCGTGCCGGCTTTAGCAGAAAATCTTTTTGTGTTGTAGCTTCCTAATGTGCCGTCAAGAGATAAATAAGGTTTTGATTTTATATTCTCTGTTTTTACATTGATAGAAGCACCAAAAGCACCGGCGCCATTGGTAGAGCTTCCAACACCTCTCTGGATCTGGATGCTTTCAACGGAACCCGCCAAATCAGGTAAATCCACCCAGTAAACTTGTTGAGATTCGGGGTCGTTTAGAGGTATTCCGTTTATTGTAACATTTATTCTTGTAGGATCAGTACCTCTAATCCTTATTCCTGTATAACCAATCCCGGCTCCCGCATCCGAGGTAGTAACTACGGAAGGGGTATGTTTTAATAGATATGGAATATCTTCTCCGGTGTTTTTATCTTCTATTTTTTCTTTATCGATATTTTGATATGAAAAAGGCATTTTGTCTGAAGCTCTGGTGGCATTGATGTAAATATCATTTAACTTGATATACTTTTTTGTTAGAATTATGGACAAATCGATATCTTTATCCAAAAATAAAGGTTTTTCGAATTCTTCATAACCGATAATTGTCACTTTGAGTAAGTACTGCCCAACACTTATTCCCTTTAACTCAAAATGTCCATTTTCATCAGTCTCTGTAGCATAATCTGTTCCGTGAAGAAATACTTGAGCAAATTGCACAGTTTTACCGGAATCGTCAGTGATATCTCCCGTTATATTATATTGTGCATTGATGTTGATTGAAAAAATAAACAGCGTGATAAATGTTACGAAAATATTTTTCATAATTTATTAGAATTTAATAGGAGCTGTAATTAGGAGATTAACATTTCCCTTTCCGGTATTATCCGGACAGGTTCAGTGGGTATAATCTCAGCTATATAAGCACCCCAAATGTTTTTTAAAAAAAAGTTTCAAATTGTATCGTTATACATTAAAGATACGTGATAATAACGTAAAAAAAAGTGAAAAGTTTTTGAGAGTCTAATTATTTTCAAGTTTTAATTTATCGAGATAATTTCTTACAAATCCTTTGAAAACTTCTAAAGCAATATCAAAATCTTTATTGTTGTTTACAATAATATCTGCACGTCTTATATATGGTTCAATATATTGTTCATACGAAGGCATAACGTGATTTTCATATCTGTATAGGACATCTTCAAGTGGATAGTTTCTCTCTATTCTATCTCTTTTTATACGTCTGATCACTCTTAAATTGTCCATTGCATTGATAAATACTCTCAAGTCAAATTGTTTATCCAACAGTTTTTCGAAATAAAAAACAAAAAGTCCTTCTATAATAATAATAGGAGCAGGTTTAAAAGTTTTAATCTTAGGCTTTTTTAGTACATTATTAAAAGTGTATTCTTCCCGATGAACAATTTGATGATGAAGTAATTTTTTTATATCGATCGACAGTTGACCAAATTCTATAGACTCAGGAAGATCAAAGTTTTTAATCCCGTTGTCATCAGTCAGTTGCTGATTTCTGGGTTTGTAATAGTCATCTTGGGATATTACACAAACTTCATCATCACTAAACTTCTCTTTTAGTTTATTGATAAATGTGGTTTTTCCGGAACCACTTCCCCCTGTTATTCCTATTAAAAACGGTGTATATGGCATTTTAGCAATTTAACGGAGCAAATATACATATATTAAATAAAATTATATTAATTATTTTCAAATATATTATAATTTTTAGAATGTTTTATTAATTTCGCAGGGTTGTTAGATGATTATTACAAAAAATAATAAAGGAATATGAATATTAAATTTCGTCTTACGGTTTTGAATTTTTTAGAATTTTTTGCTTGGGGAGCATGGTTGCTTTCGGCAGGAGCCTATATGTATGCCACATTGCATTTTACCGGTTTGCAAATTGGAGCTGTTTATGGTACATTAGGCATAGCGTCGTTGTTTATGCCTGCAATTATGGGGATAATAGCCGATAAATGGATGAATGCCGAAAGACTTTTTGGTTTAAGCCATATTATATTAGCGGTGTTGTTGTTTTGGTTGAGTGGGGTGAAAGATTTTAATACCTTTTATATGATTGTCTTTTTAATATCGATGTTCTATATGCCTACAATTGCATTGAATAATTCTGTCTCGTACGCCATCTTAGAAAGAGAGGGATTTGATATAGTCAAGGTTTTTCCACCCATTAGAGTGTGGGGAACTATTGGTTTTATACTTGCGGCATGGACTGTGGATTTACTTGGATGGAAATTAGGAATGGAGCAATTTTTAGTATCTGCGGTAGCTTCGCTGGTTTTGGGTATTTACGCTTTTACTTTGCCTGGAGTCCCTCCTTCGGGAGCTTCTGAAAAAAAGTCTTTGGCACAGAAATTAGGTCTTGATGCATTTAGTCTGTTCAAAGATCGTAAATTAGCAATATTCTTTGTTTTTTCTATGTTGTTGGGAGCAGCACTTCAAATAACAAATATTTGGGGAGTGCCTTTTTTAGAAGATTTTTCTGAGGCATACAAAGGATATTTTGCCGTTGAGCATTCCGTAATAATACTTACTTTATCACAAATATCAGAAACGGTATTTATTTTGACAATTCCATTTTTTCTAAAGAAATTTGGAATAAAAAACGTAATGCTTATGAGTATGTTTGCTTGGGTATTGCGTTTTGCTTTTTTTGGTATAGGAAATCCGGCTGGAGGATTAGTGTTTTTGATATTGTCTATGATAATTTATGGTATGGCATTTGATTTTTTCAATATTTCCGGTTCATTATTTGTTGAGAAAGAGACAAAACCGGCAATGCGTTCGAGTGCACAAGGATTGTTTATGCTTATGACTAATGGTCTTGGAGCAATTATGGGAGCTTATGCTAGTGGGTATATCGTTGATAAATACACGGTTGATAATGTAAAAGATTGGCCAACAATATGGTTTATTTTTGCTGCCTATGCCTTGATTATTGCGATAGCTTTTGCTTTATTATTCAAATATAAACACAATCCCGATGATATAAAAGAGGTGAGACACTAATATGTATTATTGGGGCGCATTTCATTTTTTCGCATATAAGGTTAATTTTTCTATATGCACAGACCGCCTCACTTATGAAATTAATCCGTTTTACTTCTAAATAGTGCCTGGTCGAAAACAGGCAATTTTTGAAATTCAGATAATTATTGATCAGATTTTGGCTTTTTTGCAATGTTTTGATGCCTTTGTATCAATCACTTGTAAAAAAGGCTAAAGATGACAATAAGAATCAATTTTAAATTTGATGTGTTTTCGACCAGGCACTAAATACTACATCAATGTGCCGTTAGGCACAAAACATGGGTAAAAAAGGGCTTTTATCCAACTAAAATGCGTGCCGTAGGTACGCAATGTTGCCCACATCAACAAAATTTCTTGTAATAACGCGAAAAAATGAAATGCACCTTATTATTGTAGCTTTACTATCTTTTTGTTAATATGAATATTGTCATTTGATATCTTTAGGATGTATATACCATTGGGGAAAGGTTTCATGTCAAAATTGTAACTCATAGATGGTATATTTTTACCTATCAATTTGTTCCCTTTTAAATCGTACAATTCAATTTTGGAGGTGAAATTGTTCTGAAAATGGAATTGCAGTGTCAATATATCTTTTACAGGATTGGGATATGCTATAAAATATTTATCATTAGCTTGTATAACAGTCGAATTATATCCTCCTTTTAGAAATTTGCTGTCTGTGTATAATCTGTATTCTCCTGCTTTTAAATTTATTTGCATATTTACATCGGTAATATTTAGACTATCTCCTGTGAAATAGTCAAACCAAGTTCCCGTATGCTGAAAGCGGGCTTTGATATTTCCCGGATTAACATCAAAATTTCCGATGACTGTAATATGTTTATTTTCTTGATTGAAATGAATATATTTTTTGTATGAATTTAGACTAAAATTGAAATCATTAGTATTGAAAATATCATTTTCCCTTTTCAAAGCAATCAATTTGCTCCAAAATTGATATAACTCATTTCTTGCTTTATGCTCATAATAATCCCATCTTATCGGTTTTGGTGATAATCTGCAATTTTCATTGATAGAACCATCTTCACATCTATTGATAGAATAATCATAACCGACTTCTCCAAATTCCCATATCATTTTTGGACCTGGAAGAAGAAAGAAAAATACACCTGTTAGTTCTTGTCGCTTCAATGCAGTTTGTAGGTTCTTTACGCTATAACTACCGGAAGATTTTCCCCATTTAAGATTTTTATACATTGTGCGTTCTTCATCATGACTTTCCATATATCCTACTAAATGGGCTTTGCTCCAGCCCCTTTGTTTGTGTGTGATGTAAGACAACTCCGAATGATATCCCATACTCGCTTCGTTGTACTCGTGATTCATATTACCCCATAGCATCATACCGTAATCAGACAATACTTTTTCTTCACTATTGGCAGCAAAATGTTCTAAAATCACATAGGCTGAAGTATCGATACTCCATATAAAATCCGCATAATCTTCAAGAATCTTTATTCTGGATATGTCATATGCTGCCATTTGCCCGTTATCACTGCTTTGTTTTTGGGTAAAGCCCTTGCTCAAATCAAATCTGAAACCATCAATATGATATTCATTCATCCAATGTTTCAATACTCTTTTTACGTAGTATTTTGTAGCCTTGGATTCGTGATTAAAATCATATCCAACATTAAAAGGGTGTCGTGCAACTTGATTCAGATAGGGATTATTAGCCGAAGGTCTGAATTTTGATTCATCCCAGTACAATTGCGCCAAAGGACATTGGCTAAATGCATGGTTGAACACAACATCCAAAATAATTGAGATACCTCTCTTGTGTGCTTCTTGAACCAGATTTTTAAATGCGTAAGGAGTTCCGTAATATTTGTCCAAAGCATAGTGATATGAAGGATTGTACCCCCAACTATTGTTCCCCTCAAACTCGTTGACCGGCATCAATTCAATGGCATTGATGCCAAGCCTGTCCAAATAATCCAAAGTATCGATTAATGAATTAAAACTATGGTCCTTTAAAAAATCTCTCATTAATAATTCATAGATAATCAAATTCCCCTTTTTAGGCTTATTGATAATATCATTTTCCCAAATAAATTCATCTTTACCGGTTGTGAATACAGAAACAATCCCTTCGGTTTTATCTATAGGGTAGGGCTTAAGATTAGGAAAAACGTCTTGAGGGATATATTTATCATTCCATGGATCAAGGATGATGTTGCTGTATGGGTCGCCTATTTTTATCCTGCCATCTACCAGATACTGGAAAGCATATTCTTCATTAGGATTAAGCCCCGTTAACTCAATCCACCATCTTTTGCCGTTCGGAGTATTGTTTAATTGATAAGTTGTATTAATTCTCCAATCATTAAAATCTCCAATCAAAAATACGTTTTTTTTGCCCGGCGCATATAATGAAAAAATGGCAGTACTATCATCTATAATGGTTAAACCGTCTTCTTCATTGTGCGGAAGCTCTGCTATATTGTTTGTTAAGGGTACGGTATAATGAAAATATTTGGTTATTGATATAGTATCTGCATTGGCTGTGATTGAGATATCATGTGTTCCTGTTTCAGAGGCTGTCAAATCATAGGTCAATACCAGTCCTTGACTTGAATAGATAGGTATATTATCCTTAAAAACTTCGAATTTGACATCTTGAGAAGCTGTTGCCTTTATAGGAATTATTGCATTTTTATCCACAATTAAATCCTTTTGAGAGGGAGAGTGTAGAGTGAAAATCAATCCTGTATTTTCAGGATAGACATCGACAAAAATATCTTTGCCCCCATCTGCTTTTCCTTCCTTGCTTCCGTTTGAATTACGAAAAACAAATGCCATTTTCAGGATAATTTCATTATTTCCTACCCCATAATAAGATTTAATCGTAGGACTAATCTTATAAGTGTAAAGATTGGGCTCTCCGGGAACTTTTACCATTTTCCATGTGGGATTTGCTTGCCCCCAAGTTGTGACAACATGCTTCCAATCGCTGTTACTCGAGCTTTTATCAGTTATTACTCCTGTATGAAGATATACATCGCAATTGCAATCTTTGAGCCCTTTAGTACCTTTAGTAGCATCAAATGTGATTGTGACTTCGTCATTGGCTTTTGGAAATGCAGGCATCACCGTCACAACCTGCGCTAAGACAAAGAAAGGAACTATTAAAATTATAAGCAATTGTGATATTTTCATCAGTATCCTTCGTTTTGTACTAAATTTGGATTGTTATTAATATCTTTGGCTGGAATAGGGAAGACTCTCCTATAGTTTTCAACCGCTTGTCCTTCTTTTACTCCTCCTTTCCATTGCCATAAATACTTGTCTGTAGTAAATTGTCCAAATCTAATCAAATCCGTTCTTCTTTGTGCTTCCCACATAAATTCACGAGCTCTCTCATCCAAAATCTCTTGAAGATTCAAAGTGTTTTCGTCAAGATTTGCCAAATTGCTTTGGTATGCTCTTGACCTAATTTTATTGAAATAATTTACAGCATCAGCTTTTGTACCGCCGCTTGCTCCTCTCAATATAGCCTCACTTGCCATCAAATATGCATCTGCAAGTCTGAATAAGGGGAAATCAGTGTCAGGAAATTCACTATTGGAACCTTTTTCTCCTGTGGAAGTGATATTTTTGAATTTCAATACAGCATAACCTTGATTAAAGTCAGAAATATCATTTATATCCAATGATTGTCCATTTGTTCCAAAAATACCTCTTCTGTCATAAGAAGTTGATGCTATTTTATAAATAAAATCTTCTTTTCTCAAGTCTAAGAATATTTCAACCGGACCACTTTGAGCGATTGTTAAATGATTGCCATTTTCTTCCAAAATACCATCGGCATTGCCATCGCTTAATGTAATTTGCTCAGAATTATTAGCTTTGAAATATAGCTCTCCTTCATTGAGATTAGCAGATGCTTTTAGCATATTCAAATCTTCATCATATACAAATGGTACATCTTCTGACAAAGCAGAACCGGTAGCAGTCCAATCTCTCTTTTCAATTTTATAAGTTTTATCATTGTTATTGAACTCTATATAATAAAAGCCCGCTTTTTCAATTACTAAAGGATCTCCTCCAAATTCTAATTTGCCATCACCGTCACTATCTCCATATGCAGGATTTAAAGACGGATACGGCGCTATCACAAAGCTAGAGTTATCTTCCTTGAAATATTGATATCCTTTATATATTTTATCTTTATCAGAATCTGTTAATGCAAAATCAGTACTAATGGTATCTCCCATATAACTTCCGGGAATATAAACCTGAGGATATGAAGTTCTTTGATGAAAATCAATAATCACGCCACCTATTTCTCCGAATTTTTCAACTATTTGTCTTGTAGTTCTTGTCCCTTGCCAACCGTTTTTTACTCCTGATCCCTCAAGTGGATTCAGATTACCGCCAAGACCTGCTCTTATGATAAATGTTGTTCCTCCCCAGGTCTGTGTGTTCAGCCCGTCAAAAGCGATAGGAAAAATCACTTCATCATTGTGGTCATTATCAGCGAGGAATAAATGAGCAAATTCAGGTTCAAGAGTATATCCTCCGTTTATGATTTTTTTGCTGTAAGTGAGACATTCAGTATATTTGTCTTCCCCAATATATTGTTTTGCATTAAGATAAAGTTTTGCTAAGAGCATCCAAACTGCTCCTTGGTCTGCTCTAGCGTATTCATTGGTTCTGACCGGAGCAATTTTATCTTCGATATCCAACAGTTCGGACTCGATATATTTAAAAAGATCTTTAGCCTCGATTCTTTTAGGATTAAAAGCACCTACTGCATCTTGCTCTGTTATAAACGGAACATTTCTGAATTCATCCAAAGCGTGCCAATAACTCAAAGCTCTCATAAACCTCGCTTCGTATTGATACTCTTTGATTTCTTTTCGTAGAGCCTCAGAAGTACCTCTTCTATCCAATGCTTCGTCAGAAGTTTGTCGTAGAAACTCATTGCAAATACCTATTTGATAGAATACTCTATTGTAAAAAGCATTGATGAATACATCCGCAGGAGTCCAATCCATATCGTGAAAATCTTTAATGGTTGCATCTGCCCAACCTACGACAGCTTCATCTGTTGTCAATTCTTGTTGATACCAATACTGTCTTAAATATGAACTGAATCCCTCGTCGATTCCGCCCAAATCACCTTGTCCGGCCGGGCCTTCCTGACCTGTTGTAGCCAATCCGGCATATATTTTAGCCAACACACTCCTATATGCACCATCTTTTGCAAAAAATACTTCAGATGTTAAAATATCCTCATCAAGAGGGACTGTATCCAAATCTTTAAAACAACTATTTGCTGTTGTAAATAACAATCCTAATAATAGTATTTTTGAAATTATATTTTTCATAATTTTAATTTAATTTTTATTAAAAATCTACATTTAAACCAAATACAAATGTTCTTGGTCTGGGATAGAGATTATTGTCAATTCCGCCGAATACTTCCGGGTCGATTCCCTTGTATTTTGTAATCACAAAAGCATTTTGTACAGTTGTATATATTCTGAAACTTTTACCTATTAATTTACCAAAATTATATCCCAAAGTGATGTGATCCAGTTTGAAAAAAGAAGCATCTTGTACGTAAGCATCACTGTATGTCGCTTGGTCTTGCTCCTCGATATTATTGTCGATAGCGGCTCTATGGATATTGTTTAATACACCGAGATTATCTATCCTCTTCAAAAATCCAATATCTGTTTCTACATTATTGTAAACTTCATTTCCCAGATGAGCTCTACCTGCAAAAGAAAGGCTGAATTTTTTGTATGTGAGATTATTTGTTATTCCCAGAATAATTCTAGGACTGGAAGTTTCACGCCTGTATTTGTCCAATTCATTTACCTGTCCATCACCGTTTCTATCGACAAATTCACCTGGGATAAGTTTTCCGGCACTGTCATATTTTTGTTCGTAAACAAAAAAGGATTTTGGTTCATAACCGACAGTATGAATTTGTATAGTATTGCCAACTCCACCGGAGATTCCACCAACATGCTCTCCCAATGAACTCTCATCGGAATTCAATTTTGTTATTTCGTTTCTATTTAAAGAAGTATTGAAACTGAAATCCCAACTAAAATTTTGAGTATTAACAGGAGTTGAGTTGATTGAAAATTCCAGCCCTTTTGTCGTCATACTTCCTATGTTTGTTGCTACAATATTAGTAAGGTTTGATCCTACAGGGACTTGTACTTCATAATTAAGTAGGTCTTTTGTATCTTTTTTATAAGCTTCAATTGATCCGCTTAATCTATTTTGAATTATAGATATATCCAGTCCTACATTATACGTTTTAGTTGTTTCCCATTTTATTTTACTGTCATATCCATTTGGGCGAAATGTGGTTATAAATTCATCTCCGAATTGATATCTGGCAGTATTTGTGCTTTTTTGGTACAAGCCTTGATATAAATAATACCCTCCTATATCTTGCTGTCCTGTTACACCCCAACCTAATCTCAGTTTAAGGTTGTTGAAGTATTTGTTTTTATTATCAATTATCTTAAAGGCTATTCCAAGAGCCGGAAATAATCCTGCTCTGTTTTTCGGTGCAAAGCGTGAAGTGTAATCCCTTCTAAGAGTAGCTGTTAAAAATGCAAAATAATTTATATCATAGTTAACTCTTCCAAACAATGATAGCATATACAATTCAGCTGCATCAAAACTACTACTGACATTTCCTTCTGTTTTTCTGATATCTGATCTGTGGGATTCAGAGTTTTGATAAAAATGTTGCCATGAATATCCCATCATAATATCAAAATCATTTCCAAATAGTTTTTCTTTATAATTTAAGTAAAATTCTAAAAGTTTATTTTTCAATGATTGTTTGTAGTCGTTGTCAACACCTCCACCGGTATCTTCATTATATGCAAATGCAGCAGTAGTATCGATAAAAACAGTACCATTGCTATTGGAATTATCCAGTCCCAGATTTAGATTTGCTCTTAGAGCGGTTAAAAAAGGAAATCTATAATCAATTGATGCATTAAGAGCATATCTGGTCAAGTTTGAATTATCTTCTTTTTGGTCTAATAATGCTAAAGGATTTGCAGGGGATAACCCGATTATACTTCCATTTTCATCAAGCCAAGCAAAATAGCCGCCAAATTTTTCATTGTCAGAATGAATGGATTGTGTAGGATCAAATCCAACGGCAGAACCGATTGCACCTTTGTCAGCAAAATGATTTTTAGATTTTGAAACCTTTAATCCCAGTTTAAGTTGCAATGTATTATTAATAAATCCCGGAGTCAGATTGATGCTTCCGGAGAGGCGGTTGAATTTATCTGTTTTTAAAACCCCATTGTTATTGGTATAGCCCATAGAAGCTCTAAAGGGAATGCTTCCAAAACCCCCTGAAATACTTAAGTTGTGATCCTGTCCGTATGCATTTTGATAAATCTCTTTTTGCCAGTCAGTAGAAGCATCACCCATCCAATCGCGTTGCTTTGCTCCTTCCTCAAATCTACTATTAACTAAATCACGAAATTCATCTGCTTTCAATACATCAACTTCTTTTGTTATTTTCCCTACAGAAAACTTTGCGCCATACGCCACCTTTAGTCCATCGCTCAATTTACCTTTTTTTGTCGTAATCAATATCACACCCGCTGAAGCTCTATTTCCATATATCGCTGTTGCAGATGCATCTTTCAAGACAGTCATTGTTTCGATATCAGCCGGATTTATGAAATTTAAGTTATTTCTTCCTCCGTTGATTCCCGTATTGTCCAAGGGAATACCATCGACTACAATCAAGGGGTCATTAGTAGCACTTAATGATGATTCTCCCCTAATTCTTATTGCTGAACCACCACCGGGACTACCATCAGTAGTAATGCTTACACCCGGAATTTTTCCTGCCAGCAATTGCTGCGGAGCAGTCACAGCCCCTTTGTTGAAGTCTTTTGCACTAACGGATTTTAATGAACCGGTCACATCCTTTCTTTTGACTGTTCCGTATCCGATTACTACTACCTCATCAAGCAGTTGACCTTCTGACATTTCAATATTTATTACGCTATTTGAATTTATTTCTTTCTCAATAGGTTGATATCCCACGAAAGTAAATTTCAATGTATTATAACCTTTTGGAACAGTGATTTTATAACTGCCATCAAAATCAGTTATACCTCCTACCAAAGTATCTTTTACTACGACATAAACCCCTATTAAAGGCTCTTTTGTGTTTTTGTCAGTCACTATTCCCGTCACTGTTTTCTGTGAAATAAGGGAAATAGGAATAAGAAACAAAATAAAATAAAATACTTTTAAATGATTAGTAAATCTACGTTTCATAGTACTCTTTTGTTGTTTTATTTGAAATAATATATAAAAATAAAAAAAAATCATTAACTTTGAGTTAAATTAAGTATTTTTTTAAATAAAAAATAGTAGTTTGCTATTAAATAAAAATTATTAAATAAAAAAAATTAAGCTATGAAAAAACAATTACTTTTTATGTTCGTATTTATGTTCATCTGGTTTGTTTCCTATGGACAGGTTACTACGGTAGGTATAATTGGTTCAGCCACCCCAAATGGTTGGGATTCTGATATCGATATGCTTCAAGATGCATCTGATACATGTGTGTGGACTCTTGATATTACACTTACAAGTGGGGCAGTCAAATTCAGAGCCAATGATGCTTGGGATATTAACTGGGGATCAGCTGATTTTCCAACGGGAGTAGGAACTCAAGGCGGCGCTAATATTCCGGTTTTCGAAGGTGAATATACTGTTACTTTTAATTCTTGTACCGGTGAGTACAAATTTGATGTGCATTCACCAATAGGAATAATCGGTGATGCTACTCCCGGAGGTTGGGATGAAGATACTAATATGTTTGAAGATTCTTCAGGTGTATTTTTTATTGATTTGGAACTGAAAGTTGGTGGAGCAAAATTCAGAAAAGATGATAATTGGGATGTGAACTGGGGATCAGCTGATTTCCCAAGCGGAGTTGGTACACAAGGTGGACCTAATATAGAAGTATCTAAGGCAGGAAAGTATCACATTACATTTGATACAACCTCAGGAGCATATAATTTTGAAGAGAAAGTTGAGTTTGAATATATTGGTCTAATTGGTGATGCAACACCTGGAGGATGGGATACAGATACAGACATGAAACAAGATGCAAATGATCCTGATGTTTGGCAAGTTGATATTACTTTGACCGAGGGAAGTTTTAAATTCAGAGCCAATCATGATTGGGGATTGAACTGGGGAGGAGGTACCTTTCCAAATGATACTGCTACAGTGAATGGGGGTAATATTGTGGCGATACCCGGCGATTATAGAGTGACTTTTAATACCAATACCTTGATATATGATTTTGTTGAACTCAAGAAGTACGAGGCGATAGGAATTATTGGAGATGCTACTCCGGGAGGTTGGGATGCTGATACTGATTTGTTTCCCAATGAAGATTCTACAATATGGAAAGCAGATATGACATTGAAAGATGGAGGAGCCAAATTTAGAGCTAATCACGATTGGACTGTTAACTGGGGAGGTGCGGATTTTCCGAGTGGAGTAGGTGAGCAAGATGGTGCAAATATACCTGTTGTAGCGGGAGATTATCATGTTTCATTAAATACATTGACCGGAGAATATAATTTTGAGGTATTTGTAGTTTATGATGAAATTTCTATTGTTGGAAAAGACGGGCCTTTTGGAGCATGGCCCGATGATACACCGAATTTTGATACTTATATGACTGTTGATGCTGATAATAATCAGTTATGGACAGCAAAAGAAGTTACATTGACAGAGGCTGATACTACAGCAGATGATAGTGGTATCAAGTTTAGAGCAAATACAGACTGGACTGTTAATTGGGGAGCTAGAGATTTTCCTTCAGGAATAGGGACTCAAGGAGGTCCAAATATTTGGTGTAAAGCAGGAACATATGATGTTACACTTAATACCTTAACAGGAGAATATGTTTTCACACCTTCAAGTGGTACAAATGAGCCTATTGATCCATCTGATATTTCTGTTTATCCAAATCCGGTAAATCAAATTTTGAATGTTGATATTTCTGCTTTTGATTTTGGTAATCAAGTGGTGGTTAGTATATATGATATTGGTGGAAAACTTGTAAATAAAACTATTACAAATAGCAAAGACTTGATTAAAGTAAATACTTCTAAGTTAAATGAAGGAAATTACTTTATGAATATTACAGGAAATGGAATTCTTGTTGCTAAGAAGTTTACGATTTTGAAATAGAGATTCAGGTTAAATAATAGAACAGAGTGGCTTCGTTATGGAGCCACTTTTTTTGTTTATATACTTTCCAATCCTCATCTTTCTTGCTCGCGCTTTATAATAATCTGACCTCAATCCAACTCCCCTTCTTCCACTATTGCTTTTACCGCTATTTCTTCATCCGGTGGTAATGATTCCAAATATTGCGGATTCTTGCCGCTTTCCATGTATTCTACCGTATGCAATGAAGTATTTATAACTATTTGCTCCTCTTGTTTATCAAATATCGACAATGCTTCTTCCGCTATATCGATAAATAATGCCGGAGATATTTTCATATTTAATAAATTGGTAAAAAATTCCGTTAAGCTTCTTACGGAGTCCATTTTCTCGGATTGATTTTTGAGATGTCTAAGCAAACTGTTGGCTATCTCAAATGCTTCTGCAGTATAACCTTGTTCATCCAATAAAAATATAGAGTATTCTTCTTGTTTATCTACATCTTTGCCTTGATGCTTTATGAGAGATTTGCTTGTTTTTCCCTGATAAAAAGATACCAAAAGATCGGATAGTACTAATATGGGGGTTATGTTTTTGTTGTGAAATATTTCTCTTTGCTGATAGTAGAATACCAATATCCTATCGCTAACTTGATATAAGAAAACACGATTGCCTGGTGTTTTTTTGCCATGTATGTATCCTTCCTCTTTTAACCACATAAACGCTTGCGAAATTTGGCTTTGAGTGGCACCGATTTTTGCAGCAAGTTTTGTCTGGGACATTTTTTCACCATATCTTATCATAGCATCAAAAAGAATTCTGCTTTTTTGTGGTATTCTTTTTATCAAATCTTGATAATAGGGAGTAAGGTCATCTATTAACCCGAACAATGTTTTGGATGTAGTGATTGTATCGCTTTTCAAAAGTAAATCTGTGAGGACTACTGCCATTCTCGGACTACCTCCGGTATATCTACCAATAGCTTTTAGTTTGGCAGTCATTTCAGAGAATATTTCAGGAGTAATATAAGTGCTTTTGGCTT
>Ga0256832_1001746_pt1 | contig 14818 bp, 11 predicted proteins | sample 134614metaG_FD_190534 | JGI IMG/M metagenome (GOLD analysis project Ga0256832, IMG submission 190534) | Hydrothermal vent microbial communities from Lau Basin, Pacific Ocean - 134-614 | ecosystem: Environmental > Aquatic > Marine > Hydrothermal vents | place: Pacific Ocean: Lau Basin | collected...
CACTCGACCGCGCAGCCCCTACCCTCTCCGGCGGCGAGGCCCAGCGGATCCGCCTGGCGGCACAGCTGGGGTCGAACCTGCGCGGCGTGTGCTACGTGTTGGACGAGCCCACCATCGGTCTGCATCCGCGTGACAACGAACGCCTGGTGGGTATGCTGCGCCGGCTGTGCCAGCGGGGCAACACGGTGGTCGTCGTGGAGCACGACGAAGACACCATCCGCGCGGCCGACCACGTCATCGACATGGGCCCCGGCGGCGGTCCGGAAGGCGGACGTGTGGTTGCCGAAGGGCCGCCGGAGCAGCTGGTCTTCCACCCCAGGTCCCTCACCGGCCGGGCCCTGCGCCAGCCGCACCGGCTGCCCGATCGGGTCCGCCCCCATGCCCGCCAGTGGTTGGAGCTGCGCGGGGCCAGGCTGCACAATCTGCGCGCCATCGACGTCGCGTTCCCGCTGCAGCGGCTGGTGTGCGTGACCGGCGTCTCGGGATCCGGCAAGAGCACCCTGGTGCGTGAGGTCCTCGAACCCAGCTTGCGCCAGGCGCTGGCCGGGAAGCGGGCCGCGGTGGGCTGTGCAGGCCTGAGAGGCGCACAAGCCCTGGCCCGCGTGCTCGAGGTGGACCAGGCGCCCATCGGGCGCACCCCACGTTCCTGCCCGGCCACCTTCCTCGGGATCTGGACCGCGGTGCGCCGCCTGCTCGCCGACACCACCGAGGCACGAGTGCGGGGCTTCGGGCCGGAGCGCTTCTCCTTCAACAAGCCCGAAGGGCGCTGCCCGCAGTGCGAAGGTCAGGGCGTGGTGCGCGTGGCCATGAACTTCCTGCCCGACGTCGTCGTGCCCTGTGAGACCTGTGCCGGGTTGCGGTTCAACCCCGAGACGCTGGCCGTCCACTGGCGGGGACACAATGCCGGAGAGCTCCTGGAGCTCAGCATCGAGCAGGCCATCGCCTGCTTCCACGGGCACCCACGCCTGCTGCGACCGCTGGAGCTGATGCGGGACGTGGGTCTCGGCTACCTTCGGCTTGGCCAGCAGAGCCCCACCCTCTCCGGCGGTGAAGCCCAGCGTCTCAAGCTGGTCAAAGAGCTGGCCAAGAGCCTGGGGGGGCGGGGGAACACGGGTCCCACGTTGTACCTCCTGGACGAACCCACGGTGGGTCTGCACATGGACGACGTGGCGCGACTGGTGGCGGTATTGCAGCGCCTGGTGGAGGCCGGCCACAGCGTACTGGTGATCGAGCACAACCTGGAGTTCATCGCCCAGGCCGACTGGATTATCGACCTGGGACCGGAAGGCGGTGCGCACGGTGGGGATATCGTGGCTCAGGGGACCCCACGGCAGCTTCTCCAGGCGGCCGGGCGCTCCCACACGGCGGCCCACCTGGCTCGCTGGGTGCGCCAGGATGCCGTATCCTGCACCACCGCCCGGAGCGCGTGACCTCACCGGTCTTGTCGGACCGGAAAACGGCACACCGGACGCAACGACGACCCGGCGGCGCCGCTCCAGGGGGCTATAATCTCTGATGCCCAACGAGTAAAGAAAAGGCGCTGTGCCGGGGAGCCGGTCAGCGCCTTCGATTCCCAAAGGAGGATGTCGTGCGTTACAAGTATCTTCCCATCCTGATCCTTGCACTGTCCGCCGTCGGCGTGAGTGCCCAGACGCAACAGGGCCAGGGTGACCCGGCCCGCGGTTTCGTGCAGCACTTCGACACCGATCACGACGGGCGTGTCAGCAAGGCCGAATTCCTCCGGCCGGCCGAGGAGCAGTTCAAGCAGATGGATCGAAACGGAGACGGCTACATCTCGTTGGACGAGGCCCGCATCGCCGCAGAGGAGCGCCGGCAGCGCATGGAGCAGATGCGTCGGCAGGGCCAGCAACGCCGTTGATCCGGGACGTGTGCGGCCCTCGGCGGAGCCTCGTCAGCGGCTGAAGTCGGGCAGCGTCCCGTCCAGGTACCAGCGCCCGGCGTCTTCGTCGTACCACCAGTGCTGCTCGTCGGTGATCTCGCGCACCGTGGGTGAATCCTCGCGGTAGTATTCCACGTGGGCGCGCACGGTCGCCCGGTTGGGATCGCTGGGGGAGAACCGTTGGCTGACGATCTCGTAGTTGGTGACACGCACGGGCTTGAGTGCGGCGGTATCCACCTCTGCGGGACCTGGGTCGGTCCCGGCCGGATGTTCTGGACCGTCTGCCGGCGGCCGGCGGAGAAAGGCTGCCGCGGCATCGTAGAACCCCCAGCGCAGCATGCGCCCATACTCATCGACGTCTTCCCGGAACGCCTGGTCTCGCGAGTGGGCCTCCATCCGCGCGCATCCGGTGATCCACATGGACTGGGTGAGCAGCATGACCGCCGCCAGTCCCATGAGCCGTCTGGACATCTCGTTTCCTCCACCTGTGCCGGGCACGATGATAGCCTGCCTGGACGTGTGCCGCCCAACCCGAGCAGACCTGCGAACCGTACCTTCCGTCAGCTCCGCAGGCGGGGACCGGTCCCTGCCCGCGGACGGTGCAGCCGATCGTCCACAAGGGGGATGCCATGTTGACCGCGTACCCAACGCGCCGGATTTCCCGTGCGGCCCTGCTGCTCGCAGTCGCCCTCGGCCTCGTCTCCGGGATCGCAGCGGCGGCGGAACGGGCGTTTCCGAAACCCGCGGGCCTCGAGCCCGACGTGGCGTTCTGGAAGCGGATCTTCACCCGGGTGGACACACGACACGGGTTGATCCACGACGATCGGTATCTCGATATCGTATACGCTCAGATCCGTCTGCCCGAGCAGGACGCGGACCGGGCGATCCGGCGGGCCAAGGCACGCTACCGCGCGATCCTCGAGCAGCTCGCCGCGGGCAAACGCAAGGGGCTGAACGCCGAACAGCGACGGGTCTACCGACTCTGGAAGGCCAAGGGGCGGACGCGCGCGCGGGACTTTCGTGATGCGGCCCGACATCTGCGTTTCCAGCTGGGGCAAAGCGACAAGTTCAAGGCCGGATGGGTGCGTGCCGGCCGCTGGCGTGAACGCATCGAACGGACGCTGATGCACCACGGCGTGCCCAAGGAACTCGCCGCCCTTCCCCACGTGGAGTCCTCGTTCAACCCGGCGGCCTACTCCCGGGTGGGCGCCGCGGGCCTGTGGCAGTTCACGCGGTCCACGGGCCGGCGATTCCTCCGGGTGGACCATGTGGTGGACGAGCGGCTCGACCCCTACGAGGCGACCGAGGCGGCAGCCCGACTGCTCCGGTACAACTACGAATTGCTCGGGTCCTGGCCACTGGCCATCACCGCATACAACCACGGTGCCGCCGGGGTACGCCGTGCCGTTCGTGAGCTCGGCACCCGAGATATCGAGACCATCGTGCGCAAGTACAAGGGGCGCAACTTCGGCTTCGCCTCCCGCAACTTTTATGTGGCGTTCCTGGCTGCATTGGAGGCCGACCGCGAGTTTGAACGCCATTTCGGCCCCGCGCAGGCAGAGCGCCCCGAACGTATCGTGGAAGTGAAACTCCCAGCCTACGCACCGGTCTCCGAGTTGGAGAAGGCCCTGGGTGTGACGCGAGAGGCCTTGGAACGCCTCAACCCGGCGTTGCGCGACACCGTCTGGCGGGGTGCCAAGTTCGTGCCCAAGGGCTACACGTTACGCCTGCCCTGTGAGCGGCGCTGCGAGCATCCCGAGCGGCTGTTGGCACGCCTGTCCGAGGCCAAGCTCTACGACCGGCAGAAGCCCGACCGCTACCACAAGGTGCGCCGCGGGCAGACGCTTTCGCACATCGCAGCGGCCTACGGGGTGAGCGTTCGTGCCCTCATGCGGGCCAATGGGTTGCGCAACCGCAACCACGTGCGGGTCGGCCAGCGGCTGCGCCTTCCCCTGCCGGCGGCCCGCCCGGTCAAGGTGGCGCTGCGTACGGAGTCGACTGCGGCCGCTCCCGATCGAACCGAACGCGCGGTGGTCCGGGGGGAGCGGAGACGTCCTGAGACCTATCGGGTGCGCCGGGGCGACACCCTCTCGGGCATCGCAAAGCGACTGGGCATTGACCAGAAGGCGCTCATGGCCTGGAACGGCATCACCCACGCCGACCGTATCGTAGCGGGCCAGCTACTCAGGATCTCGGCGCCCGACGGACAGCCGGCCGCGACCGAGCCGGACACCGGGCAGACCACTCGGATTTCTGCAGCGGCCGACGCGGAGGCGCTGGGTCCCGGCCTGCCAGAGGAGGTCCATCCGCAGCTGTCCGCCGACCCCAGCGACTACAGCGTCGGGCGAGACGGAACCATCGAGGTGCAGGCGGCGGAGACGCTGGGGCACTATGCCCTGTGGCTGGACACCACCACCCGCAAGCTGCGCCGCATCAATGGCCTGCGTCCAGGACAGGCCCTGCACGTGGGACACCGGGTGAAACTGGATTTCTCGAAGGTCCCACCGGAGACCTTCGAACGGCGCCGCAAGGCCTATCACGAACAACTACAGGCGGAGTTCTTCGAACGCTATCGAATCAGCGGGACCCGGGTACACAAGGTGCGCCCCGGTGAAAGCCTGTGGGTGCTGGCCCAGCGCGTATACCACGTGCCCATGTGGCTGTTCCGCCAGTACAATCCGGATGTGACCGACGAGGCGGTCAAGCCCGGCCAAACCCTGCGTTTTCCGGTTCTGGAACCCCGCTCCGGCTCTGGAGCGGGGACCGCGACGGCTGCGGCAGGCGGGTTGGACGATGCCTGAGTCGACTCCTGCCTATGCCTCCTTGCGCTTTGGGTAGTCGAACCACAGAAGCGCCCCCCCGGCAGCCAGCGCTTGGCTCCAATCCGCGCCACGAAGGCGGATCCGCACTGCCCCTGTGGTGGGCACGTTGTCGATGTCCGCGCCGGTCAGCTCGTTGGCGAAATCGGTGATGCCCGGGTTGTGCCCCACGACGAGCACGTCCCGGCAGCTCGGATCGAGGCGGGAGAGGACCGCGCGCAAGTCCCCAGGCTCGGCCAGATACAGCGCTGCCTCGTGCACGACCCTCGGCTTGGCGAGGCCGAGTTTGCGTGCGACCTTTCGTGCCGTCTTGCGTGCACGCTTGGCAGGGCTGGTCAGTACCAGGTTGGGCTGCAGGCCACGCGCGGCGAGCCGGCGCCCCATCTCCGGGGCATCGCGCTTGCCACGTTCGTTGAGCGGGCGGTCGAAATCCGCCAGTTGCGGGTCCGCCCAGCTCGATTTGGCGTGGCGCAGGAGCGTGAGGAAGCGTTCCATGGGCCTGGAACCGGGATTCGGTCAGAACATGCTCGACGAATCCACCTCTCCGTCGCGCGGGTTAGTTCGTGACGGGATGAAATCTCCGGTGATCATCTCGGTGTACGGCATCCCGGGGCCCACCATGGGATAGACACCCGCATCGGGGTCGATCATCACCTCCAGGAAGGCAGGGCCCTCGAACGCCAGGAAATCCCGAATGGTGGCCGGCACGTCCTCCTTGCGCTCCAGCCGCACGGCGTACTCGAACCCATCGGCCTGGGCGGCCTTGATGAAGTCCTTCTTGCGCAGAGACTTGTCACTGGCGGCCAGCCTGCCCTTGAAGAAGAGCTTCTGCCATTGCTTCACCATCCCGTCGCCGCAGTTGTTGAGCACGACGATCTTCACGGGGAGACCATAGGTGGTCACGGTCTCCAGCTCGCCGAGGTTCATGCGGATGCTGCCGTCGCCGTCGATGTCGATGACGAGGCGGTCGGGACGCGCAAATTGGGCCCCCACCGCGGCCGGCAGGCCGAAACCCATGGTGCCCATGCTGCCCGAGGTGAGCCACAGGCGCGGCTCCTTGAAGTCGAAGAACTGCGCCGCCCACATCTGATGCTGTCCCACACCGGTGGTGATGATCGCCTCGCCCCCGGTGTGCCGGTTGATCTCCTCGATCACGTACTGGGGCTGGATCAGGGGGCTCTCCCGATCGTAGTTCATGGCGTAGGTCTTCTTGAGGTCCAACACGTGACGGTGCCACGCGGAGAAGTCCCGCGAGAACCCCTGGGTGCGCGCGTAGTCGAGGAGCGCCTGTAGCGCCTCATCCAGCCGGCCCACGTGGTACCAGTCCACCTGTTTGACCTTGCCGATCTCGGACGAATCGATGTCCAGGTGCGCGATGTGGCGTGCGCGCGGCGCGAACCGTGAAGGCATGCCGGCCACCCGATCGTCGAAGCGTGCCCCCACGGCGATCAGGAAGTCACAGTCCTCCACCGCATAGTTGGCGTACGCCGTCCCGTGCATGCCCAGCATGTGAAGGGCCAAAGGATCGGTGGTGTCGTAGGCTCCGATGCCCATGAGCGTCGTCACCACTGGGATCTGAAGCGTCTTGGCGAGGGCGCGGAGCTGAGCCACCGCATTGCCGTTGATGACGCCACCACCCACGTAGAGCAGCGGACGGTGGCTTTCACCCAGCAGCTCGAAGAAGGCCTGCGCCTTGGCCTCGGAAAGCAGGTTCTCGTTCCAGGCGTGCATGCGCTGGCGATAGCCCCGGATCGGCAGTGTGCCCACCCCGCGGAACACGCCGGTCCAGTTCTGCACGTCCTTGGGGATGTCCACCACCACGGGGCCCGGGCGGCCGGTGCGTGCGATCTCGAATGCGGTGCGCACGGTGGCCTCCAGGCGCGTGGGGTCGGTCACCAGAAACACGTGCTTGGCCACGGCGCCCATGACGTTGGAAATCGGGGCCTCCTGAAAGGCGTCTGTGCCGATGGCAGTGGTGGGGACCTGCCCGCAAATCACCACCATGGGGACCGAGTCGGCCATGCTGTCGCGTACCGGGGTCACCATGTTGGTGGCCCCGGGGCCCGAGGTGACCATGGCCACACCCACCTTGCCGCTGGCCCGCGCGTAGCCGGCGGCCATGAAACCAGCGCCCTGCTCGTTGGCTGGCACGATCAGTGGCATGGCGTCGTCGTGTTCCCGGTTGTAGCGGAACACGGCATCATAGGTGGGCAGAATCGCGCCGCCGCTGTAGCCGAAGATGGTGTCCACGCCCTCGTCGGCCAGCACCTGCACGATCATTTCCGCGCCACTCATGGTGGCGCCCGCCAACGGGTGTCCACCCCCGGCCCGGCCTGCGGTGCCAGGCTGGATCTCCTGGATCTGCACGCTGCTTTCTTGCGCCATCGTGATTCCTGGTCTGGATGCCTCACCCAGAGTGAAAGGGAATCGAGTCATTTTAGCGCATGGCAGGAGGAACATGCAGGCATCCGGGCGGCGCGCGCCGTGTGGTGTCGGCTGGTGATTTTTTCACACGCCGGCCGGGAGCGGGTCACAGACCAGGCGTCCGGCCGGGCGCTATGGTGCAATGCGTAACGAAAGGAATCGCCAGCACCGCTGGGGACCTAGACCGCACTCAGATGCGGAGCAGGAGACCGTAGCCGTCGTGGTGAGATGCCTCCTCGCCCGGGCACAGAAACAGAAGAGGACCGAGATCAATGCCTACAGCGATTCGAGGCCACCGACCCGCCGCGGGCGATCCCAAGGCCACCCACGGTCGGCTGCTCGACGACGCGGTCGCCTCACCGAACCTCGCTCGCCCCTCGATCCAGGCGGCCAACAGGGAGGCCGAAGAGGCTACAGGCCGGTTTTCCGGACCGTTCCGATGTCCGCCTCCCGGACCCCAGCGTCCGGAGATCGAGGTGTTGCAGGCTTGGATGCTGGGCTTGCAGGAAGACATCCATTTCTACCGCACGCTCCAACACGTATATGCCAAGGCGGCAGCCTCGCAGGACTGGGGTTGGCACGCGCTCTACGAGAATCCCTACGTGCGCTGCGGGCTGCTCTGGCTGGGGCCCGGTGCCAGCCTGCCCCTGCACGACCACGGGGACATGCTCAGTCTCATGCTCGGTCTCGTGGGTGAACTGGAAGTGGAGCGTTACGATGCGCCCCCCCAACCGGGCTCGGAGGATGGTCATGTGCTGCTACATGGCGGTGTGCGCAGCACCTTGCGCCGGGGCGGCATCAGCATCGTAGATGGCCCCAAGGGCAACATCCACGGATTCGTCAACACATCCCTTGCGCCGGTCGTGGTCCTCGACGCCCTGTGGCACGGGGGACAGCGTGTCCAGCGCCACCTGTTCTTTCCCACCAGCAGCCATCCCGCTGAAAGCCTGTCCGCCATCCGGCTGTGCGAGTGCCGGGTCCACGAACTGGGCGCAGAGCTACCGGACCATCCGCACGGGTAGGCAGCGCGGCGGATGCCGGATCCCGGGCAGGTGGGCGCGCGCACGGGATACAATGGCTGCGTGCACCGCCAACGGAGCCGTATGTCACCCGAGCCTGCGCCGCGTGCCGAGTACTCATCAGACCATCCTGGCCAAGAAGGCTGCGCTGGCCGAAACAGCAGCGGGACCGCTCTTGATCTTGTCCGAACAGGCGGCCCAGGCCTGGACCGACCCGGACAGGCTGGACATGGTCCTCAGTTCGGCGTTCGACGCGCTGCCACACTGCGAGGCCGTCTATGCCTGGACTCTGGACGGGCATCAGATCTCGTCGCTGGTCACGCGTGAAGGCCCCGACCGCTCCTGGCGGGGCAACGATCTGTCCCAGCGTCCCTATCTGCGGCACAACTTGCCGTTCAAGGGGATCATGTTGTCCTCGGTGTATCACAGCATGCGCGGTGGTCAGCCCTGTGTCACCGCGCTGCAGGCGGTGCGCGAGGCCGACGAGCTGCTGGGCTTCTTGGCCGCCGACTTTCCGGTGGCCGAGTTGTTGCGCGATGCCACCCTGGCACCCCAGCAACTCGGCTGGCAGCAGTTTCGGGGCGATCCCGCCATTCGTGGCAATCTGTTCGCGCAGTGCCGGGTGCACAGCCTCGTCGATGAACACATCGATCAGGTGCACGAGACCATCGCCGATCTGCTCACCGGTCACGGTGTCTTCCACATGAAGATCCATTATTCCAGCGGGCGCTGCTCGTTCTGGCTGGTGGACGACCCCTATTCGTACCGCATACACCCCGTCCACGAGATCATCGATCCAGACCTTTGCCTCGCTTATCCCCGACATCCCTATGCCGATCGGGCCACCGTCTCACCCGCGCAGATCCGTGCCGTGCTGGCACAGTTCAAGGCGCTGCGCTTCGCCGACGAAACCATCTATCTGCGTTCGGCCTCGCTCAACATCGTCAACGGGATGATTGGGCTGACCTTCTCCTGCGACGGCTCGCACTACATGCCGGTGGTGGAGTTCCTGGAACGAGACCTGGACTTCTGGTTCGGGAGCATGGGACATGCCTGAACCCCCCGGAACCGCTTGGGTGCGAGACGGGAGGGCGGGCTCAGCGGCAGAGGCGCTCCAGGCGCTCCAGCTCGCGGTCCGTGAAACCGGCCGCGCGGCGGGCCTCACGGTGCAGGGGGCAGCGCACCGTACGCGAGAGGCGCTGGGCCAGCAGCCGGAAAAAGGTCTCCTCGGGGTCCAGATCGCGCTCGGCGCAGAGGTGGCGTAACCACCGGCTGCCGGCGGCCACGTGTCCCACCTCCTCTCGCAGAATCTTCTCCAGGATCTGGGCGGTCTCCTCGTCTCCGGCGGCGCGGAAACGCTCGATCATGCCCGGCGTCACGTCGAGGCCGCGGGCCTCCAGCACACGAGGCACCAGGGCCATGCGCACCAAGGGGTCATGGGCCGTCCGGCACGCGGTCTCCCACAGCCCGTCGTGGGCCGGGAAGTCTCCGTAGTCGAAGCCGAGGTCCTGCAGGCGTCCGCGCAAGGCCCGGAAATGCTCCACTTCTTCCCGTGCGACCCGCACCCAGTCTTCGTAGAACGCGACGGGCAGGCCCCGGAAGCGGTGCACTGCGTCCCAGGCCAGATTGATGGCGTTGAACTCGATGTGGGCGATGGCGTGGATGAAGGCCGCGCGGTCTTTGACCCCGCCGAGACCGCGCCGCGGTAGCAGGCGCGGGGCCACCAAAACCGGGCGAGCGGGCCGGCCCACCCGCTCAGGCGGCAGGAGCGGCCCACCTGCTGCGGCCACGAGGGCCCCTTGACGCCAGGCTGCCGCCACGTCGTCACTGCGTTGCAGTTTCTCGTCTACTGCGCGGGCCTCCAGGCAGGCCCGCGCGGCGTCATGCAGCACGGGCGGCATGGGCGCCTCATGCCCCCTGCCCGACCCGATTCCGCCTTCGTCGCTCAATAGTGGCGCACCCGCGCGTCGCGGACCTGGCGCTGCAGGCGCTGGCTGGTACGGTGCATCTGGCGCAGCAACCGATCATAGCGCTCCCGCAGTCGCTGGTGCGCTTGCTCGAGCGCCCATTCCTCACCGACCAGCTGGCGCTCCCGGTCGAGGACCTCGTCATATCGCTGGCGCAGGGCCTCCAGGGTCTCCAAGGCCTCGTGTAGTTCCTGCTGGAACCGGTCGCGCTCCTCGCGCAGGCGCTCGTATTCCCGCGGTGCGACGTCGGGATCCATCTCCGCCAGCAGATGTGCGTGCTTCTTGATCTTGTGGCGGATCCGGTTGATTTCGTGACGCTTGGCCCGGATCTCCCGGGCGACCTCCAGGCCCTCGGATTCCACGTCGGTCAGCTGGCGGCGCACCCGGTTGAGCCGGCCTTCGAGGTCCAGCAGCTCCCGGTGAATGTCCGCCAGTGCGTCCTCCAGCTTGTGCAAATGCGCCTCGATGGAGGCCCATGCTTGTTCTGCCTCTTCCACTGTCTGCCCTCCCATCACTAGGCCAGCCGTGCATCCACTAGATCGCGCATGCCCGGTGTGGCACTGCGCATCCTGCCACAGGCGGCACGCGCTTGCCGAGACGTTGGGGCAGCGTAGCCTCCAGACAAGGGACGCGTGCGGCACGCGAGGCGTGCGACCCGGCGCCGCGGGTGGCCTTTTTCGCCGTAGAAACCGCATAATAGCGTCCCTTTGTATGCGTCAAGACACAAGCGACTCCCCATGGCCGAGTACATTTTCACAATGAATGGCGTGGGCAAGGTGGTGCCCCCCAAGAAGGAGATCCTGCGTGAGATCTCTCTCCACTTCTTTCCCGGCGCCAAGATCGGCGTGCTGGGCTACAACGGCGCAGGCAAGTCCACCCTGCTGCGCATCATGGCTGGCGTGGATCAGGACTACGTGGGCGAGGCCCGCCCCATGCCCGGCGTCAAGATCGGCTATCTACCCCAGGAGCCGCAGCTCGACCCGACCAAGGACGTGCGCGGCAACGTGGAGGATGGCCTCAGGGAGATCAAGGAGGCCCTGGCGCGGCTCGATGCGATCTATGCGGCCTACGCCGAGCCGGATGCCGATTTCGACGCGCTGGCCAGAGAACAGGAGCGCCTGGAGAAGATCGTCCAGGCGGCCGACGGCCACAACCTGGAACACAAGCTGGAGGTGGCGGCCGACGCCCTGCGCCTGCCTCCCTGGGAAGCCGACGTGACCCGACTCTCCGGCGGCGAACGGCGGCGTGTGGCCCTGTGCCGGCTGCTCCTGTCCAACCCGGACATGCTGATCCTGGACGAGCCCACCAACCACCTGGACGCCGAGTCGGTGGCTTGGCTGGAGCGCTATCTCCAGGAGTTCCCGGGTACCGTGGTGGCGGTCACCCACGACCGCTATTTCCTTGACCACGTGGCTCAATGGATCCTGGAGCTCGACCGCGGCCACGGTATCCCCTGGAAGGGCAACTACACGTCGTGGTTGGAGCAGAAGGAAAAGCGCCTGGAGCTGGAACAGAAAAAGGAGGCCGCGCGCATCAAGGCCATGAAGGCGGAGCTCGAGTGGGTGCGCACCCAGCCCAAGGGGCGCCATGCCAAGAGCAAGGCGCGGCTCAAGCGCTTCGAGGAGATCGCCTCGCGCGAGTACCAGAAGCGCTCCGAGACCAACGAGATCTACATCCCGCCGGGCCCGCGCCTGGGCGATCGGGTGGTGGAACTGGACGGCGTGACCAAGGCTTACGGCGACCGGGTCCTGTTCGAGAATCTCTCCTTCGAGGTGCCCCGCGGTGCGCTGGTGGGCATCATCGGTCCCAATGGGGTGGGCAAGACCACCCTGTTTCGGCTCATCACCGGGCGGGAGCAGCCTGACGGAGGTCGGATCCATATCGGCGAGACCGTTCAGATCGCCTATGTGGACCAGTTCCGCGACGATCTCGACGGAGAGAAGACCGTCTGGGAGGAGGTCTCCGGGGGCCACGATCTGATCCAGGTGGGTGGTTACGAAGTCCCTTCCCGCGCCTATCTGGGCCGGTTCAACTTCAAGGGCTCTGACCAACAGAAACGGGTCAAGGACCTCTCCGGCGGAGAGCGCAACCGGCTGCACCTGGCCAAGCTGCTCAAGAGCGGGGGCAACCTGCTGCTGCTGGACGAGCCCACCAACGACCTGGACGTGGAAACCCTGCGGGCGCTGGAACAGGCCCTGCTGGATTTTCCCGGCTCGGCCATGGTGATTTCACACGACCGCTGGTTCCTGGACCGGATCGCCACCCACATCCTCGCTTTCGAAGACGATGGCGGCGTCGTGTTCTTTGACGGCAACTACAGCGACTACGAGGAGGACCGTCGGCGCCGCCTCGGCCCCGAGGCCGAGCACCCACACCGGGTCCGCTACAAGCGCTTGCATTGACCGAGAGTCCCGGCGTGCCGGGGCGTGCGCCTGCGCCGGTTCGGGCCCGATCAGTGGCTGGTGCCCGCCGAGCGGGTGATCTTGTTGTAGACGTTGTACTTGCCCGAGGGTTTTTTCATGGGCAGTCGCTTGACTTCTTTCAGGGTGCGGTCGTCGTAGACGACGACGGCGCCTTCCTCGTCCCAGATGCTGACCAGGGCGTAGCGTCCGTAACGGTCGAACTCCACATGGGCGGCAACCTTGCCGGGCTCGGGGCGCAGGGTCGCCACGATCTCCAGCTTCTGCTTGTCGATCACGTGCATGGCGTCCTTGTTGGGACCGAAGAACACGTCGACCCAGGCATGAGGACTGCGCTCATGGCTGCGCATGAAGAACCCCGGCCCCAGGGTGTCGATGCGCTTGATCACCTTCCAGTCCACCATGTCGACGACGGACACCCGCCCCTCCTTCAGATGGGGCGTGGCGAATACCGGGCGCCCCTCCAGCTCCCAGATGATGCCGGACCCCAGGTGGGGCATCCCGGGCAGATCGAGCACCGCCACGCGCTTGCCGGTGTCCAGATCGATCACTTCGCCGGTCTCGGCCGCGCGATTGGCGCCGATGAGGTGGCGGTAGGACAAGTCGAAAAAGAAATCGTCCAGGGGGGCACTGACCGGGATGCGGCGGATCTGTGCCCGCCGGTTCTTCACGCGCAGCTCCCAGATCTCGGGGATGTCCCGGAGTGCCGCCACGAAGCTGTGCCGGGGGGCCGCCTGGTATACGGCGCTCACCCGTGAGCTTGCCCCGCTGCTGGATACCACGGGGATCACCTCCACCAGGCCGAGATCCGAGGCATCCAGCAACACCAGGGTGCGCGGCAGCATGTTCCCCACAAGCACGTAGCGCCCGTCCGGCGAGACCGCCAGATTGCGCGTGTTGAGGCCCACCCGGACCTCTGCGGTGGTCTTCAGGTTGTAGAGGTCGAAGCGACTGATCCAGCCGTCCCGGGAGGCCAGGTAGACGATGCGTCCGTCGGGCGAGAACTTGGGCCCGCCGTGCAGGGCATAGTGCGTCTTGAAACGATGGATGGGCTCGAAACGGTCGCCGTCGAGGACGGTGATGTGGTGATCCCCCTTCTCCACCACCAGGAACAGGTTCAGGGGGTCGGCGGAATACACCGGGGTGTCCGACAGGGGCCTGGGATCGACCAGCACCCGGTGCGTGCGTCGGATGTCGGCCTCGGTCCACCTGGGTTCCTCCGCTGGTGGTTCGTGCAGATACCGGGCCAGCGCCTGGATCTCCTCAGGCGAGAGCGTTTGACCGAAGGCCGGCATCTGGGTGGCCGGCAACCCGTCCCGAATCACCCGCGCGGTACGCTGGGGCCCAAGGCGGGACAGACTCTCCGGCAGCAGGGCTGGCCCCGTGAGGCCGATGCGATCGGCCCCATGACAGACTGCGCAGTGGCGGGCATACAGGGCCGCCGGGTCCTCCGGCCTGGAGGCTGCGGCGGGATGCAGCGTGCAGTCCGCACCCAGGACGAATTCCTGAGGTGGTTCGGGCTTGCCGCGCAGATAGCGTCGCACACGCAGCCGGCGCCCCCCATCTGCGTAGTGCACCTCGAAGTATTCGTAGCGCTGATAGACCTCCTCGAGATTGCGTTCAGGGGGCGGTTGCCAGGGCTTCGCATCGGAAGAAAAGGTCTCGTAGTAATAGGGGCGACCCGCTTGGACCTCGGGTACGCAGTCCGGCCCATCCGCCAGCGCCGGTGTCGCCGACACCGAAAGCACACACAGGAGCAGCGCGATCCATGCACAGCGCCGTTTGCAGCGATCCATGAGACGTATGCCCGGTTGACTGGATGGTGCAGGCAAGTATCGGTCACATCCGCCTGCGACCCCCTTGATGGGGATCAACGGACGCGCGCCATCGTCACAGCGCAACCCCGCCGCGGATGCCACAGCCACGGGCCACGGGCCGACCATGGCTGGCCCGTGGCACCGTTGCTAAACAGTTCAATCCTGGGGATGGAGGAAGAGCCCCTCATAGGGCGCTGTGGCGGGCTCCATGACGGCGAAATCCGCCGTTTCCACGCTCGGAGTTGTGGTCTGTTCGTATGCGGTGGGGGCGTAGTCATCCGGCCCTTCGGTGATTTCCCAGGCACCCAGTTCCGTGCGCGCTGCATTGTGGCTGTGGGAGACGGCCGAATACTGGCCATTGACCAGCGTGTAGATGGTGGACGCACCGGCCGTTCCTGCCAGGCTCAGGGCTCCTGCTATGCTCAAGGTAATCCATGTCTTGCCCATCGTTC
>Ga0256832_1001747_pt1 | contig 14811 bp, 10 predicted proteins | sample 134614metaG_FD_190534 | JGI IMG/M metagenome (GOLD analysis project Ga0256832, IMG submission 190534) | Hydrothermal vent microbial communities from Lau Basin, Pacific Ocean - 134-614 | ecosystem: Environmental > Aquatic > Marine > Hydrothermal vents | place: Pacific Ocean: Lau Basin | collected...
TTGTAATTGCAAAATCTAGGTGAGGGAGACCGCCCCTTCTGGACTCTAGTTGCAACTTGGAATAGTTATCAACAGAGAGCGTAAAAAACCAAGAGGTTATAGATTTTATATGATTTTTTGGAGCGGCTAAAGCACCTTACTGATAATCTCACCATCTTTTACTTGAATATTAATCTTGTCACCTGTTTTCAATTGCCTAACAGAGCTAATAACTTTCTGTTTTTTATTATCTGTAATAATGGCATAACCACGTTCTAAGGTTTTTAAAGGATTGATTGCATCTAAGCGCGTTGTTTGAAGGGTTAAATGTGATCGTTTAGCGGTTATATTCACCTTTATAGCATGATGCAATAGCTTGATTTTTTGCCTCAGTTTTTGTTGTTGGTTACGAATACGGTCAGCAGGGGAATTTGTACTTAATCGTTTTTTAGTCAACTGAATCGCATTTTGTTTATCTTTTAGCTGCTGTTGTATATTAAGCGTTAAACGTGTTTTTAATGCATCGAGTTGTTGGGATTGTTGTTGCAGTTGATAAGCGGGATCTTGTTGTTCTAATCGTTTCGACAACCATGCAATCTGCTCATTTTTTTGTTTAAACTTTGCTTGTATTCTGCGTAGCATTTTCTGTCTAAATTGTTGCAAGTCACGTTTTAAATACTCGCTATCAGGACTGACTAATTCAGCCGCCGCAGAAGGTGTGGGAGCGCGTTGATCTGCAACAAAATCAGCAATTGTAAAATCTATTTCATGCCCAATACCTGTCACAATAGGGATGGTTGTTTCATAGATTGTACTTGCTAAATTTTCATCATTAAAAGCCACTAGATCCTCAAGAGAACCTCCGCCTCTGGCTATAATTAAGACATCACAACTCTGGTCGATATTCGCTTGACGAATTGCGTTCTCTATTTGCAAAGCCGCCTGTGAACCTTGCACTGCTGTGGGATAAATCAATACAGGAATATGCGGGCAACGTCGTTTTAAAATATTTAAAATATCACGTAATGCTGCCGCTGTTGGTGATGAAATAATACCAATTTGCTTAGGGTAAACGGGAAGAGACTGTTTAAATAGCGGATCAAACCACCCCTTAGCAGCTAGCTTTGTTTTCAATGCTTCAAATTGTTTTTGTAATAAACCGATTCCCGCATCTTCCATATACTCTGCAATCAGTTGAAACTCTCCACGTGCCTCATACAGACCAATTCTTCCTCGTAGCAACACTTTCTGACCATTTTGAGGTTTCACATTGATATATCGACTTCTATTTTTAAACAAAGTACAACGTATTTGAGCAGTCGAGTCTTTAAGAGAAAAATAGAGATGCCCCGATGCAGGACGCGCTAAATTAGAGATTTCCCCCTCAACCCAGAGCAATGGAAAGCCCTGCTTGAGAAATAAACTAACCTCTGCGTTCAGCTCAGAGACTTTTAAAATGGTACGATTGGTATTTTTCATTGACCCTTATCTGACCCTCTTTTCGCATTATTTTAGTATGATTGTTAAAATAATAAAAAATGCGTCTTATAGCCACAGAATAATTACGCATTAATTAAACTTATAACTGAACTTATTAAAATTATAACCATCTATAGTAGTGTAAGTGTTTAAGATTAATATAAAAACTAAAGGGGAAGTATATTATGGAATTCATCGTTATCTCATTATTCATTATTATCGCTGTTGCTTGGTTCTCAATCGCACGAGACTTGCAAAGAAAAGACTACAAACGTGAAACCATGCAGAAGATTTTTGAAGATGGTTTTTAAGCAGATTTAGAAGCCTCTTAAAACAAGCATTTATCATTAACAACCATTTATCATTATTTATTCATCACAGTCTATTAGCAATGATAGACTGTTTGTCAACTGCATAATAATTAAAATAACCCTCAGCGGACAAAATAATGAAAAACAAACTAGCCTTACTTGGTCTTAGTAGCTTAGTTGTTATTGCAACAGGTTGCGCCCCTCTCCCACATAAATCATCACAAAGACAAGCTTTACCTCGCTATACGCAACCTTCAGTACAACAATCTTATAGACCGCCAGCACAACCACAGTATTCTCCTGCAATACAAACACGTAAAAATATTGTAAAACTGGCTTATCAACAACTAGGAATACGCTATCGATATGGAGGATCTAGCCCAAGAGAAGGATTTGATTGCAGTGGTCTGACCCGCTATCTCTATCAAAATGGAGCTGGAATTAAGATACCCCGAACTTCTATTCAACAAAGAAATAAAAGTCGCACCGTGCAGTATGCGAATTTAAAACCGGGTGATTTGTTATTTTTCAAAACAGGCTCTAAAACCAATCATGTCGGTGTTTATATCGGTAATCATCAGTTTATTCATTCCCCTAATCAACGTAGTAAAGTAAAAGTCACCACAATGAATAATGCTTATTGGCAACGTAGATTTGTTAAATTTGGAACTTTTTTGGGAAGTTAGCTGGCTCTCTGAGGAAGAATAAAATAGCGTTTAAACTTGGAGATAAAATTCAACTTATTGTTGTTTCTATCCTTATTGCCACCATACTATAAACAGCTAATACATAATCAATCTAAAATAATACTTAATATTTAAGAGTAAGGAGAACTTACAATGAGAACCGATAAATTAACTAGTAAATTTCAACTAGCATTGCAGGATGCTCAGTCTTTGGCATTAGGGAAAGATCACCAGTTTATAGAACCCGTGCATTTATTAATTGCATTACTTGATCAGGAAGGTGGGATTGCACATAGTGTGCTTTCACAATCAGGGGTCAAGGTCAATCTATTACGTTCGCAACTAGGTAAAGCCCTCGACAATATGCCAACTGTTTCTGGAGGAAATCAAGGAGAAATTCATGTTTCTAATGATCTTGGGCGTTTACTCAATGCAACGGATAAATTATCACAACAAAACGGTGATCAATACATATCGTCTGAATTGTTTTTGCTAGCGGCATTGGATGATAAAGGCAAAGTAGGTTCTTTGCTTAAAGAAGCAGGGGCTACTCATGAGGCATTGAAAATGTCGATTGACAATATCCGAGGCGGACAAAGTGTTAATGATCCTAATGCAGAAGATCAGCGTGAGGCATTGAAAAAATACACTATTGACCTGACCGAACGTGCAGAACAGGGGAAAATTGACCCTATTATTGGGCGTGATGAAGAAATTCGTCGTATGGTGCAAATTTTACAGCGTCGCACAAAAAATAATCCTGTTATTATTGGTGAGCCAGGGGTGGGTAAAACTGCATTAGTGGAGGGTTTAGCGCAACGTATTGTCAATGGCGAAGTCCCTGATAGTTTTAAAGACAAACGTCTATTGTCACTGGATTTAGCGGCACTATTAGCAGGGGCTAAATTCCGTGGTGATTTTGAAGAACGTCTTAAAGCGGTGTTAAATGATGTTGCCAAATCAGATGGTAATATCATTATGTTTATCGATGAATTACACACAATGGTCGGTGCGGGTGCATCAGAAGGTGCATTAGATGCAGGTAATATGCTCAAACCTGCCCTTGCTCGTGGTGAATTGCATTGTGTGGGTGCGACGACTTTAGATGAATACCGCAAATATATTGAAAAAGATGCCGCATTAGAGCGACGCTTTCAAAAAATTATCGTTGATGAGCCGTCAGTAGAAGACACTATTGCCATTTTGCGTGGTTTAAAAGAACGTTATGAAGCCCATCACGGGGTTGAAATTACTGATCCTGCCATTGTTGCGGCGGCGACGCTTTCACATCGTTATATTTCTGATCGTCAGTTGCCTGATAAAGCAATTGATTTAATTGACGAAGCCGCCTCGCGTATTCGTTTAGAAATTGACTCTAAACCTGAAGCAATGGATAAACTAGAGCGCAAATTAATTCAATATAAAATCGAACGCGAAGCACTGAATAAAGAATCGGATAGAGCCTCTAAGAAACGTTTAGCAATTATCAAAGAAAAAATTGCGCTATTAGAAAGAGAATATTCGGATTTGGAAGAAATTTGGAAAGTTGAAAAATCAGCCGTTCAGGGCACTGCACATATTAAAGAAGCCTTAGACAAAGCACGGATTAAATTAGAAACGGCGCGTCGTACAGGTGATTTACAGCATATGGCAGAGCTTCAATATGGTCGTATTCCTGAATTAGAAAAACAACTGCAAGCAGCCAATGAAGCGGGTGAAAAAGATGATTTTCAACTGCTTCGCAATAATGTCACTGATGAAGAAATTGCTGATATTGTTTCCCAATGGACAGGCATTCCCGTTGCTAAAATGCTCGAAGGCGAACGCGATAAATTACTGCGTATGGAAGAAGAATTAGGTAAACGTGTCATTGGTCAAAACGAAGCGGTAAAGGCGGTCTCAAATGCTATTCGTCGTTCACGTGCTGGTTTATCCAACCCTAATCGCCCTACTGGTTCATTTTTATTCTTAGGACCGACAGGGGTTGGAAAAACAGAATTAACCAAAGCCTTATCAAGTTTTTTATTTGATACAGAAGATGCAATGGTACGTATTGATATGTCCGAATTTATGGAAAAACATTCGGTTGCAAGACTGATCGGTGCGCCTCCAGGCTATGTTGGTTATGAAGAAGGAGGCTATTTAACAGAGCTTGTGCGTCGCAAGCCTTACTCGGTTATTTTGATGGATGAGGTCGAAAAAGCACATCCTGATGTGTTTAATATTCTGCTTCAAGTGTTAGAAGACGGTCGTTTGACCGATGGTCAAGGTCGCACTGTTAATTTCCGTAATGCAGTCGTTGTTATGACCTCTAACTTAGGTTCAGACATCATTCAAACCATGGCAGGCGAAGAAAATTATAATCAAATGAAACAAGCGGTCATGGCGATTGTCAGCAAACACTTTAAACCCGAATTTATTAATCGTATCGATGATAGTGTTGTTTTTAGACCCTTGGATAAAAATGAAATTCGTCAAATTGCAAGAATTCAATTACGTTTATTGAGTAAGCGTTTAGAGAGTCGTGAAATGAGCATTAGCTATAGTGATGATGCCTTAGATCTTCTTGCCGAAGAAGGGTTTGATCCTGTCTATGGCGCACGTCCACTCAAACGAGCAATTCAAAGCTCTATCGAAAACCCATTAGCGCAACATATTTTAGCCGGTGATTTTGCAATAGGTGATACCGTTTTGATTGATATTGAAGAGATTGAGAATATTTCTCGGTTTACCTTTATAAAGCAAAATTAAGCATCTTTGTGTGTCTAAAAACGGCCTATCTTGACGGGATTTGTAATCCCGTCGCAATGTTTTTGTCTTATTTCCAAACTCTTATTTGGGAATGCCACACGCGCGATTGTGGTTTGTTATTACGTCGCGAGGAGATTGATTAGCGTAGCTAATCAACGACGAAGCAGTTTTTTGGATTTAGCACATAATTCAAAGAGATTGCTTCATCGTTTATTATGGTTGTTTACTTAACCTATTTTACTAGCTGATTTAAGTTTAAGATTGGCATTAAAATAGAGAGGACGATGGTTAAAACAATTCCTCCCATGATTAAGATTAGCATGGGTTCAAAGATACTTAACATGCCTGTCATCATGCTGTCGGTTTCTCGTTCTTGCTGAATAGCGGCTCGTTCGAGCATTTCATCGAGCTGTCCACTATTTTCACCACTGGCGATTAGATAAATTGTCATTGGGGGAAAGTAGCCTGATTGTTCTAATGTTTTATGGATTGCTTTTCCTTCGCGGACTTTAACAGCGGCTTCTTCAACGGCTTGACGCATGGGAACGTTTTGAATCACTCGGGATGAAATGCTCATGGCGTTTAAAATAGGTACGCCGCTGGAGGCAAGAATACTTAATGTTCTTGCAAAACGGGCGGTGTTTAAACCACGCACCATTTTTTTTACCCCAGGAAGTCGCAATAGTAGACGATGATAACGGTATTCCCATTTGGGAATTTTAACTAGTCTTTTAAAGATAATGATTGCTACAATAATAATGGCGAGCATGTGCAGTCCATAATCAATAATAAAATCACTCAGAGCAATAATCATCTGTGTCATTGCGGGTAATTCTTGCCCCATATCTTCAAATACCCCCACAATTTGCGGCACAATAAAAGCTAATAAGCCCGCGACGATGGCAATAGATAGGGTAATTAATATAACAGGATAGACTAATGCCGTAGAGAGTTTTTGTTGTAACTCTTGGCGGTCTTCGGTGTAATCTGCTAGGCGTTCGAGAACTGCATCTAAATGTCCTGATTCTTCTCCTGCTGAAACAGTGGAGCGGTACATATTAGGAAAAACAGAGGGGAATTGATTTAACCCGCCTGCAAGAGAATGTCCTTCTAAGACACGAGAGCGAACGGCGGAAATAATATGTCGCAGGTTTTTTTTCTCGGTTTGTTTGGCACAAATAGCTAATGCTTCTTCTAAAGGAGAGCCTGACTGGGTTAAGGTTGCTAATTGACGTGTAAACAAAGCAAGGTCGGCGGGTTTGACTTTGCCGGCACGTTTTACACGAGAGCCTGAGCTACTTTCCTTTTGTTCAACTTGTTCTACACTCAGGGGGGTTAGTTTTCCATCACGCAATGTTTGGCGTACTTGACGTGCATTGTCTGCCTCAAGCATTCCGCTTTCTTGTTGTCCTTTGGCGTTTAACGCCGTGTATTCAAATGCAGGCATGGTTTTTTTGTTTTTTATTAAGTAGCTAGGAATGAAAGCTTCAGCTTTTTCCGCCCGATACAGAAAGGCGAGAGGATTGCCCAATAATAAAAGCTTTCTTTTTTAAGCGCAAAAGCTTTCACTTTTGCAAAGTAGGTAAATTTATCTTTTGATCATTAATTTTTAGCATCTTCACGGGTTACACGAACCACTTCTTCTAATGAGGTTTTTCCTTCTAGCACTAAACGCGCTCCATCTTGACGCAGTGAGGGAGTGCTTTGATGCACATAACGCTCAATTTCTATTTCACTGACATCATTATGAATCATATTACGGCATTGATCATCGATTTCTACAAACTCATAAATACCATTTCGACCACTATAACCAAGTTGGTTGCATTTAGGGCAACCTTTGGGGTGATATAGGACGGGTGGATTATTAATATCCAATCCTAATGTTTCACAATCTTTTTGATCGGCTTCATAAGGCATTTTACATGCATCGCATAATAAACGTACCAGACGCTGAGAGACCACGCCAATCAAACTAGAGGAGAGTAGATAGGGTTCAACCCCCATATCACGTAAACGAGTGACCGAGCCTACGGCTGTATTGGTATGCAGTGTTGAGAAAACTAAATGACCTGTTAAAGACGCTTGTACCGCAATTTCAGCCGTTTCAATATCGCGTATTTCGCCGATCATCACCACATCGGGGTCTTGGCGCAAAATAGCGCGTAGACCACGGGCAAAACTCATATCAACTTTATTATTTACCTGCGTTTGTCCAATGCCATCAATAAAATACTCGATAGGGTCTTCTACGGTCATAATATTGCGCGAGCTATTATTTAAATCCGTTAACGCAGCATAAAGTGTAGTGGTTTTACCTGAACCTGTTGGGCCTGTGACTAAAATAATTCCATGTGGTTTTTTAATCAGCGCGCTTAGACGTTGGTGGGTGGTAATATCCATTCCCAAATGTTTGAGATTTAAACGTCCCGCTTGTTTGTCTAGTAAACGCAATACAATCCGTTCATTATGACCTGATGGAAGGGTAGAGACACGTACATCGACCGAACGTCCTGCGACTTTGAGTGAAATGCGACCATCTTGAGGAATACGTTTTTCAGCAATATCCATCTTTGACATCACTTTAATCCGAGAAATAATCAAAGGTGCTAAAGCACGCGGTGGTTCTAAAATTTCACGCAAAATACCGTCTACTCGCATTCGTACTGTCATGCGTTTTTCATAGGTTTCTATATGAATATCAGAAGCATTTTCTTTAATTGCCTGTGTTAATAAGGCATTGATTAGACGAATAATGGGTGCATCATCTTCTGCTTCTAGCAAATCCTCTGGCTCAGGCATTGAATCGGCAACATCGTTTAGATCTAGTTCATCGCCTAAATCATCCATCATGGCGCGCGCCCCGTCGCCTTGATCATAGTGACGGGCTAATAATTGATTGAAATCACTTTCATCTAAAGGGTGAAAAGAAATATTCCCTCCCAAAAAGCGTTGTACTTCGCTAGCAGTGAGAGGGGTTAAATTTTTCCCATAGGCGACCTGATAGCTGTTATCACTAAAATCAGTCACTACCACTGCATTACGTTTAGCAAAGGCATAGGGAAAGTCTTTAATCTCTAAAAGGCTTTCTTGATCCTCTAATGCAATGGACTCTGTTTCCTTGCTATCGGTTTCCAATGTTAATGTTTCAGCTTTCATATTTTTTAAAATGAATCAATTGCCTCAAGTCCTGTTGATTGTCTTATTTGATGTTGAGCAGGTTTATAGTGTGGTGCTTGACGTTTTTGTGGGTGGGTTTTATTCCATTCAGCCAAACGTTTTGCTCTGATTTGTGCAGGGGTCATTTGATAAGAGACGTTTGCCCTTTGTTGTACTTGCCTTGTTTGATTTTTCTGCGGATGGTTTTTTTTCCACTGGGCTAAACGCATGGCTCTAATTTGTGCGGGTGTCATTTTTTGTGTTGTAATATTTTCTAATCGAGCAGGAAGTGAAGATGCTTTTTGCTTCAATAAACCACGAGAAGTAACCTTACTTGCTTGTTGCGCATGGCGTATTTTATTGTATTTTTCACGGGTATAACCTGTGGCATTTAGAACATCACGCAAAATAACAGGGTGAATGAAAATCATCAGATTTTGTTTTATTTTGGTGGTGCGGTTATTTTGAAAGGCTTTGCCGATAATTGGTAAATCACCTAAAAAAGGTACTTTTTGCTTGGTTGTGGTGTAATCGTCTTGCATTAAACCGCCTAGCACGAGAATTTGATTATCTTCTACCATGACTTTGGTTTGAATAGCTCGCTTATTGGTAATTAAGTCTGAAGCACTTTCATTACTCGCTGCCAAACTGGATATTTCTTGATCAATATTCAATAAAACAGTATCACCTTCATTGACCTGTGGTTTGATTTTTAAAGTTAAACCAATATCTTTTCTTTCAATGGTTTGAAATGGATTTGATGGTGAAGAGTTTGATCCTGTACTAGTGTAACTTCCTGTTACAAAGGGAACATTTTTACCAATAACAAATTGTGCTTCTTCGTTGTCCATTGCGACCACATTAGGCGTTGAAAGGATATTGGTTGCGGCATCGCCTTCTAACGCATTCATTAAGGCTGCAAATTGGAATTTGCCCTTGGTATTGGCAATACCTGCGACAATACCTACCCCTGTGGGTATTTTGTGATCTGCGATACTTAGCAAAGATGCTTTACTTCCTGGGAATCCTGTGGTTGCCGCTGGTGCTGTACCATTACTTGAACCCACCGCAAGTTGAACTCCGATTTCCTTCGATAGATTTTCAGAAACCTCTGCAATAATCACCTCAACCATCACTTGTGCACGACGAATATCTAACCGACGTATCACCTTAGCCATATTTATATGTGCCTGTTTATTGGCGGTAATAATTAAGGAATTGGTTGTCTCATCTGCCTGAATATCAATCTCAGCCGTTGTGGTACCTGCAGCGCCTTTTGCATTTGCTTTGGTGGTTTTTTGGGTTTTAGAATAGCCTGTCAATACAGCCGCTAGTTCAGTTGCTTTGGCATAGCGTAAATAAATCACGCGCGTCTTTTCTTCCGCTGGTTTGGGAGTGTCCAGCCTAACAATAATACGTTTAATTTGCTGGCGTGTTGCACTATCACCGCCAAGTAATAAGCTATTTGTACGCTTATCAACGGAAATAATGGGTTTTCTGGTGGTAATCCCTTTCGCCGTTGAAGTGCTGTTTTGAATGTTTTTAATTGTTTGTGCTAGATCTTGAGCAACCGCATAGCGTAATGGAACAACCTCTAAGGCTTTTCTTGGTTTGTCAAAATTAGCAATAATACGTTTAATTTGTTGACGCGTGGCTGTATCGCCTCCAAGCAACAAACTATTAGTACGTTTATCCACTGAAATAATAGGTTTTCTGTGAGTCACACCTTTTCTAACCGAAGTTGTATTTTGAATATTCTTAATTGTTTCTGCTAATTCTGTTGCCACGGCATATTTTAGCTCAATCACTTCTAAGGCTTTTTTAGGTGTATCTAGCTTTTTAATAATTTTACGCATTTCTTGACGAGTGGATTTATCACCGCCTAATAACAAACTATTGGTGCGTACATCCGCTGAAATTTTAGCTTTTCCAGGAATGCGTATTTTTGAATTGCTACTATTTAGTTTTTGAATGGTTTGAGCTAACTCCGCTGCGGAGGCATATTTCAATGGCACCACTTCCATTTGCTCATCATCAGCACGATCCATTTTTTTAATTACCTTAACCAAGCGTTCAATATTTGCCGTTGTGTCTGAAATAACAATGGTATTACTCGGTTGATAGGCTTGTAATTGTCCTGTGCTAGGAACAAGAGGGCGCAGTATAGGCACGAGCATTGAAGCAGGAACATGCTCGACGCGTATTACACGCGTAATTAAATCATCAGGCTTTTTATCCGTTAATTCTACTACATCGTCATCAATAACAGGGACGGGCAACTGCTTTGCCTTATTTGATGGGATAATTTTAATAATGTTACCGACTTTGACAGCAGAAAAATTATGCACTTGTAATACAGATAAGAAAATTTCATAAAGCTCATTTTCATCAATATTACGCCCTGTACTAATGGTGATTTTGCCGTTAATACGAGGATCAACAATAAATGTCTTTTTAGTGATACGAGACACTGTATCAATCAATACCTTTATATCTACATCCTTAAAATTAATTTGCGCGGAATCTTCTGCATAGCTAGGTACAATAAAGCTTATTGCAAAAAGGAAAAATCCTAAGAGGATTATGCGCCGAGTTTTAGTTAAACCGTGTTTGTTATTGAAAATCATTTTTGTGGTTTTAATCTAATGTAAATAATAAAGGGCATTTCCTGATTATGGAGAATAAAGACTGAAATATGATTGAATCTTGAGTTTGAAGGAATGAGGATTCAATTATTCTATGTTTTTAAGCCCCAGTAACAGAAAACAAGAAAATTTAACTGCTATCAAGAAGTATGCTTTAATTCGTTTTATCAGGCTAGGACAAAGCGGATAGTAAACGGCTCTATTACAATAAATTAATTTCAAAAATAATCGAAAAACAATGAAGAAATGAGCTGTCGCCTTAAATTAATCGGTTAAACACTCTGGATCAAATCTATATTCATCTTCTAGCCATGCGATAATTTCATCAGCATAAGGGCTGTTAAATTTTTTATATAGTTGAATAAGTAGCGCTCTTTGACCCCTGTTTAATGCCTCTAAACCTTGCAGTTGAAATTGATTTATATTTTTTGCTATTTGCAATCTTAGTTTTTTATCACAGATTTGCGTTAAACTGCTCTCTAAGGCATTAGTAGGATGATAGCTTTTTCCTTGGGCATAACTGTGAGGCAATGAGTGCAATGGAATACGTGATAACCACGCTTGATTCATTGGATTGACTGCATGACCTGAGGTTAAATCAGCCAGTCGGCTCGGGCGGTTTTCAAAGGGTTTGAGATGTAAATATTGCGATAACTTAGCACCATCATTCACAGGATAGTTATCCCAAAGAAAAGGTTTGCGTCCTAGTAATTGAATCACTTGTTCTAAATGATCTTCAGGATATTCTTTTGAGCAAACCTTAGGACCTGTCCAAAAAATATCAATCTCAGACGGGAGTCCTTTACCTAACTCTTGAAGATAATTAGTGGGCATTTCACCAAAGACATGTTCTAAGACAGGGTCAAAAGAGTAATAAGTAGGGCACATAATCACTTTTTTAGCCGTTGTATGGGCTAATACATCTTCAGTTATTTTGATTTGAGTCTTAGCCAAATCAGGTAAATCACCACGCATATCATCAAACAATAAGCAAAGTAGATCAATATTGAGTTGATTGAGCCGTTCTATTTTATGCTTTAACGCCTGTTGAGCCTCTTTATTGTAATGATGGTAGATTTCAAAAGGGCTTAATCCCAAACCAAAATCTAGATTTAAACCTTGATAGTGTTTAACCAATGTATGTAATTGTTCAGTCATTTCTAATGACCAATCTTGTTGCCATGATTTTCGTAAGTAAGGATCATTTTTAGGGGCGTAAATATAGAACCGATAGCCATTTTGATGCAGAAACTTAGCATAAGCGTGACGTTGCTCAAATGTCCATGAACGTCCAAAAAAACCTTCAATAACACCCAAATAAGGTAATGTATTGGTCATTATTTGATTCTTTACAAGCGAATATTATCAATAATAATCAGTAATATATTAAGGACTAGAATAACTACCAAAGGCGATAAGTCTAACGCGCCTGTATTGGGGATTACACGCCTGACAGGGCTTAAAAGAGGATGTGTTAAACTATCAATCAATGGTGCAACGGGGTTTCCATGTGCGCTTCCTACCCAGCTCATTACGGCTTGTATTAATAATGAGATAATATAAACCCAGATGATCACTTTGACTAAATCAATGATAGAGGCAAAGAAAAGCGCAATCATATTAACCTCGCCAAACACAATTAATGACAGTAAAATCAGTTTAATCAGCGTTAAACCCAATGCTAATACAATCGCTGAGGTGTCAAGCTTTCCTATCGAAGGAATAAAACGGCGCAAAGGGACTAAAGCAGGATTAGTCACTTTAACCAGAAACTGTGACAGCGGATTATAAAAATTTGCACCCGCATAGCCTAATAGCATTCGTAAAACTACCGCGCCAATATAGAGAGAGAAAAGCGTTTCAGTAAGAAATGCGCCAATTTGTTGTAACACGTTCAAGTTAAAGACCTCACAAAATTATATTTTAAATAGCTTATTTAGTTGAATATTTTAAAACCAGATAACCAACAATACCAGAAAGAAAAGAGCCTAATAAAATTGCAAACTTATCAGTATAATGGTAAATCTGCGCGTCATTATAAGCTAAAGAATCAACAAATAAACTCATGGTAAAACCAATTCCTGTAAGAATGGAAACACCATAAAGTTGCTTCCAGTTGCTTTTTGCAGGCAAACGCGCAAGACCTAATTGTATTGCCAGCCAACTGAAGCCAAATACGCCGAGTTGTTTGCCTATAAATAAACCGAGCATAATACCGATAGGGACAGGGTTAAGCATTTCTTGTAGTGAAATTCCCCTTAAATCAACCCCTGCATTCACAAAAGCAAATAGAGGCAAAATCATAAAGGCAACCCAGTAATGTAAATCATGTTCCATTTCTTTGCTTAGAGAGAAGCTTTTGCCTTCTTTATTTTTAGAGCTTAAAGGGATCATAAACGCCAGCGCGACACCTGCTAAGGTCGCATGAACGCCTGATTTTAAAACACTGACCCAGAGAATAATTCCAACTAAAATATATATCGTTTTATTAGACACGGCGAATCTATTCATTATGAATAAAAGAGTGAGTGATATAGAGGCAATAATAATAGATACGGTAGAAAGCTCGGAGGTATAAAAAAGGGCAATAATAACAATAGCCCCCAAATCATCAATAATCGCTAAGGCAAGTAGAAATATTTTTAAAGAAGCGGGTACTCTCTTCCCTAATAGCGATAAAACACCTAAGGCAAAGGCAATATCAGTTGCAGTAGGGATTGCCCAACCTTGCATTGCAAAGGATTCGCCTTGATTAAAAGCGATAAAGATTAAAGCAGGAACAACCATACCACCAATAGCTGCAATACCAGGCAAGGCTACTTGACTCATCGAGGAAAGATGTCCCTCTATAACCTCTCTTTTTACCTCTAAACCAATCAAAAAGAAAAAAATGGCCATTAAACCATCATTAACCCATAGTAATAAAGGCTTGGCAATTTGTAGATCACCAAATCGAATCTCCACATGGGTGTGCAAGAAACCATTATAGATTGCAGAGAAACTACTATTTTGTAAAACTAAAGCAATAATAGTCACAACAATCAAAAGAATACCTGCGGAGGAATCTTTTTTTAATAAGCTGTTAAGTTTGGTTATCATGATGTTTTTCAATTGTTTAATTCTTCTGATCGTTTAGCAGCAGCATGTAATGCAGTATCAAATAGTTCCATTAAGCCACCTTGCATTAATTCATGAATAGCAACTTCCGTTGTGCCTCCTTTTGAGGTGACTTTATGACGCAGTCCGGTTGCATTATCTGCACTTTCAAGGGCAAGTTTAGCCGCACCAAAGGCGGTTTGTGATACTAATAATTGGGCATCATTGGCTGATAAACCGAGTTTTTCAGCCGCGGACTGCATTGCTTCCATCACTAAAAAGAAGTACGCAGGTCCACTCCCTGAGACGGCGGTTACGGCATTTAATTTTTCTTCCGTCTCAAACCAGAGTGTGCTGCCAACGGCTCTTAAAATAGATTCCGCTAAATTACGCTGATCTTCTGAGACTAATTCATTAGCATATAAACCTGTAATACCCGCCTGTACTAAAGCGGGGGTATTCGGCATACAGCGCACCACAGGGACACCTAAATTACCACCTAGCCAGCGAGATAAATTCGCCTCTGTTATCCCTGCGGCAATGGATATAATCAGCGGTTGCATTTGTTGTACTGCATTTTGTAATGGCTCACAAACTTGCTGCATTAGCTGTGGTTTAACCGCTAGAATAATCGCATCCGTCTTTTCGATGGCTTGTAAATTATCACAATGGGTTATTACATTGGGCCAATACTGACGAACTCTT
>Ga0256832_1001748_pt1 | contig 14804 bp, 15 predicted proteins | sample 134614metaG_FD_190534 | JGI IMG/M metagenome (GOLD analysis project Ga0256832, IMG submission 190534) | Hydrothermal vent microbial communities from Lau Basin, Pacific Ocean - 134-614 | ecosystem: Environmental > Aquatic > Marine > Hydrothermal vents | place: Pacific Ocean: Lau Basin | collected...
TCTAGGGATGCTCAGCCAAGCGACGGTACAACTCCGCGTTTTTCGTCAGCACTCGGTCCATAACTTGTTGAAAATTTTCATCCGGCTGTTCTAACAATTCTTCCAGGCTGGCCTCTAACAGTGCTTCCGGTGTGACTTTTAGGCGGCGTGCCTTTTCTTCCAACTTGGCTGCTCGCTCTTCCGATACCGTGATCTTCAATATGCTCATGTGTTCGACACTCCAACGCGTATAGGGGTTGCCGTGTTCATTGACCTTCGATCAATTGGATGCCGCAATGACGGCAAAACCTTGGGTTTTCATACTGAGATGCAGTTCGCCGAGATGCCCGTTGCGCGAGGGGCAACGCCATAGTCGAAGATTTATGATCAGCCTATAGGTTAGAGACAGCCACAGGAGGGGAACGGAAACGAGCGTGGATGTGATTCCATGGGAGGCCAGTAGGGCGATCGTCCCGACCAGTACACCCAGGAGGATCGCCAGCCGGGTGATCGTTTTGCGTCGTTTCTGAAACTCGATGAATAATTTTGTATTCATGTGCTTGTTTCACGTATCGTTTGGTTGCCTGTAATAACCTATCTGGTGCCGATGCCTAGCTGGGCTCCGGCGTTTCAAGGCGTTGGTTTTGAGAAGTTTTTCGACTTTTCATGTGCTCTTTTATAGGGGCTGGCGGAATTATGCTCCAGTTATTGGTGTTATGAGTATGCAGGCCGCTTGCCATGCATTTCCTTTCGCGCTTCACTTTGGCCCAATGGGTATTTTGTGAGGCGGTCGAACGTGGCGAATGTGGCGAAATCCATAGAGCCGAGCTCAAATCAGTTCCTTCCTCGCGCTACGGCCTGCGCCGGTGCGCGAATGCCAGGCGCAGGCCGCGGGCGCCTGGCACGAGCTGCCCTTCCTGCCAGGCGAGCCGGCCCGAGACGATGGTGGTGTGCACGCGGGAGCGGAACTGCCGGCCCTCGAAGGGTGACCAGCCGCACTTGTAGAGCAGGTCCTCCCGCCGTACCTCGAAGCCCCGGCTGAGATCCACCAGCACCAGGTCGGCCCAGTAACCCTCGCGCAGGTAGCCGCGCTCGCGTAGGCCGAAGCAGGCCGCCACGTCGTGGCTGGTCTTGCGCACCACGTCGGCCAGCGAGAGCACGCCGTCGTGGTAGAGCTCCAGCGCGGCGGGCAAGGCGTGTTGCACCAGGGGCAGCCCGGCCGGGGCCTGGAAATAGGGCCGGGCCTTCTCTTCCCGCGTGTGGGGGGCATGATCGGTGCCGATCACGTCGACCCGGTTTTGGGCAAGGGCTTGGTGCAGGGCGTCCCGATCGCAACGGGTTTTGATCGCCGGGTTGCACTTGATGAGCGTGCCCTTGTCTTCATAGTCGCGGTCATCCAGCAGCAGGTGATGCACGCAGGCCTCGGCGGTGATGGATTTGCCGTTCACCGGGCCCGGCTCGAACAGGTCGAGTTCGTGCTCCGTGGTGAGGTGCAGCACATGCAGGCGCGTGCCGTGCTCGCGCGCGAGCTCCACGGCAAGGCGGGAGGACTTGTAGCAGGCCTCGTGGCTGCGGATGAGCGGGTGACAAGCCATGGGCACCTCCTCCCCGTAACGGGCGCGGAAACGCCGCTCGTTGTCGAGGATGGTCGGCGTGTCCTCGCAGTGCACGGCGATGAGGGTTGGGGCGTGCGCGAAAATGCCGTGCAGCGCGTCGATGTCGTCCACCAGCATGTTGCCGGTGGAGGCGCCCATGAAGACCTTGATGCCGCAGTGGGCTGCCGGGTCCACGGCGCGCAGGGTGTCCAGATTGTCGTTGGTGGCCCCCAGATAGAAAGAGAAGTTGGCGACCGAGCTGCGCTCGGCGATGGTGTATTTGGCCTCCAGCGCCTCCAGGTTGGTGGCGGGTGGTTTGGTGTTGGGCATGTCCATGAAACTGGTCACCCCGCCGGCCACGGCCGCGCGCGACTCGGTGGCGATGTCGGCCTTGTGGGTGAGTCCCGGATCGCGGAAATGGACCTGATCGTCGATCATGCCGGGGAGCAGGTGGAGCCCGGCGGCGTCGATCACCCGTTCGGCGCGGCGATGGGCGAGATCGGGGCCGATGGCCTCGATGCGGCCATTGCGCACCAGCACGTCGGCCTCGAACTCACGGCCTTCGTTGACCAGGCGGGCGTTGACGATGAGCAGGGCGTTCATGGGCGTGCTGCGGTCCCTGGTGGCTTGGGTCTCGCGGGTTACAATGGCGGCTTCGACCTGCTGTAGGCAAGCCGCACGTGACGGAGAATCGTATCAAGCAGAACGAACGCGCGCCCAAGGGTGCAAGCCTTCCCTGGTCCGAGGTGTTGGAGACGCTGCCTTTCAACGAGCAGGGGCTGCTGCCGGCCATCGCCCAGCAACACGACACCGGCGAGGTGCTCATGATGGCCTGGATGAACCGCGAGGCCCTCGAGGAGACCCTGCGCACGGGCCGTGTCTGCTACTGGTCGCGCTCGCGGGGGAAGCTCTGGCGCAAGGGCGAGACCTCCGGGCAGGTGCAGCACCTCAAGGAGCTGCGCCTGGACTGCGACGGCGACACGATCCTGCTCCTGGTGGACCAGCAGGGGCCGGCCTGCCACACGGGACGGCGCAGCTGCTTCTACAACGTGCTGCGTGGCGACCGGGTCGAGGTCGCCGATGCGCCCCTGATCGACCCCGAGGTGCTCTACGGGGCATGAGCCTGGTCCTGCACAACACATTCACCGGCCGCAAGGAGCCCTTCGCGGCGCAGGATCCGGAACGGGTCACGATGTACGTGTGCGGCCCCACGGTCTACAACTTCATCCATATCGGCAACGCCCGGCCCGTGGTGGTCTTCGACGTGCTGTATCGGCTCCTGCAGCGCGCATACCCGCAGGTCGTGTACGCGCGCAATCTCACCGACGTGGACGACAAGATCATCCAGGCCGCACAGGCCGAGGGAGTGCCCATCGAGGAGATCACCGAGCGCTACGCACGGGCCTTCCACGAGGATGCCGCCGCCTTGGGGGCCCTGCCGCCGAGCCTGGAACCGCGGGCGACGGAGAACATCGACGCCATGATCGCCATGATCGAGGCGCTCATCGCCCGCGGCTGCGCCTACGAGGCCGAGGGTCACGTGCTCTATCACGTGCCGGCCCTGCCGGACTACGGGGCGCTCAGTCACCGGGCGCTGGAGGACATGATCGCGGGCGCCAGGATCGAGGTGGAGTCCTACAAACGCCATCCGGCCGACTTCGTCTTGTGGAAGCCCTCGGCGCCGCACGAGCCGGGCTGGGCGAGCCCCTGGGGTCGTGGACGGCCCGGCTGGCATACCGAGTGTGCGGCCATGATCCACCGCCATCTGGGACCCACCATCGACATCCATGGCGGCGGGCAGGACTTGGTCTTCCCGCACCATGAGAACGAGCGCGCCCAGGCGCGCTGCGAGCATCCGGACCAGGACTTCGTCCGCTACTGGGTTCACAACGGCTACATCACCGTGCGCGGCGAGAAGATGTCCAAGTCCCTGGGCAACTTCTTCACCGTGCGCGAGATCCTGGCGCATTTCCCCGGCGAGGCGGTGCGCTACGCGCTCCTTTCCGGCCATTATCGCAAGCCCCTGGACTGGTCGCCGGAGCTCGCGGCGCAGGCCAAGGCCAGTCTCGACCGCCTGTATCAGGCGCTGGCCGATGCCGAGCACGTGGCCCCGGAGCCGGCCGGGGTGCCGGGGGCGGTGCGCGCCGCACTCGAGGACGATCTCAACACCCCGCAGGCGCTGTCCGCCCTGCACGAGCTGGCCACGGCGCTCAACCGTGCGGCCGCGCGCCAGGAAAAGGCGAAGGCCAAGGGGGCGCTTCTTGCAGCGGCGGAGCTCCTGGGCCTGCTGCAGGCCAGCCCTTCGGCCTGGTTCCGCTGGCGGCCGGCGGGCGAGGCCGGGTTGACCGACGAGCAGATCGAGGCTCTGATCGCCGAACGCGCCGAAGCCCGCAAGGCTCGCGACTTCGCGCGCGCCGATGCCATCCGCGACCGGCTGCAGGCCGCCGGCATCCAGCTGTTGGACACCCCGCAAGGGACCCGCTGGCGCAGGGGGTGAGATCGTGAAGGCCGTGCTAATCTGGCTCATCCGCGCCTATCGTTACCTGCTGAGCCCGTTCATCGGCCAGCATTGCCGGTTCACGCCGAGCTGCTCGGAGTACGCGATGGAGGCCGTGGAGCGCTATGGCGCATTGAAGGGGAGCTGGCTGGCGATCAGGCGGCTGGGGCGGTGTCATCCGTTCGCGCCGGGCGGATACGACCCCGTTCCTGGGCCGCCACGGGGACCGGATGGGGGCCCGGACCCGGAGGTTCCCCACGGCAGGGGTGGAGGAGACGGGGCGTAGGGGAATGCTGAATAGATCGTCGCGAGCGGTCGAAGGGCAAGGCGCACGGAGCGCAGGATACGAGACCAATCCGCCGGGAGCGGATTGGAGCGGCCGTCAGGCCGGCCCGAAGGGCGGAGGGCAGGATGCCCGGAGTAGTTGCCAAGTAGATAGGCGAGTATCCGAGCACCGCGCAACGCAGCCATTCGGACGCGCAGCAGATTTATTCGGTATTTCCTAGGCGTACGTCGACAGCATCCTATAGATGGTTTCGTCCAGGGAACTCGGTGCCGCCGCGGGCGATCTGAAGACACGAAACCCCAATCCTGTTACAGGTTGCAGCCGGGCCGGCTGGCGCCGGACCGCATACATGACCGAAATCCCCCATTCCGATGACCTGGCCACCCTGGTGGCCATCCTTCCCGCTCACCTGCGTGCGCCGGTCGAGGCCTTGCCCGCAGACGAGCTCTTGGAGATCGTGCTGGACCTGGGCCGGCGCCCCCAGGCGAGGCTGGCCGGCCGAGCGGCGGATCTCTCGGCGGATCCGGTCTCGCGCGAGGACCTCGAGTACGTGGTCCGTGCGGTGGGCGACTTCGGTCCGGACAACCGGGCCGGCCTGGAGGGTACCCTGCACCGCATCTCCGCCTTGCGCAACCGCCGCGGCGAGGTGGTGGGCCTGACCCTGCGGGTGGGGCGGACCATCCGCGGCTCCATCGAGCCCCTGCGCGCGTTCATCGAGGACGGGCGCAGCCTCCTGCTGCTGGGCCGGCCGGGGGTGGGCAAGACCACCAAGCTGCGCGAGATCGCCCGCGTGCTCGCCGACGAGCTGGGCCGGCGCGTGATCGTGATCGATACCTCCAACGAGATCGCCGGCGACGGTGACGTGCCCCATCCGGCCATCGGCACGGCCCGGCGCATGCAGGTGCCGACGCCCGACCGCCAACACGCCGTGATGATCGAGGCGGTGGAGAACCACATGCCTGAGGTGATCGTCATCGACGAGATCGGCACCGCAGCCGAGGCCCTGGCGGCGCGCACCATCGCCGAGCGCGGGGTCCAGCTCATCGGCACGGCCCACGGCAGCACGCTGGAGAACCTGGTGCGCAATCCCACCCTCTCGGATCTCGTCGGCGGTGTGCAGACCGTCACGCTGGGCGACGAAGAGGCGCGTATACGCGGCACGCGCAAAAGCGTCCTCGAACGCAAGGCACCGCCGACCTTCGACACGGTGGTGGAGATCCACGACTACGAGGATCTGATGGTGCACGCCGATGTGGCGGAGGCCGTGGACCGGATCCTGGCCGGACGTATGCCGCAAGGGCTGGCGATCGATGGGCTTGGGTCGTCGGCAGAGCCGGCCGAGGCCCCGGTGGCCGATGGCCTTGGAGATGTTCCCGCCCCGGCGCCTTTCCGGCCGCCCAACGGTGCGGCGCGCATCCTGCCCTACGGCATCAAGCGGGACCTGGTGGAGCGCGTGGTTCGCGAGTTGCGGCTCGATGCGGTGGTCACCGAACGGCCCGACCGGGCCCACCTGATCGTGGTCCTGCGGGCACGTGCCGGGGAGCCGCGCCTGCTGCGCATGGTGGAAGAGACAGGGCTGCCCGTGCACGTGTTGCGTCGCAACACGGCGGCCCAGCTGCGCCGGGTGCTGCAGGCGGCGTTCAACCGCACTGCGGGGGTGGAAGACGAAGAGGCAGCCGCTGCGGCCCGGGAGGCAGAGGCCGCGGTGCGGCGCGTGCTGCAGGAGGGCGTGGCCGTGGAGCTGGCACCGCAGCCCCCCGCGGTGCGGCGATTGCAGCACCGGATCGTGACCCGCCACCGCCTGCTGGCCGAGAGTGTGGGCAGTGAGCCCGAACGCCGCCTGGTGATCGCTCCGCACGTCACCGCCCAGTCTTCGGCCTGAATCTCGGGCCCGTGTGGCGCAGCCTCGGACTGCCGGATCGGCCGTCTGGGTGCTGCGGAGATTGCCAGGGGCTCGTGCACGCGCGGCTTTCCGGCCCGAGGCCCGTTCCGTTGGCGTGCCCGTGCGCCCTGGCGACGGCCGGGGTTGCCGGTATACTGCGGACGATCTCCAAGGGAGCACGAGGGTCATGCATCTCGCCGACTGGTGGGTGATCGGCATCTACCTGGTGCTGCTCGTCGGCATGAGCGTCCTGGTGGGCCGGGGGCAGACCGGGCAGGACGACTACTACGTGGGCGGGCGCGACCTACCCTGGTGGGCCGTGGGGATCTCCACCATGGCCACGCAGACCTCGGCGGTGAGCTTCATCTCCATCCCGGCGTTCGTGGCCCTGAAGCCTGAAGGCGGGCTCACCTGGATCCAGTACGAACTGGCCGTACCGCTGGCCATGATCGCCACCAGCATCGGGCTGCTGCCCCTGTTCCGGAAGCTCGAGCTGATCAGCGTCTACGAGTATCTGGAGCTGCGTTTCGGACCGGGCATGCGCACCCTGATCAGCGCCATCTTTCTGCTGAGCCGTGGTTTCGGTACGGCGGTGGGGCTCTATGCCAGCGCCATCGTACTGGCTGTGGCCATGCAATGGCCCATCTGGGCCACCATCCTGCTCATGGGCGTGTTCACAGTGGTCTACGACATGATCGGAGGGATGAGGGCGGTGGTCTACTCGGACGTGGTGCAGGCGCTGATCCTATTCGTGGGCCTGTTCGTCTGCATCGGGTTTGCGACGAAGGACTTGGGTGGGGTGCAGGCAACGTTGGACCTGATCCCAGCCGAGCGCCTCAACACCCTGGACCTCTCCCTGGGGCTCGGGGACGGGTCCCATGCCCCGCTATGGGGATTTCTGATCGGGGCGTTCTTCCTGTACGTCTCCTACTACGGGACCGATCAGAGCCAGGCTCAGCGGGCGTTGTCGGCACGGAACGTGCGGGACACCCGCAGGTCGCTCATGCTCAATGGGTACGTGCGTTTTCCGCTGGCCAGCCTGTATCTCGCCCTGGGGGTGGCCCTTGGCGCCTTCTACTACACCTCAGCAGACCTGCGGGCTCAGGTGCCCGCCGAGCGGGTGGACTACCTGGTGCCGGTCTTCGTCTTGTACCACCTCCCCGACGGGATCCGCGGCCTGCTCGTGGCCGCGCTGTTGGCAGCCTCCATGTCCAGCTTGGATTCCGCGCTCAACTCTTTGTCCGCGGCCACCATGCGTGACTTCGTCGAGCGGCGTTGGCGGCTGTCGGAGCGGGCAAGCCTGTGGTACGGCAGGTTGAGCACACTGGCCTGGGGTGTATTCGTCACGGCCTTCGCCCACGCCGTGGGCGGGATCGCCGATACGGTGATCGAGGCCATCAACAAGGTGGGCTCGGCGGTCTACGGGCCGATCCTGGCGGCCTTCACCATGGGCGTGTTGTCCCGGCGGGCCGGCACGGCGGCGGTCGCCGCCGGTGTGGTGGCCGGGGTGGGGCTCAACCTCGGTCTCTGGATCGCGCTGCCGGGGGTGTTCTGGATGTGGTGGAACTTCTTCGGCTGGCTGGCGGCCGTGGTCGTGACCCTGGTCGTGGCCTGGGTCCTACCGCGACCCCAACGGGAGGTTGCCCCCTATACCCTGGCGGGCAGCGGGTTGTTCCGAGAGCTGCCCCTGTGGAGCCGTGGAGAGACGGCCATGTTGGTCTATTTCTTCGTCATCCTCGGCGCCGTGATCGTCGCGGATCGGGTCCTGGGGGTGCACCATCCGTGAGCGGGTCCACGCGCTCAATCTCCCGGACGGTTCCCGGGCACAGAAAAAGCGGGGCGCCTCGCGGCGCCCCACACACCTCCCTGTGAAATCGGGGAGAGTCCTTTTTACAGGTTGTATGCGCGCTCGTCGTGCTGCGACAGGTCCAGGCCCTCGGTCTCTTCTTCCTCGCTCACGCGCAGGCCGATGGTGACCTTGAGGACCAGGAGGATGACAGCGGTCACCACCCCCGTGTAGATCAGGGTCGCCACCACGCCCAGGGCCTGCACCGTGAGCTGCGCGACCATACCACCGCTCTCGACACCGAAGCCGGCCCCGCCCAGGCTCTCGGCACAGAATACGCCGGTGAGCAGGGCGCCGGTGATGCCCCCGATCCCGTGCACGCCGAAGGCGTCCAGCGAATCGTCGAAGCCCAGCGCAGGCTTGACCTTGGCCACGGTGATGAAGCACAGGATGCCCGCGGCTGCACCGATGGCGAGCGCCCCCATGGGGCCAACCGAGCCCGAGGCGGGCGTGATGGCCACCAGTCCGGCCACGGCTCCCGAGGCGATGCCCAGGGCGCTGGGTTTGCCATGGGAGATCCACTCCGAGAACATCCAGACCAGGGCCGCCATGGCGGTGGCGATCTGGGTCACGGCCATGGCCATGCCTGCGGTCCCATCGGCGGCGAGCTCTGAGCCCGCGTTGAAGCCGAACCAGCCCACCCACAGCATGGCGGCACCAGTCAGTGTGAACATGAGATTGTGCGGGGGCATGGCGGTACGCGGATAGCCCTTGCGCCGGCCGATGATGAGGGCCGCCACCAAGCCCGCGATACCGGCGTTGATGTGCACCACGGTGCCACCGGCGAAGTCCAGGATGCCCTTGCCGCCCAGCCAGCCGCCGTCACCCCAGACCCAGTGGGCGATGGGCGCATAGACGAAGATCAACCACAGCGCCATGAACCAGAGCAGGGACGAGAACTTCATGCGCTCGGCGAAGGCGCCGACGATCAGTGCCGGCGTGATGATGGCAAAGGTCATCTGGAAGGTCATGAACACCGTCTCAGGGATCGTGCCCGAGAGGCTGTCCACGGTCAGCCCTTTGAGAAAGAGCTTGTCCAGCCCGCCCCAGTAGGGGCCCTCGCCGCCGAAGGCGATGCTGTAGCCCACGATGGCCCAGAGCACGGTCATCAGCGCGGTGATGGTGAAGCACTGCATCATCACCGAAAGACCGTTCTTGGCCCGCACCATGCCTGCATAGAAGAGGCTCAGGCCCGGGATGGTCATGAACAGCACCAGGGCCGTGGCGGTCAGCATCCAGGCGGTATCCCCCGCACTCAGCTGGTCCTCGGCCAGCGCCACACCGGGGGTCGAGACCGCGGCCAGCAGGCCCGCTCCCAGCGCGAATCGCTTGTCGCGTATGAATTCCAAACTCACGTCATATCCTCCTCTGTCGGATCAAAGGGCTTCCGGTCCCGTCTCGCCGGTGCGGATGCGCACCACCTGTTCGAGCGGCATGACGAAGATCTTGCCGTCGCCGATCTTGCCGGTGTTGGCCGCGTTGGTGATGGCCTCGATGGTGCGATCCGCCATGTCGGCCGCCACTGCCACCTCGATCTTCACCTTGGGCAGGAAGTCGACCACGTACTCGGCTCCACGATAGAGCTCGGTATGGCCCTTCTGTCGGCCGAAGCCCTTGACCTCGGTGGCCGTCATGCCGTGCACTCCGAGTTCGGAGAGGGCCTCGCGCACGTCATCGAGCTTGAAGGGCTTGATGATGGCTACGATCATCTTCATTTCGGGTTTCCTCTTGTCGATACGCAGACGATGCAGGTGGCCTGTACAGGGCCTGCGGGGACCTCACAGGATCCCGAACTCCTTGGTCCAGTTGACGAGCACCTTGGGATCTTCGTCCACACTGAAGGTGTTGTTGTCGTCGTCGCTGGTGTTGGCCTGTTCGTACTGGATGCCGAAGGTGCCCCAGTCGTCGGTGCTCTTGCTCAGGCCCACACCCCAGTGGAAGTAGCTGCCCGAGTCACTGAAGTCGTAGTAGCCACCGAAGACCTTGAGTCCCACGGGGCCCAGCTTGCCGACGTTTTCGAAGGTCCAGTCGAAGCCCAGCGGGATGTACCAGCTGCCCACCAGGTCGTTGCCCGCATCGTCGAAGTCCTGGCTGAAGACGGTGTAGTAGATGCCTGTGCTCAGCGGACCCCAGCCGAGGTTGCCGTAGATCTCGCCGAAATCGGCGGCCTCGGTGCGGTTCTGGGCCGGATACATGTACTGGATGTAGCCGAGATCCAGGCTGAAGCCGCCGAACTCGCCGCCCCAGCCTCCATAGAGATCGAGCTCGAAGCCCGTGGTGCCGAAGTCCACGTTGGAGGTCCAGGTGCCCACGTAGAACCCGGAATCGTGGGCGTAGTCGATTCCACCCTGGATGGCTGGGCGGTCGTCGGTCTGCGTGAGACCACGCCAGAGATAGTTGCTGGTCACGCCGATGTTGGCGGTGACACCCGCCTGGGCGATGCTCGCAGTCAAGGCGGCGGCCCCCAATGCGGCCGCAGGGATGAGTTTCTTCATGGCGCTCTGCTCCTGCTTCTCGATGGATGGAAAACTGCGCGCCCATGGGCAGCAGGAACCGTGCCAAATGGTTCACGGTTCCGGCCTCCACCGATGCACAGCGCTTGGCGCACCCGGAGCCCCGGCCCTTGGCGTCTCGGTTGCACCAGTATGGTGCACGCGCCAACGCGCAACCGCACAGTTCTGGTGCGCTTCGAAAAAATGACTTCGGTTCAGTGGCCCGGGCGCCGGTTCAACAGGCGCAGGGCGATCTCTTCGACGTCCGGATTCTGCGCCGGGCGCTGCAGCTGCTGGCGCAGGGCGGCCAGTTCGCTGCGCATGCGTCGAACCCGATCCGGTTCTGCAAGCAAGCCCCACAGGGCCGCTGCGAGCCGCCGGGGTCGTGCCTGGTACTGGATGAACTCGGGGGCGATCTCGCGCCCGGCGAGTACGTTGACCATGCCGATGTGGCGCACCCCGCGGACCAGCAGCCGTCCGAGCAGGTAGGTGAGGGGGGCCACCTTGTAATAGACCACCAGTGGTGTGCCCAAAAGGCCCACCACCAGCGTAGCCGTCCCGGAGGCCGTGAGTGCGGCGTCGGCGGCGGCCACGGCATTGACGGTGTCGTCCACGGCCAGGGCCAGGGGCAGCGCGTGCCGATCAAGCCAGGGGGTGAGCAGCCGGGCGTCCAGTCCCGGGGCCACGGGCAGGATGAACTGCAGGGATGGGTCCCGCTCCAAGAGCCGTTCGGCCGTCTGCAGGGCCGGCTCCAGGAGCCGCCGGATCTCGCTGCGCCGGCTCCCGGGTAGCAGGGCCACGGTGCGGCGACCCGGGTCCAGCCCCCACCGCTCCAGGGTGGCCTGTCGCGGGGCGGTGGGCTGCACCGTCTCGGCCAGGGGGTGGCCGGTGAAGGTCACCGGCAGGCCCGCCTGCCGATAGATGTCCACCTCGAAGGGAAAGAGCACCGCCATGTGGTCCACGAGCCGGGCGATACTGTGCACTCGCCCCTTGCGCCAGGCCCACACCTGGGGGCTCACGTAGTAGAGGACCGGAATGCCCAGGGCCTTGGCAGCGCGTGCCAGGCGCAGGTTGAAGTCCGGATAGTCCACGAGCACCAGGAGGCCCGGACGATCCGTGCGAAGCGCCTGCTGCAGCCTGCGCAGGGCGGTGCGCAGCCGGGGATAGTGGCGCAACACCTCCACTACGCCGACCACCGCAAGCTCGGTGGAATCCACCAGGAGCCGCACACCGGCTGCGCGCATGGCGCTGCCGCCCATGCCGATGAGCTCCAGACCGGGCGCACGCCTGTGCAGCCGGCGGGCCAGCCGTGCGGCGTGCTGGTCGCCGGAGGCCTCGCCGGCCACGATCATCACCGGGCCTACCGTGTTCACAGCGCCTGCGCGACGACCTCGCAGATCCGATCCACCGTCTCCGGTGCGAGTTCGGGGTAGATGGGCAGGGACAGACAGCGCTCCGCCACCGCCTCGGCGTTGGGGAGGTGCACGTCCCGACAGAAGGACTCGAACACAGGCTGGCGATGCAGGGGCACGGGGTAGTAGACCGCCGAGGCCACGCCAGCCTCGCGCAAGGCCTCGCGCAGTGCGTCACGCCGCTCGGTGAGGATGGTGTACTGGTGGAAGACGTGGTGACCCGTACGCCGCGCCGGCCGGGTCACGGGCAGATGGGCGAGGGCCGCGTCGTAGCGGTCGGCCACGGCGCGCCGCCGCGCGTTGAACCGCTCGATGTGGCGCAGCTTGACACGCAGCACGGCAGCCTGCATCGCGTCCAGGCGGCTGTTGAAGCCGACCTCGGTGTGTGTGTAGGGTGCCGCAGTGCCGTGGTTGCGCAGGCTGCGCAGCCGCTCTGCCAAGGCCGCGTCGTCGGTGGCCACCAATCCGCCGTCGCCGTAGGCACCCAGGTTCTTGCTGGGGAAGAAGCTGAACGCACCCGTCGTCCCGAAACTGCCCACCCGTCGTCCGTGGACATGGGCGCCGAAGGCCTGGGCGCAGTCTTCGATCACGGCGAGGCCCCGCGCACCGGCCAGCCGCATGAGCGGCTCCATGTCCACGGGCTGTCCGAACAGGTGTACGGGGATCACTGCACGGGTGCGTGGGCTCAGCGCCCGCTGGATCCCTTCTGCAGTGAGGTTGAAGGTGTCGGGATCGATGTCCACGAACACCGGTACGGCCCCCACGTGGCGGATGGCCTCGGCAGTGGCGACGAAGGTGAACGGGGTGGTGATCACCTCGTCGCCGGGACCGATGTCCACGGCACGCAGCGACAGTGTCAGGGCGTCCGTGCCGGAAGCGCAGCTGACCGCGAAACGGGTGCCCAGATAGGCCGCGGCCTCCTGCTCGAAGGCCTCGACCTCGGGCCCCAGGACGAACTGGGTGCTGTCCAGCACGCCGTGGATGGCGGCGTCGATCTCCGCCTTCAGGTGTAGGTACTGGCGGTGCAGGTCCACCATGGGCACGTTCAGGCAACTCACGAGACAGGTTCCTCCAGGAGTTCGGCGATGCGGATGGCGGTGGCCAGCGCGCGCCGGCCCGCCTCACCCCCCACCAGGGGGCGGGTCCGATGCCGCACGCAATCCAGGAAATGGGCGATCTCGTCCAGCAGCGCATCGCCCTGCGGATAGTGCCGGTCGTCACGCTCGATCTCGGGAATGCCCGGCAGCTGTTCGCCGCGGCCTTTTCTGTGGATGCGCAGCACCCGGTCCTGGAAGTCCAGGGAGAGGTAGGCGTCGGGCTGGAAGATGCGCATCTTGCGTTCGCTCTTGAGGCTGATGCGGCTGGCGGTGACGTTGGCCACGCAGCCGTCGGCGAACTCGAGCCGCGCGTTGGCGATGTCGGTGGCGGCGGTGAGCACCGCAACGCCGCTGGCGCGAATGTCCTGCAGCGGACTGCGTACGATCTCCAGAATGATGTCGATGTCGTGGATCATCAGATCCAGGATCACGCTCACGTCGGTGCCGCGGGGTTTGAACGGCGCCAGCCGGTGCGACTCGATGAAGCGCGGGCGGTCGAGGACCTCGTGCAGGCCCAGCACGGCGCGGTTGAAACGCTCCAGGTGGCCCACTTGGAGGATGCGGCCCTCCCGCTCGGCCAGGGCGATCAGTTCGTCGGCCTCGGCCACTGTGGTGGTGATGGGTTTTTCGATGAGCACGTCGGCGCCCGCGGCCAGGAAGTCGCGGGCGATGGCATGGTGCAGGCGGGTGGGCACGGCGATGCTCACCGCCTGCACGCGGCCCAGCAGCCGGCGATGGTCGGTCACGGCCTCCACGCCCAATCCGCTGCCCACGCGCCGAGCGACTGCGGGGTCGGCGTCACACACCGCCACCAGGCGCGCCCCGGGCAGGCGAGCGTATTTCTCGGCGTGGAACCGGCCGAGATAGCCGGTGCCGATGACGGCCGTATCGATCATGGGGGAGGTACCGGGCCGGGCATGAAAGAGCAAGTATAGCGGCTGTGCAGGGCCGGTCGTCCGCTGCAAAAAGTTTCGGCTAAGGTGTGCAGGGACACCCGGTGTATGCTGAGCGACACCCTCACGACACAAGGAACCGCCCATGCGTCATCTGGCCAACTTCCCCCTGCTCCTGCTCGTCCTGCTCGCATATCTCGCCGTTACTCTGGTGAGTCCGGAGGGAAGCGCGGTCCTGCACAAGACCCTGCTGGCGTTCCAGCTGTTCTCCGGTGCCCAGTTCACCCTGGACGGCAACGGTGTGTTCCTGATCCTGGGCCTGGTGCTGCTGTTCTTCGAGGTGGTGAAATCCACGCGCTTGGGGTCCTCCACGGTCGTGGATCATCTCCTGTCGACCTTCGTGTTCGTGGGTTTCCTGGTGGCGTTCATCGTGATCCCCGCAGCGGGTACGCAGGAATTCCTCGCGCTCACCCTCATGTCGCTCATCGACGTGCTGTCCGGTTTCACGGTGACCATCGCCACGGCACGGCGCGACTTCGCCGTCGATCCCAGCCTGCATGGCGGCTGAATCCGGCAGCCATAACCCGGCCCCGGTGGCCGGGGTCGACGAGGCCGGGCGCGGGCCGCTGGCCGGGCCGGTGGTGGCCGCCGCGGTGGTGTTGGACCCGGCACGGCCGGTGCCGGGGCTGCGGGACTCCAAGGTGCTCTCGCCGGCACGTCGCGAGATGCTGGCCCGTCACATCCTGGACCAGGCGCTGGGCTGGTGCGTGGCCTGGGCGGACGTGGAGGAGATCGACCGCATGAACATCCTCCGAGCGAGTCTGG
>Ga0256832_1001749_pt1 | contig 14800 bp, 17 predicted proteins | sample 134614metaG_FD_190534 | JGI IMG/M metagenome (GOLD analysis project Ga0256832, IMG submission 190534) | Hydrothermal vent microbial communities from Lau Basin, Pacific Ocean - 134-614 | ecosystem: Environmental > Aquatic > Marine > Hydrothermal vents | place: Pacific Ocean: Lau Basin | collected...
GGTGGGCCTTCCGGCATTTCCCGGCCCAGCCGCCACTCCGCCCGGCCCAGCCCCAGATAGGCACCGACCACCAGCGCCAGCACGCCAAAGATCGCCTGCAGCGCGACCGAGCGCAGCGAGGCGGCCACCAACACGCCCAGCACCGCGCCCGCCGCAATCCCCGGCCCCCAGCCGCGCAGGATGGACCAGTCCACCGCGCCGCGCCGATCATGGGCTGCGACCGAGCGCAGGGATGTGACGATGATCGTCGCCAGCGAGGTGGCGAGGCATATCTGCATAAGCTGTGAAGCTTCGTATCCAAGTGCCGAAAAAGTATAGAAAAAAGCCGGAACCAGGATAATGCCGCCGCCCACCCCCAGAAGCCCGGCGACGACGCCCGCGAAGGCGCCGATCACCAACAGCAGCAGCGCCATCAGCGCCAGGGTCTGCGGCTCTGCCATCACGAGGCAACCTTCCGTTCCGGGGGCTCGGGCACCTTCGCCAGCGCCTCCACCACCAGTTCCGGCCCGGCGCCGGGACGCGTCGCACCCTCGGACAGAATCCGCCGCCAGGCCCGCGCGCCCGGGCGTCCGGCAAACAGCCCCAGCATGTGCCGGGTCACGTCGTGAAGCCGCCCGCCCGCCGCCAGGTGGCGGTCGATATAGGGCAGCATCTCGCGCGCCACCTGGTGCGCGGTTTTCGCGGGTGTCGGCGCGCCGAATATCTCCCGATCCGCCGCCAGCAGAATGTCAGCCGGCTGGTGGTAGGCCGCGCGCCCGATCATCACCCCATCCATGCCCGCCGCCAGATGGCCGCGCGCCGCCTCAAGGCTGGCAACCCCGCCGTTCAGGCTGATATGCAGATGCGGGAACGCGGCTTTCATCCGATGAACCAGCGCATAGTCCAGCGGCGGCACGTCGCGGTTTTCCTTGGGGCTGAGCCCCTTGAGCCAGGCCTTGCGGGCATGGATGATCACCCGCCTGACCCCGGCTTTGCTGATCGTCTCCAGGAAATCCGGCAGCACCTTCTCAGGCTCCTGCTCATCCACACCAATCCGGCATTTCACCGTAATTTCCGCATCTTGCGCGGTGTCTTTCATGTGCCTCACGCACTCGGCCACCAGTGCCGGGCGTTGCATCAGCACCGCCCCAAAGGCCCCTGACTGCACCCGGTCGGACGGACAGCCAACGTTAAGGTTAACCTCGGCATAGCCACGCGCCACGCACATGGCCGTGGCACGGCCCAGCTCGCGCGGGTCCGAGCCGCCCAGCTGCACCGCGACCGGCTGTTCGGCCGGGTCGAAATCCAGAAGGCGCACCGCCCCGCCGCGCACCAGCGCCGGAGCCGTCACCATTTCCGTGTAAAGCAGCGCGCGCGCGCTCATCAGCCGGTGAAAATACCGGCAGTGACGGTCAGTCCAGTCCATCATCGGCGCAACCGACAGGCGCGCGGCATCTTGCAGGTCTTGCGGCTCCATTCTCCCCGCCCATAGCATGCCCGCGCGCGCAGCCCAAGGGGCGCAAAACCAACAGTTCCGCCAATTGCGCTCCCACCACCGGCTGGGGGATTGCCGTTACCGGACCTACCCGCAAACGGTCGAGGCCGAAGTCACCGCGCCCTGCGCATGCCCAGGGATTTCGCACATGACCCGAAACCGGTTTTCCGAGATCTTCCCACGGCGCTCTCGCGCGGTTTTACCCTGCGCGACGGCAACCACCTCTCGGCCCGCTGGCCGGGAGACGTCCACAGACCCGCCTTAACGCGGCGCCATGCGGATCGCCCCATCCAGCCGGATCACCTCGCCATTCAGCATCGGGTTTTCCACGATATGACGGGCAAGGGCAGCAAACTCCGCCGGGTCGCCGAGGCGCGAGGGAAACGGCACCTGGCGCCCCAGGCTTTCCTGCACCTCTTCCGGCAGGCCTTCGAGCAGCGGCGTCTTGAACAGGCCCGGCGCGATGGTCACCACCCGCACGCCGTCGCGCGAAAGGTCGCGCGCCATGGGCAGGGTCATGCCGACGATGCCGCCCTTCGACGCCGAATAGGCCACCTGCCCCACCTGCCCCTCAAAGGCTGCAACGCTGGCGGTGTTGACGATCACGCCGCGCTCGCCGTCCTCGCCCAGGGGACCGGCGGCAACCATCCCCGCCGCCGACTGGCTGGCGCAGTTGAACGACCCCAGCAGGTTCACATGGATCACCTTCTCAAACAGGATCGCGTCGTGCGGCACGCCCTTGGACACGGTCTTGGCCGCAGGCCCGATGCCCGCGCAATTGACCATAACCCGTTCCTGGCCATGCACCGCGCGCAAAGCCTTGAAGCCTGCCGCCACCGATACCGGGTCCGACACGTCGACCCGCGCGAAGGTGCCGCCCAGAGCCTCGGCCAGCGCCTGGCCCGCGGCCTCGTTCAGGTCGAAAATCCCGACCCTGGCGCCCGCGCGCGAAAAGGCCCGCGCCACCGCCGCCCCCAGGCCGGACGCGCCGCCCGATACCACGATTGCCATGTTTTCGTCGATCTGCATGAAAAACCCTCCTGCCAAGTCCGTCTGGACCTAGCAGGAGGGCCATTTCCGATCAACCGCGCGGCCCGGATGACGCCGCGTCCCCCTTCATCTTGGCAAAAATACCTCCGGGGGTCTGGGGGTGGAACCCCCAGCCGGTCGCCGGGCAAACGCCCGGCGAAACCTTACTCGGCGGCGATCCGGTTCGGCCCGCGCACCGCTTCCCACAGGATCCGCGAGCGCCGCCCGGACCGGCAGTACATCAGGACCGGCCCGTCCACCCCATCAATCGCGTGGCTGAGCTTGGCCAGCAGCTTGGGCGTCAGCGCGCCGTTCAGATAGGGGATGTAATAGGTCTTGATCCCCAGCTTTTCGGCAATCGCCGCCAGATCGTCATAATCGGGCTGGTCGTCCGCCTCGCCATCCGGGCGGTTGCAGATGATCCCCTTGAAGCCGCGCGCGCCGATCTCATCGATATCCTCGGGGCCGATCTGGTCGGCGATGGATACCTTGCGGTCTGCGGGTGTGATTTGCATGTCGCTCTCCGTCCTTCAGGCTTACAGCACGTTGATCGGGGTTTTCAGGTACACGGTGCCATTATCCGCCGGCTCGGGCATGTGGCCCGCGCGCATGTTCACCTGGATCGACGGAATGATCAGCCGCGGCATGTCCAGCTGGGCATCGCGCTCGGTGCGGAACTTGATGAATTCCTCGCGCGTGCGTCCGCCGCCTACATGAATATTGTGGGCCTTTTCCTCACCAACACTGGTTTCCCAGCGGATTTCGCGCCCGTTGGGGCCGTAATCGTGGCACATGAACAGCCGCGTGTCGTCGGGCAGCTCAAAGATCTTCTGAATCGAATCGTAAAGCGTGCCGGCGTCACCGCCCGGGAAATCGGCCCGTGCCGAGCCGCCATCGGGCATGAACAGCGTATCGCCCACAAAGGCCGCGTCGCCCACCACATGGGTCATGCAGGCCGGCGTATGGCCCGGCGTGTGGATCACCTGCACGTCCATGGTGCCGATCTTGTAGCTGTCGCCGTCCTCAAACAGCGCATCGAACTGGCTGCCGTCGCGCTGAAACTCGGTGCCTTCGTTGAAGATCTTGCCGAACACGTCCTGCACCACCTTGATGTTCGCACCGACGCCGATCTTGCCGCCCAGCTTCTCCTGGATATAGGGCGCGGCCGACAGGTGGTCGGCATGGACATGGGTTTCGATCAGCCATTCCAGCTTCAGGTCGTTGTCCTGAATATACTTGATGATCTCGTCGGCACCCTCGAACCCGGTGCGCCCGGCGGCATAGTCGAAATCCATGACGCTGTCGATCACGGCGCAGGCGTTCGTTGCCGGGTCCTTCACCACATAGGAAATGGTGTTGCTGTCATCGTCGAAAAAGGCCTTGACCTCGGGGTGCACCCGGGTTGCTGCGGTGTCTGTTACCGTATCACGCATTTTTGTGTTCCCTGATTGAGAATATGGATGTGCCAGGCCGTCCGGCCCGCGTTGATATTCAATTTAATGAATGTGTATGCGCATTTCAACCCCTGCCCGCCCCCTGCCCGGCGCGCCCGTAATCCGCGCGCCTCAGAACGCGGCCGCTTCCTCAACGATTGCCGCCAGAAGATCCTCGACCGCCTGCATCGCGCCATCGGGGTATTCCCGATAACCGATCGTCACCTGCCCGCCCCGGTCAGCCACGAATATCCCATAGGGGCAAAAGGCGATGTTCATGGGGTCGGCCTCCATCACCTGCCGGCTGACCCGGGCCGAGCAGAACAGGAATACCTGCGCATCCTCGAACAGCACCACGTCCGAGCCCACATCCGGCCCGGTACGCGCCAGCATGTCGCCCACCTTCGAGATGTAGTCCACCACGAGGCCAGCGCCGATTATGGCATTCTCCACCGACGAGGCCGCATCGTCAAAGCTGCCATCATAGGGCACGGTAACCACGTCCTGGGCCTCGGCCGCTGCCGCCCCCAGGAATACCGCAGCAAATGCAGCCAAAGCGAAACGGGACATGGGACGGAACATGGACTACCTCCTTGAAAATGCAAAGGCAGGGCCCGAAAGCCCTGCCCTGTCTTGCGGTCATGTTCGGGTTTCTCAGCCGAACATATCCGAGGTAATGCCCGCATACCAGCCAAAGCTTTCCTCGTAGGTCGCCTTGCGCAGCGCCGCATCCTCGCCGGTTTTCGAGATGAAGCCATCGACCTTGGCGATCTTTTCATCGGTCGCCTCATAGGTGGCGCCGACCTTGACCCCGTCGTTTTCGTCCAGCGACGACCAGCAGGTATTCGAGAACTTGGCCGGGAACAGGTTGGAGCCGGTCAGCGCCGAACGCACCGCCATGGCGCAGACCTTGGCCTGGGAATTGGCCGAGAAACCCGATTTCGGCATGTCGCCCTGGGCGCAGGCATCGCCCAGCACATGGATGTTTTCATCCATCTTGGATTGCATGGTCTTGCCATGTACCGGCGCCCAGTTGCCGTCATTGATGCCGGCGATCTCGCAGATCCGCCCCGCCTTCATCGCCGGGATCACGTTGCAGACATCGACCTTGGTCACTTCGCCGTCGATATCCAGCGTCATGGCATCCGGGTCCACCGATACCTTGTCGCCGCCAAAGTCCGGGCCGACCCATTCGATCATGCCGTCGTAATGGTTGGTCCAGCCTTCCTGGAACAGGGCCATTTTCGAAAATTTCGGCTTGGGATCGGCGATGATGATCTTGGCGGTGGGGTTGGTCTGCTTGAGAATGCGCGCCACCATGCTGACCCGCTCATAGGGGCCGGGCGGGCAGCGGTACGGGTTGGGCGGGGCGACCATGGCATAGGTGCCGCCCTGGGGCATGGCCATGACCTGGGCGCGCAGAAGCTCGGTCTGGGAGCCGGCCTTGTAGGCATGCGGCATCTCGTTTTGCGCGTTGACGTCCCAGCCGGGCACGGCGCCGTCGATGAAATCAATGCCCGGGCTCAGCACCAGCCGGTCATAGTCAAAGCTGTACCCGCCCGCGGTCGTCACCTTGCGCGCGTCGCGGTCGATGCCGGTGGCCCAGTCATGCACCACGTTGATGCCATATTCGGCCGCCAGCGTGCCATAGGAATGGGCGATCTTTTCCAGCCCGATCAGCCCGCCCAGATAGAGATTCGAGAAAAAGCAGGTGTAGTAGGTGCGCGTGGGCTCGATCAGGGTGACGTCGATCTCGCCCTTGCTGTCCTTGGCCAGATAGCGCGCCACCGTGGCGCCGCCGGCACCCCCGCCGATCACCACGACCCGCGGGCGGCCGTCGCCGGATGCCCGCACCATCGGGGCTGTGAGCGCCGCCGTGACCCCGGCAGTCGCACCGATAAATCCGCGTCTGTTCATTTTCATGTCGTGTCTCCCTCTGGTGAAACCCAGCCCTTTTCACAGGCCGTTGAAATAAGCTGCGAGTGCCGCGATCTCTTCATCCGACAGCCTTCCGGCCATCATCTGCATGACCGGGTGCGGTCGCAGCTTCTGCTTGTACGCATGCAGCGCCAATACGAAATCTTCGGTGGGCCAGCCGGTGATCGACGGGATCCCGTCATCCGAGCCATCGACCTTGTGGCAGGTGGTGCATTCGCTGGCCAGGTATTCGCCATAGGCCGGATCCCCCACCAGCGCCAGAATTTCCGGCGCCAGATTGGGCAGGTTCGAGGTGTCCGTTGGCTCGGCCTCGGGGATATCCGCGGGATTGTCGGAAAACAGCCGCAGAAAGGCCAGCAGATCGGCGCGGTCCTGCGCGTCCTTCATGCCGCGATAGCTCATCTTGGTGCGCGAGACCATCTGCTTGGGGTTCTCGACGAACGCATCCAGCGTGTCCCAGGTCCAGACCAGCCCATCGGCAGCCATGCGGTTCATCGCCCTGGAATAACGAAACCCCTCGACCGCGCCCGCAGGCCGGCCAAATATCCCGTTGAGCACCGGCCCGACCCGGTTTTTCGCCCCCTCGCCAACCTGGTGGCAGGCCTTGCATGCCTTGAAAAGCTCGGCCCCCCGCTCGGGGTCGCCATGTTCATGTGCCGCAAGCGGGGTCGCGAGCAACGCGACGGCGCAAGCGGATGCAAAACGCGCAATCTTTCTCTTGTCCATGCCCACAATTTAGCATGGCAGTCAGGTGGCACCTAACATATTCGGATAAATCTATGTTTGAATCTTCTTAATGAGAATAAAGATTTCGCAAAACCACCTGAATGGCGCCGATCACTTCCACAGATCGACCTCGATCCCCTGGGCGCGCATCTCGTCGCCACGCGCCTGCACGAAACGCTGGAAATTCGGCTCGGTCTTGTAGGCATCGGTCGCCACGTATTCCAGCGCGCGGGCATGGTGAAACGGCTTGAAATAGCCCGGCAGCACGAAAACCAGCGCATCCTCGGGGTTCTCGGCGTCGCTGGCAAAGAACAAGGTGGTGGGCGTAAAGCTCGCCCCCCAGCGGCGTACAAGTTCCTTTTCGGTCATCACGCTACCGTCGAAATCGGTGGCCTCGCGGTCGCCCCACATGTTGAGCTGCACCACATAGTAATTGTCGGTAATCAGATCGACGATTTCCGGCCGGTTGAAATTGACCTCGTGCATTTCCTTGCAATAGGGGCAGCCGCGCTGTTCGATCAGGATCATCAGATCGCGGCCCTCGGCGCCGGCCTCGGCCAGATCCTCACGCATGTCCAGGAACGTCTCGGCAAACCACGGCTGCTTGTGCAGGCCATCGTCGCCCAGTTCCTGCGCCATGGCCGCACCGGACATGGCCAACAGGATCGCCATCATGAATTTCACAAGCCGCATCTTTGCCTCCCCTTCAAGAAAATCGCCGCCGCCAGTATAGCCCGGCGACGGCGATTGCCAAAATCACGTCCCCGCGGGGTCGGGCTCAGATACCCGTCACCTTGATCGAGTTGTTGGGCGCCACGCTGACCGTACCCTGCTTGCGGATATGGCTTTCCACCACGTCCCAGATTTCGGGGCCTTCGGTCCCCTGATTGACGCTTGCCCAGCCCGCAACCACATAGGTGCGGGCCGGGTCGATCGGCTCGCCGGTTTTCAGGAAGGTCAGGTCCGAGAACCGCTCGCCCTGCGGCTTGGATACGTCAATGGTAAAGCCCAGGCCGCCCACGCGCACCATGTCGCCGCCCTGCTGGTAATAGGGATCGGGGTTGAACAGGTTGTCGCCCACGTCCTCCAGGATCACCTTGATGAATTCGCCGGTCATTTCCGTGCGGTAGGCCTGACCATAGGTCATCGAGGTGACATTGAAGATATCCTCGCGGGTGATGGTGTCGCCCGGGATCAGGCTCGGCCCCCAGCGCACGCCGGGGCTCATGGCGATCTCGGCATCGCGTTCGCTGAGCAGCGCCTCCAGGATCAGGTCGTCCCAGGTGCCGGCGAAATTGCCGCGCCGGTACAGCAGGCTGTCGGTCTGGCCCACCACCTCTTCCAGTTCTTCCTTGAACGGCGCGCGCTCGGCGGCGATGGCCGCGGCCACCTCCTTGTCCGGCTCGATCACGTCGGAAAAGATCGGGATCAGCTTGTGCCGGAACCCCATCATCCGCCCGTCGCGCACATCCAGGTCCACGCGGCTGACAAACTTGCCGTTGGAGCCCGATGCAATCAACACCGTGTCCCCCACCAGCACCGGCTCGGGCAGCGCATCATGGGTGTGGCCGGTCAGGATGATGTCGATGCCGGTGACCCGGCTTGCCATCTTCTTGTCCACGTCAAAGCCGTTATGGCTGAGCAGCACCACCAGCTCCGCCCCCTTGGCGCGCACCTCGTCAACCATTTCCTGCATGCGGGATTCGCGGATACCGAACGAATATTCGGGGAACATCCAGCCGGGATTGGCGATCGGCATATAGGGGAAGGCCTGGCCGATCACCGCGATCTTGACGCCGCCGCGCTCGAAGAACTTGTAGCTTTCAAACGTGTCGCTGGCGGGCTCGTCCCATTCCTTGTCGAAAATGTTCTGCCCCAGCGCCGCAAAGGGCAGGCCCTCGATGATCTCGCGCACGCGCTCGGACCCCAGGGTGAACTCCCAGTGGAAAGTCATGGCGTCGGGCCGGAGCTTGTTCATCACGTTGACCATGTCCTGGCCTTGCGTGCGCAGATTGGTCAGCGACCCGTGCCAGGTGTCACCGCCATCGAGCAGCAGCGCGTCGGGCCTCTCGGCGCGAATGGCATTGATCACCGTGGCGCAGCGGTCCAGCCCGCCGACCCGGCCATATTCGCGCGCCAGCGCCGCAAAATCGTCATAGGTCAGGGCATAGGCCGACGGGCTGCCATCCTCGATGCCATAAAGCCTGCGGAAATCCGCGCCGGTCACATGCGGCACCTGCCCCTTGTTGGCCCCCACCCCGATATTGATCTCGGGCTCGCGGAAATAGATCGGCACCATCTGGGCATGAATATCGGTGATGTGGATCAGCGAGACATTGCCAAAGGTGTCAAAGCGCAAAAGCTCGTCCTGGGTCAGCCTCTGCTGGGCTGCCAGGCGCGCCCAGTTGCCAAACCCCGAAGCCCCGTACATGGCCGAAGCCGCCATCGAAACCTGCAAAAAGTCACGCCGAGAAATCATCCGTCCGCCCTGTCATTTGATGTTGGTTTCCCCCGGCGCTCTTTCATCTTTCGCGAAATACTCCGGGGGGTGCGGGGGGCAGCGCCCCCCGCATGTATTTGCCAGAGATCCGGGGGCGCGCAGCGCCCCCGGATCGGTCGCCCCGGCGCCAGCCGGGGCGAAATCATCAGTTGCGCACCGCCGGCGTTTCCACCGACAGACCGTTGCCGCGCGACGCCACATACAGTTCCAGCGCCAGGAACTCGGGACCGCCCGGCTTGTAGGGTTCCGCCCGGATATTCTTCATGCAGCCCTTGAACCGGCGATGGATCGACCCCAGCCCGCCCCATTTCAGCCGGTAGGTCGGAAAGCCGTTGATCTGGCCCTGGCTCAGATGGTCGGCGCGGATGTAATTGCCGTAATTGTCCTCGTGGCAATTGGCGCAGGACATATCGAGCTGCCCGACACGGGTATAGTAAAGCTCCTCCCCCTGTTTCCAGAAAGGCGCCGCAGCACCGTCAACCGCCACATTCATCGGCATGCCGCGCGACTGCAGGCCGATGGCCGCGGTCATGCCCAGCATCTCGGGCGACTTGGTCCATTTCCACGGCTCGGCACCCATGCGGTTCACCCGGCAATCGTTGATGTAGTTTTCCATCGCCCACAACTGGCCATCCTCGTTGACCTTGGGCATCGTGGTACGCACCCCGGCCATTTCCGAGATGTCGCCATGGCAATCGGCGCAGGACTTGCCTTCCGAGCCATCGGCCGTGGTCCACAGCTCCAGGCCATAGTCGACCGCCGGCATGCCGGGGTTCTCGAAATCGTCGATTTCCAGCGCCTGGGTTTCCTCCGACCGGAACAGCCAGCCCGAATAGGCGGTGTCCAGCCCCGGAATATAGTCGGGCGCCTTCACCGTCGAGATCATTTCCTGGCCTTCGATGACCAGCGGCATGTCTGCCGGGTCTGCCAGCGCGGGACCGGCCAGGCAGATCGCCGCAAGCCCCGTTGCTATCAGTGTTTTTCTCATTGTTGTTCCCTCCCTGATCGCCGGCTCAGCTGACGCTGATCGACTTGGCGGCCTCATAGATGTCGCCATCGTCATCATACCAGGTGAACTTGAATTCACCGCTGGCGTCGACCTTGGCCTGGAATTCCACATACGGATTGGTGGAAATGGCCGGATACATGGTCATGTCGATCACGCTGGTTCCGTTGAAATCGCAGGTGAAGCGATTGATGATCGAACGGGGGATCTTGTTGCCGTCCTTGTCCTTGCGGTTACCCGATTCCATCTTGTGGCTGATCAGCGTCTTGATGGTGATCACATCGCCAGCAGCGGCGGTTTTCGGGACCTTGACGCGGGGTTTCACACCAGTTGCCATAGTTATCTCTCCTGAATTCTTGTCCTGGACCTGTCACACAGGCCCGGTTCAGCCGCCGCAGCCGCCGATGGTTACCTTGACGCTTTGCGAAGTCTTGATGAAGCTGCCGTCGGGCATCTTCGCAATCGCCACCACATCCTGGGTTCCGGCCAGCCGGATCCGGGTCTTGGCGGCCTGCGCACCGGCGGCCGGGCCGAACTTGAACAAGGCCACGTCCGGGCTCGGGTTGGCGAGCGCCAGCACCATGATTTCCACGGCACCCGGCGCTGCCACGCCAATCGGCACGGTGTTGCCGTTCTCGGCGATTTCCGGTGCGGTCAGGGTAATATCGCCCTCGCCGGCTTCGGCGCCGCCGGTATAGGCCATGATGGCGTCATCGGCGGCAGCGCTCAGGCGCATGGGCAGCATTGCCACCACGGTTGCCCCCAGCCCCATCGCCAGTGCGTCACGTCGCGTGAGTTTCATACTCGTCTCCCTTTCGGTAGGTCTGCGCCGCCCCTGCCCCCGGCATGGCCGGTCGGGGCGGATACATCATTTCATTTCAGTGTCAACAGATAGGCCAGCACGTCCTCGACCTCTTGCGCGGTCAGGATGGTCTTGCCCTGGAATTTGGGCATCACGCGGCGCAAGGTGGACGAGTCCACATAGAATGCCGGCATGATCGTATCCTCGAACACGGCCTTGGAATTGACCAGCAGAGCCCGGAGCTGCGGCTCCTCATAGCGGTCGGCAACACCGTCCAGCGGCGGGCCGATTTCGCCGTGAAACAGCATTTCCGACAGGTCGGCATTGGCGTGACAGGCCAGGCAATTGCCTTTCTTGCGATTGGCAAAGACCTTGCGGCCATTGGCCGGGTCTCCGGGCACGCCGGTAAGCGATGCGCTTACCATCATGTCTTCGATTTGCACATCTGCAGGCGCGACCGGCTCCGCCGTGGCGGCACCAAGCCCCACGCAGACCATCCCCGCAGCGATCAATGAACGCTTCATAACTCCTCCCTGAGCTTATTATTGTTCTGCTATATAGCCTAGCAGCGTCCCGGCGCCGTACGCAACAACAAATTCGAGTTTGTGAATTTTTATTTTCATTTCACACCGTAAACCCTTATTTTATTGCGCATCAATTGCCGGATTTTTCCTCTTCCATCAGTTTGGGCAGCATCCGGGCATGATATTTCTGGAAATTCTCGTCCGTCAGATAGCCCTCGTCCAGCACCCAGCGAAACAGGTTTCGGGTGGTGTAATAGCCGAACGCGCCGGGCATGGTCACCACGGCCGCCTCGGCCGCGGTCACGCCATCGGGCACTTCGGGCGGAAAGAACATGAAGGTCGGCGTGAACATGATTCCCCATTTCATCGCCATGTCGCGCTCGGACAGGGCTTCGCCGTCGAAATCCGTCACCTCCACATCGCCAAACAGGTTCAGCTGCACCACGAAAAACTCATCCGTCAGCATTTTCTCGATCGCCGGCTTTACTGCCACTTCCTCGTGGAACTTGCGGCAATAGATACAGCCGCGCTGTTCCCAGATCACCATGAGCCGCTTGCCCTGGGCCTGGGCATCCGCCAGATCCTCGCGCATGTCCTTGAAGGTATCGAGCTCCATCCAGGGCGCCTTGTGCAACCCGTCATCCCCCATGACCGAGGCCGCCTGCGCGGGCCAGGCAAGCATGAGGGAAATCAGAAAGACGGCGATGTAACGCATGGTTGCGCTCCTTTGTTCAGATACGGCCTCACCCCAGGCCTGAAAGGCCGGGAAAGGTGACGATCATCCAGTTCGATATGCGGTTGATGGTGCCGGTTGCAATCAGGACGGCAAACAGGATCAGCATCACGCCCATGACCTTTTCCACCCAGGGCATGATGTTGCGGTGGCGTTCGATCCAGCCCATGAAGGGGCGCGCGAAAAATGACGCCAGCACGAAGGGCGAGGTCATGCCCAGCCCGAAGATGATCAGGAGCGTGGTCCCCTGCGCCAGCGTGTCCTTCATCGAGGCCATGAACAGGATCGCCGCCAGTACCGGGCCGACGCAAGCCGTCCAGCCAAAGCCAAAGGCCAGCCCCATCACATAAGCGCCCAGAATGGTGGAGGGGTCCATTTTCGACTGCACCCGCGCCTCGCGCATCAGGAACGGGATGCGGATGACATGCAGAAAATGCAGGCCAAAGACAAAGATGATCGCCGCCGCCACATAGGACAGGACCGGCTTCCACTGGGCAAAGGCGCTGCCCAGCGCCGTGGCCCCCAGCCCCAGAAGGCCGAAAATCGTGGTCACGCCCAGCGCGAAAAACAGCGCCGAGGCCACCAGCCGGCGTTGCGCGCCGGGCGGAATGGCATCTTTGCCGCGCAGTTCGGCCATGGAAATGCCCGCCATATAGGACAGGTAAAACGGCACCATCGGTAGGATGCAGGGCGTGAAAAAGGCCAGAAACCCGGCCAAAGCGGCCCCGGGATAGGAAATCTCGAACATCTGGCTTCTCCCCCTGTGGTGCCCGGCCTGGCCCGGTCACGCCGTCACGTCACGCCTTTGTGCGCTTGATCCGTTCATATAGAAAGATTAAGATGTATTCAGCCGTCGGGTCAACCGGCAAGAAACCGGCACGCTGCCGACAGGACCAAACAGGACCGCCATGAACCTGCTCCTTCCCCGCCTGAACGCCCGCCTGGCCGCCCCTTTGCTGGCGGCGCTGGCCGCGATCTTCGCCCTGGCAACCCCGGCGCGCGCCCTTGAACTGGTAATGGTCGAACAGGAAGGCTGCGTCTATTGCGAACAGTGGAACGAAGAGATTGGGCCGATCTATCCCAAGACCGCCGAAGGCCGCTTTGCCCCCCTGCGCCGGATCGACATATACGAAATGGACGCAAGCGGCATCACCTTCGCGCGCGACGTGAATTTCACGCCCACTTTCGTGCTGGTCGAGGACGGGCGCGAACTGATCCGGCTCGAAGGTTATCCGGGCGACGATTTTTTCTGGCCGATGCTGGACCGGATGCTGACGGCCACCACCACCTTTTCGGCGGGGGAAAGCTGACCACGGGGTTTCAAGCGCGCAGGGGCTGTATTTTTTGTTTCAGGTAGCGTATTGGGAAGCGAATGACGGGATCTGAGAACATGCACGAAACATCGGCGCTGCCGGTCATCCGCCCGGACATGGAGCCTGAAGAGCTTGACAAGATGATGTCGAGCGCGACGGATGCCTCGGCGCTTTTGAAAGCCATCAGCCACGAGGGCCGGCTGATGATCCTGTGCCACCTGGTGACCGGCGAAAAATCCGTGACCGAACTGGAAAGCCTGCTGCATGCCCGCCAGGCGGCGGTGTCGCAGCAGCTGGCCCGGCTCCGGCTCGAAGGGCTGGTGGTGCCCCGGCGCGAGGGCAAGACCATCTATTATTCCCTGTCCGACGACCGGCCGCGCCAGATTCTCGAAGTCATCTACCAGCTTTTCTGTTCGGTGCCCGAGCCGTCGCCCAAGCCGGCCGAGCCTGCCGGGCAGGCCGCGCAATAGACCGGACCGCCGCCCCGTGCTAGGCTGCCGGTAAACGCTGCGCAAATCCGGCGGGGGAGGAAACGCACCATGTTCGACTGGATTTCAGACCAGAACCTTGCCGCGCTTGTCGGGCTGGCCGGGGGCATCCTGCTGGGCCTTGCCGCCCGGATCGGGCGGTTTTGCACCCTGGGCGCGATCGAGGACGTGCTTTATGCGGGATCGTCGTTGCGCATGCGCATGTGGGGGGTGGCGATCGGGGTGGCCATGGCAGGCAGCTTCGCGCTGGTCTGGCTCGGCCTGCTGGACCTGCCCGAGACCGTCTATCTGCGGTTTGCCTGGAACCCGCTGGCCTCGGCCGTTGGCGGGCTGCTCTTTGGCTACGGCATGGCGCTGTCGGGCAATTGCGGCTATGGCGCGCTGGCGCGTCTGGGCGGCGGCGACCTGCGCGCCTTTGTCATTGTCGCGGTGATGGGCGTGTCGGCCTATGTGATCATTTCCGGCCCGCTGGCCTGGCTGCGCGTGCTGATCTTTCCGCAACTCCCGGCCAACCCGGCCGCCCTGCCATCGCTGGCGGTCCGCGTGGCGGCGCTGACCGGCATCGACACGGCGGTTCTGGGCATGGCGGCGGGCGCGGCACTGGTGGCGGCCATGTTCATCGGGGGCGAGCTGCGCCGCTCGCTCAAGGAACTGTTCTGGGCGGCCATGGCCGGGCTTGCCATCGTCATCGGCTGGGGCGGTACTTTCTGGATTTTCACCAATGGCTTCAGTGCCATACCGGTCGAAAGCCACACCTATTCCGCGCCGCTGGGCGACACTATCTTCTGGCTGATGACGGCCTCGGGCACGTCGCTGAATTTCGGCGTGGGCTCG
>Ga0256832_1001750_pt1 | contig 14785 bp, 9 predicted proteins | sample 134614metaG_FD_190534 | JGI IMG/M metagenome (GOLD analysis project Ga0256832, IMG submission 190534) | Hydrothermal vent microbial communities from Lau Basin, Pacific Ocean - 134-614 | ecosystem: Environmental > Aquatic > Marine > Hydrothermal vents | place: Pacific Ocean: Lau Basin | collected...
CCATCCACCTGAGCATTGCGGACGAGCGGGAGTTCGCAGTGGCCTTCGTCGTGCTCGAGGGCAACGCTTTCTGAAAGACTCAGCCCTAGCCCGCATATTGCTACCGAGGCGGAAGCGGGCGGGAGTGTAATGCTTTATGCAACAAGGGCTTGAGTCGGTTCTGGGCGATTTCTGCAGGAGTACAGTTTGTACCGCCCGCTTTCCTGTTCCGGCGCTGGCGGATTTTCGCTCGGGCTCGCGGGCGCTTCGCTCAAGTCGTAGTCCCTGCTACGATTTTCGCTCCAGCGCTCCCCGAGCCCGGCTGCAAATCCGCCATTATCCGGAGTCCTCGGTGCAATATGCGGGCTAGCCCTGTCGGGCGCGAGGCGTCTGCCGCAGGGCATCGATCTCGTCCAGACACCCGGTCAGGCGTTCGGCGAGCCTCTCCGGCGGCGCCGTCTCGATGCAGGCCTGCTCGAGCGCCAGGGCGGCCTCGTGGAGCACCTGGAACTGGCACCAGGCGGCAGATCCCGCCAGGCGGTGGGCGGCGTCACGCAGGCGTTCGAGATCGCCTTCGGCGAAGGCCCGTTCCAGTTCCGACCGATGATCCGGCAGCTCGCCGACCAGATGCTCGCGCAATTCGTCCAGCAGCCGTTCCCGGGAATCATCGGGGGATCGGCCGGTCAGGTTGTCCAGAAGGTCGTCACGGCCCAGCCAGCGGGCGATGCATTCCAGCAGGCGGTATTCCGAGACCGGCTTGATCAGGGTCTCGTTGATGCCGAAGCCTGCCAGGCGTTCCGATTCCCCTTCGAGGGTATTCGCTGTCAGGGCGATGACCGGCGTTTCCCTGTTCGGCCCGTCTCCGGCCCGGATCCGACGCGTGGCTTCCTCGCCCGTCATGACGGGCATGCGGATGTCCATGAGCATGAGGTCGTAACGATGTTCCCTGGCAAGGCGCAGCGCTTCCTCGCCGTTGGATGCCTCGTCCACCGCCACATTGAAAGGGGCGAGCTGGAGGCTGACGAGGCGGCGGTTGATCTCGCTGTCGTCGGCCACCAGGATTCGGACTCCGGACAGGTCGGCATCCCGGACACGCGGACGGCGGCGCCGCTCCACGAAATGCGCGCTCTCGCTCTCCTGCCAGCCGAGCAGCTTCCAGAGCGTGGTGCGCAGGGTCTCGAGCCGGACAGGCTTGCAGAGGCAGCGATCGGCACCGGCATCCTGCAGCCGATCGATCTGCCGCTTTTCCAGAGTGGTGAGCAGCACCATCAGGCGATGCCCGCGATGACGAAAACGTTCCACGAGGGCAAGAGAGGTTGCCTCGTCGTTTTCGTCGTCGACCAGCGACAGGATGATTAGCCCCTCGCGATCGCTGGAACTTTCGAGCAGGGCCTCGAGCGCGGCGATGTTCTCGGCCTCATGAACCTCGAGACCCCAGCGTGCGAGAGGATGTGCAAGCGCCTTGCGGGCCTGGTCGTGCACGCAGTAGAGAAGGACCGGAAGGGATTCGGGCGCCTGTGGCGCGGGGCCGGTTCGGGCGGGCTGAAGCTTCAGTTGCAGGGTGAACCAGAAGGTCGAGCCTTCCCCTTCGCGGCTCTCCAGGCCGATCTCGCCACCCATCTGTTCCACGAGCATGCGACTGATGAAGAGCCCCAGTCCGCTGCCGCCATAGCGACGGTTCAGGGAACCGTGTCCCTGGCTGAAGGCCCGGAACAGGTGACGTTGCTGGGCCTCGTTCATGCCGATGCCGGTGTCCGTGATGCTCACCCGCAGACGACAGGCCTCGTCCAGTGCCTCGTCGAGCATGACGCGCACCACGATGCTGCCCGAATGGGTGAACTTGACGGCGTTGCCGATGAGGTTGAGCAGGATCTGGCGCAGGCGGTCCACGTCACCGATCAGCCGGGTCGGCACGTCCTCGTAGATGAGCAGCACCAGTTCCAGCCGCTTCTCGCCTGCCAGTGGTGACAGCAGGTCGAGGGTGTCCTCGAAGGGTTCGCGCAGATCGAAGGGAACGGGCTCGAGCCGGAGCCTGCCGGATTCGATGCGCGAGAAATCCAGGATGTCGTTGACGATGGCCAGGAGATTGTTTGCCGACTTCCTGATCGTGCCGATGTACTCGCGCTGGTCCTCCGTGAGCGGTGTCCTGAGCATCAGGTCGATGAAACCGAGGATGCCGTTGAGCGGGGTGCGGATCTCGTGGCTCATGTTGGCGATGAGTTCGGTGCGTTCCCGGCTGGCGCGCTGGGCCTCCTGACGGGCCTGGTCCAGTTCCCGGTTCTTTTCCTCCATCTCCGCGAGCGCGCTTCGCAGCTGCCGGGTGGCACGGTCGACCTCCTCGCGCAATCCCTGCTGAGTGATGGCGAGCCTCCTGGCCATTTCGTTGATGCCTTCCTGGAGACGCTGGAGTTCGCCGGTGGCCTGTTCCGTGAGACGCACGTCGAATTCGCCGCCCGCGATCCGGTCCACGGCGCGCGTGACACGTTCGATCGGCCGGACCAGCCCCTGGGCGATGGCGGCGGCGAGCGCAAGCGTCCCCAGCAGGCCCAGCAGGATGATGAGCAGGCTGTTCTGCATCACCTGTTCGGTCTGATGTATCAGGGTGGCCGTGCTGATGCCGATGGTGACCGTGCCGATGCTCGAGGGCGCGGGTTCGTTCTCGTCGATTTCGAACCCTTCTTCTCCGAGGGGCAACGTTGGCGACGGGATGTCGGCCTGGAACAGCAGGACCTTGCCCTCCGTCGGCGTGGGGCGCGAACGTGAGAGCAGGGTGTCGCCACGGGCGTCGCGGATGGTCACGCTGACGATGTCGGGTTCCGCGAGCAGCGAATCGACGAGAGGCGCGAGGTAGTCCAGATTGCCGGAAAACACCCCGTACTGGCAGGCAGGCGCGAACTGCTCGACGACGGCCTGGCCGTGGTCTTCCAGATTGCGGGCCAGGTCGCGAACCCGCGTATAGCCGAAATAGGTTCCGAGCACCAGGGCCAGGGTCAGGGCCGGAAACATGGCAATGAAGAGTATCCGGGTGCGCAGGCTGCTCGGTTTCACCGGTTGTTCTCCTCCCAGACCCGGATGGCATCCTCCAGTGCCTTCTCCGTAGGCAGCGGAATGCCCAGCGAGCGGGCCACCTGACGATTCAGTGCGACACGGAATCGGCTGGAATAATGCGGCCGCGGGAGAGGTCCCGACCGTTCGCCGAGCAGACCGGGCAGGATCTCCAGCGTCTCTTCCGTCAGCCCGTCGAGCGGTGTATAGATGGCCGCCGTGGCACCGGCCTTGACATAGGCGCGGCTGAAGGCGACGACAGGTATGCGATATCGATAACTCGTCAGGAGGATGGGTTGCAAGGTGTTGCGATTGATGACGTTGGGATCGGGCAGGGCGAGATAGACGTCCGTATTCTCGAACAGGTCTTCCATTGAGGCTATCAGCCGATCGTGCCCAACCGTTTCATATGCTACCAGCGTGCGTCTTGTGCGCACTGCCAGCTTTTTCAGAAGCGGCAGGGTGGGTCGCGTGTTTCGGCTCAGCAGCACGCCCAGACGTCTGCGTTCGGGAAAGGCATGGACCGCGAGCAGAAACTGGCGGGTCGGGGGCTGATCGATGTAGATGGCGGTCAGTCTGGAACGGGTGTCGGATGGGAGCCGATGCCAGAGTGCCTCGAATCGTTGGCGGGTGACGAGCAGGGCCAGCGCAGGAATCTGCTGCAGCGCGGGCGATTTCCTGTAGGTCTCGAGCGCACCCGAACCCACCAGCAGCAGCGCGCGGACGCCATGCATCGGCACCGACGGGGTTACTTGACTCGTGTTCCGGATCTGCATGTCCGGAAATTGCCTGTGCAGTGCTCCGGTCAGGGTCTGGCTGAAATGGGTAGCGGCACTCGAACCGGAGTGCAGGATCACGAGACTGTTTTCTGTGGCGTCGGCAAGAGGAAATTCCGGCCCCGGGAGAACCCAGAGCAGAATGATCAATGCCGCCCAGAGCGGCACCTGCCGTTTGTGTTTCATTTCGTTCTCGTTATCGAAATCAGCCGACTGCCCATGCCGGTTGTTTGCATGTTTTGTGATCGACCTGAGTGATACAGCCTGAATCCCGGGCCGTCCTCCCTAGTACAGACTTAGCAGCAGCTGACCATAGACACGGGTATCGAATACGTTCTCGTCACGGAATTCCAGATATTCGTCGAGCACATTCTGGGCCACCAGGGAGGCCTCCAGTTCGGCACCGTTCAATCGGAAGGTGCGGGCGATACGCAGATCGAGACGGTCCTGAGGGCCGAGATAATCGCCGTCACCGAGCCATTTCATGCTGTCCGTCCTGTAATAGAGCGCACCGAGTTCCCAGTTGCCGGGCAAGCGGTGCATGAAGAACAGCGAGTAGGTATGTCTCGGAACCTGGTTGTCAACATCCCTGAATAGCCAGCTTGATGGTGTATAAGGGGAAGGCCCAAAGTCTTTCAGATAATTACCGTCAATATCGGAGTAGTTCCAGTTGAAGAGGAGCATATCGTCCTTGGTTGGCCTCCAACGACAGGACAATTCGATACCTCGAATGAACGAGTCGCCAGGCGAGTTTATGAAACGAAGTGTCCTTTGGCCTGGATGAATCTCCCCGGTTTCCGGCCAGTTTTTGGCGCTTGTGATACGGTTTTCCAGCCGCTCCAGAAACAGTTTGATATCAATGGTTGAATAAAATTCAGGAAATCTACCGAGATAGCCGATTTCGAAACTGGTAAGGGATTCCGGATCCAGATTTTCGTTACCAAGGTAAACTCTATTGAACAGGCGGCCGTCGGGAAGGTAGACCGAACCGTCGATGTGCTCTTCATAGATGGTGGGCAGCCGGTAGGCTCGCGAAAGGCTCGCACGCAGGCCATGGTTGGGTGTCAGCTGATGGTTGTAGGCGATGCGCGGAGAGAGGCGGGTACCCACCTGACTGCTTTTCTCTACCATCAGGCCGAGATTCAATACACCCCTGGGCATGGGGTGGTATTCGAGATTGCCGAAGAGACGGTAGAGGTGATTGACGATGAAGTCCTCGCGCGAGAACCAGTTGCGTCCCCTGACCCGGTCGAGACGGGCACTGGCCCCGGCCACGAAGCGCAGATCGGATGACAGGCTGCGGTGGTGGACGAGCTCGGCCTCCAGGCGCTGTTCGGTGATTCCGAAGTCCGTGACGATTGCAGCACCAGGAGCGAGTCCGAGCGGGATTCGCAGGGCATCCGGTATCGGATATATCGTCATGCTGCTGTTGCGCATGTAGGTGTGATAGAGCTGGAAGCGCGTTTCCCGGTCGGCGCCCGGAGAATGGTGATAGACGAGTTGCTGGAAATGGCTCGTGATCCGGTCCTCGCGTGGCGAGTCGATGTCTTCGTCGAAGGCACCATCCCTGCGGACGCCGCCGTTGTAGCCGGCCAGGAATTCAAGACTGGCAGTATTGGAAAGCCGGTACTCGGTTCGCAGGTCGAAGAGCGGAAAGCGCATGCCGTCGGCCAGGGGTTTTCTTGCCTCCCTGTTGGTTTTTCCTGGCTCGGGTGGTCCAGGGTCGGTTCGCGTCTCGAAACCGTCGTCTTTGCGCCAGGCCAGCGTGAATCGGTAATCCAGTCTGCCTCGGGATCCGCCATGCCGCAGCAGCGCCTTGCGGTTGCCCTTGTTGCCGGCCAGGATGCCCGCCTGCGTGCCAGGCAGTTCCAACGGATGCTGGGTGATGATGTTGATGGCGCCCAGAAAGGAATTGGCGCCATAGGCGGCGGCATTGGGACCGCGGATCACTTCGATGCGCTCGACATCCGAGATGTCCAGCGGGAGTTCCATCCAGCGTACACCGCCGTTGGCGGGTCCATAGACCGGCCGGCCGTCGATCAGCACCTGCATGCGGCGGGCCCGCTCGTCGGCCAGTCCGTGATAGGAGGCCGAGATGGTGTGGATGCGGGCGCGGCCCACCTGGAAGCCCGGCACCAGCCGGAGGAGATCGGGGATGTCGAGTGCTCCGCTGGCCCGGATCATGTCCCGGTCGATGATCGTGACCGAGGCCGGGCTCTCGTATTGCGGCTGGGCGAGACGCGTGGCCGACAAGACGATCGGCACCGACTCGTCGAGAAAGTAGCTCTCGTCGAGTGGAGGATTTTCGTGTTCCGCGCTTGCCTGGCAGGTCATGCCGGCAGCGAGAAGGAAGGCGACAACGTTCGCGTGCCCTCTGGCCAATACGGTTCTCCAGCGGCTCACGTGATCTCGATCAAGGGCTTATGTTGCCTGTCTTCCCTGTACAGGTCAAAGTCTCCGGGCGTATGATTTTTCCTGATGGCCAGCGAAGGAGGGTCCATGCCGTCATATCCCACGCTCGAGGCTTTCGTCGGAAACACGCCGCTGGTGCGGCTGCAGCGCCTGCCGGGCGAGACGAACAACGTCGTTCTGTGCAAGCTGGAAGGCAACAATCCGGCCGGCTCGGTCAAGGATCGTCCGGCGCTGAACATGATCCGCAAGGCCGAGGTCCGCGGCGAGATCCGGCCCGGCGACACGCTCATCGAGGCCACCAGCGGCAATACGGGCATCGCGCTCGCCATGGCGGCGGCGATCCGCGGCTATCGCATGCGGCTGATCATGCCCGAGAACATGAGCGTCGAGCGGCGTCAGGTGATGAAGGCCTATGGTGCCGAGATCGTGCTGGTCAGCCGGGAGGCCGGCATGGAGGGCGCCCGGGATCTGGCCCTGGAGATGCAGGCGGCCGGGGAAGGGCATGTGCTGGACCAGTTCTCGAATCCGGACAATCCGCTGGCGCATTACGAGACGACCGGCCCCGAGATCTGGCGTGACACGGAGGGCAAGGTCACGCACTTCGTCAGCGCCATGGGGACGACGGGCACCATCATGGGCACCGGCCGCTATCTCAAGGAACGGCATCCGGGGATCCAGATCGTCGGTGTGCAACCGGCCGAGGGGGCCTCGATTCCGGGCATCCGCCGCTGGCCGGAGGCCTATCTGCCCCGCATCTACAATCCGGCGCTGGTGGACCACATTCTCGAGGTCGACCAGCCCACGGCCGAGGAGACCACGCGGGCCCTGGCCGCCCGGGAGGGCATCTTCTGCGGCATCTCCTCGGGCGGGGCGGTGGCCGCCGCACTGCGGCTTGCGGAATCGCTCGAGAACGCCGTGATCGTGACCATCATCTGCGACCGGGGTGACCGTTACCTGTCCACCGGTGTCTTCCCTGCCTGATCACCCGCCCGATCGATCGCCTGCGGCGCGTCCGGTCCGATGGTGGCTGCTCGTTCTGGCCATGTGTCTCCCTTCCCGGGTCGGCCTGCCCGTCGAGCAGGCAGGGCTCGAGATCGAAGCACTCGAAGTGCCGGGCGGCCGCATCGAAGGGCTTCGCCTGCGAACCGAGCTGGTTCGTGACGGTCTCTCCCTCCACCTCGAGGTCCGCAGCATCACATTCCGGCGCGGGTGGGCGCTCTCGCGATTGCGTGTCGAATGTCCGGTACTCGAGGTGAATCTGCGTGGCGCACGTTGCCGCATGGGCCGGCTGGTCATTGAAGGCGGCACGTTCGGGACATTGCACTACCGTTTCTCGCTGGACCATGACAGGGCTGCGCAGCGTGTGCGAATCGTCCTCGACAGGAAACAGGGACCGATTGGACAGGTGGTGGCCCGGTATGTGGTGAAACAACGCGCCGGCTCGGTCGAACTCCGGGATGTCTCGCTCGATGCCTTGCCGGGGATGCTGGCCCGCATGGGCATCGCGCTGCCCATGCAGGAAATTTCGGGACGGGCCGGCCTCGGGCTGAGGTTCCGCGGGGACGGTGAAGACTGGCGCTGGAAGGTGACCGGGGAGGTCGACTCGCTGGGCCTGTCCAACGCGTCCGGCACCCTGGCAGCCGAGGATGTGGAACTTCTGTGGCGGGCCCGCGGCGTTCTTTCCGAGGGCGGTGCAGAGGGCCGCATCAGTGTGGATTGGCGTGCAGGCGGAGGCTATCTCGATCCTCTGTATCTGGAAGTGGCCCCTGACCAGGCGCCGATCCATCTGGAAGCCGATTTTCGCCGGGATCGGACGCTGGTGCTGCGGAACGTTCGCTATCGGCATCCCGGCGTGCTGACACTGGAGGTGAAGCGTCTCCAGTGGCCCGATGGCGCAGGGGGACGTCTCGACATCGGGATTCCGATGCTGGATCTGGCCCGGGCCTGGCCGGTCTATGGCCAGCCCTGGCTCGCCGGCACCCTGGCCGACGACCTCGTGCTGGAAGGCCGCCTGTCCGGCGACCTGCGTATCGACAAGGGCCGGCCGTCGCGGATACACCTTTCCCTCGAGAAAGGAAGAATCGACGATCGGCACGGGCGGATCCGGCTGACGGGACTGGAGGCCCGGATCGACACGGCCCGCGACGGTGCGCTTCACCGCAGTCTGGTGCGCTGGTCGGGCGGTCGTCTCTACCGGGTGGCGCTCGGGGCCGCCGAACTGCCGCTGGAGAGCCGCGGCGACCGCTGGCGGCTCGCCGCCGAGGCTCGGATTCCGATCATCGACGGCGCATTGCTCATCGACCGGTTCGACCTCGAGCCTTCAGGAAGCGGTGACCCGCTGCCGCGATGGGGCATCGACGCCGTTCTCACGCCGCTCTCCCTCCGGCGTCTGAGCGAGGCCCTGGGCTGGCCGCCATTCTCCGGAACCCTCTCCGGCATGATCCCCGACATGCGCTACGAGAACCATCGGCTGCAGGTGGGAGGCATACTGCTCGCCCGGGTGTTCGATGGCGCCGTTCGGGTGCGCAATCTGGTGCTGGAGCGTCCCTTCGGACGTTTTCCCATCCTGGAGGCCGACATCGACATCGACCATCTGGATCTCGAACAGCTCACCAGCGCCTTTTCCTTCGGACGCATCGAGGGGCGGCTCTCCGGCTATATCCGTGATCTGGTGCTCGAGAACTGGCAGCCGGTGGCCTTCGATGCCTGGCTGGGTACGCCGGACGACTATCGTGGCCCGAGGCGCATCAGCCAGCGGGCGGTGGAGAATCTCTCGAGCATCGGCGGCGGGGCAGCCGGCGCCCTGTCGAAGGGGTTCCTCCGGTTCTTCGAGAACTTCCCCTATGAACGGCTCGGCATCGGCTGTCGCCTGGAGAACGGCGTATGCCGGATGCGGGGGGTGGCGCCGGCGCCGCAGGGCTACTACATCGTCAAGGGCCGGTGGCTGCCACGGCTCGATGTGGTGGGGTATGCTACGCGGGTCGACTGGAAGACCCTGGTGGCGCGGCTCGAGGCGGCGACCCGGGGCGGCGAGGCACAGATACGATGAGGAATCCATCCATGCAGAGATCCTGGCATTACGGTTTCGTTTTCCTGTTCCTGCTGCTGGCAGGCTGCGTGACCATCAACGTCTATTTCCCGGCGGCGGCAGCCCAGGAGGCGGCCGACCGCATCATTCGCGACGTCTATGGCGAGACCGGCGAGAAAGCGGTGCCGGACAAGGAAACGCCGCCTTCCGCGGAACCCCGTTCAAGGCTCGAACGCCCGCTCTGGATCGGCCTGCTGGAGGTGGTGATCCCCACCGCCGAGGCGGCTGCCAACATCGATGTCTCGTCTCCCGCCATCCGGCAACTGCAGGCGGCGATGAAGGCGCGCCACCAGCAGCTCAGGCCCTGGTACGACCAAGGCGTGATCGGCATGACGCGGGATGGCCTGATCGCCATCCGGGATCTCAAGGCCGTGCCGTTGAAGGACAGGCGCCGCCTGAAGCAGCTCGTGGCCGAGGAGAACCGCGACCGCAAGGCGCTCTATGCCGAGATCGCCCGCGTCAACGGCCATCCCGAGTGGGAGGCCGAGATCCGCGGCATCTTCGCCCGCCGCTGGATCGACAATGCGCCCTCCGGCTGGTGGTATCAGGACGCCAGCGGCGGCTGGGTTCGGAAGTGACGGGGTGAGGGGAATACAGAATACAGAATTCAGAATTCAGAAGCTGGGAGCTGGGAGCTGGGAGCTGGAAGGGCTGCGGCGGCGCGGGCGCAGGCTTCCGGGATGACTCCGACCTTGTCATTCCGGCCGAGCGGTTTTTTTCTAACGTCATTCCGGGCGAGCGAAGCGAGACCCGGAATCCAGAAACCACGCTGGTCCTTGCCACCGTGGTGGATGATTTTCCTGGATCCCGGATAAGCGCTACGCGCTTTCCGGGATGACGAAGCGGGCAATTTCGGGTCGCTGGTGGAAGCTGGAACTCGCTGCGGCTGTCCCGGGCATGGCCGACTCGGCGAAACCGGGCATCGGGTGACGTCGTCTTGTATCATCGTTTCAAGACGCAGAGGGCGCAGAGACGCTGAGTGCGCAGAGGAAGGTTCTTGTGACAGTGATCGTTTGCCGGTCGGTTTGACCTCATTGCCTCGTTCGTCATTCCGACAGTGCACGACACGGTCTTCGGCTCACGCATGTCGAACGTTCTTTCGGTAATCTCTGCGGTCTCCGCGCCTCTGCGCGCTCTGCGTTCCGTATCGAAAACACGACAGGAAGACTGAGTGGACATATTCGTTTTCGACATCGAGACCGTCCCGGACGTGGAGGGCGGGCGCAGGCTCTACGGCCTGGAGGGTCTGGACGATGCCTCCGTGGCCAAGGCCATGTTCCACATGCGTCAGCAGGAGGCCGGCACCGACTTCCTGCGCCTGCACCTGCACCGCATCGTGGCCATCTCCGCCGTCTATGCGGGGCAGAACAGCCTCAAGGTGGCCTCGCTCGGCACGCCGGAGGATGACGAGGCCACGCTCATCCAGGCCTTCTTCGACGTCATCGAACGCCGCACGCCCGTGCTGGTCTCCTGGAACGGCAGCGGCTTCGACCTGCCGGTGCTCCATTACCGGGCGCTCATCCATGGTGTGGTGGCCCCGCGCTACTGGGAGATCGGCGACGAGGACCAGAGCTTTCGCTGGAACAACTACCTGAGCCGCTACCATTACCGGCACACGGACCTCATGGACGTACTGGCCGGCTATCAGCCGCGCGCCAACGCGCCGCTGGACGAGATCGCCACCCTCATGGGCCTGCCGGGAAAGATGGGCATGCACGGGTCGAAGGTCTGGGACAGTTATCTGGCCGGTGACATCGAGGGCATCCGCAACTACTGCGAGACCGACGTGCTCAATACCTATCTGGTCTATCTGCGCTTCGAGATGATGCGCGGGCGGCTGACCCAGGAACGCCATGCCCAGGAATGCCGGCGCCTGCGCGATTATCTCGTTGCCCAGGACCGGCCTCACTTCCGCGAATTCCTCGGCGCCTGGAAGGCCTGAATCCATGGCCGGACGCCGCAGGAAACGCCTGCCCGAAGGCAGCTTCGAGGCCCGTATCGACTCCCTGAGTCACGATGGACGCGGGGTTGCCCACATCGACGGCAAGGCCGTCTTCATCGACGGCGCCCTGCCGGGCGAGACGGTCGAGTTCGTCTACACCTGGCGGCGGCGCAGCCACGACGAGGGGCGGGTCGCACGTGTCATCGAGGCCTCGCCCGACCGGGTCGAGCCCCGCTGCCCGCATGCCGGACTCTGCGGCGGCTGTTCACTGCAGCATATGGCCCCCGCTGCCCAGATCGAGGCCAAGCAGCAGACCCTGCTCGAGAACTTCGAGCGCCTGGGACAGGTGACGCCGGTGCGGGTGCTGCCGCCCCTGCAGGGGCCGGTCTGGGGCTATCGGCGCAAGGCACGGCTCGGTGTCCGGCACGTGCCGAAGAAAGGCAAGGTGCTGGTCGGTTTCCGCGAGAAGCGTGACCGCAGGATCGCCGACCTGTCACGCTGCGAGGTGCTCGACCCTGCCGTGGGCCGGCGCATCGAGGCCCTATCGAACCTGATCGGCGGGCTGTCGATCATCGATGCCGTGCCCCAGATCGAGGTGGCCGTCGGCGACTTTGATGCCGCGCTCGTGTTCCGGGTGCTGGCGCCGCCTTCGGAGGCCGATCGCGAACGCCTCGCCGCCTTCGGTCGCGAGACCGGCCTGCGCATCCTGCTGCAGCCGGGCGGGCCGGAGACGGTGGCGCCCCTGTGGCCGGAGGCGGGACTCGAACTGACCTACCGACTGCCCGAGGCGGGTGATCTGGCGTTCCGTTTCCTCCCCACCGATTTCACCCAGGTCAATGCCGCCATCAACCGCGCCATGGTGCAACAGGCACTGACGCTGCTCGAGCTCGAAGGCAATGAGCGGGTGCTGGATCTCTTCTGCGGGCTGGGCAACTTCACCCTGCCGATCGCCCGGCAGGCCCGCGAGGTCGTCGGCGTGGAAGGCGAGGCCGGGCTGGTCGGGCGGGCGCGTGCGAACGCGGCGCACAACGGCATCGACAACGTGACCCTCCATGTCGCCAATCTGATGGACGAGGCCGTGCTCGAACAGGCGCCCTGGCTGCGGGAATCCTTCGACCGCGTGCTGCTCGACCCGCCCCGCAGCGGCGCGAAGGAGGTGGTGCCGCGGCTCGGGACGCTGGGCGCCGAGCGCATCGTCTATGTCTCCTGCCATCCCGCCACGCTGGCGCGGGATGCCGGCATCCTGGTGCACGAACTCGGCTACCGGCTCGAGGCCGCCGGCGTCATGGACATGTTCCCGCACACCGCGCACGTGGAGTCGATGGCCCTGTTCGTGCGGGGCTGACGGCCTGATACCCGCACCTTTGCAGCGCATGGGGATAATAGCCACGGAAAACACGGAAATGGATTTTAGAATCCAGAATTCAGAATTCAGAATTCAGAATTCAGAATTCAGAAGCTGGGAGCTGGGAGCTGGGAGCTGGGAGCTGGGAGCTGGAAGGGCTGCGGCGGCGCGGGCGCAGGCTTCCGGGATGACTCCGACCTTGTTATTCCGGCCGAGCGGTTTTTTTCTAACATCATTCCGGCCGAGTGGTTTTTTTCTAACGTCATTCCGGCCGAGTGGTTTTTTTCTAACGTCATTCCGGGCGAGCGAAGCGAGACCCGGAATCCAGAAACCACGCTGGTCCTTGCCACCGTGGTGGATGATTTTTCTGGATCCCGGATAAGCGCTACGCGCTTTCCGATGTGATGGTCTCCTCCCCCCTTATTCAAACGGCGTCATAATTGCGCCAAAGATGGGGAAGAGACTCCATCTTGAAACGAAGCAAAGAGGAGAGGAGACCATGAAAGATGCTATGACAATCGGGGCTGACATTGCAAAGAACACTTTCTTCGTCGTGGGCCTGGACGTGCAGGGCAAGCGGGTACTGCGCAAGAAGCTCACCCGGCGCAAGTTCCTGGAGTTCTTCGCCAACCGCCCGCCGTGCCGGGTGGCCATGGAGGCCTGCGGCGGCGCCCACCACTGGGCCCGGCGGCTCCAGGCCATGGGCCATGAGGTGGTGCTGCTGCCCGCCCAGCACGTCAAGGCCTATGCCCGGGGCCAGAAGAACGACTACAACGACGCCGAGGCCATCGCCGAGGCGGCCCTGCACGGGCGCATCCGCCCGGTGGCGATCAAGACGCTGGAGGAGCAGGACATGCAGGTGGTGCTGCGCATCCGCCGGCGCCTGGACAAGGACATCACGGCGCTGGTCAATCATCTGCGCGGGCTGCTGCAGGAGTACGGCGTGGTCGTCCCGAGGGGCAAGCGGGCCTTCCTGCGCGCCGTCCCCGAGCTGCTGGAGGACGCCGAGAACGGGCTCACGCCCCTGATGCGCGAGGAGCTGGCCCATGGCTGGCAGCGGCTGCAGGCCATGGAGGCGGAGATGACCCGCATCCAGGCCCGGCTGGACAGGATGAGCCGGCAGCATGCCGTCTGCCGCCGCCTGAGGCAGGTGCCGGGCCTCGGCCCCCGCACCGCGCCCCTGCTGCTCGCCCATCTCGGCGATGGCAGCCGCTTCCGGCGCGGCCGGGAGGCCGCCGCGGCTCTCGGGGTCATCCCCAGCCAGCACAGCACCGGAGGCAAGACCACCCTCGGGTCCATCACCAAGGCTGGCGATGCCTACCTGCGCAGCCGCCTCGTCCAGGGCGTCCGCTCCGTGGTCCAGAACGTCGGCGACAAGACCGATCCCCTGTCGCGATGGATCCGAAGACTGCTGGCGCGCGTCGGCCGCCACAAGACCGTCATCGCGCTCGTCAACAAGATCGTGCGCATCGCCTGGGCCATGGTCCGGCACGGCACCGACTACGACCCCAGGCTGGCCGCCGCCCACTGAACCCCAGGCAACCAGAACCGGAGTTCCAACCCTCACACCACCGAGTGCGTAGACCCGATGGCACGGATCCAGGGCACAACAGGTCGAACCGGCGCGGTGAAAACCTGCTCATTCCGGCGGCCCCGACAAGGAGGCCGACCTTCCGATGAGGACACCGCGCGCGTATCACATCAGGGCCCGGGGCACTCTGCATCGCCCCATACAGAGGCCGGATATACGGAAGCACGACTGTCCCTGCCCAGGAAACTCGCCGTCAGGTCTTGCCAACGGGGAGGAGACTATATACGGAATGACTGAGGCGGGTGCTGTGTGGCCTTCCGGGATGACCGGGAGTGAAGTCGTTTCGAGCGAGCGGTTATTTTCCTTCGTCATTCCGGCCAAGCGAGCGCGAGCCGGAATCCAGAAATCACGCTGGTCCAGGCCGCCGCGGTGGAATCCATTCCTGGATTCCGGATCGGCGCTGCGCGCCGTCCGGAATGACCGGGGAGTGGGCGCTGTGCGCCGTCCGGAATGACCGAAAGCGGGGAATGCGATGGCGCGGCAGGCCGCTGGGCTCAGGTGAGTTCCTTCGGGTTGAACAGGCGTTCGTGTTCGGCGATGGCGTAACGGTCGGTCATGCCGGCGATGTAGTCGGCCACGGCGCGGGCGCGGCCGGCCTCGCCGGCCT
>Ga0256832_1001751_pt1 | contig 14785 bp, 14 predicted proteins | sample 134614metaG_FD_190534 | JGI IMG/M metagenome (GOLD analysis project Ga0256832, IMG submission 190534) | Hydrothermal vent microbial communities from Lau Basin, Pacific Ocean - 134-614 | ecosystem: Environmental > Aquatic > Marine > Hydrothermal vents | place: Pacific Ocean: Lau Basin | collected...
TCCTCTTTTTTAGAAGGGCGATGAAGCCTTTCAGCATCCTGGGGGTTTCACCGTTGTCGTGGGCGTGGCGCATGAGATGCTTCAAAAGGGCGGTGCGATCCTTCATCGGCAGGTCGAGCCCCAGCTCTTTTCCTATCTCTACGATTTCGGTATTTGTAATGTATACACCCGAATAGAAGAGTGCCAGAAGTCGGCTCTCTACGCTCTCGTAGGCTGGAGGGAGGGTATCGGGATTCTGTTTCAAGCTTCACCTCTTCGTTTGATATTTGCCTCGGCGGCCTTCGCTACATTCTCATCACCGTCTTTTAGGAGCTTTTTAAGAACCTCTTCGGGTGTTGACGGGTTCTCCGCTACTCTCATGCGCACCATTTTGTCGGAGTCGTCCGCGAGCACGGCAAGGATCTTGGCCGGTACCGACGGATTGCCGGAGAGGCCGTCTCTTACGATCTTTTCGTCGGAGAAGAGCTTCTGGAGGGTGGAAACCGGCGTATTCGGGTTTGTAGCGGCCAGCGCCCTTACGAGGTTGACGCTGTCATGCGCCAGTTTTTGCAGTATATGTGCGGGCGTATGGGGGTTTTTCGCTACCGCCCAGCGGCTGCCCATATCTTCCGTCTCGCTCAGCTTGATCAGAAGCTCCTCCATCAGGGGATCTTTGCGTCCGTCTCTGTCGTATACCGATGTGCGCATACTCAGATTCATCGCAACCTGGCCGACGATCTCCATGTCGTCGGCAAACGTTTCGAAGATCTCCTTCACCCTCGTCAGCGGCAACTCTCTGTTTTTCAGCTCTTCGAGCGAACTCTCTCTATCCATAATATATAGTACTTTCATAGGGGATTGAAGCCGAAGTCTGCACCGGGAGGATGCCCGTGTGCATTAGGGGCTGAAATTATGGTAGCAAAAAGGGTAGCGGGAGTCAACACCGCGGCGTGCAGTTTGGGGGCGAAAGGGTTTTGCCCGGTTTTGGACCGCCGTATTGAACTACATGATCAGTTTAACTGCCTAAGCTATTCATGATAATTGGATATAGGCCGATATAGTTGGGATAAAGTCAGGCTTTAGAGGTTTAAACGGAGCGATTCGACGCTTTTCAAGCTGACTTAAGAAATTAGTTTCTATAATGAATTGTTGTCGGTGAAACCCGAAAAATCGGTGCATTAGGCACTTTGAACAAATACATAAGGAGTTATGATGAAGCAGTGGTTCAGGACGCTATGCTTTGCGGCTCTCTTTTTCGCATCGGCGTTGCCGGCAGCGGAAAAGATTACGATTCAGCCCGAAGAGGCCATAAAGCTGATCGGGAAACCGGGCTACGTTTTCGTTAGCGGTGACAGTGAGACGGCGTTTGAAGGCGGCCACATAAAAGGGTCGCGAAATATGTACGCGCACCACTTGCACCATGCGGATCTGATGGGAAATCTGGAGTGCGAGCCGCTCTACCAGTGCCCTGAGCATGCCGAACACTACATAAGCAGCAAAGGGATCAAGAAGAGCGATACGATAATCGCCTACGACAACTGGAGAGGGCCGAACGCTACCGGAGTCTACAGCTTTTTCAAGTCTTACGGGCACAAAAAGGTCTATATTCTCGACGGCGGACAGGACGGCATAAAGGCACTCGATCCGAACCAGAAGATATACGACAGGCTCAAAAAGGAGAAAAGGGCCGTAAAAAAGGCGTATAGAAAGGCGAAAAAAGCGGGTGACAAGGCCAAGATGGCAGAGCTGAAAGCCAAACAGAAAGAGATCGCCGCCCAGATGAAGCAGGTCTCCAAAAAGCTTCTCGTTCAGCGCGGCAAGGAGAAACAGTTCAAGCATACACACTACAAAATCAGCGAGAGCGATATAGATACGAGCGCCATCGCGGGAACCAAAGAGGTCTACGAAGCGATGCAGGATATTCTGAAAAACGGTAAAAACAGCAAGTTCGTTATCGTTGACTCCAGGAGTATGATAGAGATCATCGGCGAAAGAAAGATGGATAATGTCGCGAGGGGCGGCCATATTCCCGGCTCTACCTTCATCGAGTGGAAAAAGGTGACCGACTTTAAAAGAAAGAAGAGCTTCCGTCCGCTCAAAGAGCTGGAGGAGACATTCAAAAAATACGGCATCACAAAAGATAAGACGATCTACGCCTACTGCCAGGTCGGCGCCGGTCGCGGCTCGGACATCGTGACCGCACTGCAGATGCTCGGATACAAAAACGTGAAAGTCTATACAGGGGCGTGGGATACCTGGGGCAACAATATGAATCTGCCGATTCGACGATAAGGGAGAGTTAAAATGACGCAAAACATGAAACGTAGGGACTTTTTGAAATTTTCCGGCGTGACCGCCGCTTTGGTGGCGTCACAGGGAAGCTTGTTCGCGAAGACGGGTGTCATGAAGGTCGAGAACGGGAAAGAGAACTACCCCAACACGACATACACCGAAGAGATGTATCGCAACGAGTTCGACTTTACTCGCGGAAAGAAAGAGGAGACCGGGTTTGCCTACCACTGTGTAAACTGCCAGGGCAACTGTGCGTGGGAAGTATGGTCTCACAACGGAGTGGTGACGCGTGAAAACCAGTCGGCGCGCTATCCCTCCATCAACGCGAAGATTCCGGACTTCAACCCGAGAGGCTGCAACAAAGGTGTTCAGCACTCTCAGATAATGTATGAAAAGGATAGGATTCTCTACCCCATGAAGCGTGTCGGGGAGCGCGGAGAGGGCAAGTGGAAGAGAGTCAGCTGGGACGAGGCCGCGACGGAGGTGGCCGAAAAGATTTTCGATGTAATGACCGATCCACAGCGTGGGCCGGACAAGCTCATGGTTCATGCCGGTACGGGACTTTTGACCGAGGGGCGCCGCGGAGCCCCGCTGCGCTTCTCTACACAGCTGGGTGCCGTAAGGATATACCCGGCTTCGTATCTGGGCGATATGTTCTCCGGTGCGGCGATAGCGTACGGTGAGGGTAACGTCGGCGGAACATACGACTTTATGTACAACGTCGATACTTCGATATTCTGGGGAGGGAACCCCTCCGTCTCCAGGATTCCGGATGCCCACTTCGTATGGGAGGGCAAATACAACGGCGCGAAGGTCATCATCATAACCCCGGAGTTCAACGCATCCGCAAAGTCGGCCGATCTCTGGATCCCGATAAAAGCGGGCAGCGACAACATACTGGCGATGAGCGTCATAAACGTAATTTTGAACGAAAAGCTCTACAAGCCGGGCTTCATGAAGATATTTACCGACCTGCCGTTCCTTGTGCGGCTCGACAACCGGAAGCTTCTGAGACGATCGGATATGGAGCACGCCAAAAACGAAGAGGAGGAGGAGAAGTTCCACGAGCAGTTCTACGCCATGAACTCCAGGACGGGAGAGCCGGCCCTGATGCCCGGAACCGAGGGGAGTGAGCACCATACGCTCAGGCTGGAGGAGTTCGGCATAGATCCGGAGCTCGAAGGTGAGTGGAGCGTGAAGACCCTCGACGGGGAGGTGAAGGTGACGACGGTCTTCGAAATGCTCAAAAGATCGGCCGCGAACTTCGCCCCCGAGAAGACCAAAGATATTACCGGCGTGCATCCAGACGTGGTCCGGGAGCTGGCGTACGATATAGCGAAACCGAAGGTCGTGGCGATAACTACAGGATTTTCGCTCAACAAATACTTCAACGGCGTCATGACCATCTGGAACATAGCTTCGATATGCGGTCTGACAGGTCGTATGGGGCCGTACGGAGGGCTGAATACCGAAAACGAGTTCAGCCTGAGCGGCCTTGGAGCCCTAAGCGGATTCAGCGGGAAATATGCGCCGCGATTCGGCTCCGGATTTGTCGGTGAGTTCGTCTTCGGTGACGGAATGAAGACATTCGACAAATATTTTAGTGATGAAGATGTGCGCCGTGCCCAGAACGGCATGAGCAAAAAAGATTATATGGAGATCGTGCAGAAGCTGCTCGAAGAGGGTAAAAACGGCAAGGCCAACAACGAGTCCCACCACGGCAATGTGGTCAAACCGTGGTGGCAGCCCGATACGGCCATCATAGTTGCAGACTCGAAATTCAGGCGCAACAAGGGGAGCGAGTATCGTGAAGCCTTTTTGAAGAAGACGAAGTTCTTCTGCTATGTCGATTTCAGGATGAGCGAAGCCGCCGTCTATGCCGATCTGCTCCTGCCGGCGAAGTCGCACTACGAGGTTTACGACATAAGGACAAGCCCGGGCTACCACAGGTTCACCAACCTTGCCAAACCGATCGCAAATATGAAGCCCGTCGGAGAGGCCATGGATGAGTGGAGTATGTTCGCCCTTATCGCCAAAAAGCTCGAAGAGGTGGCGAACCGTCCCGAAAATATCTCGAAGGCCAAGGTGAAAGATCTTAAAAAGTATGCGAGGGAGGGCTACCACGACCTGGCCAACTTCTACAAAGAGTTCACAAATACCGACGAGGAGTCTGAAGCCGCCGCGGAGCCCTATCTGGGAACTGACAAGATGGCAGTTGAAGCGGCTCTGGAGAAGTGTGAGCAGTATGCGCCGTGGACGATGGAGAAGATGTACAAGGCGGGTGGATTCCTGCAGCTCAACGAGAAGGCTGGAAAGACTTCACCCCTCTATTCGGACAGGCCGTTCTTCACTTTCGAAGACCATCTCTACAAGTTCGAGAGGCTCGAGACGCTGAGCGGACGGCAGACGTTCTATGTCGACCATCCCATGTTCATAAAGCTGGGTGCCGCGACAAACACCGGAATGGAAGGGATAAGGCCGCAGGGCAACAGATATCCGTTCGTCTTGATGACTCCCCATGCACGCTGGTCGATCCACTCCAACTATAAGCAGAGCCGCATACTTCAGCGTCTGCAGAGGGGGGTGCCATATGTGCAGGTCAATAGAATGGTAGCCAAGAAGAAGGGAATAGAGGACGGCGATACGATTCGCATCTTCAACAGTCTCGGGGAGTTCTACGCCATGGCCAAAGTCTCGAGCTCCTGTCCGCCCGACGGACTCGTGATGGAGCATGGATGGGAGCCCTATATGTACAAATTCAAAAAGGGCCACAACGAGGTGGTTCCGACCGCACTGAACCTGCTCGAGATGGCCGACGGCTGGGGGCACCTGAAGTTCGGCGGTCTCTGGGACGGCAACCAGTACGCTTACGACGGTGCGATCGACTTCGAAAAGGCCGACGTATGAGAGCTTTTGAGAGAAATAGCGGTACCGGTCGCCGCGGAGCCGAAAGCCCGTCTGCAGCCGGATGCACCCATTTAGAATATGCGATCGATGCGAGAGAAGGAGAATAACCGATGTCCAAAAGACAATTAGCGATGGTAATGGATTTGAACAAGTGTATCGGATGTCAGACCTGTACCGTGGCGTGTAAAACGCAGTGGACCAACCGTAACGGCCGCGAGTATATGTACTGGAACAATGTCGAGACCTATCCCGGTACCGGCTACCCGAAAAACTGGATGGAGCTCGGCGGCGGGTTCGACGAGTCCGGCGATCTTCAGGCGGGAGTGGTTCCCAACATAGAGGCTGACTACGGCGTTCCCTGGGACTACAACCATGATCAGCTCCAGTTCGGCGCCCAGCTCAAGCCCGATGTCGAGCCCACATGGGGGCCAAACTGGGATGAGGATGAAGGTGCGGGAGATTTCCCGAACGACAACTACTTCTTCTATATTCCGAGGATCTGCAACCACTGCTCGAATCCGGGCTGCCTGAGTGCGTGTCCGAGGGATGCGATCTTCAAGCGTGATCAGGACGGCGTAGTTCTTGTGGACCTCGACCGATGTCAGGGATACCGCTACTGCATAGCCGGCTGCCCATACAAAAAGATCTACTTCAACCCAAAGATCAGCAAGAGCGAAAAGTGTATCCTCTGCTTCCCGAGGGTCGAAAAGGGGCTTCCCCCGGCATGTGCGCAGCAGTGTGTCGGACGAATCCGATTCGTAGGTTTCCTCGACGACGAGGAGGGACAGGTGCACAAGCTCGTGCACAAATACAAGGTCGCTCTGCCGCTTCGCAGCGACTACGGCACGCAGCCCAACGTATACTATGTGCCGCCTACCGAAGCGCCGCCGAAGTTCGACGCCGAAGGGCGCATAATAGAGGGGAGCAACCGTGTTCCCGTGGAGGAGCTGGAGCTGCTGTTCGGTCCGCAGGTACACGATGCGATGAAGACGCTTCGTGCCGAGATGAAGAAGCGGAAAGAGACAGGAAAGAGCGAGCTGATGGATATTCTGATCGCCTACAAGCACTCCGATATGTTCCGGCTCGACCAGGAGTATTACCAGAGTATCGCGAAGAGAGAGGGTCTTTCGCTTGCGCCGATAGACAACCGCTATATGCAGGGTAAAAACAGCCCCAACAAATTCAAGTTCAAGGTGGTGGAATATGACTAAGAGAACTACTGCACTGCTGGCGACGTCGCTTGCCGCTTCGGCCCTTCTTGCTGACGGTGTCGTGCTGGTCCAGAAGAGCGAAAGGGATGTGACCAAGCTGACACCGACATCGAAAGCGTGGGAGTATGTAAAGGCGACTACGATCCACCTCTACCCCCAGACCGCCCTTGTGATGAACGACAAGAGAGCGAATGAACTAAACAGGAACGCCAAGGCGAAGGAGGCCCGTGTCAAGGCGATCCACGACGATAAAAACATAGCTTTTCTGCTGGAGTGGCCGGACGGTACCCGTTCGATTCAGAGGGGTTACAAGTCGGACCGGTACGCCGACGGATTCGCCGTTCAGCTTCCGGTAAACTATGAAGATCCGAAAAAACTTCCATATATCGGGATGGGAAGCGACGGAAGGCCTGTCGTCATCCATCTTCAAAAGGCTGTCGAAAAGATATATGAGCCCAACGGCAACGGCGACGTATCTATGCAGCAGAACGTTTTGAGCAAAAACGCTTTCGGAGATAGTGCGGAAGAGTTCGCGCTGAAGGTGGGGGCTCTGGCGGTTAAAGATTATCAGCGCTCTTTCGTATCCGAAGGGTTCCGCTCCATGACCGAAATAAAAGACGGCAGCGAAAAGTTCGACGCCGATATGAGCTACTCCGAGAACGTATGGAGAGGGACGCTCACAAGGCCGCTGAAAGATAGCTATCTGAACCTGAAAGGGGCCTTTCCCGTAGCGTTTGCCGTATGGGACGGAGCGAGGTTGAACCGTGACGGACAGAAGCTTCTTTCCGGATGGATCGCCGTCAAACTTGTAGACAGTAACGGCGGCGAGAAGCTCGTAGCCGAGCTTACCGCTGCCGCCGAGGGGGATGCGGAGCACGGAAAAGAGCTGATAGAGCAGAACGGCTGTACCGGGTGCCACCATATAAGCGGCCTGAGCGGAGCGAACTATATGGCACCCGGCCTCGACAATGTGGGCGGCTACTCCACATCCGCCTATCTCAGGGAGTCTCTTGTGGATCCGAGTGCCGTGGTCGTTCCCGGGTATAACAGAAACGCCCACCCGAGTGCCGTATGGTACAACCTCGATCACGGAAAGCGTGTCTCCACGATGCCCCCGTATCCGTTGGACGACAAGAGCCTCGATGATATGGTCGCATATCTGAAAACCCTCAAATCGGAGGTGAAATGATGAAAAAGGTTTTAATGTTCGCACTCTCTGCCGCTTTCGCCGCCGCACTCTTCGGCTCGAGCGAAGAGATCGAGAAGAAGGGGTTCCTGACAACCAAATGGTGTGCCGAGAACGATATGTTCAAAGACTGCAGGCTCGAAACAGCGGTCTGCGGATACGGCGGGTGCTTCAAGAACTGGGAGTTCGGCGATCCTATAAAAGAGGAGCTCGTTCTTTATGTCCACGATGACGGGAAGTACTACAGGGTCAGCCTCGACAAGATCAGCCGAAGCGAACTCGATGAGGCGATAAACAGGAACGAGGTGACTATAATAGGATCGTTCGACGAGAAGGATAATACGATCCATGCGACAGAGTTCAAAGCTCCCCCTCCGCCCAAAAAGTCGTTCTTCAAAGGGTGCCTCTGATACCGCCTCCCGCCTCTTCGGCGGAGATGTCTGCACGACAATACGGATGCCGCGGCCAAACCTTCTTTGGCCGCGGTTTTCGCTATCATACTCTTCTAGCAAGTTTCAGGGGATTTAATAATGGATGATAGAACGAGACTCTACATATACGCGTTTTTGTCGCGGGTCTTTACGGAAGAGCTTGACGACAAGGCGATCGCCGATCTTGCCTCTAACGATGAGCTGTTGAAGACGATAGGCGAAGAGACGTTCGAGTGGTTTTCGAAAAGAGACAAGGAGAGTATCAGGGAGGAGCTCAATATCGACTACAACTCCCTGTTCGTGGTCCACAACCACCCTATAGAGTCGTCGGTTATGGATAGCAAAAACGAAATTCTCGTGGGCTTGCAAAACCCTGTGATGCAGTTTTACTTCAGCCGCGGGTACGACTTGAACCTCGAGAGTTCGAAGCTATATGTTCCCGACCATGCAGGCATAGAGTTCGGCTTCGTGCAGAGCATGATAAGTCAGAACGACATTATGGCCCAGGCGGAGTTCCTTCATGACCATCTTGTCAGATGGATAGTGCCTTTCCTGCTGGCGGTCAAGCCTATGGCGACGACCCCTTTTTACAGGGATCTGTGCGACTTTACGGTAGAGTTTCTGCTCTCTGACTACACTCTGCTCAAAGAGCGTACGGGGGATGCGGATGCGCGGTGAATCCACGACCCTCTCCGACCTCTTCGGCTTCGACTACTTCAGCTGCCTCAGAAGCGACTATGCGAAAAGCGAATGTTCGATATGTATCGATCTGTGTCCCGAAGATGCGATGGTATTTGACAGGAGCAGGCTAACCCTCGATACCCAAAAGTGTACCGGATGTACGGCGTGCGTAGGAGGGTGTCCGACCGAAGCGCTTTCGAGCGAACTCTTCGACCCGAACCGTTTCGCCGTGGAGTTTCCCGGCAGAAGCGGGAGTATGATCTCCTGTAAAGAGAATGTTCCGTGCCTGGGGGCGCTGTCGGTGGAACATCTGATAACCATAGCGATAAGAAGCGAGAGCGGGATCGTTTGCGATCTCTCCCACTGCAAAGAGTGCCCGGTAAACTCCAATACGCTTGTTCTAAAGAGCATAGAAAGCGCCATAGAGGAGGCGCAGGAGTTTCTTGATGCGGCCGGCATAAAGGGGAGGGTTTCGGCTCTGAGGGGAGCTTCACGGAGCGAGGCTGACATCGGCAGGAGAGGGCTGTTCAAAAAGCTTGCGGGCATAGCTTCGGAGATCGGCGAAGAGCGGACTCTCGGCGAGATCGCATCGGGAGAGAGGGAGAGGGTGCCGCTGAAGAGAGTGCTGCTTAAAAATGCCCTGAAAGCGGCGGCCGAAGAGATCGACGGCGCTTCAATATCCGGCTCCGGCTTTTCGTTCGCAGCCGCCAAAAAGATAGATGAGCAGAGCTGCACCAACTGTCAGGAGTGCGCGATGTTCTGCCCTACCGGAGCCCTGTCGCTCCTGCGGGACAACAGCGGGATCATCTTTCAGTCGGGCAAGTGCATAGCATGCGGAATATGCGACGATATCTGCCGGCCCGGCTCCATCGGCACCGGGGCGGAGATAGACCTCGTCGATTTCGCTTTCGACAGAATGCAGCTGCTCGTAAAGCATAAACTGGAGATATGCGAAGAGTGCAAAGTGGCCTTCCCCTACAGGGGCGGAGAGATGCTCTGCGACCGCTGCCGGGACTTTAGAGAGAACTTCTCCGATATCTTTACACTGGCAAAGGATATGGAGTAGATAGAGCGGTACGTAAATATAGGGATCCTCTGCTCTATCGCTTTTTGCCTTTGTAGGCTTCGGCCATCTCAAGGGCCTTTTTCCACGCCTTCTCTCCAAGTCTTTTCGCTTCGCTTGTCAGCTGCTCTTTAATTTCCGCCCCTCTGATGGCAGCCCCTTTGGCAAGTGCCGAGAGCCTCTTTTTGGCGATTTCGATAGTTTCGTTGCTGATTCTCTTAAGCTCCGCGAACTGGTCGCCTATCACATCCGAACATCCCAGCAGAATATCTTTTACAAAAGAGGAGTTCCTGGATGCGACATCGTTTATGATCTCCTTGTAGAGCTCGTCGCTGCGTGAAAGCATACGCATCAGCTCGTCCCAGTTTTGATGCCCCGCCTCCTGTTCGTCTGGTGCGAAGTTCAGCTGGTTTTTAAGCTGTTTCACCGTGGATATGAGGGCGTCGTTGATTCCGTAAACGGCACCGTGGATTATCTCTTTTGCGAGATTCGGCGTCGCTTCGGCAAGTTCCGAGGCCTTCATCAGAATCGTCGTGAGTATGGCGCGTATTCTTGCGGCACTCAGAATTCCCTCACCCAGCGCTTTGTGTGTAATCTGTCTTATCACCTCCCTGACGGAGGTCTCTATATCTTCGGCCTCTTCAAGCGCCGCTACCAGGGCCGCTTCGGTCGTTTCGGTAAGTATTCCGAGCCCCTCTACATGTCCGAGCTCCGTATTTTCGAGGGCCTCTTTCCATATATCCCTTCTCTGCGGCTCTATCTTCTCCCCGGCGGCCTCTATGCCTACGAAGAGTTCACGCAGCCTTCTTTGGAGCTCCTCCTCTTCTGTGTTGAGGTGGCGCCGAAGCCTGTCTATCTCTACGATGAGCCGCTCTATCTCCTTCTCTTTCGGCTTTTGAACACTCTCTATGAGCCGCTCGAAGGCGTACTGCAAAATCTCTTCGTCGACATCTGCGATCTGCGAGAGCTCTCTCTCCAGGGATTCGCAAAGGGATTCGCTCAAGTTTCTGGCGGAGGCGCCGCCGTAGCGGTGTACCGCCGCCTCTATGCTCTTTTCGATCGCATCTTCGAGCGCTCCGTTTCCGCCCAGCCCATTTTGCAGAGCCCTTTCGTAGTAGCTTTTTAGTTCGAGATCCATATATATCCTTAAAGTACCATCTTCAGACGGTCGTTCTGTTTAAGTTGCCGAAAAATCTCCGTACGGTCATCTTCATTGTGGACAAGAGTGCAGAGTTCATAGCTGTGGTAGCTCCCTTTTCCCGAGCTTTTGGAAAACTTGAGGGTGTGGGGCCGATCGCCCATGACCGATTTTACTACATCCTCGATATCCTCTCTCTTTTCGCCAATAACCCTGTATTTCCATTCGCACGGATAGGCGATTTCTGCTTTTTTGTCACTCTCGTTTATAAGAACCACTCTTTCCTCCTTCTTTCGATTCGAGCCTGACGCTGCCGATCTCCATTCCTTTGTCGATCGCCTTGAGCATGTCGTAAATCGTCAAAAGGCCGATGCTGACACCGGTGAGGGCCTCCATCTCCACCCCGGTTTTTCCGTTCAGTCTGGCCGTCACTTTCAGTCTGAAACCGGGCAGGTCCGGAAGCTCCTCTATATCGCAGTCTATTCCGCTCAGCAGAAGCGGATGGCACATGGGGATCAGTTCGGGTGTCTTTTTCGTGCCCATGATAGCGGCTACTACAGCCGTTTGAAGTACGGGGCCCTTTTTTGCCCTGTTTTGAATGACCGCATCGTAGGCTTCGCGGCTCATGCTTATGGTCCCGCTTGCCGTCGCCACCCGTTTCGTGGGGCTCTTTTCGCCTACATCCACCATCTTCGGGCGATCGTTTTCATCCAGGTGTGTAAGGTTCACTCAGGCTCCTTGGTCTCTAATATCTCTATATTTTAGCATAATAGCCGATGACGGACCAGTGTGACGATATATCCAACTAATATGGCGATTTAATCTTTATATAATTGACTTTTATCGTCATTATAGTATAGAATTATGAAAAATATTGAGGAGGCTTATTGACTTACGCTTACTTGCGGCAGGTTCCCGGGTGCAAGAGTCTGCTCTCTCAGCAGCGCTCCATAGTGAGTTTCGCTCTTGGACGCGGCTTGGAGATCGACAAGGAGGTGGTCGAGTACTCCGGTATGAACAGGCCCATCGAGGAGAGGAGACAGTTCGAAGAGTTCATCCACTCGATGGGGGAGGGGGACAATCTTGTCGTCGACGAGATCTGGACGCTGAGCAGCCGCGTGGAAGAGCTGGTGAAGATCATCGGCTGCACGATTAGCCGGAAAATCGCCCTTTATATAGCCGATAAAGGCGTTCTGATAACGAAAGAGACCCCCCTGGAGCATGTCGTGCCGATGATCAACGAAGTGCGTGAGAGCGGCCGAAAGAGGAGGGGAGGGGTCGGCAGGCCCAAAGGGAGCAAGTCTCACTCGAAGTTCGATGCGATGCAGCCCGATATCCTCAAAGGGCTGAAAGAGGGCAGGAGTGTCAGCTCCATCGCAAGGGAGCTCGGGGTGAGCAGAAGCTCCCTCAAAGACTATATCGAGTCGCGCGACCTGAAGTCGCTTGCGCAGAACAGGTTTCTGCAAATAGGCAGACCGATAGGAGGAGAGAGCGGAGCGGAAAACGGGCTCCTGATCTGTCCGTTCGAGCGCGAAGAGAGAAAAACAGACAACTGATGTTACGCAAGTTCCGGGAAAAGCCCGCGATTTGGCAGGGGTGAGCGGCCCTGCAATCCCCTGAAGCTTCGAAATCTCAGATTTCGAGACGACTTTACACATTCTGTGCAAAAGCAGTAAAAATAAAGGAGAGAACCGATGCAAGCTACAGCCGGCGCGAGCGCGCCGAAAAAGAGAAAGAGCGCCAAAGAGTACCTGAAGGGGTGGGTGCCGTACCGATACAAACGCTACTGGCTGTTCGGGATAGTGACGGTGGTGGCACTGGTGCTGCCGTTTATAAAGATAAACGGTAACCACTTCTTCCTGCTCAACTTCGACCACAAGCAGCTCCATTTCCTGTTTGTGCGCTTCGATATGCAGGAGCTCTACCTGATGCCGTTTCTGCTGATGCTCCTCTTTTTGGGTATCTTCTTCATGACGACCCTGGGAGGAAGAGTATGGTGCGGCTGGGCATGCCCCCAGACGATATTTCGAGTCATATACAGAGATCTCTTCGAGACTAAACTGCTCGGCCTTAGAAAGAGAATAACAAATAAACAGCAGGAGCCCGACTGGAGCAGGCCGGAGAACAAGGCGAAAGAGGGCGTGGCGATAGTGCTTTGGTCGATACTGGCGCTGATAGCGGCGGCCGACTTCACATGGTACTTCGTGCCGCCGGAGGATTTCTTCCAGTATATCCAGAACCCGTCCGAACACCCGGTGCTCATAGGTTTTTGGCTCGGAATCGCCCTCTTTCTGATAATAGACGTGGTGTGGCTCAAAGAGAACTTCTGTATCTATATATGCCCATACAGCAGAGTGCAGTCTGTAATGTACGACGACGATACGATCATGGCGATCTACGATGTACATAGAGGCGGGCATATATACGACCATGAGGGCCAGGACAGCAAAAAGCTGGTGCACAATATAAAAGAGCTGCACCAAAGAGAGCCCGATGCGGAGTGTACCGCATGCGAAAGCTGCGTAAAGGTGTGCCCTACCCATATAGATATACGCCAGGGTATGCAGCTTGAGTGTATAAACTGCCTCGAGTGCGTAGACGCATGCACCAAAGTGATGGGCGCCCTGGGCAAACCGAGCCTCGTGCAGTGGAGCAGCCCCAGAGAGATAGAGAAGCGTGAGGGCAAGACCAGATATATAAGACCGAGGACGGTGGCATACGCGGTGGCACTGACCGTGGTGACCGTCGCACTGTTTGTCATGGGGACCAAAAAAGAGCATATGCTTCTGAACATAAACAAGACGGCACAGCTCTACAGATTCACGAACGACGGAAGGATCGTGAACGACTATACGTTCCTGTTCCAGAATACCGATACGAAAGACCATACATACTACTTCGAGGTCGTGGACAACCCGAAGATAAAGATAGTCAAACCGACGAAACCGTTCAAGCTTCTCGCCCGCAAGAAGGCGAAGAAGATAGTACAGCTGGAGGCCGTGGAGCCCCTGGCCAAAGACAGCAGAAAAGATACGCCGGTACCGGTTACGATAAGGGCCTTCGCCACGGATGCGCCCGAGAAGATATCGGTAACGAGGCGTACGGTGTTTGTCTATCCCAGGTGGGATATAGTGCAAAAGAGGCTCAAAAAGAGCCGATAAAATGTTACAATAACACAAAAGGAGAGAGAGATGATTCAGATTATGGATAAAGTTCTGGGTTGGGGAATGGTTGTTATGGCGGCATACACACTCTGGGCGGTAGTTACCGCCAACCACGCTTTTGTCGGCTGATCGTTGAGCAGAAGCTACAACGTCAAAAAGGGGAGCTCTCTGCTCCTCTTCGCAGCTCTTCTCTTTTTCATTCCCACCCTTCTCTTTGCGAAAGTCGATTTCGTACTCAAGAACGACGGGATAATGCCGCCGAAAGAGGTGGAGAAACTCGAAGAGATGGGCTCTGAACTCTACGAAAAAACCGGAATACCCGTATTTGTCGCCGCCGTCGCCGATCTCAACGAGACGAGGCCGGTCGATATTATAGAACCCCTGAAGCGGACCTACCGAGACTACATTCTTCTATACTTCTCGATAAAGCCTACCGCCGTGAACATCTTTGCTACCGAAAATACGGAGAGGCTCATAGATATCGATCAGATTTTGAGTCCGCTGCCGTGGCGGGGAACCATCAAGCCTGTCATGAGCCCCGCATTCAGCAAGGATCAGAGTGTAAAGAACGAGGTGGCCATCTTCAACGGTTATGCCGATATAGTAGACCAGGTTGCTCACAGTAAAGGCGTGAAACTTGAGAGCAGTATAGGCAGCGGAAGTAAAGACAGCTTTAAATTGATTCGTTGGATCTTTTACGCGATACTTGGGCTCTTTTTTGTCCAGTACATAA
>Ga0256832_1001752_pt1 | contig 14784 bp, 10 predicted proteins | sample 134614metaG_FD_190534 | JGI IMG/M metagenome (GOLD analysis project Ga0256832, IMG submission 190534) | Hydrothermal vent microbial communities from Lau Basin, Pacific Ocean - 134-614 | ecosystem: Environmental > Aquatic > Marine > Hydrothermal vents | place: Pacific Ocean: Lau Basin | collected...
AGGGGGCAGAGGGCGTGCGCAGGCCGCACAGCGGCGACGAGGGGTCGTGAGACGGGCTCTAGGCGCCGACGAAGGCTCCACCGCACACACGCAGGAGCGCGCCGGTGACGCCCTGAGCGCCGGGGGTCGCCAGGAACGTCACGAGCTGAGCGACGTCCTCGGGACGTCCCCCCTGCCCCAGTGCGCTGAGGCGGCGCGCAACCTCCCGGATCGCCACGGGCATGGCACCGGTGAGCCGCGTCTCGATGAACCCAGGCGCGACCGCGTTGACGGTGATCCCGCGGTCGGCGAGCAGCGGCGCCAAGGCCTGGACGTAGCCAATGACCCCCGCCTTCGATGCCGCGTAGTTGGTCTGGCCGAAGTTGCCGGCGATCCCTGCCACGGACGACAGACAGACGACGCGGCCCCCGTCGCGCAAGAGCTCGCGTTCAAGGACCCGCTCGGTCAAACGCACGACGGCGGCGAGGTTCACTGCAAGGACGAGCTCCCACTGGGCAGGGCTCATCCGCGCGAGGGTCTTGTCACGTGTCACACCGGCGTTGTGGACGATCACGTCGGCGCCGCCGAGGACCGCCAAGGCGTCGGCGACGCGATCCGGCGCGTCGGACTCGGCGAGATCCTGGAGCATCACGACGCCGTCGTGCGCCCGCGCAACCTCCGCACACAGCGCCTCGTCCTCCGGACGATCGAGGCACACGACCTTCGCGCCCTCCGTCGCGAGCTGCTCGACGGTGGCGGCGCCGATACCCCGCGCGGCGCCCGTCACCAGGGCCACTCGCCCCTCCAGCGGGCGCGCGGCGCGATCGTCGGCGGCCGCCCGAGCTTTGGTCGTGATCGGCACGGACTGAGCGGTCACGAACGCCGAGCGCGCACCGAGGAAGAAGCGAAGCGCGGCCGGCAACCGCGGCTCGGCTCCTTCTTCGACGACGAGGAGCTGCGCTGTGCTACCTCGCCGGCCGATCTCTTTGGCCAGACTTCGGACAAAACCCTCCAGCGCCCTTTTGGCCGCGCCCGCCGCAGGGCTCGCTGCCGAGGTCGCCGGACGCCCGAGGAGTACGACGCGGCCACAGGGACGAAGCCTCCCCAGGTTCGGATGAAAAAAGTCGTAGAGCCAGCGTAGGGCCGCCGGGTCCTCGAGCCCCGTGCCGTCGAAGACGAGCCCATCGACGTGCTCCCCCTCGGCGAGTGCCTCCAGCGGATCGAGCCTACGCGCCCAGGCTTCGGCGGGCCCTTCGAAGACTTGGGCGCGGCGATTGGCAACGACGTCGGCGCCCGCGGCAAAGAGGCTCCGAGCCAACACCGCCCCCACCTCACCCCGCAGGGCGCCGCCGACGAGGATCCGACGGCCTTCGAGAGGACGCTCCCCGTAGGGCTCGCGCGTACGCTCCAGCACCTGGGGCAAAGGGAGCGGAAGCCCGAGGCGCCGTACGAGCGCTCGCGCGGCGGGGCGGCGGCTCAGTTCGAGCAGGAGGTCTCTCATGAGTCGTAGGTCCCTTCGAGGTACGCAAGCCCGCCGGGTGCCGGCCCCACCCAGACGCGCGACCCGTCGACGAAGAGGCCGACGTCGGCAGGAAGCTCCAGCGGTCGCGTGAAGCGCGCATCGAGGACGCGCAGCCCGCCGCCTTGCCGACGCAGGCCTTCCCATACGCGCCCGAAGGTGGCGAAACCATGAAGGATGACGTCGCGGAAACCAACCATCCGAGCATAAGGCCGCAGCCAATGGATCGGGTTGAAATCGCCGGTCAGCATGGCGAAGTCGAGACCTGCACGCCGCCGCAGCTCCCAGCGCTCGAGCTCTGTCGCGGCGCCGGAGACCCGGGCAGCCTCCTTGCGCCTGCCCTTGTCCTGGTTGGGGCGTCGACGCAGCGGCACCACCGCGAAGAGAGCGGCCTCCACGGCGTCCGGTTCCGCGTGCGTGCCGATGCGGGCAACCAGGCGCAAGACAGCGCGCCGGCCGTCGTCGTCGATGCCGTCCAGACGCGTCGCGACGAGCAGGGGCTCGCCGAGCCGGAGGGCCCCGCGCGCCTCGAGGCGACAGCCTCCGTTGAGGACCTTGTGCAGCGGGTAGGGCAGCCCCTCGAGCACGCGCGCTTGAAGAGGAAAGACCCACTGAGGAAAGAGGTGCGGCGGAACGGTCCCAGGGTACGCCGACGGGTCGACACCGAGGTGCCGGAGGTAATCGGCCACGAGCTCCGGATCACGCGGCGGGACTGTCGCCCGCAGCCAGGGACCTGGCGCCTCCACCTCGGTTGCGCCGGGACCGCGCCGCCCCCGCACCGCCGACAACGACCCGCGCACCATCGCGGCGAGGACCGGTCCTTGACGCAACACATGCCGCAGGCGAACGCTCATCGGATCTCCTCGACCACCGGTGGCCTGCGGTGGCCGACGCACAGTAGACCACAGTCCGCCCGCGCCGTCTGCGTGATCAGTCCATCAGCGGCGCGAACAGGACCTCGACGTCGTCCTCGCTCAACCGCTCGTCCGGGACCTCGCCGGCGAGAATCGCGTCGGCCAGGCGGCGCTTTCGCCGCTGAAGCTGGAGCATTCGCTCCTCCACGCTTCCAGCGACAAAGAGATCGTAGACGAACACCGGTCGGCGCTGCCCAATACGGTAAGCGCGATCGGTCGCCTGCTCCTGAGCTTGCGGGTTCCACCACGGGTCGTAGTGGATCACCGTGTCGGCGCTCACGAGGTTCAGGCCGACGCCACCGGCCTTGAGGCTGATCAGGAAGACGTCGGCTTCACCTGCTTCGAAGCGATCACAGAGCTGCTGCCGGTTCTTCGTGGCGCCGGTGAGCATGAGGTGCCTGTGTTTCTTCTCGCTCAGGCCCGCCGAGATGAGCCGCAACATGCTCGTGAACTGCGAGAACACGAGGATCCGGTGACCGCCCGCGAGCTGCTGGTCGACCAATTCCAGAAGCGCCTCGTATTTGGCCGAGCGTTTCACGAACCGCGCCGCGTCCATGCGCACCAGACGCGGGTCGCAGCAGAGCTGACGGAGCTTCATCAGCGCATCGAGGATCGGCAGCGTCGAGGCCGCCAAACCCTTCTTCCGAATCGTCGTCCGCACCTTCGCGTGCGCCGCGAGGCGAATGCTCTCGTAGAGCTCGCGCTGCTTGCCGGTGAGCTCGACCGGGCGCAGCAGCCGCGTCTTCGGAGGGAGGTCCTTGGCGACGGCGTCCTTCGTGCGCCGCAGGATGAACGGCGAGACGAGCTCCCGCAGCGCCAACAAGCGCTCTTCGTCGCCATACTTCTCGATCGGCGTCTGATAACACGACCGGAACCGCATTTCGCTCCCGAGGAGATCGGGTTCGAGGAAACTGAAGAGCGACCACAGCTCGCCCAGGTGGTTCTCGACGGGCGTCCCCGTCAAACAAAGGCGGTGCCGTGACTCAAGGGCCTTGGCCGCCTGGTGCACGCGGCTGCGCCGGTTCTTGATGGTGTGCGCCTCGTCGAGGACGACGAAGTGCCATGGCTGCTGCGACAGCTCTTCGTCGCGCACGAGGATCGGGTAGCTCGTCACCACGATGTCGGCGTCGGGGACTGCGGGGAGATTCGTGCGGCGGTGGGGACCGTGGTAGGGCACGACCTGAAGGTGCGGCGCGAACTTCGCGATCTCGCGGGCCCAGTTCCCCATGAGGCTGGTGGGCGCGACGACGAGGCTGGGTCGGTCGTCCATGCGACCCTCCGCCTTCTCCGTCGCGAGATGGGCGATCGTCTGGAGCGTCTTGCCGAGCCCCATGTCGTCGGCGAGGATGCCGCCGGCGCCATGCTCCCGAAGCCGCTGAAGCCACCCGAGCCCTTCGCGTTGGTAAGGCCGGAGGGTGGCGCGCAGCCCCTGCGGCTCGGCGGCGGCGGTGGGCTCCGTCGGCAGCGAAGGACGCTCCCGAATGTTCGCGGGGGCCTCGAGGCTGAACGACTGGTCCGCGAAAGCCGCGTCCAGGCTCTCGAGGGCGCCGGCCCGCTGCACCGGAAAACGCACGACGTCGCCCTTCCCTTCGTACAACTCGATGAGTACGCGCAGGAGCGTGCGCAGTCGCTCGCGTTCGATGGCGACGTGGTGTGTCTCGGAGACCGGCAGTGCGTGGACCCGCCCCACGCCCCGCCCTAGACCCGCCAGGGTCTGAGCGCCGGTCTCGAGAAGATCGAGGAGCATGGGCATCAGCGACACCCGATGACCGGCTACCTCGATGCCAAGCTCGAGCGCGAACCAGTCCGGCCGCTCCTCGTCGGGTTCGACCCGGGCATAGTAGGAAGGCTCACCTTCGACGACCTGGAAGGGATAACGCTCGTCGAGCTCAACCTTCCAACCGAGCTTCCGTAGCTGCGGGACGGCGTAGGTCGTGAAGGCACAGCAGTCATGGACGTCGCCGTCGAGCCGCACGAGGTAGTCCGCGTCGACATCCGGGGGAATGCCGACGGTCTGGGCGAGCTCGACCTCGACAGCACCGAAGCTCTCGAGCACGCGCCGAGCCTCGAACTCGTCCCGAAAGTTCCGGCGCACGACCTGCACCCCGTCGCGGGTGGCCGCATAGAAGCGGTCCTGCGGGTCGCTGGCTCGAACGCGCTGCCGAAGCTCCGGGTACTCGAAGGAGAGCTGGAGGAGCGGAGCCTCGACCTCGGCGTAGTCGTCCCCGAAGCCCCGGTCGACGAGGACCTGCTCGCCGAAGAGACGGATGCACGGGACGACCCGGGGCGCGGGAACCTCCCCGGTCTGGGGGGTAGTGCGTGGGGAGGGATCAGGCGTGCTTCGTGCGCTCTGAAGGGCTGCCACCGCAGGTTTAGATCACAGCCCCGATCCCCTGTCCAGGGTGAGCTCGCGCGAGCCGCGATCGCGACCCCGAGCGCAGGGCGAATCACTGCGAAAGCGCCGCAACCCTCGTAAAGATCTTCACGAGCCAGACAACGATGGAGCAGAGCGAGAGCATGATCGCGACGCGCTCGGCTCGGAAGCGTTCGAGAGTGTCGAGGACACTCCACCCGCGCCGCAGCCCCATGGCGGCAACGGGGATCGTCACCAGCGACACGAGAAAGAGCGGCACCCCAAAAGGGTTGGCGCGCGCGGCGCCGACGACCTGGAGGCGGATCATGTGCGCAAAGGAGGTGGTCAGGCCGCACCCGGGGCAAGGGTAGCCGGTGACCGTCAGAAACCCGCAAGGGGGCAGCCCGAGCTGCGTGTGGGTGCCGTGACCGGCGGGATCGGGAGTGAGACTCGCGGCGGTGATCAGGACCGCGAGCGGCGTCGCCATGAGCACGAACCACACGAGCCGCGAGAGCGCGACGGAACCCGGATGCTCCATGGCCGTGAGATCGACGCGCCCCATTGCGAAGGGCAGCTTGACCAGCGCTGGAGCGGGCGTCAACGAGGTTCGCGCCACGAAGACGAGCGGCGCGCCCTTTCCGGACCCGTCACGACGCAGGGCTCCGCACAATCGAGAGGTTCGACTTCCGTAGCGACGGCTCGACCGACGGGGTTGTCACCGCCGGCGCGAGCGTGTGCGTAGTGCGTGTGGAGACACTTGAGCCCTCCGGTGGTCGGGTCGATCCCGGCGACCCCGCCCGACGGACGGCGGGCCGCGGTCGCGGCAGGAAACGCCGCGTCTCGTTCGGCCGCGTAGGAAGCGTGAGCGCGGCGCATGGCCTCGGCCAGAGCCTCGTCGTCACGCACCCGCCTCTCCCAAACCCGCACCTGCCCGGCAGCCTCGAGCCTCGCGATGCGGCGATGAGCCAGGGGGCAGGTGAGCCAGTAGCGGGTCGGGAACGGGGTCCCGTCGTCCAGCACCGGGGGCACGGCGACGACCACGGGCAGCCCAAGGCGACAGCGGCTCACGACCCGTGAGCGGGCTCGGGCCGGCCGTCGGAGTTGGGCCTCGATCACGTCTTCGTCGGACACCGAGGGACTATGCGGCCGGTGCGCCGGCACCGCCAACGGACCCAACGAACCCAACGGACCCAACGGACCCAACGGACCCAACGGCGCCAGCGAACCAACGGACCCAACGGCGCCAGCGAACCAACGGCGCCAGCGAACCAACGGACCCAACGAACCCCACGGCGCCAGCGAACCCACGAGCCCCTCGAGGACGGGCCGCTTGCCCCTGGCCCCTTGGGCGCGGATCATGAGTCGCCCATGGGCCTTCCGAACCAAGGGGCCGCGGCGATGCCCGGCCAGGTGATCGCTGGCCGCTTTCGCATCGACGCCGAGCTGGGCGAAGGAGGGATGGCGCAGGTCTACCGCGTCAGCGACCTGGCCACCGGCCGCACCTTCGCGCTCAAGTTGCTCAAGCCCGATATCGCCAGCGATGCCGAGGCGGTCGCGCGACTGCGCCGAGAGGGCGAAGTGCTGGCCGCGCTGAAGAGCCCCGCGGTCGTCGGCATCGAGACCTTCGGCAAGCTCGACGACGGTCGCCTCTTCCTCGTGATGGATTACCTGCGGGGAGAGACGCTCGGGCAGCGCATGCGCCGGGAGGGGCGCATCGCTCCGACCGATCTGGCGCCCATCGTCACCGGGGCGGCGGCCGGGCTGCACGCGGCGCACGAGGCGGGCATCGTCCATCGCGATCTCAAGCCCGACAACATCTTCCTCGAGCAGACAGGCCCGGACCAGCCGCTGCAGGTGCGCCTGCTCGATTTCGGGATCAGCAAAGTCTACGGCCAGCAGGAACGGCTGACCCGCACGGGGCAGGTGCTGGGCACCCCGAGGTACATGGCCCCCGAGCAGCTCTCGGCGGACCGTGATCTCGACGCACGCGTCGACATCTACGCCTTCGGGGTCATCCTTTACGAGGCGCTGGCGGGCTCCCCACCCTTCGTGGCGACGACCCCGAGCGATTTGATCGTCGCGATCCTCCACGGAAAGGTGACGCCGCTGCGCACTCTCTGCCCGCAGCTCACACCGGCCATCGAAGAAGTCGTCGCGCAGGCGATGGCACGCGCCCGCGAGGCGCGCTTCTCCACGGCGTTGGAGCTGGCCGAAGCATTCCTGGCCGCCGTCGGGACGGGACCACGGCAGCCGCAGCGACCGAGGGAACCCCAACCGAGGGGAAAGCGGACGAGCGTCATGGGGGGCGCCGCGGACGCCCCGCAGCCGCACGCCCCTCGGGCTCGTCCGTCGCAGCCGCTGAAGATCGGCACGTTCAGCGCCGGTGAGCCGCTGGCCCCACCAGACGCGGAGCCCCCCCTCGCGCCTGGCGGGCCCGTGGACGAGCTGCAGACCGCCGCGGCGCGACCGGCGGCTCGGCGGCCACTCCCGGCGGATCTTCCTGGGGGCGTTGCCGATGAGGCGCCGGAGGAGCGCGCCCTTCCCGCGGAACCCAGCGCTGCCCTGGGCAGTCTGCCCACCCGGCGTCGCACCTGGCTGTGGATCCTCGTCGCCCTCTTCGCCGGCGCGGCCACGGCGGCGACAGCGCTGCACCTATGGGAACACAGCAGCCAACGCAACGCACGCGACGTGGGGGCCGGACCATCGCCGGCGACCGCGGCCGAGCCGGCGGAACCCGCGGCCGAGCCATCGCCGGCGACCCAGCGCCCCGAGGCCCCTGCGCCCGTGCTGGAAAGCGGTGTCGACCCCGCGCCGCCCGCCGGTTCTTCACAGGCGAGCCCGGAAAGGGACCACGGAGACGAACCCGCACGGCCGGCCGCCCGACCCGCGAGGCGGCACTCTCGACGCGGAGCGGGAAGAACTGGGAGGACCACGCACGCGGCTGCGCCGGAGGCCGCGGCCGAAGCCGCAGCCCAAACCGCCGGAGACGTCCCCGCTCCGTACGTCGCCGAGACCTCCGAGACCGCCCAGGCATCCGGGGACCTCGGCGCGCGGGCCGGATCCGCCGCCATCCTGGCCGAGGCGCGGGCCGCCCTCCGCGCCGGTGACGCCCCGCGGTGCCTCGCGATTCTGCGAGCACGTCCCCCTTCGAGCCCCGCGGCCCTGCGCCTGGAGGGCGACTGCTACCTCCGGACCGGCGACCGCGAGGAGGCGGTGAAAGCCTACGAGCGGCTCTGCGCCCGCGACCCGGCGGCTGCCGCGAGGGTTCGCGAGCTCGTGAGGAGCCTCGGCGGCGTCTGCCCCTGAGACTCGCCTGCGCAACCCTCGCCCGCGGACAGGTTCGCACGAGCCCGCGGGCTGGCTCCCCGGCCCCTACGACGAGCGCGCCCTGCCGGGTGCTGCACTTCGCGGGGCGGCTCCCGGTGAGGACGCCCCGCGGGGTGCACTGCGCCGGCTAGCTCCCGGCCCGGGGTGGTGTACTTCGCGGGTGCGCTCCGCGGGGTGGTGCACTTCGCGGACTGCTGCACTTCGCGGACTGCTGCACTTCGCGGGCTGCTGCACTTCGCGGGCTGCTGGACTTCGCGGGTGCACTTTGTGGGGTGGCTCCTGCGTGAACCCAACGTGACAACGCGCTCGGACACTCGGCAGCGTCGCATCCTCGCCCGCGTCGCATCCTCGCCCGCGTCGCACCCTCGGCAGCGCCGCACCGACCGCCGCGCAGAACAGGCGACCACTCGCCCTCCACGAGGATTCAGTCGCGCCGACGCCGCCCACGCCCTCGGCAGCGCCGCACCGGCCGCCTCGACCGCCGCGCAGAACAGGCGACCACTCGCCCTCCACGAGGATTCAGTCGCGCCGACGCCGCCCGCGTCGCACCTTCGGCAGCGTCGCACCGGCCGCCTCGACCGCCGCGCAGAACAGGCGACCACTCGCCCTCCACGAGGATTCAGTCGCGCCGACGCCGCCCGCGCCTCGGGGGCTCCGCAGGGCGGCGGCCCAAGAGAAACGGCGACAGGACTTCGGAACCGTCGAGCAGCCCGTCCGGGCCGTGCAGTTCGAAGTGAAGGTGGGGCGCCGACGAAACCATCCCCGTGCGACCGACCGTGCCGATGCGGTCACCCCTCCGCACCTCCTGACCGTGACGCACTTCCACGTCCTCGAGATGCATATAACAGGAGCGCAGCCACGCCGGCGCCTCCTCGGTCGAGCTCTGCGGGCGATGCAAAACACACACGTAGCGACCGCCGCGCCCAAGCTGCTGGCGAGGCACCGCCGCGATCTCCTCGGGGCTCAAGTTGCGGTTGGTACGAGCACCCGGAAGGTCCACCCCGGCGAAATTCACGCGACCGTCGGCCACGGCATACACCGGCTCACCCAAGACGCTCTCGACATCGATCCCGCGGTGCCTCCGCTCACCACCGTCGCGCTCGGCACCGATCCAACTGCTGACGACCCGGGGAGTGCCGTCGAGAGGCGGTACGAGCTTCAGGCCCAAACGCCGCACCGCTGCTGGACGCTGCACGGCTCCGTAGTACTGCAGCAGCCGCCGACGATCGGTGAGGATGCGATCCTCGGCGCGGTCGCTGATCACGCGGTCCCCCCACACGAAGTGACTGACCGGATGGCGATGCGGAGCCTGCTCGAAAGCACGAGCCAAGCTGGGTTCTTGCTCCTGCCATACGCGCATGATCGCCGCAGCAAAGTAGATGTTCTCCTCCGCGCGGCGGAGCCGGTGCTCCGAGAACGGGAAACGATCGACGCTCAGAACCCGTGGCTGCCAGCTCCCCGACTCGAAGACGAAGTAGCGGTACTGCCCGCGACGCAAGTGGTCGCCGTACATCCGCCGGGGGATCGCCGTCAAACCAAGGCCCCCCAGCGTCTCGGCGTCCGGTCGGCACCGCCCCATGCGGTACGCAAGAGCCCCAAGAAGAAACGGGTCGACGTCGAATTCCCGGCCGCTCCGGATCATGTATTGGGCATAGCGGCGAGGTCGGGTGGGCGGCATCCAGCCGCAGATCTGCCGGAGCGCGCGGGCGAAGCGGTCCGGGTCGACCTGCGCGGGCGAGGGCGGCTCCGGTGGCCAGTCCTCGGGCACCACGAGCGCCGTCGCACGCCGGTTGCTCCGCAGGTCGGGCCGCCTCCGCCGCCGCCAGGGCGCCCTCTGAGCCCAGGCGTCCGCCAGCACGAAGGTCGCCACGAGGAAACCCAGGAACGCGAGGCCGCGGCGCACACGGGGAACGTATCGACTCGCACCGCCGCGTCAAGAATCCTCGCTCCTCGTCCCTGGCGGGCGACGACCCACGCCGCGGCGCTCGCTGCGCCCGATCCGACCCCATCGCCGGACGACCCCACCGAGGACCCCGGCGAGCCCCCAGACGACTGCGCTTGGATCCGCCGGAGCGGGAGCGGCCGCAGCAACGCAGGCGCACCCAAGAGTCGGCGGTGGCAGCTCGACCTCTGCCTCGCCCCCGACTCCCGCGTCGTTCGGTGCACCGGCGTCGGGCAAGAGCGGCCGGCAGCGCCCGGCGAGGCAGAGGCCTCCGATGGGACAGAGCGCATACTCGTCGACCCGATCGTCGCAGTCGTCGTCCACGCCGTTGCAGCGTTCGTCGGCGCGCACCCGGCCTCCCTCGCAGACGCCCCAGCGTCCCTCGACGCATCGCTGACGAGCGAGGCCGCAGTAGCCTGCCCCCTCGCCGCAGGAGCGCACGGCACCGGCGGGGCACTCGCAGCCGACATCCGCGGCTCCATCGCAGTCCGCGTCGATTCCATCGCAGCGCTCGTGCGCGCCGGGAAAGACGCTCGGATCCTCGTCGTCGCAGTCAGGAGCCGGGGCGCACACCGTGACCCCGTCGCCGTCGCGATCGAAGCCCTCGTCCACCCCTCCGTCACAGTCGTCGTCGACGCCGTTGCAACGCTCATCGCCGATCGTGGTCGCCAGCGCCGTCAGGACCGCGCCCAGCTCATCGGCGGCGTGAGCGTCGTGGTAACAGGGGTCGGCCCCGTGCACGTCCGCGCCGTCCGGATCGCAACCGGGTCGAGGGGCGCCGCCGGCGACCGCCACACGGTTCAGCGTGAGGGCGTCGACGCCGGCGCCGAAACCCACGACATGCACGATGACCCCCAAGCTCCGCAGACGCGCTGCGGCGCCGATGGGCGTAAAGCGCGTGGCGGCATCGTAGGGCGCACACCACTGCCACCCATCGGTGATGAGCACGACATGCTGTGGTCCCTCGCCCGCGCTGAGCCAGGGCTCATCGGCCAGGGCATCCAAAGCCTCCGCCAAGGGAGTGTACGCCCCGACGGTCGGCGGTGGCTCCGCCGCAGCGACCAGAGCGTCGGCCGAATGCGGCCCGAGAGCCAGCAACGTCGCGCCCGGGTCGCAGCCCAGGTCCGCAGGGAAGACCCGCAGACCCACATTCCCCCTCCCTTCGAGCACATCCGCCGCCTGCCGAAGGGCTCCGAGGGCAGCCGCCCATTTGGACTCGGCGCCAGGGACACCTTCGTTCATGCTCGCCGAGCGGTCGAGCACGAAGAGCACGGCGGGCTGCGCGCAGCTCTGAGCATGAGCTCGTGGGGCGAGGGAAGCTGCCAAGAGGAAGAGGAAGAACAGGAGCGAGGGTCGCATAGACCACGCGCACTGCAGCGACCGTTCCGGACAGATCTCACGGTGCGCACGCGTCGAACCGGCGGCGCCCGCCGCTCGAGACCGTGGCGGCCGCCACCTCGAGGTGCTCTCAGCCCTTCACGGCGCCGCTCGTACGCAGAGCCTCGAGCGCCTCGTCGGTGAAACCCGCCTCGCGTAGCACATCGGCCGTATGCTCACCTTGCGCGGGCGCCTCGCCCTGGGCGGCAAGGGCCACAGGCGTACGCGTGCGCACGAAGCCCGCACCTCGGGCGAAGACCCCACGGGCCCGGTGCTGCGCGTCAGCGAGGGTCTCCTCCGGCGAGAGGACCGGCTCGAGGCAGCAATCGGTCGCGTCGGCGAAGGCGATCCACTCCGCTCGTGTCTTCCTTCGAAAGATCGCGGCGACCTTCGCCTTGAATCCCTCGGGGCCCTCCTGGTGCGGTCCGGGAGCAAGGGCCCGCAAATCGGGCTCCAGACCGACCCCCTGACAAAACGCGGTCCAGAACTTGGGTTCGAGCGCCGCGAGGGCCATGAACCCCCCGTCGCGCGTCTCATAGGTCTGGTAGGCGGCGATCCCACCGGTGAGTACGTCCCGCCCGCGGTCGGCGTGCATTCCTCCTACGAAGGAGCCGAAACCGAACGGCGCGAGCGAGAGCGCCGCCTCGCACATCGACACATCGACGAGCCGCCCCTCGCCCGTACGTCTCCGTTCGTGCAGGGCCGCGAGGATGCCGATGACCGCGTAGAGCGCGCCACCGATGTCGGCGGCCTGGACCCCTGGCACCTGGGGTGGGCCATCCGCAGGCCCGGTCAGTCCGAGGACGCCCGCCCGCGCCAGGTAGTTGAGATCGTGACCGGCGCGGTCTTTGAGCGGTCCGGTCTGACCGTAGCCGGTGATGGCGCAGTAAACGAGGCCACGGTGCCGGCGTCGCAGCGTCTCCCAGCCCACCCCCAGACGATCCATGACCCCTGGCCGAAAACTCTCCACGAGCACGTCGTAGCGCTCGATCAAGCGGAGGAAGACGTCGCGTCCCTCGGGACGCTTGAGGTCCAGCGCCACGCTCCGTTTGCCGCGGTTGAGGTCGTGGAACACCGAGTTCATGCCGTCGCCTGCGCTCGGCGGCATCCGGCGCAGGTAGTCGCCGCCGCGCGGATCTTCGAGCTTGTCCACCACTGCGCCGAGGTCACGGAGCGTCCGCGTCGCGAACGGGCCTGGCAGGAGGCGCGAGAGATCGAGCACGCGGATGCCGTCGAGGGGACCGTTCATGGGGGCTCCGTTGAGCGAGGTGAAGGCGCGGGGGTGAGGCAACCCAAACGACGAAAACCCCACGCGGCACCTGGCCGGTGGGGCGTCGCCATGACGAACCGGCACAGCTCAGGCCGAAAGGATCTCCTGAAGCTTCGTCGCGAGCATCGCGTTGCCACCGACCTTCAACTCGCCGCTGAAGAAGAGCTGCATCGCCGACGAAGGATCCTCCTGGATCTTCTCCCAGTTCTCAGCAGAAACCTCGATCTGACACTCCGAGTTGCCTGCGTCACCAGGAGTCACACCAAGGTCGTCTTTGAGGTTGACGGTCCACTCGCCGCCGCCATCGCCGGTGATCTTGAAGAGGAAGATCGCGTCGACCTCCTTCACCTTGTCCGCGTTGTTCTTGATCTGCTCGGCGAGCGTCTGCTCGAAGTAGGTCTTGGCGTCCGCCATGCGTGCTCCTGTCGTTGACTGAATGACGATTCAGTGCGGGTGACTACAGCCCCGCGGGGGCGCTGTCAACCCAGCGGCGGGACGCTACCGCAAAACGGCGCCCAAGGTCGATGGATCGGGCGGCGCGGCGGAACACTCTCTGTGTGAGAAGCCGCACGAAGTCCATCCCGCCGCTCCCCCGGCAATCCGGCCCGATATCGGCCGTGATCAAGCGGTCGCGAGGGTGCCCCTGGGTGGTGCGGCGGGCGAGGAAATCTTGACGTTCCTCGAGGCGCGAGCGCCGCGCCGGGACGTGCTCCCGGGCACGAGGCGCACGGCGGGCTGCGATCGCGGATCCGCGAGGCGAAAGGAGAGGACGCAAGGAGAGGACGCCGACCCCTTCCGCTCCGATGGATCACCCACTAGCGTGGTCGTCGTGAACGGAGCGTATCGAAGAAGCCGACTGGTGAACCGACTGAGCTGTGCACTGGTCCTGATGGGTCTGGCCGCGTGCGGCGGCGACGACCGACCGGCCGGTCGTGACGGAGGGAGCGGTGCCGACGCCCCGGGCCCGTGCCGCGAGGGCGAGGTGGTGTGCATGGGCCGCGAGGTCTGGGTCTGCGACGCGGCCGGTGAGTTGCAGCGGCGCGAGATCTGCGGCGTCGAACAGGTCTGCGCGCTCGGGCTCGGCTGCCGAATGTGCCAGCCCGGGCGGCCCTTCTGCGACGGGCAGGAGGTCCGCGTCTGCAACGACGACGGGGAGAGCTCGACCCTACAGATGGAGTGTCCTGCCTCGCAGGTCTGCACCGGCGGCGCCTGCCAGGACGCCTGCGCCGTGGCCGCGTCCGAGCGCAGCAACGTTGGTTGCGAGTACATGGTCGTCGACCTCGACAACGAGTTCGCCAACGGTGGGTTCGGAGGCACGCCGGCAGCGGACGAGCAGTTCGCCATCGTGCTGGCCAACCCAAGCTCGGTCCTCGCACAAGCGCAGGTGTGGCAGAGCAATGGCCGCCCGAACTCGCCGGCGGAGACGATCATCGGCACCTACATGATCCCGCCCAACGACCTGGTACAAATCAACCTGCCGGCGCGCAACGTCGATGGAAGCACCGCGGGCAGCGACGAAGGACCCGGCACGCACCTGAGCAACTTCGCGTATCGGGTGACCACGAACTTCCCGGTGGTCGCCTACCAGTTCAACCCGGTCGTGCAGAGCTACTCGAACGATGCCTCGCTGCTCATTCCCGTGCCGGCGCTCGATACCCACTACCGCATCTTGGGCTGGCCCACGGCCAACCCCATCGATCCCCTCTTGCACTCGCCCACGGACGGCATCCCCGACCGCAGCTTCGTAACCATCGTCGGCACTCAGCCCGGCACCACGGTGCGCGTGACCGTCGCACACGATACGAACGCGGGGACGATCCAGGGAGGCGGGACCATCGCCGGAGCATCCGCCGGCGGCGTCATCGAACAGGTGATTGGACGCTACGATGTGCTGAACATCGAGACCGACGGCATCCCGGGCGATCTGACGGGCACGGTGGTGGAGGCGTCGGCGCCCGTGGCCGTCTTCAGCGGCGGCGAGCGCGGCATCGCCCCCATCGACACCGCCGGGGTCTCGGCACCGCCGGGCGGCGTGCCTGACGACTGGTGCTGCACCGAGCACCTCGAAGAGCAGGTCTTCCCGACAACCGCGTGGGGCAAGAA
>Ga0256832_1001753_pt1 | contig 14779 bp, 10 predicted proteins | sample 134614metaG_FD_190534 | JGI IMG/M metagenome (GOLD analysis project Ga0256832, IMG submission 190534) | Hydrothermal vent microbial communities from Lau Basin, Pacific Ocean - 134-614 | ecosystem: Environmental > Aquatic > Marine > Hydrothermal vents | place: Pacific Ocean: Lau Basin | collected...
GCCTCCTCGATGCGCGGCACACCGTCTACTCAGTCAAGCGACTGATCGGTCGGCCCTACCGTTCCGAGGAGGTCCAGCGTGCCAAGGAGCGCTTCGCCTTCGAGCTGGTCGAGAGTCCCAACGGCGGCTGCGTGGTGAAGGTGCGCCAGGAGACCTACACGCTTACCGAGATCAGTGCGTTCGTGCTGCGGGAGATCCGCCGCGTGGCCGAGCGGAACCTTGGGCACCCCGCTGAGCGGGCGGTCATCACCGTCCCGGCGAACTTCAACGAGCTCCAGCGCAGTGCGACGAAGGCCGCCGGACGCGTCGCAGGCCTGGAGGTGGAGCGCATCATCAACGAGCCCACGGCGGCGGCCCTCGCCTACGGCTACGGCAAGCATCGACCCGAGCGCGTGGCCGTCTTCGATCTCGGTGGCGGCACTTTCGATCTGACCATCCTCGAGCTCGAAGACGACGTCTTCGAAGTTCTCTCGACAGCCGGTGACAGCTTCCTTGGAGGCGACGACCTCGACCTCGCCGTCGCCGAGCTCATGGCCGACGCCTGCTTGCAAGAACATCGGTGGGACCCGCGTCAGGACGAGCAGGCCTACGAGCGGCTGCGGGCCGCAGGCGAGTGGATCAAGTGTCAGCTCTCCTCCGAACCGAAGGTCGAAGTGACCCTCGAGGAGCTCACCTACGGGCCGGGCGGAGCGCCCCTGGACTTCGTCTTCGACCTCGATCGGGAGCGGTTCGCCGATGCGGTGCGGCCGATCCTCGCGAGGGCCTTCGATGTCTGTCAGCGCGCCTTGAAGGAAGCGGCGATGAAGCCGCACGAAGTCGACAACGTGGTGCTCGTTGGCGGGTCGACTCGCGTGCCGCTCGTGCGTGAAATGGTCGCGCAGTACTTTCGCAAGAAGCCGCGCACGGAGATCGACCCGGACCTGGTGGTCGCGCAGGGCGCCGCGATTCATGGCTACGCCCTCTCGGGGCGTGCCCCCAAGGCGAGCTCGCGGCCCGGGGAGACCACGTTGGGGAAGGTCGCGCTCAAGAAGGTCTCCCCCGAGGAGCTCCAGCGGCTCCAAGCCGCCCGGGAGGAACGCAGGAAGCAGCTTCCCAAACAGCCGGCCTTCGCGCCGACACGGCAGGTGGACGGTGCCGCGGCCGCGCCCAAGCCCCCAGCGCGAGCGACGCCGCCGCCTTCCGCGATGCCGGGCCTGCCCGCGGCTCGTGGCTCGCAGGCCCCCACGGTGCCCGTGGCCCTCGACGACCCTCTTGGGTTGCCCCCGGCGGTCGTGCCCAAGCCGCCTCCGCCCGAAGCGCGCAAGCCGCCGGTTCCGCTGCCGGAGGCGCGCAGGCCGGGAGTTCCGCTGCCGGAGGCGCGCAAGCCGCCGGTTCCGCTGCCCGAGGCGCGCAAGCCTGGGTCCCCAGCAGCGCCGCCCGTCGTGCAGGTCATTCCAGCGGCGCCCTCCGCGTCCAGGGCTACGGCGCCGTCCGACCCTCTGCCGAGCATCATCGTCGACCCCACCCTCACGAGCGAGGTGGGGGCCGAGTTCGACCTCGACGCCCTCGACGCGGCGCTGGAGCAGGCGCGGCCGCCCGAGCCCGAACCCAAGCCGGTGCTCGAGATGGAAGCGCGCGCGGCGCCGCTGCTGATGGATGTGACGCCGCACTCTCTGGGGATCGAGACCGCCGGCGGCTTCAGCCAACCGCTGATCCGCCGTAACGCGCCGATCCCCACGGAGCACACGCGCGTGTTCACCACCGCCGCGGACGGTCAGGACTCGGTCGTCGTCCGCATTTGCCAAGGCGAGGAGAAGCTTTTCGCGGACAACGAGGCCCTCGGCGAGATCGAACTGTTCGGCCTGCGTTCCGGTGTCCGGGGTCGGGTCAAGATCGAAGTCACCTTCATGCTCGACGCCAGCGGCGTATTGGCCGTGCGTGCGCGTGACCTGGACACGGGCAAAGAGCAGACGATTCAGATCAACCTCAAGGGCGGCGCCGACGACGCAGAAATCGATCGTATGCGCGAGCGGCAGCAGCGACTCTTTCCGCAGTGAGCGACCTCGACCAGCTCGACTACTACACGCTCTTGGGGGTGCCCGACGACGCGCCCATCCCCGAGATCAAGCGCGCCTTCCGCAAGTTTGCGCGCAAGTACCACCCCGATCGTTTCGTCGGCGCCCCTCCGGACAAGGTGGACCGAGCGGCGGCGATCTACCGTCGCGGGAGCGAGGCCTATCAGGTGCTGACGGATCCGCGCACCCGGCAGGCCTACGACGTGGCGCTTCGCCGAGGCAAGCTCCGGCTCAGTGGCGAGGAGCTGGCCAAGGCCGCGGCTCCCGAGGTGCAAGCGCCCAAGAAGAAGGCGTCGCCGATCAAGTCACCGCAGGCGCTCACCTATTTCAAAAAGGGCATCGCCGCCGCGCACGAAGGAGACTGGCGCGCGAGCTGGCGTTTCCTGAAGATGGCGATGGATGCCGAGCCCGGCAACGCCTTCATCGAGGCGCGCTTCTACCAGGTCGACCGGCGCCTCCGGGGGATGTGAGCCGCGTATTCCACCCCCGAACAGCCGCCACCCAATCCTCTTGGCGTAGGGTCGGGCGTCGCGTCTGCGTGGCGGTTCGTCTCCTGAGAGTGACGAACCCAAGCCCTAGAAGCCACCAGGGCCCTCCGCGAGATCGGGTCGCGTGGCAGCCGATCCCTTTTTCATCTTCAGCCCGGGTCGGCAGTGCGCTTGGTGTCGCGATCGCCGCGACGTGCAGCTCCTCGCCCAGCTCGAACGCCCCAACGTCCGGCGCCTCGCCGGCGTAGGGAAAGGAGACCGGACTGCCCTCCTCCCAAGAGAGGGCACGATCCACGGCGAGAGTGGATCGTTCGAGGTCGACCTCCAACACGGTCGCCTCTTGCTCACCGACGCGAATGCGGTCCCCTTCGACGAGACCGAAGCCGGCGGAGAAGAACCCCACATCACCGACGGGGATCTCCCTTCCCTCCCCGGCGGAGGTCGCGTGAGTCAGAGCGAGGCCCGCGTCGACCGCCGGGCTCTCGTCGGACAAGGAGAAGCGGCCAGACGAAGCGGACAGTAAGGCGTTCGTCACCAGGGCGTTGTCGCCGACGGTCGCGCCGTCGAACATGGCGAAGGCTTCCAGCGAGACGGTCGCCGCATCGCTCACCACGCCCAGGATCGCGGCGTCGCTCGCCTCGAACACGTTTCCCATCAGGCGGAAGTGCTCGGGGCGCGCGTTCCAACCGAGCGCGATCTGCGTGGATGGGAGGATCCCGTCTTCAGCGAGATGGCTGACGTTGTCCACGAAGAGGTTGTTCATGATGACGTGGCCGCCGTAGGCGGCAGAGGCATCGTAGTGACTGAAGAAGAGAGTCACCCCACCGGGCAAGTCGCCGTTGCTGTAGAAGGTGTTGTTGTAGATATGCGCGCGCAGGCATTCCGAAGCGGACGGATCGTCCCAACTCGAAATATCGACGCCATAACCAAGGTTCGCGAAAACGTTGCGCCGAATGATGACGTCGTTCGATGCGAGCTGGATGCCCGCAAAGGATGTGTCTTCGCCTGCCGAAAGCGCAAAGTAGTTGCCCTCGATGACGACGCGCTCGGCCGGCCGAACCGGACCGCTCCACTCATCTTCGAGGTTCCCTGTCAGATCGACGAGTTTCTGAATCGGATTGGAGAAGTAGTTGTTGCGCACGACCGTGTCGTGAACGCCCGTCAGTGAGAGGCACTCATGGCTCGCACGCACGAAGGTGTTGCCTTCGATGAGGTGAAAGCCACCGCCCGCGATGTGCAGGCTGTCTTCTCCGCCGTCGAAGTAGCTGCCGACGACGTGGATGCGATCCCCTCGCTCGAAGTCGCACGCGGGGTAGGCTCGCCCGGCGGTGAAGATGCAGTCGCGAAGGGTGATGTCGTGGGAGCCGGCCCCCTCGATCCAGTAGTGCACGTCGTGCAGACGCAGACCTTCGAAGACGAGATGATGTCGGTCGACCAAATATAGGGCGGTCGCATCTCCCGTGATGACCGGCTGGGCGTTCTCCGCGGCCCGAAAGGTGATTGGCGCCTCCGCGGTTCCCGAGCTCCCCGGTTCGAGGTAGCCCTCGTAGACTCCGTCCGCGAGAACGACGACGTCCCCCGCCTCGACGCGGGCGCTTCCGGTGAAGAGGTCCACCGGGTCCTCGGCGGTCCCGGATCCGTCCGCTGTTCCCATGGGGCTGACATGGATGATTTCGGCGACCGCCTGGGCGGGCGAGAGAAGCCAGACGCCAGCGATCAGGACGCCGACGATCAGGACACGGCTTGTGGGCACAGGCGGGGCCGACAATGGCTGTGTGCCCGCGTCTTCCGCGCCGGCTGGTTTCGCCAGCCGCAGGGACGCGGAGCGCCGTCTTTCTGCGTCGGTCTTCATCTTCAGGTGGGCACCTCTCGTCGCTGAGGGACAGGGTTCTCTCTCTTGTTTCACATCGGCTGGAGTCTCGCCAGGCAAGTTCCCGGCGAGCTCCGAGCGCCCGGTTCGTGGCCTGCCCGCGAGCACGCCACAAACGCGCGGCAGACGTCACGCGGACCTATACTGACCTTTGTGCGCCTTCTCTTCGTTTTCGCGCTCGTCTTCCTGGCCATCGGCGCCGCGGCGCAGCGCGTCGAGCCCTCGACCCTACCGCCGCCGCGAGCCCGCAGCGTCGAAGTCGTGCACGCCGACGCACCGGTCTTCCTCGCTCCTCGCCGCGGGGCCAAGCGCCGCGGAACCCTCGCGCTGGGCGCTCGCTTTCCCGCGCTCCGCCGGGTGGCCGGCAGCGGCTGTTCCGTCGGCGTCTGGGTCGAGATCGCGCACGGCGTGTTCGTGTGCGAAAACGACGTGCGCTACAGCGCGCGCCCGCCCGAGGCGAGGCCTCAGCCCGACATGGAAGGGCGCTCGTTGCTGCCTCACGACTACGCCTTCGTCGCCACCGATGGGACGCGCGCCTTCGCCCACCCGAGCGACTACTTCACCGATGAGTACTTCGAGGCCTTGGGCGAAGGTTTCGGGCTCATCCTCACGGGCTCCACGGTTTACGATGGCGTGCCCTTCGTGCGGACGCGACGGCGGCTTTGGATCGAGGCCGACCAGGTGCGTCGTGCACGGGGCAGCGAGTTCGCGGGGGTCGAGCTCTCCGAGGGTGAGACCGTGGCCTTCGTGCGACGCCGTGGCGCGCCTGTGTACGACCGGCGAGGCGGCCGGGTGGTCCGCCGCGCGGGGCACCGGAGCGCCCACGTCGTCGGCGAGGGGGCCCGCGGTTGGGTCGCTCTGAGCGGCGGCGGGTGGATGCGCGAGCGCGACCTTGCTTTGGCGCGTCCCCGCCCGCGGCCCCAGGGCGTGCTTGAGGGAGGCACCTGGATCGAGGTGGACGTGGACCATCAGCTGCTCGTCGCTTACCGCGGGGACCGGCCGGTGTACGCGACCCTCGTGAGCACCGGGCGGCGTGGCCCGCACCACGAGACGCCGCGGGGGCTGCATCGCATCTGGGTCAAGCTCGCGTACAGCGACATGGACAACCTCGAACGCGACGATCTGGAGCGCAACTACGCCATCGAAGGCGTGCCCTGGGTGCAGTATTTCGAGGGCTCCAATGGGCTGCACGCGGCCTTCTGGCACGACGACTTCGGGCGTCGCAAGAGCCACGGCTGCGTGAACCTCTCGCCTCGGGACGCCCGGGCCCTCTACGAATTCACGGAGCCTGCGATGCCTCCGGGCTGGACGGCGATCTTCCCACGGGAAGACGAAGCGGCGACCTACGTGTGGGTCCATTGAACGCCGCGCGCTGGCCGCTTGCCTGTGCTACGACCGCGAGCAGCATGCGCTTCGCGAAGTACGAAGGGCTGGGCAACGACTTCGTCCTCGTGGAGGCGCCGGGCACCGTCGAGCCCGCGGACGCCCGCCGCATCTGCGACCGTCACTTTGGCGTCGGTGCCGACGGCGTGCTCCTCGTCCAGCGGGATCCGCCGGCGATGCGGGTTCTCAACGCCGACGGTTCGGTTGCCGAGATGTGCGGCAACGGGCTGCGCTGCGTCGTCTGGCACTTGGCCCGCGTCGGCGCCCTCACTCCCGGCGAGGAGGTGGTCGTCGCCACCGACGCAGGGCCGCATCGGTGTTGGCTCCGCGGCGAGGGCGACGTGGAGGTCGAGATGCGCGCCGGGACCCTCGAGCCCCGCGCGGTTCCCTGCGCGGTGGACACGCCCCTCGTGGAGGTGCCCTTCCTGGAGCACGAGGGGGGCACGCTGCACCTGACGGCGGTGGGCATGGGCAACCCGCACGCCGTCACCTTCGATCCCGTCGGGGAGGTCCGGAAGGTGTTGGGGCCTCGGATTCAGGCCGATCCACGCTTCCCCGAAGGGGTGAACGTGGGCTTCGCGCGGCCCGTTGCCGACGGCTTCGAGCTCGACGTCCTCGAACGCGGCAGCGGCTGGACTCTTGCTTGCGGGACCGGCGCCTGCGCGACCGTCGTCGCGGCCGTCGCGACGGGGAGGGCGGTCGCAGGCGAGCCTGTGGCGGTGCGCCTTCCGGGCGGAACGCTCGCCATCACGGTTCTGGACGAGGCCACGCGCATGCGCGGCCCCGCGCGCCACGTCTTCGAAGGAGAGCTCCCATGAGCGATCCGCACACGCTGCGGATCCTCGTCGTGGCCGCCGACGAGCAGGATGCCGGATTCATCGAGCGGGTGCTGTGCGATCGCGGCGATCGGGTCGACGTGGCCCTGCGCGTCCCCGACGCGGTCGAGCACCTGGCGCGCGGCGACGTCGACATCGCCATCGTCTCGCTCTCGCTTCCGCGGGGCGATGGACTGGCGCTCGTGCACCACCTGCGGGCGCTCTATCCGCTCGTGGATGTGATCGTGTTGACGACCTCGGAGGACCTCGAGGAGGCGTCCCACGCGATGGCGCTGGGAGTGCTCCAGGCGGTGATGCGGCCGCTCACCGGCGACGCCTTGCTCGTCGCCGTCGACCGCGCACGGGAGCGCAGGGTTCTGCTGCAACAGCGTCAGGCGCTCGGCCAGGAGGCGCGCTGGAGCCGTCTGCGGACCGCCACCTACGCCCGATGTGCCGCGTTCATCGCGGAGACCGATCGGGACGCGGTCGCCGAGCGCATCGTTCAGACCTGCGCCGACGAGGTGCCCCTCGCTGCCGGGGCGATCTACGTGCCGCCCTTTCCCGGCGCCCAAGCCTTCCGGCGTTCGGCGACCGTCGCCGGAGGGGACGAGCTCCCGGCGATCCTGGACGCCGACGCACTCTCGGCTCTCGATCCAACGGAGCCCGTGCAAGAGAGCGACGAGGTCGTGCGGATCCTCTTTCTCGGCGAGCACGACGTCTCCGCATGCGCGGTCTTGGTGCCCCAGGCGTCCCTCTCAGCGCCCCAACGCGAGGCATTGACGGTCATCGCGTTTCTGGGCACCGCCGCGCTGACGGCGGCACGCAAGGTGGACGCCATCGCGCGCACCGGGATCAAGGACCCCGAGACCAGTGCCTATACGTTCGCCTATTTCGGAGACGTCGCGGGCCGCGAGATCGACCGGGCCGCTCGTTACGAGCGCCGCTTTGCCTTGATGACCCTCGCTCTCGACGGTGCGAGGGTGCTCGAAGAGCGCGCGAGCTCGGAGCTGCGTCTGAGGATCCGCCGCGCCACCACCGACGCGATCCTCGCCGCGGTCCGCGACTCGGACGTGCTCGCCCGCGTCGAAGACGACGAGTTCTATCTGCTGCTGCCCGAGACGGGGCTCTTGGGAGCCCTCGCGGCGCGGCGCCGCATCCTCGCGCGGATCGCGGCGCTCGCCGAACTGCGGCGCAGCCTCGAGGCGCTGGGTTTGGGTGAGGGCGGGCTCGATCTCGTCTGCGGGATCGCGGTCTACCCGCTCGACGGTGGGGACCTCGGGCGCCTGCTCCGGGTCTCTCGCCAGCGCGCCGAGCGTTCGCGGGTCGGCGTGTGGCGCGGGTTGGGGCTGGCCGGCCTGCCGCTCTGGGACGCCCTCGACCGGCTCCTCGAACCACCCCCGGAGGCAGAGACTTTCGCCGGCATCCGGGAGACAGGCACCTTTGCGCGGAACGTGACGCTTCCCCGCGCGATCCTGCCGAGGCTGGCCCGGACGTTGGCGAGCGACGCGATCCGCGCCCGCGTGCCTGGGGTGATCTACGGCGCCGGTGACGACGAGCTCGCCAGCGCCCTCGTCGCCGCCATGGCAGTGCCCGACCCGGGACCTGTGCGCGGCTGGGTGCTCGAGCCCTTCCGTTCGGAGCTCGAGCCGCGGACCGATGCTGTGCCCGGGGCCCGTCGCTTGCGGGTGGACGACGGGCGCCTGCGCGATCGCGTGCTGCTCATGGGCCTGACGGAGCTGGGAGGCTACGTCCTGACCGGGCGGCCGCAGGGCGACCGGCTGCGTGTCTGCCACGCCTCCGAGCTCGACCTCGTCGATGGCCTCGTCACGGCGTTGCAGCGGGCGTACCATCTTCAGCCGGAAGTGGGCACGAAGTGAGCCACGCGGTGAGCGAGCGCCTCCACGAAGAACCTGGACGCGTGTTGGTGGTCGACGAGGACTACGACACCCTCGCCGTGCTGGCCAAGACCTTGCGGCAGCTCGGGGCCCGCGTCTCCTTGGCGACGGACGGGCAGAGCGGTCTCAAACATGCGGTGGATCTGGCGGCGGAGGTCGTGCTCGTAGACCGCGACGTCCGGGTCTTCGATATCCGGACCTTCCTCGACGTGCTCTCCGACAATCCGCGCACGGCCGACGCTCACGTCTTCGTGCTGGGCGCCGACGATCCGTCCGAGTTGGCAGCGCTGCATCGTCGCGCCGAGCCGATCGTCAAACCCTTCCACGCCGAGGAGGTCGCCGCGCGCGTCATGGAGGTGATCCGGGCGCGCCGGGCGCCGCTCCGGGCCCCCGAGCTCGAAGGCGACCTCCAACAAGTCGCCCTCTTCGACCTCCTGCAGGTCTTCGCCGCCAATCGGCGCACGGGGCAGCTCCAGGTCGAGTGTGGGGCGCTTCGGGCCGAGATCTGGATCGCGGCTGGACGCATCGTAGACGCCGGCGTGGGGCCCATCCACGGCGAGAAGGCCCTCTTCCGCGTGCTCGGCTTGCGCCGCGGACAGTTCGCGTTCCACCCTGACCGCCGCCCGCCACGCGCCCGCATCGACGGCCCGACCGAGCGGCTGCTCATGGAGGCGGTTCGCCATGCGGACGAACGGGCCGAGCTCGAGCGGGCGCTACCGCCTCTGACGGCGCAGGTCCAGCTGACGATGCGGCCGGCGTCGCTGCCGAACCTCCCATCGGCAGTCGTGACGCAGGTCGTCGAGGCCCTCGACGAGGCGCGGGCCATCGAGGAGCTCCTCGACCGGGTCCCGGCCCATGACCTCGAGGTGCTCCGCGTGGTCAAGGCGCTCATCGACGCCGAACTGCTCCAGTCCTATGCGCCGGTGCGGCGTGTGCACCTGTGCGCTGAGGACGACGTGCCTTTGTACCGCGCGGCGGCCCACCGCCTTCGCCGCGACGGAGCCCAGGGTCCCACGCGCCTCGGCGTCGCTGGCCGTGTGGACGCGGTCGGTCGCTTCGGGCGAGCTCTCGCGTGTGTCGCCCAGTTCGAGGTCGCTCCCGAACCGATGATGCCGACGGGCACGGGGCTCTTCGGTTCCATGGGCCGGCTGCGGCTGGGGGGAACCGAGGTGGAGCTCTTTGCGGTGCCCCTCGATTCCGCGCTTCGTCCGTTCTGGGGCGCCTACTTGGCGGCCTGTCGGGTGGTCCTCGTACTCGAGGAGGAGGTCGAGCACGACGGGCTGTTGGTCGTCGCGATCGCCGAGGGGTTCGACCGCCCCGCGGGCGCTGCCGGAGCGCTGCGCGAGGCCATGGACGCCGCGCGCCGCGTCCGCTGAGGCGCGCTGTGGTTGTCGAAGATTTGCGTCCTTCCGGCTCAGGCGTCTAACGCTCGTCCATGGCGAGCGATCGACCGCCGGCGGGCCACGGTAGCCTCCTCGACCGCGCCCTTCGGGTCGCCGGCGATCTGCGGCCCGGAGAAGGAGGCACTGCGGCGCTGATGAGCGTCGCCATCACCCTGCTCATGCTGAGCTACTACGTCGTCAAGATCGCCCGGGAGCCGCTCATCCTTTCGGTCGAAGGAGGCGCCGAGCTCAAGAGCTACGCCGCAGCGCTCCAGGCGATGACCCTCGTAGCGCTCCTTCCCCTCTACGACCGGATCACGTCTCGGGTGGGGACCCGGCGCCTACTTTTCGTCGTCGTCGGTTTCTTCTTCGTCGCTCTTCAGGGCTTCTTCGCGGCGCTTCAGGCCTCGCTGCCCATCGGCGCGATCTTCTTCGTGTGGGTCGGTGTCTACGGTCTGTCGACCATCGCGCTGTTCTGGAGCTTCGCGAGCGAGGTCTACCGGCCCGAGGCGGGCGAGCGCCTCTTCCCGGTGCTCGGGATCGGCATGACCGGGGGAGCCTTCGCCGGTTCCCTGCTCGCGGGCCGGCTCTTCGGGCAGGAGGTGCGTCCCGCGATTGTGCTCCAGTGCGCCGCGGGGCTCCTGCTGGCCCATGGGCTCACCTACGCATTGTTGCTGCGCCGGCGGGACGTTCGCGCAGCGCTCCGATCGGCGCGCCCCACGGCGCAGCCCTCGGCTCGGGGGGCGTCGCTGGCCGGCTTCCGCCTGCTCGTCGAGCGCCCGTACCTTCGGCTCATGGCCTTGCTGGTGCTCCTGCTCAACCTCGTCAACACCACCGGCGAGTACATTCTCTCGCGCTACGTTGTCGAGCTGGCCGATGCGTCCCTCGCGGCGGCGGGGGAGGTCGCCGATCCAGACGCCTGGCGCGGCGCGTTCATCGGGGCGTTCTATGGCGACTTCTTCTTCTGGGTGAACGTCGCCTCCGTCACGCTCCAGGCCTTCGTCGCCGCGCGCCTGGTCCGCCATCTGGGGGTCGCCGGCGTCCTCTTCGCCTTGCCTGCGGTGGCCGGGGCCACGTACCTCCTCGCGAGCGCCGGGGCTGGCTTCGCCATCTTCCGCTGGGCCAAGGCCTGCGAGAACGCGACGGATTACTCGGTGATGAACACGGCCCGCGCGATGCTCTGGCTCCCCACCGAGCGTCAGGAGAAGTACGCCGCCAAGCAGATCCTGGACACCTTCGTCGTGCGGGTCGGCGACATGCTGAGCGCGGCTGTCGTGTTCGCCGGGACCACATGGCTCGGCCTCGGGATCCGGGGCTTCGCCGCGCTCAACGTCGTCCTGGTGGCGCTGTGGGCGTCGGTGGCCTGGCTCCTGTGGCGGAGCTATCGGCAGCTCGCCGCGCCGTGCGCTGAGGTTGGTTCAGCGCAGCAGGATGCGGTCGTTCTGGAGTGAGGGCGGGACGCGGCCGCTCGTGCGCGGCCTGGCCCCCGCCGGCAGCTCTCCGTCGAGGGTCCGGTAGACGACGCAGCCGACCCCGCCGCCGCCGCCGCCGCCGTTGGTGCCGTCGCCGTCGTTCGTCTCGCCGTCCTCGCCGTCCAGGGTCGCGCCGCCGCCGGAGCGGCCGCCCGCCGCGCCGTACTCTCCGCTGCCGCTCGAACCACCCGCCGCCCTGTTCAGCGTGTTCAGCCTGTTCATCGGGTTCCAACCATCCTCGCCCGCCTCCCCTGAAACGCCGTCGCCGCCGCCGCCGCCGCCGCCGCCGCCGGTTGCCGTGATGGCACCGGAAACAGTCACGGTGGGGGCCTCGAGGAGCACACCGCCGCCGCTGCCGCCACCGCCGCCGCCGCCCCAGTTGCCCAAGCGCGTGTCGCCGCCGCCGCCCTGTCCGCCGCCGCCGGCGGCGACGATGAATCCGTCGACTCGGATGGAGCCGAGCGCGCTGATCTGGAGGGCGCCACCGCCGGCGCCGCCGACGCCCACGTTGCCCCGAGCGCCGTTGCCGCTGCCGCCGCCGCTGCCGCCCCGCAAGGGGATCAGCCGCTCGACGGTTTGGGCCCCGCCGCCGGCGCCGCCGCCGGCGCTGCCCCCGTCGCCTCCGTCGCCTCCGTCCCCGCAGAAGCCGCCGCCGCCGCCACCGCCGTCGTCGAAGGAGCCACGGTGCTCGCCGGCTTCTCCACCGCCGTCGCCGCTGCCGTCCTTTTGGTGGCGAAGAAACCCACCGCCGCCCGCGCCGCCGGGGCCGGGCGCCGCGCCGTACGCTGAGGCGTCGATGACGGCGTCGCTCTGCACCCAGACGTCCCCGGTCGCCATGATCACCAAGGGGCGGCTGCCCTGAACAAGAACGTAACCGTCGGCTTGGACCGTGAGGTTGCGGACCATCAGCACGCAGACCTCGGGGCCTGCTCCGGTCTGGTCGACGGTTCGTGTGTCTGCCCCCGGCAGTGCGCACGTCGAGGTATTGAAGTGCGTGCTCTCATGGCCGGGGACCACCAAGTCGCCCGCGCCGTCGAGCCACAGATCGGGTGTGACGTTGCTTGGCTGCATCTCGGCGCAACGCGCTTCGCCTCCGGGGGCGCAGCCGAGTGGACAGCTGGTGTCGCCCTCGCAGGTGCGCACCACACCGTCGATGCAGGCGGGCGCCATGGTGCAGCCCGCGTCTTCGGGGGGCGGAGGCGCGTCCACCCCGCTGTCGATGGGCCCGGGCGCGTCCGGCCGGCTGGCGTCGACGACGACGCCCGCGTCGACGGCGCCCGCGTCGACAGTGCCCGCGTCGACGGCGCTCGCGTCCGCGCTCCCTCCATCCTGCCCCGCGTCGGTTTCGACGGACCCGTCCGAGTCCGGGCCGCCGAGCATCGAGGGGTCGGGATCGAGGGCCAGGCTACATCCGGCGAGGCCCATGGCGAGAAGACAGGCGCGGTGCACTTCCTGAGCATGCCACCGTGACAGGGAAGGGTCGAATTCAGCGGTTGGGCTTGGCAGTCGCGAGGGTGAGGCAGCCGGGCGAGGGAACCTTGAAGAGGTTCGGGGTGCCGCGTAGGGGCATGCTCTCGGGCGCGAGGCGCACAGGGAGGGCGGGCTGTCCGGCGAACACCGGCGCCTCGCGCCTGATGACGACCTCGTGGGAGAGGGAACCAGCGCAGCGCCTCGAAGTCTGCCGAGAGGGCGGGCCCGCTCCGGCGGCGCGACCTTGGACGGCAAGGCCGGCGAGACGAACGACGCCGCCGGAGCGCCGGCTTCAGACGCCCAGGATGGGCTCGCAGGTCACAGGGTCGACGCACTGCCAGCACCCGTCGGTGCCGACGATGGCGTAGGCGGCGCCGCACTCCGGTCGGGGGCGACGGCAGCTCAGAGGCGCCAGGTCGGGGCAGGTGTTGGCCCGGCATCCCGCGATGCAATCATCGCAGCTCGGGCACGACGACAGCGCGCACGAATCGCACCAGAAGCCTTCTCCGCAGGCGTTGTCGTTGTCGCAGCCGATGCACAGCTGGTGGGCCCGCAGGCACGCTTCTTCGCTCGGGAAGAGGGCCCCGCAGTCCGCTCCGGTGCAGTCGCAACCCGAGAGAGGAGCGCAGGTGGTGCCGTTCCATGCGTAGCCCAGGAAGAGGTCGCATGCGCCGGCGGCGGTGGCGTCCTGAGGGGCACAGCTTGGCGGCGGACAGTCCACGACGGGACAGGAAAGGCCGTCCTCGATGCACAGGAATGCTCCGCGACAGCCCGGGCAGCACTGCTCGCCCGGACCGCAGCTCGTTCCGTCGAGGCACTCGACCGGCTCGGGGCAGGCGTCGAGCGGGCAAACTCCTTCGGGGCCGCTGCAGAAGCTCTCGCCGGGGTTGCAGCCGGGACAACAGACGGCGGTGTCCGAGGAGCACTCTACTCCGTTGCAGACGACGGGCTCCGGTTCGCACCCGATCGCCGGGCAGGCTTCGCCGGTGGCGGCGCAGAAGCCGCAGCTCGGGTTGCAGCAGTACTCGCCGTCGCCGCAGTGGTTGTCCCCGCAGGGCTCGCCCCCGTCGACCGCGCCGCCATCGACCGCGCCCCCATCGACCGCGCCCCCATCGAGGCCCCCGTCGAGGCCCCCGTCGTCTTCGCCGATCTTCACCTTGCTCGACGTACATGCCGACAACACGAAAAGCGCGCTCACACCAAAGAAAACCAAGCGTGACATGGATTCCTCCTTCAAAGGTTTCACGAGGTCAGTGGTCGGGCCGGCCCGATCCCGTCACTCGGATCGTCGAAGGAGGTCGGAATCGGGTCCGAGATCGCACGCCGCCCGAACGCGCGGGGCGAGAGGGGAGCGGGGGTGGTCCCGGAGGAAGGCGCGTGCCGCTTCGGACGAACCATCACGCATGCACAGCACCAGCGCCCGTGTCCCCGCTCGTTCTGCGGCCAGAGCGCCGTCCGCGAAGCGCGCTTGGTGCTCGTCCAAGGCCGCGAGCGCCGCTCTCAGATCGCCTTCGCCGAGGGCGCGGCGGGCGCGGCGCAGCAGGACGATCTCCGCCGCGAGAGGATCCGGAGTCGACTGGTCCGCTCCCGACGGCGGCTGGGCGGCGGCCGCAACTCGTGACCGCGCGGAAGGGGAGCCTGCGGTCGTCTGCTGAAGGTCCGTCGGCGAGTCGATCCGCTGACCGGCGGCGGAGCGGTCGAAGGAGGCCGGATTGCCTGCGGTTTCGGAAGGCTGGGCTTCGACGAACGCTGCGCCCGCGATCCCATCTTCGGAGTCGGCCTCTTCGGAATCGGCCTCTTCGGACGCGGCCTCTTCGGAGTCGGCCTCTTCGGAATCGGCCTCTTCGGAGTCGGCTTGCCCTCTCGACCCTCGTCCCTCGACGAGTGGCGCTTCGTCGCCGCCGCTGCGGGCCTCGGCGGGAGCGGCAACGCCCGGTTCGGCAGCCTCGC
>Ga0256832_1001754_pt1 | contig 14775 bp, 9 predicted proteins | sample 134614metaG_FD_190534 | JGI IMG/M metagenome (GOLD analysis project Ga0256832, IMG submission 190534) | Hydrothermal vent microbial communities from Lau Basin, Pacific Ocean - 134-614 | ecosystem: Environmental > Aquatic > Marine > Hydrothermal vents | place: Pacific Ocean: Lau Basin | collected...
ACAACAGACAACCGACAACAGACAACAGACAACCTACCGGGCCGCCCCCAAATCAAAACTACTGCTCAAAAACACGCCCCAATCCGGACGCTGCCCTTCGGAAAAGCCTACGGCTATGTCTATGCGCCAAAAGCGGAAAGCTCCGAAGCCGAGATTCTCCCAGCCGAGGGCCAGCTCGCTATAAGGGCGGCGGTTTTGCACGAGGAGCCCGCGGGCAGAAAAGATCGTAGCGATGTTCCACTTACGGATGAGCGGCAGGTGATCTGTCAGCAAGCCGCCAAAGTGGTGCTGCCAGTGCAATTCGGCATGAGGAGCCGCTGTGCTGTACTTAAAGTAAGGCAAGCGCAAAAATTGCCGGTACATGTCCTGCGCACGCCCCATCAGATAAGTGCGGTTGCCGGCAAAGTGAAATTGGTCCGGCAGGTACAACTGTTTCGCAAATGGGAAAAAGCCCGCCTGCAGAAAAAGCTCAGATTTGCCGAAAGGCCCCCAAGACCAATCCTCTTGCCGGTAACTCACTTGCAAATACAGGTAATCCGGGGCGTCCCCTGCCCCTCCCCCATCCTCTCCACAGGGAAGACAGGCAAAAGGCAGCGCTGCGGGAAAAGCCCGGCGCAGCCTCAGCGCAAACTCGGGACGCGCCTCACTCAACGACAACTTCCTGTCTGGCAAAAGCATATAGCGTTGCCCGGGGCGCCAGCGAAATTCCACTTCCAACAGCATTCCTTCATGAGGGGTAAATGCCTCTTCACCCGCGCTTACACCATCGGGATGGTTGGTGGGATAAAAGGCATCCCTTTTCAAAAAACTGTACTGGCTGTGATTGTTCAAAGCCCGACGGCGGAAAGCGCTGAGCGAGGCCTCTGCCCAAAAGCCGTTCCACAATTCCTGCTCCCAGCGGATGTCCAGCCAGGCTCTTTCATAGAGCCGCAACAAGTTGCGCTTGGCGTATAGCGAAGCCAATTCGTTTTGAGACGCCGTAGGCACAGGCAAGCCATTCAGCGAACTCGCCTCCAAGCCACCCGATAAGGCCAACTCTGCCCTGTTCATTTCGTTGAAGTGAAAAACAGCAGACCCGCGAGGACGAAAAATGTGCTCTGCGTAGCCCCAGTCAAAAACTGCATTCAACTTTAAATAGCGATAGCCCTTTTTATCAAAAGACTGTTTGAAAAACCCTCCCGAGCCGTAATACACCCCCTGCACGGCATTGAAGCCCGTCAGCGACAAAGGCGAGTAAATCCCCCACTGGCGCCGCTTGCGGGTATTCCGATGCGTGTAGCCCGTCAGCAGCGCCATGGTGGTAAAGCGATTGGCCACCTTGTCGAGAGAATCCTGATAAGCAGGGCTCTCCCAAATAGCCTGCAAGCTGTCTTTTTTGTGGTAATCGAGTTGCTCTTCTTCGGTCAGGGGCAGAGGGCGCAGACTGTCGAAATAGGTGCGTCCCTGCTCCAGGGCATCGGGCTCCACCACAAAAACTTCGCGCTTATTCAACTGCCCTTCCAAAACTGATTTTTCGGGAAAGTCATACTCGCCATAGCGATTCATAAAATAGCCGCCAAAGACGAAGCCAAAGATATGCCCGCTAAACTGCAAAGACTGCGACCAGGGCAACCAGGCCTGCTGCCCGCCGAGGGGCACCCAACTAAGTCTGTAAACCAGGCTGTCGAGCGCAGGCTGGTTCATGGAAGCGCCGGAGATGGAAAGCTCGGCAGCCGTCAGCACCCACTCGTCTTCAAGTACGTAGAGCATGCCCGCAAAAGCCGGCCCGTCCTTAGCGCGGGGCCAACAACTGATGCGGTTGATCTCTCTGCCCTCGGCATCAAAATACGTGCCCTCGAGGCGATAGCGATAAAAGCGGAGGGCCTGGTCTCCTATGGGCGAAACAATGGGGCGGTCAAACGGCAGGGTATTTTCATACACATCCAGGCCTGCATTAAAAACGCTGTTGACGCCAAAATCGTCACTGCCGCTCACCTTGGAGGCAATAACTCGCTCCTGCCGCAAATCGGGAGGCACGACTTTCAACTCTGAGAAGGATTCGGAGAAATACAGAACCCCCGTACCGGCGGTATCGAGCACGCCTCCCATATCTCCCACTTCCCGGCCAAAGACCTGTTCGGGCGTATCCATCAGCCGTATGAGGCCCTTGACATAGGCCTTGCACACATAAGCAGGCCGGCCGGCTTTGATTTCATCACGACGCGCAATGACCTTGCGCATGATGGCATAAGCGGGGTCCTCGGCATCGGCGGTAATCTCCACCCCCTGCAAGGGCAAAGCAACCTGCTCCAGACTTACATCCAGCGATATGGCAGCGCTTTTCGGCAAAACCGAACGAATCTCAGTGCGATAACCCACGTATTGAAAGGCAATTTCGAGGGAGTCCGTACCGGCAGGCAGATTTAGCTGATAATAGCCCGACAGATTGCTGACGGCGCCCAGCTGCGTTTGCCCCTTTACGTAAACGGAGACAAAAGACAGCGGCTCACCGCTATCCCTGTCGGTGATGGTACCGGAAAGCACGCATTGGGCCTGCAACGAATTCAGAGCTGCCAAGAAAATCACCAAAAAGAAAGCAGCTTGAGCGCCAAAACGCTCAAGCCGCTTTTTGTCAAAGCACACTCTGCTTTTCAGAAAATTACTTAATCTCGAAGAGTGCATCATCTATCTCACCATTGAGAACAACATCCAAAAGTTTGAGCTGAATGGGCTGTGCTGCGGCACCCGAAATTTCCAGCTGAAACGGCATCATGATGCCGGGAGCTACCTCGCGGTAATCGCTAAAATTTTGCACGATGGGCACGGGCTCACCCGTACCCACATTTTGGAATGCCACCTGGCGCACTTTCAAACCGCTTTCCTTGTCGAAGTAAAGAACGATTTTTTCGCCATCGGGTTGCGTAACGGTTACCTGATAGGCGGGTTTTCCTTCGACTATCTCCAAGCCGTCGAGAGTGAGCTGGTAGCCATCTCCGAGGTAATCGGCTTCTTCAAACAAGGCAATCTCTTTTTTTGCTTCCGCCAAAGAGGCTTCGTCCATGGGTTGTACCTGACCCATCTGCTCAAAAACGCCTTTATCGCCATTGATGAGCTGTTTTTGCATTTCCTGTCCGTTCATGCTGACAGAAGAGTAGTATTTGTCCGGCAGGACTATAATGCGATGCTCTTCAAAAGGCATGCCGCTCATTTCCAGGCTGACTTTGGCATCGAGGCTTTTGATGGTTTTGATTTTGTCTTTGCCACCGATAGCCCTGAGATAATTTTCGACCACCTTGGTCGCAGTCATACCGGCGGGTATCTCTCCGGCAGAGGCAGCGACGGGATTGCCAAAGGCATCGTAATACTCGATTTGGCCATCGCTGTCGAAGGTTGCCAGCTTATCGGCTACTTCGCCCTTGTTGCCCACGACGAGCAGATAAGCCTGGTCCGGATGCAGGTACTTTTGAGCCATGGCCATGATTTGTTCAGCCGTAACGGCCTCGAGGCGCTCCAGGTAGGTTTCGTAGTAGTTCTCCGGCAAGTGGTAGCGGGCAATGTTGAGTGCAAAGCGGGCGATGGTCTCAGGGCGCTCCAGGGAGCGGCCAAAGCTGCCGGAAAGGTAATTTTTCACGAGACGCAGCTCATCCTCGCCTACGGGCTCTGTGCGCAGGCGATTCATCTCGTAGAGAAACTGCACCATGGCCGAATCCGTAACTTCGTTGCGCACACTGGCATAGGCTTTGAATTCGCCGACCAGAGGATCCGTAGAGAGGCGGGAACGGGCGCCATAGGTGTAGGCTTTGTCCTCACGCAGGTTGTTGTTCAGGCGGCTGCGGAAATAGCCTCCAAAGACAGTATTCATCACGCGGGCGGGCATGGCATCCGGATTGCCGGGAGCAAAGGAATTCACCGGATAAGTTACATTGATGACAGACTGCACCGCGCCGGGTTTGTCCACAAAACAAACGCGGGCTTCGGAGGGAGGCACGGGGTCTTTGTACTTCAACTCGGGCACATCTCCCCGACTCCAATCGCCAAAGTACTTCTGTGCCAGCGTTTTGACCTCGGCTGCATTGATGTCGCCCACCACGACGAGATAAGAAATGTTGGGCTTGAAGAAAGTGTTGTAGTAATTCTTGCACAGGTCGAGTGTAATGCGCTCTGTGCTTTCTTCTGTCTGTACTTCGCCATAGGGATGGTCTTTGCCGTAATTCAGGACATCAGACACATTGCCGGCGATGGTATTGGGGTCTGTTTTGGCTTGCGCCAAACCGGAGAGCGTTTGCTTCTTGAGTTTCTCAAACTCATCCTGCGGGAAGGACGGATGCAGCAACACATCCGACATGATGTCGAGCAGGGCTTCCTTGTGCTTGGTCAGGGAAGAGCCGTACAGCCCTGATGAACTGGAAGAGAAGGACGCGCCTATGAAGTCCACGGCTTCGTCAATCTCTGCCTTGCTGCGGTTGGTGGTGCCGCGGCTGAGCATGCTGCCCGCCATACTTACGAAGCCGGCTGCATCGCCCTCCGGCACGGGAGGAGCATCCACAAATACCTGGAAAGAGACTTTCGGCAATTTGTGGTTTTCCACTACGATGACCTTCAGGCCGTTGGGCATGGAAAACATGTCGTACTTGCCGATTTTGATTTGGGGAGCAGGCCCTGCTTCGGGGGCGTGCTTGCGAAAATCCTCCGGCATGCTGCTCATCTTCTGCCCTGTTTTGGGCGTACACATGGTGAAGAGGAAAACGCCCGACATCAACAGGCCGAGCAAAAGTTTATAGGATTTCATGTTTTGTCTTTTTGAGTTTCGGAAAACAGATTGTTGCGACTCTTGCTTTTACTGTTCTTCCTGCGGTTTGGGCAGGTAGTACAGCACGACGCGCTTGTCTAAAGTGTAGTACTTGCGCGCAGCATTGCGAATGTCTTCGCGGGTTACAGCCAGATAGCGGTCGAGTTCGGTATTGATGAGGTTGGCATCGCCATAGTAGAGGTAGTAATTGGCCAGGGTTTCGGCTATGCCTACCACAGAGCTGTTTTGGCTGACGAAGTCGCTTTCCACCTGGTTGCGCAATTTTTGAAATTCGTGCTCGGAGATGAGCTCGTTTTGCACTTTGCGAATTTCCTCATCCATAGCTTCCTCCAGCACTTTGGGGTCCACGCCCATATTGGCGATGGCAAAGCTGATGCTCGCGCCCGGGTCTTCGAGGGCCAGAGGGAAGTTACCTGCGAACAGGGCCAATTGCTTTTCATCCACCAGCGCTTTGGTAAAGCGGGAACTTTCACCTCCGGACAGCAGCGTTGAAAGCATGCTCACGGCATAGTAATCGGGCGTGCCCTGAGCCGGAATGCGATAGGTCTGTATCACTGCCGGCAATTGGATGTTGTCGTAAACGGTATCTCGAATTTCACCGCTCAAAGGAGGCTCCACAACGGTGGGTCTGGGTATTTCCCGCTTGCCTTTGGGGATGGTGGCGAAGTATTTTTCCACCAGTTTTTTGGCCTCTTCGATATCTATGTCTCCCGCAATGGAGAGCACGGCATTGTTGGGCACGTAAAAAGTGTGGTAGAAATTCACGTAATCTTCTTCGGTAGCGGCATCCAGGTGCTCCATAGACCCGATCACGGGCCAGCGATAGGGATGCACTTTGTAAGCCCGCTTAAAGCTCTCTTCGAGTATGGAGCCATAGGGTTGGTTGTCAATGCGTTGGCGGCGTTCTTCCTTGACGACCTGGCGCTGGGTTTCTATGCCCACGCTGTCCACCCTTGCGTGTAACATGCGCTCAGACTCCAACCAGAGGCCGAGGGCCAGATAGTTGGAAGGCAGAATTTCGTAGTAAAAGGTGCGGTCATACCAGGTGTTGGCATTGTTGGTGCCACCGGCATTTTGGATGTACTTGTCGAATTCTCCGCGCGCAATATTCTCCGAGCCTTCAAACAGCAGGTGCTCAAAGAAGTGCGCAAAGCCCGTGCGATTGGGATTTTCGTTTTTAGAGCCTACATGGTACATGACGCTGACAGCTACGATAGGCGTAGAGTGATCTTCGTGCAAAATCACATGCAGCCCATTGTCGAGGTCATACTCCACGAATTCAATGGGGTTCATTTGTGCCGGAAGGGCCCTGCTCAGGAGGAGCATCCCTGCCAGCATACTCAGACTAAAAAATTTTTTCATCATTGCATAACTTAAGTTGGTGAAATAAATGCCCTTGCCCGAAAAGCGCAGCTGCACTTTTCGGGCTTCAAAAGCCGGGCCGAAGGTCAGGCTTTTTGGGCAAACGGGAAAAATATTCCGACAAATGTTTACAGACGGGCGACCAAACGAAGGGAAGGCGACAAAACCTCACCTCTCTTATACCATTTTGTCGGCACAGGAAGAGCTGGCAAAGGCGTCGGGTTTGGCCTTAAAGATAAAGCCCATGCTCAGGATGTAGCCCATGGCTTCTTTCAGAGCCTTATTGGACTGAAACTGAGGGTCTGTGTTGATGTCGGCATGCACCTCCAAACCCACATCATAAGCATCCAACACATCGCAAAGGGCATAGGCCACCTCTACCGAGCGGGCCACCTCGGTGATCATCCGCTCGCGCAGGGTCATTTTGCGCTCTGTGTGGTGGTTGCTGATAAACATAAACCCACCGCGTTTTTCGCGCAGAAATACCACGACGGTAGCAAACTCAATATGTTTGCCCCGAACCTGAGAGTCGGTACCTATACAAACTTTCATGCGATGGCCGGCGGCCAGCTCGGTTTTTAGGGTACGCTCTACGGCCTCTGTCAGAGGCTCTTCAATGCGTTGGCCATTCAGGCGGCGCCATTTCATGTCTTGATAGTTGAAGGCAAAAGTGTTTAGCGATTAAAAATGTGTTTAGCTTTGCGCTAAGATACGGTTTTTCCATGACTTATGCGCTTTCCATACTGGTCCCCGTTTACAACTTTGACGTTCGCCCGTTGATGCAGCGCTTTGCAGAGCAGGATTTGCTGTCTGCGGGGGGAAAGGATTGCCTGGAATTTCTCTTTTACGACGATTGTTCTTCCACCAACGTTTCCAGAACGAATGAAGCCGGGCAAATGCTGCCCAATCTGCGCTTTAAAAGGTTGAGCCAAAACCTCGGCCGCTCGCGCATACGCAACCTCCTCGCGCACGAGGCCCGCGGGCGCCTGCTGCTCTTTCTCGACTGCGACGCCATGCCGCAGGATGCCGGCTTCCTGAGCAGATACCTCAAAGCCGCCGACGAACAAAGTGTACTCTGTGGTGGCACCGCCTACTCCCGCCAAGCGCCCAAAGACCCCCGACTCCTGCTGCGCTGGCGCTATGGCCGCAAACGCGAGCAAAAACCGGCAAGCCGGCGCAACGAAAAGCCCTATCTGCACTTTCACAGCTTCAACTTCCTGGTACCGCGCGACATTATGCTGCGGGTGCCATTTGACGAAAGTCTTAAAAAATATGGCCATGAGGACACTTTCTTCGCCTTCCGGCTGCAGGAAGAAGGCATCCCCCTGCGCCATTTCGACAATCCCGCCCTGCACCTCGGGCTTGAACCCGCCCCGCGCTTCATCCAAAAAACCGAGCAGGGCATCCGCAACCTGCTGCAGCTCAAAAAGACCCGGCCCGACTTCTCTCTGCGCCTGCTCGATGCCGAAGAACGCCTGAAAAAACTCCCTCTGCCCCAAAGCCTGCTGCCCATCCTCAAAAGCCATCTGCTCCACAGCCATCGCCCCTCCCTCAGGGCCTTCGACCTCTACAAACTGCTCTTCCTGAGAAAATGCAGGCAAACCAAAGATTTTTCTTGAAAAACTTGCCCGCTCTTTGAAAAAAGGCCTATATTTAGCCTTTGAAACTTATACACTTTCACCACTAAAAAACTAAGGAAATATGAACATCACTTTCAATCGCTTGCGCGAAATCAAGCACCAACTGCCCACCGGCAGCGTAAAACGCATCGCTGACGAACTGGGCCTGACCGAACAAGCCGTGCGCAACTACTTCGGAGCCAAAAAATACAACGACCAGGGAGAAATCATAGGCAAACACATAGAACCCGGCCCCAACGGAGGCATCGTACATCTCGAAGACGACACCATACTCAATCTCGCCCTGCAAATTATCGAAGAAGCTTCATCCCAACAAGAAGCCTGAAAACAAAGAAGATAAAGACGAGGTACTGCCTCGTCTTTATCTTTTTATGAAACGGATTCAAAGCACCACAAGCACCCGGCTGCTGCCATCGGAAAAAGCCAGCACATAAGTGCCCGGCGAGAGCGCACTGAGGTCTATTTGGAAATGGCCTGCCGCAGCAGAAGGCACCTCTCCCCTCAACAACACACGGCCATACAGGTTGCTCAGCGTCCAGGTGATGTCTGCATCGCTCAGGCGCTTGTAGTAAACTTCGGCAAAATCAACAGCCGGATTGGGCGACACTTGCCAGTCCGACTGCGGCTGCGGAGGCTCATACGCAGCCGTAACCTGCGTCCAACGAGCCTCAAATTCCTGACGGAAAATGTTCGCCACATCGGCATCGTGCAGGATGAGGGTGTTTTCGTCATTGATGTTGTCGGCAGAGTTCGTCCAGTTGTGGGAGCCGGTAACGACCAGGGGGTCGGCATCTGCATAGCCCTCGTCCACAATGGCGTACTTGTGATGCAACTGCCCGTCTTGCCAATGGGCATGTACGGAAACGCCCGAAGCCTGCAAATAGCCAAACTCAGTACCCCACTCATCCGCATTTTCGATCAGGCCACGGATGTTGCGCCCGGATTGGTGCAAAGCCACGATGGCATCGGCCAAATCGTCTTTGGTGAATAAGAGCAGGGCAAAATCCAACTGCTCATCGGTCGTCTGCAAAGCCCTCAAAATGTGTGAAGAAGTGCCGTCAGAGGGTGAGAAATAAGCCTCTACGGGCACACCCCCGATGACGAACTGATGCGGGGTGTTGTCCTGCTTCTCATCGCCAAAACGCGCCTGAGCGGCATTGGGATTGATGCCTGAGCCGCCCCACATCTCCTCAAACTCGCGCAGATAGGTGCGTGCCAGGCTCTGGTCCTGAATGATAAGGGTGTTGTTGTAGGCATTGATGACGTTGGAGAAAGTCATGTTCATAGAGCCGGTGATGACATAGGCGTCATTGACGTCCTCGGGGTCTATGACCAGTATTTTGTTGTGCATGATGCCGTCTGCCGAGCTGCCGTAAAGCACGGGAAAGGGCGGCGGCGGTTGCAGGGCGCTGTTGTTGGTTTCGTCGTCGGCGATGAAGCGCACGACGACGCCTCTTTCCCAGGCATCGGCCAGGGCTTCCACGAAGTTGTCGCGGCTGGTGTTGTACATAAACACGCTGATGGAGGTCTGGGCGGCATTGATGCGCTCGATGATGGCATCTTCCACCTCCTCATAGCTGTTGCCTGCGGGATAGACTCCATTGGAGTACGAGGGATCGGTGGACTGGTTGAAATACACCTCTATGCTGCCCGAAGAGAGCGAGGCCGTGCTGTACAGGCCCACCGGCGAACTCACCTCTGCCCCATCGCTTTCTGCCACTACGCGCACGTAATAAAAGCCGGCGTCCTGCAAACCGCTGATGCTCAACTCGTGTTCCGTACTCATGCCCGCTTCGGCCACGTAATTGTCGAGCAAATCCGGCTGCGTACCGTAATAAATGCCTCCCTGAGCGGGCGCACTGGTCGTCCAGCGAAAAGTCAGGGCATGGGGTTGAATATCGCTCAGGGCGGGTTGTTCGACCCAAAAAAGGCAGGCCGCAGCGGCTTGCAGGTCATCCGCATCCCGCGGCAACAGTTGGTACTGGCCGTTGTACTCGGAGACGATGCCCCTCACATCGGTGGCCTCTGTGGGGATGTCCGTGCCCGTCAAAGCGCTGCCGCTTGAGAGGTAGAGGGTTACTTCATTTCCGGAAGGCAAAGCAAGCGAATACTGCCCCGAAGAAAAGCTGCCGGTCTCCGAAAACTGCCCACAGGGCAAGAGCACGAGTTGTCCTTCTACACTTTCAGAGAGATCGCCTTGCGGCAAATGCAGGGGCTCGGGCAAGGGCAAGCCCGAGCTCAAAATCTGAAAGTTCGTAACGGGATTGATTTCCAGCAGGCCGTTGTACTCGCTCAGCTCGCCTGTGAGAAGAATGGAATCTCCCCGCTGCACCGAAGAAAAGCCCCCGACGGAGCCTGCTCCCGGATATGCTGCAATGCCTGCCGTGGCATCCTGCACAAAGCGAATGCTCCCCAACTCGTCGCCGTTGAGCACGATGCCTCTAATGGTAACTTCAACGCCAAGAGACTCCGCCCTCGCATCGGCTATGCTCTGCTGCGCTGTCAGACAAGACGCCAAAGACAACAGGAGGACGAACAGGCCCGCCCTCTGCAGGATTCGTAAGGCCCTCATCACTGAATGTTCACATTGTCAATGCGATACGAGGTCGTGCCATTGACGGGGTCGCCCACGTAGCGGAAGCCGATATAGCCCTTGCCGGAAAAGCCCGACAGATCCACAGCTCCGGAGGGCACCCACTCGTGATAAGGGTCGTTCTCACCGGCCAGGGTGCAGGACAGCTGCGTCCAGGTGGCATCGTCGAAATTCACGCCATCGAAGTCGGTGGAAATCCATACAGAGAGGCCATCGTGATTCCAGTAGGCTTGGGCGGATTCAAAATTCAAAGTCCGCGGCTCGCTCAGGTCTATGGCCGGAGTGATGAGCCAGCACTCGTTTTCGGCATCGGAGGAGTTGTAGGCCGTGGCCTGGGCATAGACGTTGTTGTCAAACTCCTTGGCCTGCCAGCGGCGCGTGCCTTTAACGGCCAGGTTGAGCCAGCCTTCGAAGTCAATGTCTTCGTTGTTGACGCCGGTTTGGAAGTCTTCCTGCAGGCTGGTCAGTCCCGTGCCTGATCCCGGGCCGCAGCGTTCATTGTCCATAGCCAATTCTTCCGGATCGCGCACGAGAAACTGAAACTCATCGCCATACACGCTGAGTATGCCGATGAAGGTACCGCTGCCGACGGGCGTTTTTTGCCCGGCAAAATCGGAATAGCCGCTGGTGCGTACCAAAACGGTATGCTGGCTGTTGCAATCTTCCAACACGCGGTTGATGGCCTGCAGGTTGACGGGGTCGGCAAAGGGTTGTCCGGCATCGGCCAACTCAAATTGCACCTCATCCAACTGGATGAGCGTACTGACCATGTCAGTCGTCAGATCAGCCATGCTGACAACAGTCGGCTGGATGTCTTTGCCGCCATCGCCCCGGCAGATGAAGTCGTCGAGCACGGCCTCTTCGATGGTGCCGAGTTGAATCAGGCCGTTGTAGTCGCTCAACTCGAGGCCGTTGCAGCGCACCCAAATTTCGCGGCCGATGGGGAAATTGTTGTACAGGTCCGTAATGCCAAAGCGCAGTTGGATGCCGGCAGTTTCGTCCTGAATTTCAATGGAGCGATACCAGTTGCCGGTGCGGTCATCGGCTACGACCACGCCCCGGATGACGATGTCTTCTGAGATCAATTCGGTTTGCCCCAGGGTATGCATGGCTTTCAAGTCTGCAATGGTATGGGTGGCATCCAGCGTACACACATCTGCAGCCGGCGGCTCGTCGAACTGCAGGTCCACACAGGAGGGAAAGGCCAGTGCAAAGACGGCCAAAACGGAGAGGAGGATTTTATGAGAGATGTTCATTGTGAAGAGTTTTTTTGTGTTCGTGTTTTTTTGAGGGCTTTCGCCAAATGGGCTCCATTTGGCGAAAGCCTTATAAATCTTCCGGCCTACATGCGGAAACTGATGTTCAAAAAGTAGGTGCGCCCGTAGTAGAAGTAATAGCGATTCGGGAAGCGGCCCGGGTCCTGGCTGGCAAAGTCGAAGCGCAACTGCTCATAGCCTCCGGTGATGAAATTCTGATTGTCGAGGATGTTGCTCACGCCGAGGTTGAGGTAGATGAAGTAATCTCCAAATTTAAAGGACTTACCGCCGAAGAAGTCGAGTGTAACGGCCGGCTCACCGCGATCCTGGCCGAGGATGGCCTTCCAGGCATCGCTGCCCGGGCGCAGGGTACTCACGGCTTCTTCCGTGCGGCGATTGGGATTGACATCCAACCAGACGCCATCGAAGTAGTTGAGGTTGAAAGTCGCGAACCAATACTTTTTGCTGTTGTAACGCAAACCCAGGGTATAAGCCGACTGCGGCATGCCGGGCAGGTAATAATTTTGCAGGTAAATGGTGCGGTCTTTGACAAAAACCGAGGGATTGTTGTCAGTAACAATGGTTGCCGTCGGGCGGGTGTCGTAGATGTACTGTCCGATAGCTGCTACGGCATCGAGTTCGAGGAAGGATGTGGGGTGCCACTCTACGGCGATTTCTGCGCCCATGTGTCGTTTACCAATTTTAGTCAGGGCAAAGTTGACGAAGCCGAGGGAGATGGTTTCATCGCCGATATCGCTTGCAATTTCTTCATCGTTGAAGAAGCTCATCACGCGGGTACCGTTGCGGAATTTGGTGTAGAAACCGGTTGCACGAAATTTCAGGGCGGGAGCGCGATAGATGTAGTTGAGCTCGCCGGAGGTAATTTCTTCGCTGCTCAGGCCTTCTACGATTTGGTCGCGGGTACGGGGTGAGAGGTAGGCATTGCGAAAGAAGGGCGCGCGCGTCAGGTAAGCGCCGTAAGCGCTGAGGTAATTGCGGTTGTTGATTTTCAGCAGCAGGCCACCTTTGACGCCATAATTGAGAAAGGACTGCACCTCCGATTTGCCGAAGGAGTTGTCGGGGAACAGGCCGCTTTTCATATCACCCTCCCGCCAGAAGCGGGTATTGGAGACCTGAGCGCCGAGGGAAAAATCAATGCGCGGCAGGTGATAAACCAATTGCGCCCAGCTATAAGCCTTGTGGATGTTGGGGTTGTAATCGTAGCCAAAGCGGTCGCCGACTTTGAGGATGCGATTGGGGTTGTTCAAATCGTTTTGTGCGGCATCGGGATTGTCGGGAAAGTCGCGTTCGGCGAAGCGGTTGATGTCCACGTAAAATTCACCGCCCAGCAGGTCATTGACCAGTTTGTAGTTATCGCCCTGATACATACGGTAGCCCAGGGCTGCGCTCACGTCCAATCGTTTGCCGAAAGGCATCTGAAAAAGCGACTGAAAGTTGAGCTCTTTGCTGTCGTAGCGGCGCTCTTCGAGTATGTACTTGGAGCGGCGTCCGGCGACTGTTTCGCCTGTGCCGTTGGCATTTTCAATTTCTTCATAGCTCTCGTAGTTGACCTGATAGAGCTCGTCCCAATCGAGTTGCTGCACCGTTTGATCGTTGATCCAAGCCTGAGTAACGAGCTCTTTCATGGGGCCGTCATCGAGGAAGCTGGGCAGGTAGCGATAGTAGTTGGGTCGCGGATCGCGGGCGTCATACCAATCGAGGGCTGTACTGCCGTTGCGACCGGTCTGGAAGGAGACGGCGGTGGTGAGCAGTCCGTTTTTGCCGAAGTTCCAGTCGTGGCGCAGGATGGCTATGGGCTGGTGTATGGTAGAAACGCGGGAATTGCGCTTTTTGCCGTTTTGAAAGCCCCAGTAGGAGTTGTAGTAATGCGTGCCGGTGAGTTGGTACAACTCAGCGATGGCTGCCGTGGAGCGACCCCGCCTGATGGGGGCGCCAAGTACGGTGAGATTTAATCTTTGGCTTTCGCCAAATTTTTTGTCTATGGAAAGGAAGTAAGACCAGGCATCGTAGAAGGTGCCCTCCACATAGCCTTCCTGCGCCCAGCGCCGCGAGCCGGAGACCGAAACTGCCCAGCCGTTCTTCAGCGGGCCGCTGGACCAGGTGGCCATGAGGCGATTGCGGTAGCTGCGGTTGGAGGAGGAATAGGAAACGCGCAACTGCTTGCGCTGGGAAAGCGCACGGGTATCTATGGTGGTGGCGCCGCCTATACCGTTAAAGCTGTAGTCCATAGGCGCCAGGCCCACCTGCGTGTGCCGGTTGCGGGTAACGTCGTTCAGCCCGCCCCAGGCGCTCCAGTAGGGCCGCCCGTTCTCCAGGCGGTTGACGGGTACGCCGTTGAGGTAGATGGTGGTGTTCTCGGAGTCATAGCCACGGATGCGGAAGCGGGCCGAGCCAAAGGTATAAGCCGCTGTGGAGACAAAGAGGTCGCGCGAAGCCGTCAGCAGGCCGGAGACTTCCTGGGAGCTTTCCTCCTGGGATTCTAAGTCTTCGAGCGTAATGGTACCCAATTCGAGGCGGGTATCTTCTTCATCCGCATCCGCCGGTTTGAGCAGGATGTCGCCCAGATCAATCACCTCAAATTCTTTGACCGTCACGGTCTTCTGCAGTTGCTCGTAATCCGGATGGAAGATGGTAAGCCGGATGTCGGTAAGGTCTGCGGCCAATTCCAGCTCAAACCGGCCGTTTTCATCGGTATAGGTGTCTGCCAATTGCGCATCCACATGCGCATTGGGAATGCCCCGGCCCGTGCCGGCATCTTTGACCGTGCCCTGCACCAGCAATAGCTGGGCGCGCAGCCCGAATCCCGGCAGCAGGATGGCTGCGAGGAGGAAGAGGAGTTTGTTCATTGTTCGTGTATTTGGGGCAAAGATAGGGAAATGTGGGCGCTTTTCTCTAATGTGGGGCCTGCGGCCCTAATGTGGAACGCAAGCGTTCTAATGTGGAGCGCTTCGCGCTCTAATGTGATTTTACGCTCGCTTCGCATCGCGTGAAAACGTTCTCGAGGGCTCGAGGCTTACGCCACGAGCTGGAATGTGTCGGGCTCCGCCCTTGAGGGCGTTTCCAAGCATAATTTGGTTGCGTTCGTCACGTTCGTCACGTTCGTCACGCCTTCAT
>Ga0256832_1001755_pt1 | contig 14774 bp, 14 predicted proteins | sample 134614metaG_FD_190534 | JGI IMG/M metagenome (GOLD analysis project Ga0256832, IMG submission 190534) | Hydrothermal vent microbial communities from Lau Basin, Pacific Ocean - 134-614 | ecosystem: Environmental > Aquatic > Marine > Hydrothermal vents | place: Pacific Ocean: Lau Basin | collected...
CAATCATGTAACGGATTACTCTATCTACAAAAATCGTCGTAAATTTATGAAAAATGCGGCTGGCTTAGGTTTAATTGCCAGCACAGGGGGCATTATCCAACCTAGTTTTGCTCTCGCTAAAAGCCCTTTTTCAACGAATGAAAAGCCCACCAGGTTCAAAGATATTTCCAGTTACTGTAATTATTATGAGTTTGGCACAGGCAAAAGTGACCCCGCAAAAAATGCACATACTTTAGTTACATCACCTTGGTCTGTCGTGGTAGATGGTGAGTGCGAAAATCATGGAAAATACAATTTAGAAGATTTACTCAAGCCTGTTTCTATCGAGGAGCGAATTTATCGTTTCCGTTGTGTCGAAGGTTGGTCGATGGTGATTCCGTGGATGGGATTTCCACTTGCTGATCTTATCAAGCGAATGAAACCAACCTCTAAAGCCAAATATGTCTATTTTGAAACTTTATACGACCCTGCTCACATGCCAGGTCAAAGGACAAAGGTATTAGATTGGCCCTATGTAGAAGGCTTACGAATGGACGAGGCGATGAACCCGCTGACACTTTTAGCCACGGGTATCTATGGCAAAGATTTATTAAATCAAAACGGCGCACCTCTGCGCTTGGTTGTGCCTTGGAAGTACGGCTTTAAAAGTATCAAAAGTATTGCCAGAATAAGCTTTACGAGTACACAACCAGTTAACTCATGGCAAAAAGCCAATATGACGGAATATGGCTTCTACTCAAATGTGAATCCTAACGTAAAACACCCGCGTTGGAGTCAACGTAAAGAACGCCGTATCGGAGAATTTCGTAAACGTAAAACAGAAATATTTAATGGCTATAAAGATCAAGTGGCTTCTTTGTATGCGGGAATGGATTTGAAAAAGTATTTCTAACTTATGATTTAATCATGATATTACGCAGTACACCCTCGTTCCCATCGCTCTAGTACTACATTATTAAAACGGGGCTATAAAAATGAAAATACCAGAGACTATTTTCTCTCGGGTAATAAAACCTCTCGTCTTTTTTCTTCTGCTCATTCCTGCACTGTACTTAGGGTGGGGAATGTATCAAGAAACATTAGGCGCAAACCCTTTAGAAGCAATTATTCGAGGCTTAGGTGATTGGGGCTTACGTATATTGCTCCTCACGCTAGCTATTTCCCCTTTACGTCGTTTAACAGGTTGGGGACAGCTATTGCGTCTGCGTCGCATGATTGGCTTATTTTCATACTTTTATATCGTCTTACATTTATTCGCTTACCTGTGGTTCGATCAATTTTTTGACTGGACAGAGATATGGTTTGATATATTAGAGCGTCCCTTTATTACCATCGGTATGGTTGCCGTTGCACTCCTTACTCCGCTTGCTATCACATCAACAAAAGGTTGGATAAGGCGTATGGGTAAAAACTGGAAACGCCTACATTTACTTATCTATCCTATTTCAATTTTTGCCATTATCCATTTTTTCTGGATGGTAAAATTAGATATTTCCGAACCAACACTGTATGCTGCAATACTCACTATTTTACTCAGCGAACGTGTCTTCAATACACTTTGGGGGAAAAGAAAATAAGCATCATGTGTAAAAAGGATTGTAACTACTCAGCATAATCGGTAACTGCTCAGTTACCTTATAACAAGACTTTCTCTATACCACCGTCCATGACTTTCTCTACAAATTGCTTATTCCAGTTGTCACCGTATAAATGCTTCATCATCTCGACCACAATATAGTCGGTTTCCATGCCCATATCGTCTTGATAACGCGATAGACCTTGTACACAGGCGGGGCAGTTGGTGAGTATTTTTGCTGTGCCTTTTTTGGCTTTGGTTTCGCCTGTTAATGATTCTAAACTCTGCTCTAAGCTTTCTTGTTTACGGAAACGTAGTTGGCTGGATATATCGGGTCGGCTGACCGCAAATGTACCTGCTTCACCACAGCATCTATCAGTTAATGCGATCTCTTGTCCCATTAAATCGGCGGTGAGTTTGACAGGATCATAGTTTTTCACGGGTGTATGGCATGGGTCGTGATAAACGTATTGCATCCCTTCTACGCCCTCTAGTTTTACCCCTTTTTCTAGCAGATATTCGTGAATATCAATCACACGACAGTCTGGGAATATTTTATCAAATTCATATTTTAGCAACTGGTCTAAACACGTCCCGCAGGAGACAACCACGGTATTGATATGTAGATAACGCAGTGCTTGGGCGATGCGATGGAATAACACTCTGTTATCGGTGGAGATTTGCATGCCTTTTTCTACATCGCCCCCTGCATTTTGCGGGTAACCACAACAAAGGTAGCTAGGTGGTAATACGGTGGTTGCGCCTGTTTCGTAGAGCATCGCAATGGTTGCCATACCGACTTCAGAGAATAAACGCTCCGAGCCACAACCTGGGAAGTAGAAGACAGAATCACCGACTTCTTTTCGCTTAGGATCGCTGATAATCGGCACGACTTTTTCATCTTCTAAGCCTAATATTGCGCGAGTTGTCCGCATGGGGACTCCTGCTGGCAATGGCTTTTTCACGAACTGAATAACCTGTTCTTTTATGGCGGGCTGACCTGTGCTTGCCTTGGGTGTTTCGGTTTTTAATAAACCCAATGATTTAAATAAATAATGTCCTACGCGCTGTCCTGCGAAGCCTGCTTTAATCATTCCCACACGCATGAGTTTTATCATAGTGGGATGGGTCATATTTAAAAACGTCATTGATGCCCATGTGACAATACTGGTTTTTTTCTGTTTGCGATCACGCAATATGCTACGCATACGCACACTAACCTCACCAAAATCAATATTGACGGGGCATGGGTTAAGACATTTATGGCAGATGGTACAGTGGTCTGCAACATCGTTCATTTCTTCAAAATGATGCAAAGAAATACCACGTCGGGTTTGCTCTTCGTAAAGAAAGGCTTCTAAGATAAGCCCTGTACCAAGTATTTTGTTTCGGGGCGAGTACAATAAGTTGGCGCGTGGAATATGGGTATTACACACAGGCTTACATTTTCCACAACGCAAACAGTCTTTAATATCATCATTTAATTTGCCGAGTTCGTTATGTTCTAGTAACAAGGCTTCTCGCTCGACAAGACGTAGCGATGGTGTGTAGGCATTTTGCAAGCCTGACTTCGGCATGAGCTTGCCACGATTAAAATGCCCTTTTGGGTCAACTTTTTCTTTGTAGCGTGCAAACTCTTCGATAACGTTATCATCAAGATAATGCATTTTGGTTAAACCGATACCATGCTCTCCTGAGATAACCCCGTCTAGCTCATGGGCTAATTGCATGATTTCATCAACAATGCTTTCTGCTTCTTGCATCATTTCGTAATCATTTGAATTAACAGGGATATTGGTATGAACATTGCCGTCACCTGCGTGCATGTGTAGGGCAACAAATAAACGACTAGAACGTATTTTTTTATGCACCTTCTTTAAAGTTTCGCGCAAAGGCTTTAGCTCTCCACCAACAAAAACATCATTCAATGGACCTTCGATTTCATCTCGATAGGAAATACGCAAGTCACGACGCAACAGTAAATCAATCACACGATCACCCTTTTGCATTGCGGCTAATGCATCTCTATCTAATAGTTCTTTCACTTCTAGCGCAGGGGTGTCGAGATTATCGAGAATAGCTTGCCAGCGTGAGGCGATACCATCTAAAAAATCGGTAGCAAATTCTTTTTTGGTGGCGAGTGCAACGAGATTAATGGCTTGGGCATCGTACTCTGTATTTTGAAATAGCTCTGGATTATCACCACTAAAGGCGATTTTCATTGCCTCAATCAAGCGTAGTTTATTCTGCATTGACTGGCGGATATTGATACGCTCGATACTTTCGCTATAGCTCGATAAATTATGCAGCGGGATAACCACGTCTTCATTTATTTTAAAGGCATTGGTATGGGCTGCAATTGCGGCAGTACGGGCGCGATCAAGCCAAAACTTACGACGTTCGGCAGGATTTATAGCAATAAAACCTTCTGCTTTGCGGGCTTTAGCAAATTTAACCACCTGATTACTGGCTTCGATCAGTGCATCTTCATTATCACTGACAATATCTGCGAGTAGTAGCATTTTTGGCAAACAGCCTCGTGCGGCTTTTGGTGTGTAATTAACGGCTTTAATGTAGCGCTCATCAAGATGTTCTAACCCTGAAAGTAGGACGTTTTTATTAGCATCTAAATAATCTTTTATTTCAACAATCGCGGGGACGGCTGTTTTTAAATCAGTGCCATAAAATTCCAAACAGATGGTTCGTACTTGCTCTGGCATACGATGTAAAATAAATTCAGCCGAGGTGATAAGACCATCGCAGCCTTCTTTTTGGATGCCTGGTAGTCCTCCTAAGAATTTATCGGTCACATCTTTGCCTAAGCCTTCTTTGCGGAAAAATTTTCCTGCGAATGTGAGCTCTTCAGGTTGACCTTTCTGGGTGATGCCATCTTTTTCAAAACGAGTCACACGAAACTTTACTTGTTCTTGATCGTGAATTTTGCCTAAGTTATGGTTGATTCGCTCTACGGTAATCCAATCGGCATCAGGCGTAACCATTCTCCATGAGACGAGATTATCCAGCGTTGTCCCCCACATAACAGCTTTTTTTCCACCTGCATTCATGGCGACATTACCGCCGATGGTTGAGGCATCTTGAGAGGTTGGGTCTACTGCAAATACTAAGCCTGCGGTTTGTGCTTTGTCGGATACCCGACGGGTAATAACACCTGCCCCTGCTCGTATCACTGCGACAGTTTTATCTTCTAAACCTAATAAATCGTTGCGATGAACAATGTTACCAAGCGATTCAAGCTTTTCGGTATTGATAACCGCACTCATGGCATCAAGCGGTATTGCGCCCCCTGTATAACCTGTTCCACCACCTCGGGGAATAACGGTTAAGCCAAGTTTGATACAACTTTGCACTAAGGCGGCAATTTCTTCTTCGCTATCTGGGGTCAGTACCACAAAGGGTAACTCTACACGCCAGTCGGTTGCATCGGTGACATGAGAGACACGGGCTAAGCCATCAAAAAGGATATTATCTTTGCGGGTGAGTTTTCTAAATTGACGTTTGGCTTTTTTGCGTAGGTCGTAATAATCACCAAACCATGTGGCAAATTTTGCAATCGACTGTGAACCAAGATCAACTAATTCTATCGTTAAGGCATTACCATCGGCACGCTCTCTAATACGCTCTAAACGCTCTTCCATTGTGGATATTAAAGAGTGACGACGCTTCTCGTTATGCAGTAAATCATCCTGAATATAGGGGTTACGCATCACCATCCACATATCGCCAAGTAGCTCTAATAGCATGTGGGATGAGAGCCCAGTTTGTCTGGTTTCTCGTAGCTCTTGAAGAATTTCCCATGCTCTATTGCCTAAGACGCGAATAACAATCTCGCGATCAGAGAATGAAGTGTAGTTATAGGGAATTTCTCGATAAGGCTGAGACTTAGGATTGCTCATGTGGCATGTTCCTTAGTGTATAAAAATTGAGAAAGAATAGTAAATTAGAATTTACATTTATAGCAATGCGATTTATCGGGTATTTATAGTGTTATTATTTATTAATGAATGGTCGATGTAGCATCCATTGGCTGTAATTCTTCATTGATAAGTAAAACACCTATACGCACATACTGAGATATATCAGCATAAGAAGCTTCAGACTCGTCGATATCATCAAGATCAAACTCTTCTTCTTTACCAATACGAGAGAAGTCAGTTAATAGGTCACGCGTATCTTCTGGCAAGTCATCAAAGTCTTTTACACCACTTAGCGCAATACCCAAAATAAATCCTCGGCACCACTCTTGCAAAGCAGTGACTCTTTTCTCAAGTGGTTCATCATCGTCGGGCAAACATAGTTCAAAACGCAGATTGCTGTCCTGTAACTGCTCTTTTATCTCATCAAACCAATTACCTAAAGACTGCATCACATCGGCAGGTGGTAGAGTAGATTCTTCTATCTCTCCCATAACTTGTTTTACCCAGATTAATTTATCTGCGGATATATTTGCTACCAGCATGCCCGATGCTATCGCATGGCTTTCTGCCACATCATTGATAGCATTTGCTTGTAATAATATTTCTTTTATTTCTGGAAACTCCATAAATCTATTTCCTTAAAGCTACTTTGGAGGGATTTTAAAAAAGATCGACTATACTATCATTATGTGTTGCAAGGAACGCGCCTAAATATATGCATTCCAAGATCTTGACACAAAAAATAATGTAAATATCTAGCAGATAAGAAGCTCATTACATAGATTTATTGACCCATCCCCCCACGCAAAGCTATTATGTCCTTATGGATAATTACACGACCGATTCGCGACTAAAAGAGCAAGTTACTCAACTAGAGGAAACTCTTTCCTTATTGTTGTCTACAACCGAAAAGCTATTTGAAGAAAACACGTCTCTTAAAGAGAGAGAGAAGCAGTTATTAGCTGAACGTGCTGAATTACACAGTAAAAACGACAAAATTCGTACTCAAGTCGAGGCGATGATTAGTCGGCTGAAAGCGATGGAAAAGGTTTAAACAATTATGAGCGATAAAAAAGCAAAAAAATCAATACCTGTTTCCATTAGGATTCTTGATAAAGATTATATGGTTTCTTGCCCTTCTGACGAGCAAACTTCTCTTTTATCTTCCGCCAGACAAGTTGATGAAAAAATGCGTGAAATTCGCAGATCAGGAAAAGTGATTGGCTCAGAGCGTGTAGCGGTTATTACAGCGTTAAATTTGGCACATGAATTAAACACGGCCAGTGGTCAAGTACGATTTATCGATAGTGAAATTGTTAGTCGTATGGATACATTGCAAGAAAAAATTGATGCTACTCTTAAGCGCATCATTCCCCAAGAAGAGCAAGAAACGCCTTAAGAACATGGTGGATAATATTCTCATTGTTTGTATTGGCAATATTTGCCGAAGCCCTATGGGTGAAGGTTTATTACAAATGATGTTACCTGAGTTAAAAGTTTCATCCGCAGGAATTTTTGCCATGGTTGGCTATCCTGCTGCCCCCCATTCTATTAACTTAATGATGGAAAAAGGAATTGATATTAGCAATCATCTTGCCCGTCAGATTGATAGACAAATGGTTTCAGAGGCCGATCTTATCCTTACAATGGAACATCCTCATAATAAAAAAATTCAATCCATGTTTTTAGGTACAACAGGAAAGGTTCATCTTATTGGAAAATGGCTAGATAATCGTGAAATTTCAGACCCTGTAGGCAAAGACGAGCGAGCTTTTCGTATTGCCATGGAAAATATCGAGAAAGGTCTTAATCTGTGGGTTGAACAAATTAAAAAATGAAGTATTGTATTTTCCATCTACTAAAGCAATGATGCTTTAGAGACTATACAAATATTTAACGAATCCTCTTCCGTAAAAATTGTTATGGATTATTTTTACTTAAAATAGCTGATGTGGTGCAACACTAAGGTTTGATTTGATGAGTCACCCTTTTAAGCTTAAGTAAGCTTAGGTTCTCTTACTCTATTTTCGTAAAGATCTACAAAAAGTTTCACTGATATTCTAATAAAAAGTAATTGTGTGACATCAGTTAATACGATGGAATTTAGTTTAGGTAAATAAAACGATATAATTACTCTTTCCATCTACCTATGCATTGAGGCTCTCGCTTGTACACTCTACTGAATAAACGTTTAAAAAGTATCGAACAAAATAATATACAAGCACTACTTGATAACTCACGAACAGGACTAGAAAAAGAAAGTTTACGTGTTGATGCAAACGGGCATATAGCACAGACCCCTCATCCTGAAATACTTGGCTCAGCATTAAAAAATCCTTGGATTACCACAGATTATGCCGAGGCTTTACTTGAGCTAATAACCCCTCCATGTAAACGTGCATATAAATCTCTTGATTTTCTAAAGGACATTGAGTCATTTGTTTATCAAAAATTGGATAATGAGCTTTTATGGACGAGCAGTATGCCTTGTATTATTCGGGGAGAAGATGATATTAAAATTGCTGAATATGGAGAATCTAACGGCGGAAAAATGAAGCACGTTTATCGTCGGGGACTTGCATGGCGTTATGGAAAAATGATGCAAGTGATTGCAGGCATCCACTTTAATCATTCTGTTGCTAAAGAATTTTGGTCAGCATATCAACAGTCGGAGGGCAAAGAAAAAACACATAGCCAAAATTTTATCAATCATCATTATATGGGGATGATACGTAATATTCAGCGTTTTGGCTGGATGATTCCTTACTTATTTGGCGCATCACCTGCCATTTGTAAATCATTTTTAGGGGGTATTCCTAAGCTCGATAGCATGAAGGCGTATAATAAAAACACCTATTACGAGCCTTGGGGAACATCTTTACGCATGGGGGATATTGGATATACAAACCGTAAAGAGAATAAAGCGGGCATTAAGGCAAACTATAATACAATAGGTGCATATGTAGACAGTTTACGTTGTGCTATTAATACGCCACACCAGCCATACCAAGAAATTGGTGTAAAAGTGAATGGTGAGTATCGACAGCTAAATAGTAATCTTTTACAAATTGAAAATGAATATTACAGTACAGTTAGACCAAAACAGATTTTAGAAGGTTTTGAAAAACCTGTAGATGCATTAACCATGCGTGGTATTCGCTATGTAGAGTTACGCTCGGTAGACATAAACCCCTTCTACCCAGCGGGCATTACACATAAACAGCTTTTCTTTTTAGAAGTGTTTATGTTGTTTTGTTTGTTGCAAGAAAGCCCCAATATTGATAAAAAAGAACAACAAGAAATAGATGAAAATCAAAGTTTAGTGGCTCATTTTGGTCGTAAGCCAAACCTCGAGTTAAGCCAAAATGATAAAAAGAAAACACTTAAATCATGGGCAATGGAACTACTAGAAGCCATGATGCCTGTTGCTGAGTTACTTAATAAAGTACATAGTGATGTATGTTATGTGTCGGCATTAAAACATCAAATGGAACTTGTTGAGCATCCTGAACTCACATTCTCTGCCCGTGTTTTAGATAGTTTAATGACGAAACATAGTAGTTATTTTGATTTTGCACAACAACAGTCTTATGAACATCGAAATTATTTCTTGAATAGAGAACTCAATGAAATCTCTTTACAGCAGTTCACTCAGCAAGCAGAACAGTCAATACTGGAGCAGCAACAAATCGAAGCAAATGATACCTTAAGTTTTGATGACTTTCTAAAACATTACTTTAACAATAGTCTCCTATAAAAATAATAACAATATATGATAAGGCCCCCGATATCATGAAAAAATTAGCCTCAATTTTTAACAATAATAGGATGTTTATCCTTTTTATCTCCTTTTTATTTATCTTTCGCGGTGCAATTGCTGACTGGCATCCTGTACCAACAGGCTCAATGAAACCGACCATATTGGAAGGTGATGTCATCTGGGAAAATAAATTAGCCTATGATTTACAAATTCCTTTTACCGATATTTCTTTAGCACGTTTAGGTGAGCCAAAACGTGGGGATATTATTGTTTTTACATCAGAAGCTGCTAAAAAACGGATGATTAAACGTCTTATAGGTCTACCTGGAGAGACAATTGAAATAAAGAAAAATCAGCTTTATATTAATGGTCAACCTGCTGAGTACACAAAACTAAGAGACCCTGCGTTAGAACCTTTGCGTAAAAGTGATAAAGAAGAAGGTATTTATGCACTAGAATCTGTCGGTAGTCTTACTCATGTATTGCAAGTAAAGCCAAATTATAACAACCCTCTACAAAATTATGGTCCTATTGTTATTCCAAAAGATCATTATTTTGTCATGGGAGATAATCGAGACAATAGTGCCGACTCGCGCTATTATGGCTTAATCCCTAGAACAGAAATACGCGGACACGCCACTCGCATACTCTTATCGCTTAACACCAAAGAAAACTACAAACCACGAAGCGAACGTTTTTTTGAGGTATTAAAATAGCACTTAAATTATCATTTAAGACTTGTAGGGTGGATAAGCGATAGTGCATCCACCAAAATCAAGGTGTAACGGTGCAGGTGCATTACACTTATTCACCCTATCTTTTACCTGAATCCGCATTGAAGTCACGGATTCAGGTTTTATCTAAAAATAGCACTTATTAATTACCATTAAGATATAACTGTTTGTCGTTAATTCATATACAGTTAATTTGCTTTTTACTATAATTTAGACGCTAACAAAAAGACAGCATCGAGATACAAACCTAACTCAATGGTGTCGCAGTAATATCAAGTTCCCCAAGCTTGATCATAATAATAACAACAATAAATGGCATAAAACATGAAACCACAAATCATTGCTGGCTTAGCAGTCACAGCACTTTATACCCTTTCTGGTTGCACGCAAAATACTCCCTATCATACTCAGCAACCACAAAAAGCAGTATCACAGCATGTATCATTTGCACAAAAAAAATCACTAACTGCACGAAGGTCTACTTCTCAACGTCAGCGTCAAATAGCCCCACAACGTCGTGTTGCAGCAAGACGTTATGTTGCCCCTAGAAGAGCTCATGCCGCTAGAAAGGCGTATGCCCCTAGAAGAGCATATACTCCCAGAAGACGTGTTGCACCACAACGCCCTCAATATCGCCCACCTATTCGACAGCATAGAGCAAGTAACGGCATGCCACGTTTATCAGCACAAGAAATTCGTCATATTGGTGACCAAATTTTTGCTAATGAAAGTGGTTCCGATATCAATAAGTTAGTCCATTGGAATGTCGGTGAAAATTTCGCATCAATGGGAATTGGTCACTTTACATGGTATCCAGCAGGTCGTAGAGCTCGTTTTGGTAACACATTTCCTGGTATGTTAACGTATCTTGAGTCACGTGGCGTACGTTTACCTCAATGGTTACAACAAGCTAAGTATAGTGGTGCACCTTGGAGTTCACGCGCACAACTCATGAGGGAGAAGAATTCTCCTCAGGTACAAGAATTACAAAGAATGCTCTATGAAACTCGTTATCTTCAAGCTGAATACATTATGCAACGCGCCCAACGTGCTATGCCTAAATTAGTAAAAGCATCGCCACCTCATTTACGTCCATTGGTTGCAAATAATCTTAATGCTGTCGCTAACTCTCGTAGTGGTTGGTATCCACTTATCGACTATGTAAACTTCAAAGGTGAAGGAATCAATCGGCACGGTGGTTATCGAGGTCAAAACTGGGGGTTATTACAGGTATTAGAAGAAATGCGCCCCTCTCAACCAGGACCACAAGCTTTAAATGAATTTGCAGCAGCAGCCATGCGTGTACTGGATAGACGAGTAAGAAATTCTCCACCAGCACGAAATGAAAGACGCTGGTTAAGAGGTTGGTCAAACCGCATATCAACGTATCGTGAAGTTATCTAAAAACGCATATTACATAAAATAAGATGTTAAAGGCTCTCTCCGCAAGGTTAGAGCCTTTATTTATGTATCCTAATAATTCTCTCTTTCATCTTGAAAACCCGCAGCTAAGCCCAATAGTTTAGGCTATTGTAATTAAACCCAAGCGGGGAAAGCGTGAAACAATATAAAGGAACAACCATTGTATCTGTCCGTCGCGGAGAAAGTGTTGTTATTGGTGGAGATGGGCAAGTTTCATTAGGCAATACTATTATGAAAGGTAACGCACGCAAAGTTCGTCGCCTTTATAATGATAAGGTGATTGCAGGTTTTGCAGGTGGAACAGCAGATGCTTTTACCTTATTCGAGAAATTTGAAGGTAAGCTCAACGAGTACAACGGCAACCTTACCCGTGCGGCTATCGAGCTAGCAAAGGATTGGCGTACTGATCGTGGTATGCGTCAATTAGAAGCTTTATTAGCCGTTGCCGACAAACAAACTTCTTTGATTATCACTGGAAATGGTGATGTTATTGATCCTGAAGATAACCTTATTGCTATCGGTTCAGGCGGCCCCTTTGCCCAATCTGCGGCACGCGCATTACTCGATAACACTGACCTAACAGCACGCGAAGTCGTCGAAAAAAGTCTCGCCATAGCAGGTGATATTTGCATCTATACCAATCATAATCGCACGATTGAAGAACTATAAGAGAGCCTCCCCATGTCAATGACACCCAGAGAAATCGTCCAAGAATTAGATAAACACGTTGTCGGACAAGCCAATGCTAAACGCGCTGTTGCTATTGCCTTGCGTAATCGCTGGCGTCGTCAGCAGTTAGACGAAGCGTTAAGTCGTGAAGTTACCCCTAAAAATATTTTAATGATCGGTCCGACAGGTGTGGGTAAAACCGAAATTGCACGACGTTTAGCACGGTTAGCCAATGCACCATTTATAAAGGTTGAAGCGACTAAATTCACCGAAGTAGGCTATGTCGGTAAAGAAGTTGACTCAATTATTCGTGACTTGGCGGATATTGCGGTTAAATTAACCCGTGAACAAGAGGTTGAAAAAGTAAAACACCGCGCACAAGATGCCGCTGAAGAGCGTATTCTCGATATTTTATTACCTCGCCCAAAAGCAGAACAGTCTTCTGAAGCATGGTTAGATACATCGACCAATGAAGTGTCTACAGCAGAGAACTCAACACGTCAGAAATTCCGTAAAAAACTACGCGAAGGCTTGCTTGATGATAAAGAAATTGAAATAGAAGTCTCTGCAACCCCTATTGGTGTTGAAATAATGACTCCGCCTGGGATGGAAGATATGGCAAACCAGTTGCAGGGCATGTTTCAAAATTTAAATGGTGGAAAAACAAAAAAGCGTAAACTAAAAATTAAAGATGCACTAAAAGAACTGGCTGAAGAAGAAGCACATAAAATGGTCAATGATGAAGACCTAAAAGCCCGTGCAATAAAAAATGTAGAGCAAAATGGCATCGTCTTTTTAGATGAAATTGACAAAGTTGTTCGTAAAAACGAAGCAGGTGGTGCTGATGTGTCACGCGAAGGCGTACAGCGTGATTTACTGCCCTTAATTGAAGGTAGCTCAGTGACAACAAAGCACGGCATTGTCAATACAGATCATATTTTATTTATTGCCTCTGGTGCATTCCATCTTGCCAAACCATCTGACTTAATTCCTGAATTACAAGGTCGTTTACCCATTAGAGTGGAAATGACAGCACTCTCTGCGCACGACTTTGAGCGTATTTTAACCGAGCCAGATGCATCGCTTACCGAGCAATATATCGGCTTGCTAAAAACAGAAGGTGTAGAGCTTAACTTTACCGAAGACGGCATTAAACGCTTGGCTGAAACCGCCTTTTTAGTCAATGAACGCACCGAAAACATTGGCGCACGTCGTTTGCATACCGTAATGGAACGCTTATTAGAAGATGTTCTCTATCAAGCGCCTGACTGTGACTCATCATTAACCATTGATGCCGCTACTGTTGATGCCTCATTAGGTGAGTTAGTACAAGACGAAGATTTGAGCCGTTATATTTTGTAAGGCTAATCGTTTTTAGTAACAAAATAGCGTTAGAATAGCTAATACCTGAATCCGTGACTTCACTACGGCAGATAGCATAAGCTATTGATTCCACAGCGGTTTAAAAAATACCCGCTTAACCTAAAGGTGAAGCTAAGATTTTTTAAAATCCACTGTGAAACCAATATCTTACACTCTCTTATCCGCATTGAAGCCACGGATTCAGGTAATATTTAACGATTGTCTTTCAGATAAATAATGTTTAAATTCAAGGAGTCCAAGCTTTAGCTTGTGCGAACCACACAAGCTAAAGCTTGGACTCCTGCGGAAATTTAATAGGGAATAAACCATGACACCAACCAATATCGCCTTGCACCAAAAATCTAAAATATTAGAACTTACATGGCCTGATGGCGTAACACATAACCTCACCTGTGAATATCTGCGCGTCTCATCACCTTCTGCTGAGGTGCAAGGTCATGGTCCAGGTCAAGAAAAACTACAACTTGGCAAAGAAAACGTCAATATTACCGCTATCGAGCCAATCGGACATTACGCGATAAAATTAGTCTTTGATGATAATCACGATAGCGGTTTATTCGGATGGGATTTATTGCGCGAGCTGGGCGATAACTACGAAGAAAACTGGGCAAACTACCTAAAAAAATGCGAGGAAGCAGGCTATGTGCGCAAACAGCCAGGTCAAATCATCTGATGCCATTGCGTCACTAAAGTATAATGATGATGGCTTAATTCCTGCTATCGCACAGCAACACGATACAGGCGAGGTCTTAATGATGGCGTGGATGAACCAAGCCTCCATCGAAGAGACCCTTAAAACAGGGCGAGTCTGTTATTGGTCGCGTTCACGCCAAGCCTATTGGCGTAAAGGGGAAAGCTCTGGGCAAGTGCAAATGCTCAAAGAGCTACGCATTGATTGCGATGCAGACACCTTGTTAATCAAAGTCGATCAAACAGGCCCTGCTTGTCATACAGGTCGGCGTAACTGCTTTTATCAAGTAATAGAGGGCGATAATGTGGTGATTGATGCTGAACCATTAATTGACCCTGCTGAGTTATACGGCAAATGAAAAAAATATTGATGATTATTATTCGTGGCTATCAGCTATTTCTTAGCCCTTTGTTGGGCAATAATTGTCGCTATGCACCGACTTGCTCGCACTACACTCATCAAGCCATTGCTCAACACGGTGCAATCAAAGGCACATTTATGGGTGTTAAACGTATTTTACGTTGCCACCCTTGGGCTGAGGGTGGATACGACCCTGTTCCAGAAAAAAAGAAGTTATAAACGACAAGCTTGCCAGTTTTGGCTG
>Ga0256832_1001756_pt1 | contig 14773 bp, 13 predicted proteins | sample 134614metaG_FD_190534 | JGI IMG/M metagenome (GOLD analysis project Ga0256832, IMG submission 190534) | Hydrothermal vent microbial communities from Lau Basin, Pacific Ocean - 134-614 | ecosystem: Environmental > Aquatic > Marine > Hydrothermal vents | place: Pacific Ocean: Lau Basin | collected...
GAACTCCCGGAAGCGGCGTTCGCCGATGAAACAGATGCCGGTGCTGTCCTTCTTGTGGTAGTTGCCGAAGCTCGCCTCGCGGGCCATCTCCCGCACCCGGGGCTTGTGGTAGTCCCCGAGGGGGAACAGGCTGTGGCGCAGGGCATGCTGGCCCAGCATGTAGAGAAAATAGGTTTGGTCCTTGTTGTCATCTTCTGCCTGTAGCAGATGGCAGCTTTCATCGCAGGTGACGCGGGCATAGTGGCCCGTGGCGATGTAATCGGCGCCCATTTCCAGGGCGTGGTCGAGAAAGGCCTTGAACTTGATCTCCCGGTTGCACAGCACGTCTGGGTTGGGGGTGCGCCCGGCGCGGTATTCGTCCAGAAAATAGCTGAACACCCGATCCCAGTACTCGGCGGAGAAGTTCATGGTGTGCAGGGGAATACCCAGTTGCCGCGCCACGGCCTGGGCATCGGCCAGATCCTCTGCGGCGGAGCAGTACTCGGCGTCGTCGTCTTCCTCCCAGTTCTTCATGAACAGGGCTTCCACATGCCAGCCTTGTTCCTTGAGCAGCAGGGCGGCCACGGCGGAATCGACACCCCCGGACAGGCCGAGTATCACCTTGCCCTTGCTCATGGCTGCAGATGATGCAGGTGATCGAGGGCAATGCGCCGGCCCATGCGGTAATCCTGGATGCAGTTCAGTACCATGGGGCTGCGCAGTTGCTCCGGGCGCTGCTGGATCTCTTCCAGGCTCAACCAGTGGGTGGCGATGATTTCCTGGTCCAAATTGTGATCGGGCAGGATTTCCCCGGCCTGGCCGCAGAAACAGAAACGCAGGTAAGTGCGCTGTTTTTGCGGCAGTTCGTACAGATAGACGCCCACCAGGGCCTCGGGCGTAAACCTTCGGGCGGTTTCTTCCAGCATTTCGCGTTGGATCGCCTGTAACAGATCCTCCCCCTGCTCCAGGTGGCCGGCGGGCTGGTTGAAGACCACCTCGCCATGGATATTTTCTTCCACCAGCAGGTAGCGCTGCTGGTGTTCAACGATTGCGGCCACAGTAACGTGAGGTTTCCAGGTCATTTTTTCATTTTATAGGGAATCCGTTTCCATTGCCCGGGTTGCAGGTCCCGTAGCTGCCAGGGGCCGATGGCCATGCGTATCAGGCGCAGAGTGGGAAAGCCTATGGCGGCGGTCATGCGCCGCACCTGGCGGTTGCGGCCTTCCTGAATCCGGATTTCCAGCCAGTGGTCGGGCACGGATTTGCGAAAGCGCACTGGGGGATCCCGGGGCCAGATGTCCGGTTCCGGCAGCAGCCGGGCGCGGGCGGGCAGGGTGGGGCCATCCTTGAGGGTCAATCCCCGGCGTAGAGGGTCCAGATCTTCTTCCGATGGATCGCCTTCCACCTGCACCCAGTAGGTCTTCCAGGTGCGTTTTTTGGGGTGTGTGAGCTGGTGGGCCAGCCTCCCATCGTCCGTGAGCAGCAGCAGGCCCTCGCTGTCCCGGTCCAGGCGCCCGGCGGGATAAACGCCCCTGAGAGGAATATAGTCGGCCAGCACCGGACGGCCTTCCCTGTCGGTGAATTGTGTGAGTACCCCCCAGGGCTTGTTGAAGAGTATGAGCTGGCTCATGAGCTGACGGGAAACAACGCAATAGTCCATTGATGGTAGAATGCGCGCCGAACTATAGCAAAACTAGGGTGTTATTGATGTCTTACGATAAAATTGAAGTTCCTGCTGGCGGAGAACAGATCACTGTCAATGCAGACAATAGCCTGAATGTTCCCAACACGCCCATCATTCCCTTCATCGAAGGCGACGGTATCGGAGTGGATATCACTCCAGTGATGAAAAAAGTGGTGGATGCCGCGGTGGCAAAGGCCTATGGCGGTGAGAAATCCATCGCCTGGATGGAAGTCTATGCCGGAGAGAAAGCGGTGAAGGTTTATGGTGGCGACAACTGGCTGCCCGAGGAGACTTTTGATGCGGTGCGCGATTACGTAGTGTCCATCAAGGGACCCCTGACCACTCCCGTAGGCGGCGGTATTCGTTCCCTGAACGTCACCCTGCGCCAAGTGCTGGATCTGTACGTCTGCCTGCGACCCGTGCGCTATTTCTCTGGCACACCCAGCCCCTTGTGTCATCCGGAATATACCGACATGGTCATCTTCCGGGAGAATTCCGAAGACATCTACGCCGGCGTTGAATGGGCGGCGGGAACCGAGGAAGCGCGAAAGATCATTGATTTCCTGCAAAACGAAATGGGCGTGACCAAGATCCGTTTTCCGGAAACTTCCGGTATCGGCATCAAGCCGGTATCCAGCGAGGGCACCAAGCGCCTGGTGCGCAAGGCCATCCAATACGCCATCGACAATGACCGGGATTCCGTGACCCTGGTGCACAAGGGCAACATCATGAAGTTCACCGAGGGCGCCTTCAAAGAGTGGGGCTACGAGCTGGCCAAAGAGGAGTTCGGTGCCGTGGAAATCGACGGCGGACCCTGGTGTGCCTTCAAGAATCCGAATACCGGCAAGGAGATCATCATCAAGGATGTGATCGCAGATGCCTTCCTGCAGCAGATTCTTTTGCGCCCGAAAGAATATGACGTCATCGCTACCCTGAATCTCAATGGCGATTATGTATCAGATGCTCTGGCTGCCCAAGTGGGTGGCATTGGCATTGCGCCGGGGGCGAATCTGTCGGATACCGTGGCCATGTTCGAAGCTACCCATGGTACGGCCCCCAAGTATGCAGGTCAGGACAAGGTGAATCCGGGGTCCATCATCCTGTCTGCCGAGATGATGCTGCGCCATATGGGCTGGACGGAAGCGGCAGATCTGATCATCAAAGCCATGGGCGGTGCCATTCAGGCCAAGACGGTGACCTATGATCTGGAGCGGCTCATGAAGGATGCGCAGCTGTTGAGCTGTTCTGAGTTTGGCGATGCGATGATCGCGCAAATGTAGGTTTGTATAGAACCCGTCCGAAATAGAAAAAGCCTGCCGGAGGTTTTCCCCGTCAGGCTTTTTTCTTGTGCTGGGTAATAAGGTTATTCTGCAGCGTATTTGAGATTCTGCGCGTGCAGGCCTTTGGGACCTTGCTCGATATCGAATACTACTGCCTGACCTTCTTTCAATGTTTTGTAGCCCTCCATCTCGATTGCTGAGAAATGGACGAATACATCTTCTTCTCCATCATGCGGGGTGACGAAACCGTAACCCTTGGCATTGTTGAACCACTTGACTACACCACTGGGCATGTTGCTCCTCCTGCGTTCCTCCGGTGTTGAAAATACGTTGTTGTTTGTTCTTATGGCTACCATCTTGCGATTTGGCCGCCTGTGTTTCAAAAGTACAAAAAAACTTGCTTCAGGTCAAATATTGTATACAAACGCTAGTTGACAGGGTTCCGGTGCTTCAGAGCTTCCTCTGCCGGGAGGACCCTTGAGGGCCACAACTCAGACTATTGTTAACCCGGCGAGACGGGAATTATGAGGCCTTATGAGATTGTTCCAGGAGTTGGAGGTAGCTGTCCAATTTGGCTTGATCTTCAGGAGAGATATCGATGATCTGAAAACCGGACCAGTAACTGTGCCGCGCATTGGCTTCGTCGTTCCAAAGGCAGGTGGCGCCTACAGAGATATCCGGTTCTCCACCATCTTGGTCGATGAGTTGAACTTGGTGGATCTCCCCGCCTTCGGGGCAGTTGCCCTCTGAAAGCATCATGAATCCTGTCCGGGAGATGTTTATCAGGACACCCAGGGCATGGCCACTGAGCTTGTCGATGACCTGTATCGTCGATAGGGGCGAAAAACGATCATACGCTCTCTTGTGCACTCTTCAGACTCCTGGGGGTCAACCCGCGGTTTTCACGCTTTTTTCCAGCATGCCTCTGATGGCAGTCATAGCCCTGCTCCAGAAGGAGGTGTTCACGTCCTCGAAATAGAGGATATTGCCGGCTCTGACGCCTTCCGCCAGTTCCTTGATGTCGATGAGGTCGGTTTTCTTGCCCCGGTAGTTGACAAACAGGAACCGGTCCGAAAAAGGGTTGTACCAGGACAACCTGCCTCTGTGTTGCTTGCCTTCCCTTACATTGAATTCGAACAATGTGTTTTCCGGCAGGGCGCGAAGCGTATTGTACAGATCCAGCATATCCTGGCTGATCTTGGGCTTCAATTTGTGTACTGTTCCCGAAAAATCCAGAACTACCTGGGATTCGGGTGTTTTTTCCAGGGAATGGACGAAGAATTCGATCTCTTTTCCCTTGTGAGGCAGCAGCCCCCCCACCTGGGTCCAAATTTGTTCGGAGAGGGTGTCGATCTGAGGTTTTTGGACAGTTCCTTCCAGGATTTCAGCAGAAACGCTCAGGATGTACTGCCCCAGTTCCTGTGCCTCGTTCCAGGCGGGGCTGTCATCATTGTCCACCCCTTCACGCAGGCGCAGCAGAGTCAGGTAGTCCACCCAAACCTGATTGATGAACCCGTCCACATAATCAGGCACAGTGTGTCCGGAAAAAATCTTTCGGGTCGCGCTGTTGGCAACCTCTTTGGCCCGAGACATGAGTTCCTTGCCTTTCTCGGCTTCCCGGCTGTGTTTTTCCAGGATGCTGAATTTATCACTGAGGCGGCTGGTTTCCTCTTTGAGCAGTTGAAGATATTCATCGAAATCCGTTTCCTGGTTATGCTTGAGCCTGACGATTCTGAATACCATATCCTTGAGAAACGGGTAGATCCCTTCCTCAGGGTCTTCCTGGTTCATCCATAAGGCTGAGGCTTCCACGGCTTCATCGAGGAACAAACGGGCAGGATGTGTCTTTGAAGACAGAAAATCATTGTTCAGAAGGCCTATCTTGATGTAGGGCGTGTGCAAGTGGCCCAGAAGCGCTTTGGCAATATCAGGAATGCGCGGGTCGTCGAGCATGCGCTCAAAAAGCATGCCCACCAGGTCGATGACATTTTCCTGCATTTCGCCCAGGCGCTCAGGGCCAACGCTTTCCTTAATGGATGTGCGCTGGTTCTCCATGGCATGCTGGACCTGATGCAGAACATCTGCGTTGACATTTCCAGGAACCACTGTTTTATCCAGGCTAACGGCCTCCGGATAGGCTTCATCCGAACGGGAAATGGCGGTGTTGGTCGCATTCACGATTTCCTGGGTGCTTGCGGCACTCACCCCGGCAGGCAGCGGATTTTGCTGGTGCTGTATCCGGCGTTTTGCTTTTAACAGTTCTTGTATGCGTGACAGGGTCTCTTCACCCAGCTCTTCTGCAGTTTGGGCTTTGTCACTGTCCGATGGCGTTTTCTCAGAGATTTTCTTGTCGACTAATTCACTGTCTGGTGATTCTTTGATTTTTACCTTGTACTTCAGGTTGGGGAGAATGCCTGCGTTGATCAGATCCTGGTTGAGTTTTTCATGTAGGTCTGCCAGTTCACTGAGGACATATTTGTCATACAGCGTGTACAACACCAGCAAGGCGTCATTTTCGATGCTCAGACGATCCACGCAACGGGCGAATATCTCGGCCAACTGACGCGGGGATGCTGGGATGTCTGAAATTTGTACGGGTTGGCCACTGTTGATTACCGTGAGTCTTTGGGCAAGTACATACATCAGCCGGTAACTCTTGCGCTCGGCGCGCTCGGCCAGGGTATGCAAAGCAAGGTTACGCTCGTAAAGATCGATATTGACCAGGCTCAGGGTATCTTCACCCAGGGTGGGTTTGTCTTCCTGGCTTTGCGCGGGAAACTTGCTCAGAAACTTGACCAGAAGATCATGGAAGTCCAGGGACAGATCTTCCATCTTGAGCCAGATTTCCCGTTGAGCTTCGAAAAAATGGTTCTGGATGTTGATGTTTTCGGACTTGTCTGCAAATTCCATCAGCACATCATCGGTTGCGCGTAGCTGCTGGCGGAACTTGTCGTTCAACAATTCGACGGCCTGCTGTTGCCAGTCATTCAGCAGATATCGGTACTTGTAACTGATGGTCACTGTTTCTTTCCTTGATTGCTGCCCGGTCGGTCTATTTTGAAGGAGATTTGGATCGAGTTCAATGTGTACAGGTTATTGTTTCAATAATAAATTTAGCCGCCATTGCCTTTGTTAAGCCAGGGTTAAGGTTTCACGGCAAACAATGGGATCAGAGAAACAGGTTCTGGTGTATTGTTACTACGCTGCGGAACTGTGGCGAATGGTGGCAGTCCCATGTGTTTGTGCGAGGTTTTTCCCTGCCGAGGCAGGGTGGAGAAGAGATAATGAAAAAATTGCTGGGAACATCCGCACTAGCGGGGATGATTGTATTGGCCGGTTGTACGGATCCATCGGACCCCAATCGCAAGACTAAAACCGGCGCTTTGGTCGGTGCCGTAGCTGGGGCCGTCATAGGCCACCAGGTGAACCACAAGAACGGTGCGTATGTGGGAGCCGCTCTGGGTGCCCTTGCTGGCGGCGGTGTTGGATACTACATGGACAAGCAGCAAAGGGAGCTGGAAGAGCAGCTCGCCAGGGAACAGGCAGCCCATGAGCTGGAAATCCAGCGCATGAAGGATGACAGTCTGAAACTGACCCTGGACAATGAAGTCTCTTTTGACTTCGACAGTGCTGAAATAAAGCATGGCTTTCAGCAGACCCTGGACAAACTGGCATCTGTCATTCAAAAATACGACAAGACCGTGGTACACATCGTAGGGCATACGGACAGCGTTGGCTCTGCAGCATATAACCAGCAGCTCTCGGAACGCCGTGCCCGAGCTGTTGGTCAGTATCTGATAGCCCATGGCGTGGCTGCGGAACGTATTCATACGGAAGGGCGGGGCGAATCCGAACCCCGCGCCACCAACGCCACCGAAGCGGGCCGCCAGCTCAACCGGCGGGTGGAGATCTTCCTCAAACCGGTGGTAGAAGGCGAGGAGAGCCGCGCTCATGAACCGCCCCCGCCGAGCACGAGTCGGTATTACTGACCCCGGAGCAAAGGTATCCGATTTACTGAAACAATGCTGGCAGTTTGCGGGTCTTTATTCTGATTACAGGCAAATTTATCCATAAGAGCGGATAGGAGATGCATTTCCAGTCATGGAGAGCAGAATATGATCATCAAGCCGGCCAGCAGAATTCGTTCATCGGAAATCACTGACCAGGAAATCTGGCAGCGGCGCCGCCAGCTGATCAAGGCTGCAGCAGCAGGCTCAGGCCTGCTGCTGACGGGTATGAGCGGTATCGCCCGGGCATTGTACCGGGGGCCGGGAAAACTGGAACGGATTCCCGGAATTTACGAGACGAAGTATGGCGAAGATCTGAAACCCACGGCTTACCGGCATATCACCAGCTACAACAACTTCTATGAGCTGGGTTATGGAAAACGCACGCCCGCTGAGAATGCCGACTTTCTCAAGCCCCGTCCCTGGACCGTGAAGGTATCGGGAGAGTGCGAAAAGCCCGGGGTGATGGATATTGAAGACATTCTCAAGATCGATCAGGAGGAACGCGTCTACCGGTTCCGCTGCGTGGAGGCCTGGGCCATGGTGGTGCCTTGGGTGGGTTTCCCATTGGGAAGTTTTCTCAAGCGCTTTGCTCCCACGTCCCGGGCCAGATATGTAGAGTTCACCACCTTGTATGATCCCGAGCAGATGCCCGGACAGAAGCGCAAGGTTCTGGATTGGCCGTACCGGGAGGGTTTGCGCATCGACGAAGCCATGCATCCCCTGGCATTCATGGCCACGGGGCTTTACGGTGAACAGCTACCAGCCCAGAACGGCGCGCCTTTGCGTCTGGTGGTCCCCTGGAAGTATGGGTTCAAGAGTATCAAGTCCATCGTGTCCATACGCTTTATGGAAGAGATGCCCCTCAATACCTGGCGGCGCATAGCAGGGGATGAGTACGGATTTTATGCCAACGTAAATCCGAAAGTGCCTCATCCCCGTTGGAGCCAGAAGCGGCATCGGGTGCTGGGCCGGGGTTTGTTTGGCAGCAAGGAGGATACGCAGTTGTTCAATGGCTATGCCGAGGAAGTCGCCGGGTTGTACAAAGGTATGGATCTGCACAAGAATTTCTGATGAAGGCCTGGAAAACGATTGTTTTTTCCCTCTGTTTGTTGCCTCTGGGTTATCTGGGCCTGGGTATCTATCGGGAAGATCTCGGTCCCAATCCCGTGGAATATCTCACCCATGAGACGGGTGCCTGGGCCCTTCGGCTGTTGCTGGTGACACTGGCCATAACGCCATTGAGACGTTTTACCGGCTGGCGTCGGCCCATATTGTTGAGGCGCATGCTGGGCCTGTTCGCTTTCTTCTATGCCTGTCTGCACTTACTCATCTGGCTGTGGCTGGACCGGGAACTGGTCTGGAGCAGCATGCTTGAGGATATTCTCAAACGGCCCTATATCACGGTGGGTTTTACAGCCTTCATGATACTTCTGGCTCTGGCGGTAACATCCAACAGTTTCAGTATGCAGCGCCTGGGGCGCCGATGGAAGCAACTCCATCGTTGGGTGTATGGGGCAGCCGCTCTGGGTATCCTGCATTTCATCTGGCTGGTCAAAGCCGATCTTTTACAGCCCATGATCTACCTGGCGGTCTTTTTACTTCTCATGGCAGCACGGCTGCCGGGCCTGCCGGAAAGGAAACCCGCGCCTTTTCGCCGCAAGGTGGCTGGCTGATTGTCTGGATTGATTCGAATAGCGCAGATCCAGTAGGTTGGGCTTCAGCCCAACACAGACGCTGGATTTAGGGTTGTTGTCGGGCTGAAGCCCGACCTACCGTACCATCTCAGGCAAAGTCACAAATATTCAAGCGTCGATGCGCCGGTACTTGATGCGGTGAGGGTAAGCCTGACCCTCATGCCAGTGGCATGAGGAAGCAGGCGCACGCCCGGCAGGGAAGCTGGGCCGGAAAAGGCTACAGGGAAGTATCTTGAAATTCAGGCGTCGATGCGCCGGTACTTGATGCGGTGAGGCTGCTCCGCCGCTTCACCCAGACGTTTCTTGCGGTCCGCTTCGTAATCTTCATAGTTACCTTCGAACCAGACGACCTTGGAATCACCTTCGAATGCCATGATATGAGTGGCGATGCGGTCCAGGAACCAGCGGTCATGAGAAATGACTACGGCACAGCCGGGGAAGGTGAGAAGCGCTTCTTCCAGGGCGCGCAGGGTTTCTACATCCAGATCATTGGTGGGTTCGTCCAGGAGCAATACGTTACCGCCGGAGCGCAGCAGCTTGGCCAGATGTACCCGGTTGCGTTCACCGCCGGAAAGGTCGCCCACCCGCTTCTGCTGGTCGGAGCCACGGAAGTTGAAATGACCCGCATAGGCCCGGGATTGCATCTGGAAGTTGCCTACGGTGATGATATCCTGGCCATCAGAGATTTCCTCCCAGACGGTCTTGTTGTCGTCCAGTGAGTCGCGGCTTTGGTCCACGTAAGCCAGTTGCACCGTGGGACCGATACGCAATTCCCCCTCGTCTGGCGTTTCCTGGCCGGTGATCATGCGGAACAGGGTCGTCTTGCCCGCGCCGTTGGGGCCGATGATACCCACGATGCCGCCGGGAGGCAGGTTGAAGTCCACGTTCTCGAACAGGAGCCGTTCGCCATAGCCTTTCTTCAGTCCGCTGGCTTCGATGACCAAGTCTCCCAGGCGGGGTCCTGGCGGGATATAAATCTCATTAGTCTCGTTGCGTTTCTGGAATTCCTGGCTCTGCAGTTCATCGAAACGCTGCAGGCGCGCCTTAGACTTTGCGTGGCGTCCCTTGGGATTGGAACGCACCCATTCCAGTTCTTTCTTCATGGCCTTGATGCGGGCGGCTTCGGCCTTGGCTTCCTGTTCCAGACGGGCTTCCTTCTGTTCCAGCCAGGAGGAATAATTGCCCTCCCAGGGAATGCCATGGCCGCGGTCCAGCTCCAGGATCCAGCCGGCTACGTTGTCCAGGAAATATCGGTCGTGGGTCACGGCCACCACGGTGCCCTTGTATTCGTGCAGGAAACGCTCCAGCCAGGCGATGGATTCGGCATCCAGGTGGTTGGTGGGTTCATCCAGCAGCAGCATGTCGGGTTTGGACAGCAACAGCCGGCACAGGGCCACGCGCCGGCGCTCGCCACCGGAGAGCTTGCTCACATCGGCATCCCAGGGGGGTAGGCGCAGGGCGTCGGCGGCCACCTCCAGCTGGCGCTCCATCTGGTGGCCGTCGGCAGCCTGGACGATGTTTTCCAGTTCGGCCTGACGCTTGGCCAGGGCATCAAAATCGGCATCCGGCTCGGCGTAGGCGGCATAGACTTTTTCCAGTTCGTCCATGGCTTCCTTGACTTCTCCCAAAGCCTCTTCGACATTGCCGCGCACATCCTTGCTTTCATCCAGTTGCGGCTCCTGGGGCAGGTAGCCCACCCGGATGCCGGTCTGGGGACGGGCCTCACCGTCGAAATCCTGATCGATGCCGGCCATGATGCGCAGCAGAGTGGATTTCCCGGACCCGTTCAGGCCCAATACGCCGATCTTGGCGCCGGGGAAGAAGGACAGGGAAATGTCACGCAGGATCTGCCGCTTGGGCGGCACGGTCTTGCTGACACGGTTCATGGTGAAAATGTATTGAGCCATAGGGTCTTGCTCTGAGCTGTGAGCCGGGCGTCAACCCGGCAGTGTGATTCCAGATGTAGGTTGGACTTCAGTCCAACATCTTCCGTATTGGGTAAAACATGATCTACGAAACCTGATGCAGCTTCGCCGCCTGCAGGGTATTTTCCAGCAAAGTGGCAATGGTCATGGGGCCGACGCCACCGGGCACGGGAGTGATCCAGTCAGCTACTTCACGGACGGCTTCGAAGTCCACATCGCCACAGAGCTTGCCGTTGTCCAGGCGGTTGATACCTACGTCGATGACGACGGCTCCAGGTTTTACCCAGCTGCCCTGTACGAAGTTCGGACGGCCCACGGCTGCCACCAGGATATCGGCCCCGCGAATTTTGTCTTCCAGATCTTTGGTCTTGCTGTGGCAGACCGTGATGGTGCAACGGGCCATGAGCAGCTCCAGGGCCATGGGACGGCCCACGATGTTGGACTGGCCGATGATGACTGCATCCTTGCCCGCCAGCTCCACGCCCGTGCGCTCCAGCAGAGTCATGATGCCTTTGGGCGTGCAGGGGCGTAACAGGGGCATGCGCAGCACCAGGCGTCCCACGTTGTAGGGATGGAAGCCGTCCACGTCCTTGGTGGGCAGAATGCGCTCTATGACGGTTTCCTCGTCGATCTGCTCCGGCAGAGGCAGTTGCACCAGGATACCGTCGATTTCCTCGCGATGATTCAGGTCGTCGATGAGAGAGAGCAAATGTTCCTGGCTGGTGTCTGGATCCAGGCGGATCAGTTCCGAGAGAAAGCCGACCTCTTCGCAGGCTTTCTGCTTGTTGCGCACATAGACCTGGGAGGCGGGATTGTCGCCCACCAGGATGACGGCCAGACCAGGGGGACGTTGCCCGCTGGTGGTAATGGCCTCGACTTCGGTCTTGATAGAATTTCGCAGATCGGCGGCAATGGCCTTGCCATCGAGTAGATTGGCGCTCATGGATTGTTTGTCTCTCATATGGAGTGAGGGGAGGATTCTAACTCTTGATGAGGTTTCTGCCAAAGGCTGTTATTGAATTTACGAGATGCAGCAAGCCGATGGCTCAATAGCCGGTAGTTGTTCATCAGGCCAAATGCCGTCCTATCCCATGCTGTTAGTCGTTCAATTGAGCCAATATGAAAATGCTGCGGGGGCGTAGCGTTCTGTCAGAGGTGGCAGAATCCCTGTTTTTAGGGTTGAGATTGAGATGTTCTTTCCTGTGGATCTATCTCAATCCATTGCAAATGAAAAAAATGTTGGTAATTGCAGGATAAGCGGCTATAGTCCAAACCAAGGTGTGCCAAAAAATTGACGCACGGCATAGTCCTTTTTTGGAGGGGCTGTCTCATTTTTCTATGTAATACAACACATTGTGGAGGATTAATAAGACGATGAAAAATTATAGTAAATCGGCCATAGCCGCAGGTATATTGAGCTTGGCGCTGACAGGTGCAGCAAGCGCAGCGGATGGATGGGAGGATAGTGCTTCGGAAAAGATGAGCACTGCTGATAGCCGCGCAGCCTCCCTGGAACAGGCCGAATCTCTTACGCCGAATGCTTTTGGCACCCAGGTGTACAACAAATTGCAGATACCTGCATCAGCATTCAGTACCCGTTGTGGTGATACCAACTATAACTATCAGGGAAATGGTTATGTTTCTGCAACGGCAGTTCCCTGTGGCAATTCCTATGTTTTCTGGGCTCCGGTTCAGTTGCCGGCTGGCGCGCTGATCAAATGGATGGATTTATTCTATTATGATACAGATACCACCTATGATCTGACAGCCAGACTGCATGCCTATACTGGCTCTGATCCAGCATATGACAATCCTGGTTTCACTGACCTTGCTAGCGTTTCCTCATCAGGCAGTGCTGGATATGGGTATGTAGCAAAAGTTATGAATTACACGGTAAACAATGATGTGCGTTATAATGGCGGCGCCCAGTTGTCGGTCATCCTGGCTTATCCGAATACCAGCACATCCCTGACGAACAAGCTTCGTTTCAAGGCTATTGATATCTGGTGGCAGCGTCAGGTAAGCCCGGCACCTGCTACAGCGACTTTCAATGATGTTTCCTCATCACATCCTTTCTTCCAATATATAGAGGCACTGGCGGCTTCCGGCATCACTTCAGGGTGCTCAGCCACCAATTACTGTCCTGACGATCCTCTTACCCGGGGACAGATGGCGGTGTTCCTGTCCAAGGCATTGGGCCTGCACTGGACAAACTAACCAGAAAGATAGGTTTGAATCCAAAAAAACCCGGAACTTGTTTCCGGGTTTTTTATGGGTTGTTTTCCAACGTTGAAGGATCAGCGCTTCTGCTGCCACCAGTGCTGCACGATATCCGCCACGTCCAGGTCATCCGGCCCTGTGCGCCAGCTCTTGGACAGGGGGACATCTGAGCTTGCGGGAGGTGGGTTGGGCACGTCCACCTGGAAGCGGGTGGGCAGGGGAGTGGCGTCGCCGACCGCCAGGACCTCGCCCCGGCTGAGGGATGCCAGGGTTTCCGCCATGTCCGCTTCGCCTTCCGGCATCAGGCCCCGCACATAGGCCTGGTCATCCGGGTTGGAGATGCGCAGGCACATATAGTTGGAACACTGGGCGAGCACGGTTTCCGACAGTTCTGTGGGGCGTTGGCTGATGACACACAGGGCCACGCCGTATTTCCGGCCTTCCTTGGCGATGCGTTCCATGGCCTTTCTCGTGGCGGCCAGGGCAGGGTCGCCTTCCTTCGGAAGATATTGGTGCGCTTCTTCGCACACCAGCAAGATGGGGAACTCCCGGCGCCGGGGATTCCAGTAGTTGAATTCATAAGCCAGGCGCGCAATCTGTGAAGAGACCATGGGCCGCACATCCGAAGGAATGGGGCTGAGGTCAATAACTGTGATTTGGCGTTTTTCTTCGCCCAGGCCAACGAAATCCCGCATCAGTTCTTCCAGGTCTTCTGACTTGGTGCGCTTTTTCGGCCGCAACAGGAAATCATAGCGTTTGTCGTTGTACATGGACTGAAAGCGCACGAGGAAGTTGTCGAAAGCACCATACAGGGTGCCTTTGGTTTTGCCGAAATCCAGCTGCTGCTCATTGGCCTGCTTGAAATGCAGGTACAGTTCCTTGATGGAGAAATAGACGGGGGAGTCCACGGACAGTTGTTCCAGGCCCAGATGGGCGTTGGCTTTCTTGCGCAAGGCATAGAGCACGTCCCTGAGATAGGCGATCTGCAGGGTGGCGGTGGGGTCGGTTTTGTCGATAAGGAAATCCACCAGTTCCGCATAGGTCAGCAGCCAGTAAGGGATTTCCAGCTCCCTGGCATCCACGTGATGTACCATTTCTCCAGGAAAGGCGCTGTGCATCTTCCCTTCATCATCCTTCCAGCCATACTCACCATGAAGATCCAGCATGACGATATGTGCCTTGGGCATGGTGCGCACGGCCTTTTGCAGCAAGCTGGTGACGGTCCAGGACTTGCCCGCGCCGGACTGGCCAAGAATAGCCAGGTGGCGTGTGAACAGAGGGTTGGGATCGAGAAAAACATCGATTTCCGCCCGGCTGGAGAGCTTGCCAAGGGCCAGGTTTTCACTGCGGAAACGGTCGAACAGCACTTCCAGCTGTTTGGCTGTGACCAGATGGACTTCGGCGCCGGTGACCGGAAATTGTTTGACACCTCGGATAAACTCGCCCTTCTGGTTGATTTCACCCAGGGGAAGAATGCGCACATAGCGGGTTCGTGATGGTTTTGCAATGCTGCCGGTCATGGATTCCCGGGACTTGCTGGCAATAAACTCTTCCGGAGGATCTTCCCACATGCGCAGAACCTGCCCGAGGACGGTGATGTGGCGATGTTTGATGATCAGCTGGGAGCCCAACTGGCCGACGGAAAGCGTTTCCGTGCCGATTTTTACGACCGGTTCAAAACCATCGGCTTCGGTGCGCAGGGTGGCGATGAGTTGACCGCCAGAGACCTCTGTAATACGGCCAACCAGGGTGGTGTCCGATGTCTGCATAGCTGCTCCCTTGAACAAGACAAAAAACAATCAATAGGGGAAATGAGGCGCAATCGCCAGGCGGCGTCAGCCGCAAGAGCCAAAGTGAGATATTCCCCCAAATACCAAGATGTATATAGCAACGAATCGCCATAGTGTAACGGATAGAATACTATATTACCCGGGATGAACGGATATCTGTGATTGAACGCATATCCCGCTGCTTCCGGAGC
>Ga0256832_1001757_pt1 | contig 14769 bp, 14 predicted proteins | sample 134614metaG_FD_190534 | JGI IMG/M metagenome (GOLD analysis project Ga0256832, IMG submission 190534) | Hydrothermal vent microbial communities from Lau Basin, Pacific Ocean - 134-614 | ecosystem: Environmental > Aquatic > Marine > Hydrothermal vents | place: Pacific Ocean: Lau Basin | collected...
CGCCGTACATGGCCACGCCCTCGTCGCCGATGAAGGGGTGGAACAGGCCGATGGCGTTGGAGCCGCCGCCCACGCAGGCCACCAGCGCATCCGGCAGGCGCCCCTCGGCGGCCAGGATCTGGCGCCGCGCCTCGCGGCCGATGACGGCCTGGAAGTCGCGCACCATAGCCGGATAGGGGTGCGGGCCGGCTACCGTGCCGATGATGTAGAAGGTGTCGTCGACGTTGGTCACCCAGTCGCGCATGGCCTCGTTGAGGGCATCCTTGAGGGTGGCCGAGCCGGAAGTGACCGGCACCACCTCCGCCCCCAGCAGCTTCATGCGGTACACGTTGGGGGCCTGGCGCTGGATGTCCTCGGCGCCCATGTACACCACGCATTCCAGGCCCAGCCGCGCGGCCACGGTGGCGGTGGCCACGCCGTGCTGGCCGGCGCCGGTCTCGGCGATGATGCGCTTCTTGCCCATGTGGCGCGCCAGCAGGGCCTGGCCGATGGTGTTGTTGATCTTGTGCGCGCCGGTGTGGTTCAGGTCCTCGCGCTTGAGGTAGACGCGCGCCCCGCCCAGCTCGGCGCTCCAGCGCTCGGCGAAATACAGCGGGCTGGGTCGGCCCACGTACTGGGCCAGGTCACGGTCGAACTCGGCCTGGAAGTCGGCGTCGTCGCGCAGGCGCTCCCAGGCGGCGCGCAGGGCCTGCAGCGGCTCCATGAGCGTCTCGGCGACGAAGATGCCCCCGTAGGGGCCGAAGTGGCCGCGCTCGTCCGGCAGGGGGGTGCCCGGCGGCGGCAGGGTGTCAGGGCTGGCAGTCGACACGTCGTACCTCGTTCATCAAGCGTTCGATCAGGGCGGCATCCTTGATGCCAGGGGCCGACTCCACGCCGCTGCTGAGGTCGATGCCCCAGGGGCGCACGGTGGCGATGGCCTCGGCCACGTTGTCCGGGTTCAGCCCGCCGGCCAGCAGCCAGGGGCGCGGCAGGGCCAGCCCGCGCAGGGCGGACCAGTCCATGGTGCGGCCGGTGCCGCCCGCGGCGCCCGGCGCGTGGCTGTCGAGCAGGAAGGCGGCCGCGTCGGGGTAGGCGGCGGCGTAGGCGGCCGCGTCGGTGCCGCCGGCCAGGCCCACCGCCTTGATGTAGGGCAGGCCGAAGGTGCCGCAGTCGGCCGGGCACTCATCGCCGTGGAACTGCAGCAGGATGAGCGGCACCTCGGCCAGCACGGCCTCGATGGTCTCGCGGCGGGCGTCCAGGAACAGCCCCACGGCGGCCACGAAGGGCGGCAGCGCGGCGACGATCTCGCGCGCCCGGGCGGCATCCACGTAACGGGGGCTGCGCGGGTGGAACACCAGCCCGATGGCATCGGCCCCGCAGCGGGCCGCCGTCTCGGCGTCCTCGGGCCGGGTGATGCCGCAGATCTTGACTCGGGTTCGCATCGTCACCGCCGGTTCAAAGCGCGAATGGTAACAAATCGCGCCCCGCTCAGCCGTAGCGCACCGGTGGCGGCGGCTCGGGCAGGCCGAAGCGGGCCGGGTAGCGCACCCCCACCAGGTACAGGCCGTGCGGCGGGGCGGTCACGCCGCCCTGGCGACGGTCGCGCAGGGCCAGCAGCTCGCCGGCCCAGGTGACCGGCCGCTCGCCCTTGCCGATGGCGATGAGCACGCCAGCGATGTTGCGCACCATGTGGTGCAGGAAGGCGTTGGCGGTCACGTCCAGGTACAGGCACTCGCCGTCGCGGGTGACGGCGATGGACTCGATGCAGCGCCGCGGGTGGCGCGCCTGGCAGCCCAGGGCGCGGTAGGTGCTGAAGTCGTGCTCGCCGCGCAGGGCCTGGGCAGCCTCGTGCATGCAGGCCGCGTCCAGCGGCCGGTGCACCCAGGTGACGCGCCGCGCCAGCAGGGCCGGCCGCGTCGGGCGGTTGAGGATCACGTAGCGGTAGCTGCGCGCCGTGGCCGCGTAGCGGGCGTGGAAGTCATCCGCCACGTGGCGCGCCCAGCGCAGGGCCACGTCGGGCGGCAGGTGACTGTTCACGCCCAGCAGCCAGGCCCGGTCGGGACGCTCGGCCGCGGTCTCGAAATGCACCACCTGCGCCTGTGCGTGCACGCCGGTGTCGGTGCGGCCAGCGCACACCACGCTCACGGGGGCGGCGGCCACCCGCGCCACGGCCGCCTCCAGCACCGCCTGCACGGAGGGGGCGTGGGGCTGCTTCTGCCAGCCGTGGTAACGGCTGCCATCGTATTCGACGCCGAGGGCGATCTTCATGCGGGCTGCGGTTGGCGGAAACGACGGGGGCCAGGCATGATGCCTGGCCCCCAACGGGTCACGCGACTGCGGGCGTTCAGCCGAGCTGGTCGAGCAGGCGCTGGGCCTCCTGCTTCTGCTCGTCGTTGCCGTTGGCGGCGACCTCCTCCAGGGCCTCGCGCGCCCCCTCGTCGTCGCCCATGTCCATGTACGCCTTGGCCAGGTCCAGCTTGGTGGCCATCTCGTCGGCGCCGGTGGTCATGCTGGTCAGCTCGTTGTCCACGTCGGCCAGGGTCAGCTCGCTCTCGTCCACCGAGAACTCGCCACCCAGGCCGGGCGCGTTGTCGCGCAGCGAGGCCAGGTCCTCGTCCTCGCTGGTGTCGATCTGCAGCGACTTGCTGAGCTCGTCCAGATCCGGCAGGCGGAACTCGCCGGCCTGATCCTTCTCGATCTCCACGCCGGCCTCCTCTTCCTCGCCCTCCGGAGAGAGCGACATGGACTCCGGCGCGGCGCCGCCCAGCGACTCGTCGGGCACGCCGCCGGTGAGGGAGGCGTCCAGGTCGAAGCCGGTGTCGGCCGGCTGGTCGGGCACGCTCTGCACGGCGCTGGCGGCCAGGGCGTCCAGATCGGCGCCGGCGAACATCTCGTTGTCGGGCGCCAGCTCCTTGCCCATGGCGGCCACCTTCTGCCAGGCATCGGGATCCTTGGCGGACAGCTCGTCCTTCACCTCGGCCGCCAGGCGCACGAAGGCATCACTGTCCTTCGCGCCGTGATAGGCCTCCAGCAGCTTGACCTTGTAGTCGATGCGGTCCGGGTGTTCTCCCAGGGCCTTGCTGAGCACCTCCACGGCCTGTTCGTGCAGGCCATAGGCCAGGTAGACGTTGGCCTCGGACAGCACCTCGTCCTCCTCGCCCGGCTGCAGCTCGGCGATGGAGGCGCTGGTGGTGACCGGGCCTTCCTCCTCTTCCGGCATCTGCAGGTCGTCCATGTCGAGGACGATGGTCTGGGTCTTCTCCTCGCCCTCGCCTTCCGCCTCGGCGGCCGGCACCTCGGTGGCCTCGGCCTCGACGACCTCCTCCTCGGCGGGCGGCTCGGTCACCTGGGTCTCACCCGGGCCGGCCTCCGGCTCGCCTTCGCCCGTAAAGGCCTGCGTGCCGCCACCCTCGCCGGCCGGCGCGGGCGCCGGCTCCGGCTTCTTGCGGCGGAACACCAGCCAGGCCAGCACGGCCAGCAGCAGGGCGCCGATGCCGGCCCCCATGAGCAGGTTGGGGTTCTTGCGCAGATCCTCGCCCAGGCTGGGCGCGGTCTCTTCTTCCGCGGCCTGTTCCTCCTCGGCCTGGGCAAGCTGGGCAGTCTCCTCTTCCGGCTGCGCCTCGGGCTGGGCGGTCTCCTCACCAGCGGCCGTCGCCTCCTCGGCGGCCGGCTGCTTGGCCAGCAGGCCAGTGGGCTGCTCGGCCGCCTCGGCCGGCTGCTCGGCCTGCCCGGGCTGTTCGGCAGCGGCCGTGGTCTCCTCGCCACCGGCCGCGGCCGCTTCGCCGCCCTCCCCTTCGGCGGGCTGCTGGGTCAGCTCGGCGCCGCCCAGTTTCTGTTGCAGCTCGGCCAGCTGGGCGTCCTTGAGCTGGATGAGGCGGTCCTTGGCCTGCAGCAGGGCCTCCAGTTCGGCCACGCGCGACTTGAGCTCCTTGTTCTCCTGCTGGGCCGACTCGAGCTGCTCGCGCAGCAGGGCCACCTGTTTCTCGTCCACGGCGCCGGCACCAGCCTTTTCGGTACCGGCCTCGGCCGTGCCCTGGGCGGCCCCGCCTTCCTCGCCGCCCTCGGGGGTGAGGATCTCCAGCCCGGCTGTGGGCTTCTCTTCCTCGCCCGCCATGGCGCGGATGCCGGCCACCGGGGCCTGCGCCTGCTCGGCCACCTTCTGCTGCGGCACCGGCGCCTCCGCCAGCTTGCTGCGGTACTGGCGCCACAGGGCGTTCTGCCGCGCCACCTCCTGGCGGGCCTCACGCGGATCGATGCCGGCCAGCACCTGCTCGTCCGGCACGCGCAGCACGTAGCCGGCCTTGAGCAGGTTCATGTTGCGGTTGATGAAGGCGCGCGGGTTCTGGCGCAGGAAGCCGACCATGACCTGGTCGATGTTGGCGCCCAGCGAGGGGCTGTAGCGCTTGGCGATGGAGAACAGGGTGTCGCCGCGCTGCACCACGTAGGTGTCGCCCGGCGCGGCCGGGGCCGCCTCCTCGACGACGGTCTCCTCCACGGCCGGCACGGCCTCTTCCTCCACCGGATAGGTCTCGGCCAGCGGCAGCTCATCCAGCTTGCTGCCTTCCAGGTCGAAGGGCTCGACCTGCTCGGTCAACACCTCGCCCTCGGTGACCGGGTAGGTTTCTACCTCGACCTCGGGCGCAGCCTCGGCCTGGGCCACGGTCTCGGGCGCGGCGGCGGTCTGGTCCACGAAGGGCGGCAGCCCCTCGCCGATGTCCTCGGCCGGCACTTCCACCGCCACTTCCTTCTCCTCGGCCACCGGCAGGCCCTGCTTCTCGACCACCTTTTCCTCGACCGCCACCTCGACGGGGGCCACGGGCTCGACCTCCACCGGGTAGGTCTCGGCCAGCGGGATGCTCTCCACGGTCTCGGTCTCGGCGGCGGCCACGGCGGGCTCCGGCTGGGCGGCGGGGGCACCGCTCACGAACGGCGGCTGGCCCTCCTCGGCAACGGCCTCGGGCGTCGGCTCGGCCGCCGTGGCGGCCGGCGCCTCGGCCGGCGCGGTGACGGCGGGCGCCTGGGCCACGCCGGCGGCCGGCTCGCCCAGCACGGGCGGGTCGAGCAGCACGGTGTATTCGCGCAGCAGCTTGCCCTTGGGCCAGTCGACCTCGATGACGAAGTTGATGAACGGCTCCTGGATGGGCTCGGTGGAGGTGACCTTGATCACCGGCACCCCGTTCTCCACGGTGGGCGTGAAGCGGAGCTTGTCCAGCACGCTGGTGCGCGAGATGCCGACCTGCTCGAACACGGACTCGGGCGCCAGGCGCACGGTCACGTTCTCGAGCTCGGAAGGCGCTGTGGAGACCAGTTCGATCTCCGCGTTCAACGGCTGGTTCAACGCGGAGTTGGTGGAGATCTCCCCCAACCCCAATGCGTAGCTCAAGGTAGGAGCCAACAGTCCCGATATTGCCAAGCCCAATTTCAGTCTACGCACGTTCAAATCCCCTTGACGTTGTGTGATTGCTACCTTGCATCCGCCTCATGCCAAACGATTCTTTGGGACCTTATGACATGCAACCAAATGCACTTTTCGCGATTCAACTCGAAGTATATGGCCTAACTATAGGTTACAGATAGCCTTTCTGCAAAATCTTTGCGATCTGCACGCTGTTGAGCGCGGCCCCTTTGCGCACGTTGTCGGCCACCACCCACAGGTTCAGACCCCGCGGATGGGAGATGTCCTCGCGGATACGGCCCACCCAGGTGGGGTCGTGGCCGGCCCCCTCCGTCACGGCGGTGGGGTAGCCTCCGTCGCGGCGCTCGTCCAGCACGCGCACCCCTGGGGCGTTCTCCAGCAGGGCGCGCGCCTGCTCGGCGGTGATCTTGTCGCGCGTCTCGATGTGCACCGCCTCGGAGTGGCCGTAAAACACGGGCACACGCACCGCGGTGGGATTCACCTGGATCTCGTCGTCCTCCAGGATCTTGCGCGTCTCCCACACCATCTTCATCTCTTCCTTGGTGTAGCCGTTGTCGAGGAACACGTCGATGTGCGGCAGGCAGTTGAAGGCGATCTGCTTGGGATAGACCTTGCACTCGATGGGCTTGCCGTTGAGCAGTTGCGCGGTCTGCATGGACAGCTCCTCGATGGCCTCCTTGCCGGTGCCGGACACGGCCTGGTAGGTGGCCACGTTGATGCGCTCGATGCCCACCGCGTCGTAGATGGGCTTGAGCGCCACCAGCATCTGGATGGTGGAACAGTTGGGGTTGGCGATGATGCCCCGGTTGCGGTAGTCGGCAATGGCGTGCGGGTTCACCTCCGGCACCACCAGCGGGATGTCGTCGTCGTAGCGGAACTGGGAGGTGTTGTCGATGACCACGCAGCCGGCGGCGGCCGCCTTGGGCGCGTATTCTGCGGAGATCCTGGCGCCGGCCGAGAACAGGCCGATCTGCACCTTGGAGAAGTCGAACTCGGCCAGGTCCTGCACCTTGAGATAGCGGTCGCCGAAGGGCACCCGCTTGCCCACCGAGCGGGCGCTGGCCAGGGCGTACACCTCGCCCACCGGGAAGTCCTGCTCGGCCAGGATCTCCAGCATGGTCTCGCCCACCGCCCCGGTGGCGCCGACCACGGCCACATCGAATTGCTTGCTCATGACTCGTCTGCTTCCAAAACTGTAAAAAGTGGTTACACCACCTCGACGGGCCGCAACGATTGCAGGGCTGCGACCACCGCATCGCCCATTTCCGCCGTGCCCACCACCCGGCTGCCAGGCTGGGCGATGTCCGCCGTGCGCAGCCCCTGGTCGAGCACGCGGCCCACGGCCTGCTCCACCTGCCGGGCCAGATCGTCGCGCCCCAGGCTGTGGCGCAGCAGCATGGCCACGGACAGCAGGGTGGCCAGCGGGTTGGCCTTGCCCTGGCCGGCGATGTCCGGCGCCGAGCCGTGGATGGGCTCGTACATGCCCTGCCCCCGCTCGTTGAGGGAGGCCGACGGCAGCATGCCGATGGAGCCGGTGAGCATGGCGGCCGCGTCGGACAGGATGTCGCCGAACATGTTCTTGGTGACGATCACGTCGAACTGCTTGGGCTCGCGCACCAGCTGCATGGCGGCGTTGTCCACGTACATGTGGGACAGGGCCACGTCCGGGTAGTCGCGGCCCACGCGCGTGACCACCTCGCGCCACAGCTCGGACACTTCCAGCACGTTGGCCTTGTCCACCGAGCACAGGCGGCCGTTGCGGCGACGCGCCGTCTCGAAGGCGACGCGGGCGATGCGCTCGATCTCGTCCTCGCCGTACACCAGGGTGTTGAAGCCCTCGCGCAGCCCGTCCTCGCGGGTGCGGATGCCGCGCGGCTGGCCGAAGTAGATGCCGCCGGTCAGCTCGCGCACGATCATGATGTCCAGCCCGGCCACCACCTCCGGCTTGAGGGTGGAGGCCTCGGCCAGCTGCGGGTAGAGGATGGCCGGGCGCAGGTTGGCGAACAGGCCCAGCCCGGCGCGCAGGCCCAGCAGGCCCCGTTCCGGGCGCAGCTCGCGCGGCAGGCCGTCGTACTGCGGGCCGCCCACGGCGCCCAACAGCACGGCGTCCGAATCGCGCGCCAGGGCCAGGGTCTCGTCCGGCAGCGGCTGGCCGGCGGCGTCATAGCCGGCGCCGCCCACCGGCGCCTCGCGCAGCTCGACGTCCAGGCCGAAATCGCGCTGCAGCACGTCCAGCAGCTTGCGCGCCTCGGCGATGATCTCGGGGCCGATGCCATCGCCCGGCAGGATGAGGATCTTGTGGGTCATGCGGGTCCCTTGGTCACATGGGGCTGGTGCGCGGGAACAGCCAGGGGGCCTCCCGCTGCCGGCGCAGCTCGTAGGCGCGGATCTCGTCGGCGTGCTGCAGGGTCAGGTCGATGTCGTCCAGCCCCTCCAGCAGGCAGTGCTTGCGGAACGGGTCCACCTCGAAGGAGAACACCTCGCCGTCCGGCGTGGTCACGGTCTGCGCCGCCAGGTCCACCACCAGCCGGTAGCCCTCCTGCGCCGCCACGGCCTGGAACAGGCGGTCCACCACCTCGGCCGGCAGCACGATGGGCAGCAGGCCGTTCTTGAAGGCGTTGTTATAGAAGATGTCGGCGAAGCTGGGGGCGATGACGGCGCGGATGCCGTAGTCGGTGAGCGCCCACACGGCGTGCTCGCGCGACGAGCCGCAGCCGAAGTTCTCCCGCGCCAGCAGGATCTCGGCCCCCTGGTAGCGCGGCTGGTTGAGCACGAAGTCCGGGTTGGGCCGGCGCCGGCTGTGGTCCATGCCCGGCTCGCCGGGATCCAGGTAACGCCAGTCGTCGAACAGATTGGGGCCAAAGCCGGTGCGGCGCACCGACTTCAGGTACTGCTTGGGGATGATGGCGTCGGTGTCCACGTTGGGACGGTCCAGCGGGACCACCAGGCCATCGACACGGGTGAATGCCTGCAACTCAGTGCCTCTCGATCCGGTTCATGGCCACCCTCAGAAGGGGGTGACCTCCTTCTTGCGCGGCGGCGCGGTGGCATCGGCCGGCGGCGCGCTGGGGTAGGGATACACCTCCACCGCCGGCTCGCCGTTCCCCGCGGCGGGGGCGGCGGCCGGGGCGGCCGGCGCCGGGGCGGGCTCACTGGTCGTGTCCTTGCCCTGCAGCTTCTCGCCCAGCACCTCCAGGTCGCGGCCGAAGCCCTTGACGGTATTGCAGCCCGCCGTGGCGAGCAGCACGGCGCCCAGGGCCAGCGCCAGGGCCAGCCGACTCACGCAACGCTTGCCTTCGAGCCTCATCACTTGCCCCCCTTGCGGTCGGCCGCTTCCTCGATCTTCTCGCCCACGGTCTCGATGTCCTTGCCCACGCCGCGCACCGTGTTGCAGCCCGCCAGCAGGGCGAGGTAGCTCGACAGCAGCACGAGGCCGATCATTCTTTTCATCATGCGTTCCTCCTGACGGGGTTCGTCACCGGGCCCGCGCAATGTGAAATCCATCACACGGGCATGTGCGGCAAGCTTAATGTAACTCCCGAACATCCACAAAACGGCCGGCAATGGCCGCCGCGGCCGCCATGGCCGGGCTGACCAGGTGGGTGCGCCCGCCCTGCCCCTGGCGCCCCTCGAAGTTGCGGTTGGAGGTGGAGGCGCAACGCTCTCCGGGCGCCAGCCGGTCGGCGTTCATGGCCAGGCACATGGAGCAGCCCGGCTCGCGCCACTCGAAGCCGGCGGCGCGGAAGATCTCGTCCAGGCCCTCTTCCTCGGCCTGGCGCTTGACCAGCCCCGAACCGGGCACCACCAGCGCCTGCTTCACGTTGGGCGCCACCCGCCGCCCCTCGACCACCGCGGCGGCGGCGCGCAGGTCCTCGATGCGCGAGTTGGTGCAGGAGCCGATGAACACCTTGTCGATGGCGATCTCGGTGATGGGCGTGCCGGGGGTGAGGCCCATGTACTCCAGGGCGCGGCGCATGCCGCTGGCCTTGACGGCATCGGGCTCGGCGTCCGGGTCCGGCACCACGCCGGTCACCGGCACCACCTGCTCGGGCGAGGTGCCCCAGGTGACCTGGGGCACGATGTCCTCGGCGCGCAGTTCCACCACGCGGTCGAACTCGGCGTCCGGGTCGGACACCAGCTCGCGCCAGGCGGCCACGGCCCGCTCCCACAGCTCGCCCTGGGGCGCGAAGGGGCGGCCCTTGACGTATTCGATGGTCTTGTCGTCCACGGCCACCATGCCCGCCCGCGCACCGGCCTCGATGGCCATGTTGCACAGCGTCATGCGCCCCTCCATGGACAGGTCGCGGATGGCCTGGCCGGCGAACTCGATGGCGTAGCCGGTGCCGCCGGCAGTGCCGATGGCGCCGATGATGGCCAGGGCGATGTCCTTGGCGGTCACGCCCGGCCCCACCTGGCCCTCCACCCGCACCAGCATGTTCTTCATCTTCTTCTGCAGCAGGCACTGGGTGGCCAGCACGTGCTCCACCTCGGAGGTGCCGATGCCGTGCGCCAGGCAGGCGAAGGCGCCGTGGGTGGAGGTGTGGGAGTCGCCGCACACCACGGTCATGCCCGGCAGCGTGGCGCCCTCCTCCGGGCCGATGACGTGCACGATGCCCTGCCGGATGTCGTTCATCTTGAACTCGGTGATGCCGAAGGTGGCGCAGTTGCGGTCCAGCGTCTCCACCTGCAGGCGCGAGACGGGATCGCTGATGCCGGCCGCCCGGTCGGTGGTGGGCACGTTGTGGTCCGGCACGGCCAGCACCGTCTCCGGCCGCCACGGCTTGCGACCGGCCAGGCGCAGCCCCTCGAAGGCCTGCGGCGAGGTCACCTCGTGCACCAGGTGACGGTCGATGTAGAGCAGGGCCGTGCCATCGTCCTCGGTGCGGACCACGTGGGCGTCCCACAGCTTGTCGTACAAAGTTTTGCCGGTCATGTCACAGAGTGGCTGGAGAAGGAGCGCGGATTATACGCAAACGTCAAGCCGGTTTCTGCCAAATGTCACGAATTTCGGCACAACTATCCGATTTTACATCACAAAACCGCGCCAAACTCGCCGATCAGGCCGGCACGGGGCGGCGCACCGGCAGCCAGCGCAGAGCCACCGCCAGGCCCAGGGCGCAAGCCACGGCGGCCAACAGGAAGGTGGCGCGGCTACCGAGGCCGGACCAGGCGTAGCCGCTCAGCAGGCTGCCCAGGGCATTGCCCAGGCCGAAGCTGATGCTGGCGTACAGGGCCTGGCCGCGCCCCTGCAGGCGGCCCGGGAAGTAGCCGTTGACCAGCTCGATGGCGGCGGCGTGATAGAGGCCGTAGCTGGCGGCGTGCATCACCTGCGCCAGCAGTAGCACCGGCAACACGTCCACCCACAGCGCCAGCAGCACCCAGCGCAGGCTGGTGACCAGCGCCGCGGTGGCGAACAGGGGCGCGGCGCCCACCGCCCGCAGCCAGCGGTGGAAGACCAGGAACACGCCGATCTCGGCCAGCACGCCCAGCGCCCACAGCTGGCCCACCGCCCCCTTGCCGTAGCCGTGCTCGCCCAGGTAGATGCTGAAGAAGGTGTAGTAGGGCCCGTGGCTGGCCTGCAGCAGGAAGCAGGCGGCCAGAAAGGCCAGCACCTCCGGCCGGCGCAGGGCGCCCAGGATGGCCCCGCCGTGGTCCTCCGCCGCGGGCGGCGGCGGCGAGCGGGGGATGAGCAGGGTGGCCAGCCAGATGCCCGCCAGCAGGCCGGTCATGATGGCCGGCAGCCCGTCCAGCGGGGCGCGCTCGAACCACAGCCCCAGGCCGGTGACGGTGGCGATGAAGCCCACCGAGCCCCACAGGCGCACGTGGCTGTAGCGGGCCCGCTCGCGGCCCAGGAAGTTGATGGTGGTGGCCTCGAACTGGGGCAGCACGGCGTGCCAAAAGAAGGAGAAGGCCACCAGCACCAGGGCCAGCCAGCCGTAGCCGTGGCCCAGCAGGGTGCCGGCGAAGGCCAGCGCCGCGGCGCCCGCCGCCAGGCGGATGATGCGCAGCCGCGAGCCGGTGTGGTCGGCGATCCAGCCCCACAGGTAGGGGGCGAACACCTTGGTGAGCATGACGATGGCGAACAGCTCGCCGATCTGGCGCGGGGCGAAGCCCAGCGACTGCAGATACACGCTCCAGTAGGGCACGAAGGCGCCCAGGCTGGCGAAGTAGAACAGGTAGAAGGCGGACAGCCGGAAATACGGCAGGCGCGACACCATGGCGCGGCCCGCTCAGCGCGCCGGGTGGGCGGGGATGTCCGGCAGGTCGGTGTGCACGTCGGCGTTCTGGGCGCGGTGGCGCAGGGCGTGGTCCATGAGCACGATGGCCAGCATGGCCTCGGCGATGGGCGTGGCGCGGATGCCCACGCAGGGGTCGTGGCGGCCGGTGGTGACCACCTCCACCGGCTGGCCGGCGCGGTTCACCGTGCGCCCCGGGATGCGGATGCTGGAGGTCGGCTTGAGGGCGATGCTGACGGTGATGTCCTGGCCGCTGGAGATGCCGCCCAGGATGCCACCGGCATTGTTGCTCAGAAAGCCCTCGGGGGTGATCTCGTCGCGGTGCTCGGTGCCCTTCTGCGCCACGCTGGCGAAGCCGGCGCCGATCTCCACCCCCTTGACGGCGTTGATGCTCATCATGGCGTGGGCGATGTCGGCGTCCAGGCGGGCGAAGATGGGCTCGCCCCAGCCGGGCGGCACGCCGGTGGCCACCACGTTGATGCGCGCGCCCACCGAATTGCCCTCCTTGCGCAGGGCGTCCATGTAGGCCTCCAGCTCGGGCACGGCGTCCGGGTCGGGGCTGAAGAACGGGTTCTCCTCCACCGCTTCCCAGCTCTTGAAGGTCAGTTCGATGGGCCCGAGCTGCTTCATGTAGCCGCGGATCTCCACCCCGTAGCGCTCGCGCAGGTACTTCTTGGCGATGGCCCCCGCCGCCACGCGCATGGCCGTCTCGCGCGCCGAGGAGCGCCCGCCGCCGCGGTAGTCGCGCAGGCCGTACTTCTTGTAATAGGTGTAGTCGGCATGGCCGGGGCGGAAGCGGTCCAGGATGTTGCTGTAGTCCTTGGAGCGCTGGTCGGTGTTCTCGATGAGCAGGCCGATGGGCGTGCCGGTGGTCACCCCCTCGAACACGCCGGACAGGATCTTCACCCGGTCCGGCTCGCGGCGCTGGGTGGTGTGGCGCGTCTTGCCCGGGCGGCGCCGCTCCAGGTCGGCCTGCAGGTCGTCCTCCGACAGGGGCAGGCCCGGCGGGCAGCCGTCCACGATGCAGCCGATGGCCGGACCGTGGCTCTCGCCGAAACTGGTGACGGTGAACAGCAGGCCGATGGTGTTTCCGGACATGGGGGCTTTCCAGCAGGGTCGGTCAGAAGACGATGGTGCGGTTGTCGTAGACCAGCACGGCGCGCCGCAGATGATGCCACACGGCCCGGGCCAGGACGATCTTCTCCAGGTCGCGCCCCTTGCGGATCAGGTCCTCCACGGCGTCCTCGTGGCTGACGCGCACCACGTCCTGCTCGATGATGGGGCCGGCGTCCAGCTCGGCAGTGACGTAGTGGCTGGTGGCGCCGATCACCTTCACGCCGCGCGCGTGGGCCGAGTGGTAGGGCCGGGCACCGGGAAAGGCGGGCAGGAAGGAGTGGTGGATGTTGATGATGCGCTGCGGGTAGTGGGCGATGAAGTCGTCGCTGAGGATCTGCATGTAGCGCGCCAGCACGATGAAGTCGATGTCGTGCTCGGCCAGCAGTTCCAGCTGGCGGGCCTCCTGCTCGGCCTTGTTGTCGGCCGTCACCGGCAGGTGGTGGAAGTCGATGCCCAGCCGCTCCGCCACCGGCCCCATGTCCGGGTGGTTGCTGATGACCAGCGGGATCTCTACCCGCCACTCGCCGGACTCGTAGCGCGCCAGGATGTCGTAGAAGCAGTGCGGCAGGCGCGACACGAACAGCGCCATGCGCGGCACCTCGGCCGTGAAGTGCAGCTGCCACTGCATGTCGAAGCGCGCCCCCACCAGGGTGTGGAAGTACTCACCGATCTTGTCGCGCGGGATGGCGAAGTCGGCCAGGTCCCACTCGATGCGCATGAAGAACACGCCCTGCTCCGGGTCCACGTGCTGGGCCAGGTGCAGGATGTTGCCACCGTTCTTGTAGATGAACTCGGTGACCGAGATGACGATGCCCTTGCGGTCGGGACAGTGGATCAACAGGATGGCGGACGGGGCGCCGGCATGGCTCATGGCTCGTTTCCTTGACGCACAGCGGTGGACGGGGAACGGCGCATGGTATCAAATGTGGCCATCCGTTCCCGACAGGAGCCCTGCCATGTCACCCGCCCGCTGGCTGCCCGCCCTGCTGCTCACCCTCGCCCTGCTGCCGCCCGCCGCGCCGGCGCGCGAGCGCTGGCAAGGCCCCGACGGCGTCGAGATCAAGACCGGCATGACCAAGGCCGAGGTGCTGGGCCTGCTCGGCCAGCCGGCCTGGGCCGACACCCTGGACTGCGACGGGGCCAGCGGGCCGCGCCGCAGCGCCTTCTACTACCTGATCGACCACCCGCCCCTGCGCGATGCCCTGAGCCTGGTGTTCCACGGCATCTACCTGCGCGACATCCAGGTGCGCGCGGTGGGCGGGCACCCCGTCAACCGCTGACCCCGCCGCGGGAGGTATCGCATGCACGAGTTCCTGCAGCTGGAGGGCGGCTACCTGGCCATCGCCGCCTTCGTGCTCGGCGTCGCCACCTTCATCGCCACCCGCCCCTTCATGCCGCCCGGCGCGCCGCGCCGCATCATTCCCATCACCCTGGCCGTGCTGCTGGTGTTCATCGGCCTGCACTACTTCGCCACCCGCCACCGCATCCAGAGTGTCGTCAACGCCTTCGAGGCCGGCCGCACCATCCTGTGCGAGAACCGCAGCGGCGGCCGCATGACCACCAGCATCGAGATCCGCCGCGCCGCCGGCTGGCAAATACGGGACGGCCTGTTCGTCAACGACGACTACGAGCGCCCCTTCCACCCCGCCCGCTGCGTGGTGGGGCCGGAGCGACCGCCCGCCCCGGCCGGCTGACCGTCAGCCCACGCTCCATGCCCGCGGCCGCCTGAACCCCGCGATCTGGCAGGCCTGCTGCATGTAGCCGTGCGGGAAGAGGCGGAACAGGTAGGCCTTGGCGTCCTTCTTGCTCAGGCCCTTGCGCTGGCTGATGAAGGGCACCACGTCGCGCACGTCGGGGACGATCTGGTGCTCCTCGTGCCAGTCCCGCATGAAGCGGAGCACCGCCAGGTGGTCCTCGGTCAGGGTCAGGCCCCATTCGGCGGCCAGCTGGTGGGCGATGTCCTCGCTCCAGTCCTCCGGGTCCATCAGGAAGCCATCCGAATCCCGCACCACGGGTATATCC
>Ga0256832_1001758_pt1 | contig 14767 bp, 14 predicted proteins | sample 134614metaG_FD_190534 | JGI IMG/M metagenome (GOLD analysis project Ga0256832, IMG submission 190534) | Hydrothermal vent microbial communities from Lau Basin, Pacific Ocean - 134-614 | ecosystem: Environmental > Aquatic > Marine > Hydrothermal vents | place: Pacific Ocean: Lau Basin | collected...
TCCTAGAAACAATCAATTTTCACATATTAATGAACCCTCTGGAGCCATATCCCTCAACGATGGTAAAGTATTGTTAGTTGAAGATGAGAGTAAACAGGCACTACAGCTAGTTGAAGTCAATAAAGATGGAGCAATAAATGATGTTGGTATTTTTATAGTTAAAGATGATGGATCTTTTGAAACACATGGTGCAAACTATAGTATAATAAAGGAACAATAGGTGAGATTTTTAATAGTAGTGATTTTATTTACTCTCTTTGCCCAAGGGTCAGAAGAGAAAATGGGTGGGCAGATAGTTTTCGATAGGTCTACCATAACAGGAGATGATTATAATGCTCATGGCAGAGAGATTCGTCGTGCAAGACTCTACTTAAAAGGGAAAGCCTCTTCTAAACTCATGTATGAAATTGAGTACAGTTTAACAGGTAATAATGAGTGGAAAGATGTCTATGTTAAACACAATACATTAGATAATTTAGGTATACAAGTAGGAAATATAAAAGAACCTATAGGTTTAGAGAGTTTAACCAGTTCTAAAAATGGTACTTTTATGGAGCGTTCTTTGACCGATACCTTTATACAAAGTAGAAAACTCGGTATTTTAGTACAAGGAAACTATGAGAAAGGAGAGCATAAAGGTACCATATCGTTAGGTATCTTTGGTAAATCACTAGATAAACTCTTAGCAAAAAAGAGAGATGGAACCTCTATAATTGGACGAATAACTTACGCACTTATACATGCAAAAGATGATGTTATCCATCTTGGACTCTCTGTAGGAAAGACCAAGTATGATAAGAAGTCTATAAAATTCTCTACCGATGCAGGTGCTCACATGTATGATGGTTCATTAATAAAAAGTAAAATCAAAAATGTAAGAAGAACAAAAAGATTTGGTGCAGAAGCTGCCGTAGTAAAAGGTCCATTCTCTTTTCAAGGTGAGTACATTGCTATTACTGCATCTAACAACAAAAATAACTATAATTTTGATGGTTGGTATGGACAAGTTAGTTGGTTTGCTACAGGTGAACACCGAAAATATAAAGCCAAATCAGCTAAGTTTTCACGAATTAAAATCAAAAAACCTTTTAAAAAACGGCTAAATGGATATTGGGGTGCAGTAGAAATAGCTTTTAGAGTTAGTAAAATCAATCTAAGCGATAAAAACAAAATTGGTGGAGAGGAGACAGACTTAACTTTAGGCATAAACTACTATCCTCAAAAAAATATTCGATTAATGTCAAACTATACTTTTGCAGAAGTAACCAAGCCTGAAATTATAAAAGAGCATGTTATTCAAGTAAGAGGACTATATGGGTTTTAATAATCCCATATAGATAACAAACTACTTCTTACTACAGTCACTCTCTACTTTTTCTAACGTTGCAAAACCACAACCCTCTTCCTCTTTTGCTGCTTTAAAAAGGTCTGTACTCTCACTTGTCGCCGATATAGAGACACTCTCTTCTATAACGACTTGGCTATCATCCTCTCCAAATTTATTTTCAAAAAACTTAATAATATCTTTATCACCATTGATTATCTGAACCTTTTTACCATTTTTAATCAGTAAAATAGGAATTGTATTAAAGTTCATAAACCTAGCAAAATTTTGTGCCTCTACACCCTCTATATCTATTTTTTCAAAAGAGATATTTTCTTTATGCATATACTCTTTAACTTTTTTACAATGTGGACAAGTTGGTGACTGAATTAAGTAGTTTCCATTTTTAACAACAAAAGCTTCTGATTTTGGTAGATTTAAAAAGCTTAAGGCAGTAATCACAGCAATAATAGCAGGTATAATCATTACAAGGTATCTTGGAGGTGTAGATAAAATAGTTATAGTAAATAAAAATCCATAGACTCCCATACAAAATTTACACATCTCTGGCGAAACAAAGTATTGATAACCTAGTAGTAGCGTCTCAAAAGATAAAGCAGCAAATAGAATCATATAGAAAAGCTTTTTACTCACTTTCTCTTTGTAACTTAACAAACCTAAAACAGCTAAAACAAAGGCTGTAAACATACCCATATAGTTCAGATAAATACCGTCAATCCAAATAAGGTTATCTGCTAATGCACAACCTGTAGACTCACATAGTGATGAATGATTTAATTTTAAAAATGTATCTATAGCAATATAAATAAAAAACAAAATTGGTAAATAGATAAATGATAATTTTTTCAAAATAATCTCCTATATTTTTATGTATTTTAACCTACTCTACCTAAATTTGTAAAGTTACTTATAAAAGCTTACGATAAAATACGATTTAATTTACTCAAGGATTATATAATGGCACTCATTAGCCTCTTTAATATTGACAAAAACTATGATGTAAAACAGCTTCTAAAAGGTGTTAATTTTCAGCTTAATGAAGGTGAACGTGTAGCTGTAGTTGGGCAAAATGGTTGTGGGAAATCGACACTACTGAAAATCATCTCTGGGGAGGTCGAAGCAGATGAAGGAAAACGTGTAAAAGATAGAAGTGTTATGGTAGACTCTCTTGACCAAAATCCAAAGTTTACAGAGGGGCTGAATGTTCGTGATGCCATAGAGAATGAACTGACAGAACTAAAAGAGGCAAAAAAACGTTACGAAGAACTTACCACCCTTATTAGTGAAGATTTTGAAAATAAAAAGCTCCTTGATGAACATGCCAATGTAAGTAACTACCTAGACCATCATAACGCTTGGAACCTCGATGACAAAATAGAACGCGTATTACAAGAGTTTAAACTTAAAGAGTATGAGTACCGTGATGTAAACTCCCTTTCAGGAGGAGAACAGCGTCGTGTAGCTTTGGCTTCACTCATCTTAAAAAAACCCGATGTTCTTTTACTTGATGAGCCTACCAACCACTTAGATGTTTATATGGTAGAATTTTTAGAAGAGATTTTACTAAAAGAGAAGTTTACACTGCTTATTATCTCTCACGATAGGCACTTTATCAACTCTATTGCTACACGCATAGTAGAAGTAGAAAACATGAACATCGTCTCTTATGAGGGTGGATATGACAACTACTTAGTGCTTAAAGAGGAGCGTATGAAGAGTATGGCAAAAACACACAACACACTTCTAAAATTTTTAAAACGAGAAGAGGAATGGTTAAGCCGTGGGGTCAGGGCAAGACTTACTAGAAACCAAGGACGAAAAGCAAGAGTCTTTGAACTAAGAGAAAAAGCCAAAAAAGACCCTACCCTTATACGTAAAATGCAAATAGAACTTGAACGTGAGAAAAAAAGCTTTAACCGTGGTGACGAAAAAGGTATGTCAAAAAAGAAGATGCTCTTTGACATAGAGAACCTACACTACTCTATAGCTGGTAAAAACCTTATAGAGGGTTTTAGCACTAGAATCTTACAACGAGATAAAATAGCCATAGTAGGACACAATGGTTCAGGTAAATCAACTCTACTAAAACTTCTTTTAGGACGATTAAAACCGAACAAAGGTAGCATAGACCAAGGTGAATTTAAAATAGGCTATTTCGACCAGCATCGTGAGATGCTGGACAACAACAAAACTATTTTAGATACCTTCTGCCCTGATGGTGGGGACATAGTGGATGTCATGGGTAAAAACATGCATGTTTTCGCCTACATGAAGTCTTTTCTATTTCCAGAAGAGTACATGACAAAAAAAATAGGAATGCTAAGTGGAGGAGAGAAAAACCGTGTTGCCTTAGCCCTACTTTTTACTAAAAAAACCGACTGTCTTATCCTCGATGAACCTACCAACGACTTAGACATTCAAACCATTAACATCTTAGAAGAGAAACTTCTAAACTTTCCTGGTGCATTAGTATTTGTAAGTCATGACCGTTATTTTATAGATAAAATAGCCACTAAACTTCTAATATTTAAAGGAGATGGTGTAGTAGAGGAGTCCTTTCAAGAGTATAGTGAGTATCTACTGATAGAAAAAAACATCAACGACCTCTATGAGATAGAAAAAGAGGTTAAACAAAAACCCGTAGGGGTTGACCAATGTGTCAATCCACCAAAACAAAAAACAAAACTAAGCTACAAAGACCAAAGAGACTTAGAGCGTCTTCCTGACCTCATAGAAGCATTAGAGGCTAAAATAGACGAGATAACTGCCTGTCTTTATGACCCTGCTTGTTATGAAGAAAAAGGTTTAGTAAATGTAGCTGATGAACTTAAAAAAATTGAAGCAGAATATGAGGAGATGAGTGAAAGATACTTAGAAGTTTTAGAAATGGAAGATGAGTTATCCTAAAGTTATATTTATAAATCATATTTTTCAATAATTTTCAGTATAATCTATTTTTAAAGGAAATTTCATGAAACTTCAAAAAGCTTTTTTTATACTGTTACTGTCAACGCTTTCACTTTTTGCTACACCAAACAGAGCTTGGAATAAGCAAAATATATTTGTAAATGTAAATAGAGAACTTCTAAATGGTGATGCTCATCTATTACAAAACCTAACAAGGCTACAAAACTTTTACAATAGCCGTCAAAACAGACCTATTTGGCTAAGCAATAGAGGAATTAAAGGGAAAAAAGTGATGCAACTTCTCTCCTCTATTCAAAAAGATACTACTCTTGACCCACGGAGTCATATCAATAAAAAAGCCAAAAAACTAAAAAAAGATTTAGAGCGTAAACACACCAATGCCTCTATCATTAGACTAGAGCTTGAGCTTACCACACTCTATTATGATTTTTTACAACATACCATTTATGGGGAGATAGATTGGAAATCATTTGATGCCTATCTTGCCCAAAACCAAGCCAATGGTATTGATAGCAATTGGGTTCGTTACCCACTCTACTTTGATATTTTGTCACTTATGTCACAAGAAAATGTTATACAAACTTTAAATCAAGTTACTCCACATGGGTATAATTATAAAAAATTAACCTCTGCTCTCTATCGACTCTATAAAATAAAATGGCAAGGTGGCTGGGGTCGGCTTCCAGCAGTTAAATCTATAAAAAAAGGACAATCTGGTTCAATAGTTGCAAAGCTTAGAAAACGTCTTAGCATCTCAGGCGACTACAGACCATGTTCTACAAAAGTGTCAAACAAGTACTTTGGCACCTGTCTCGAAAAAGCTGTTATGCGTTTTCAAAAACGTCACAACTCTGTAGCCGATGGAGTAGTAGGAAGAGGAACACAGCAACTTTTAAATATAAGTGTTAACAGTAAAATAAACAAAATTTTACTCAATATTGACCGAATAAAGTGGCTACCTCGTAATGCAACTGAGCGTCATATTGTGGTTAATATTCCTGAATATATGTTACACTATTATGAGTATGGAAAAGAGAAAAAAACGCTTAGAGTTATTGTAGGAGATACAAAACATCCTACCCCAATCTTTTCAGATACTCTATCGTATATTACTCTGAACCCTTACTGGAAACTTCCTCCTGGAATCATTAGAAAAGAGGTTGTTCCTGCTATGCTAAAAGACCCTAATTATATGAAAAAACATGGACTTGAAGCACATGAAACATGGGAAGAAAACTCATCTGTAGTTTCATTAAAAGGTATAAACTGGTCAGAGTACCTTAGTGAAGAGAGTAAATTTCCATATAGACTTATGCAACCACCTGGACCTAAAAATGCTTTAGGAAAAATAAAATTTAAATTTCCAAACAAATTTTCGGTCTATCTTCATGATACACCAACCAAACATCTATTCAAAAGGAAAAAGAGAGCTTTCTCACATGGTTGTATACGACTATCACAACCATTCTCTCTACTGAAAAGTTTATCAAAAAATGAACCTTATATTAGTTCAGCTGAGGTTAAACATATTCTATCAACTAAACAGAAAAAAGAGATTGATTTGACCAGAGACATTCCCATTCACCTTGTCTACTTAACAGCATGGGTCAATGCCAACAATCAGCTAATGTTTGGTGATGATATCTACAAATATGATAGATATCAACGAAGAGTTATTCGTTAGGATAAATATATAAGTAAGAAAAATAGAAACAAACAAGCATAATTATCAACACAATATCCCGTAATATAGTGCTTTAATGTTTCATTTTACTTTTATTTATATAAGCAAAAAAATAAAATGTATAGATACTATCCATATACCCAATAAATAGAGATAAAATTTAAATAAATCTTAACTTACAGTTGAAAAAAATAGAGAGTATAGATATAATTTATCTATATCAAACTAATAAGGGTAGATTATGAAAAAGATACATTTAGATGGATACAAAAAATTTAAAAAAGAGTATTTTAAAGACAACAAAAAACTCTTTGATGAACTCGCTACTGGGCAAAATCCACACTCTATGATTATTACTTGTAGTGATAGTCGTGTATCACCTGTAAAAATCTTATCTGGTACACCAGGAGAGCTTTTTATTGCACGTAACATTGGGAACATTGTACCTCCTTACGACCGAACCAAAGGTGCTACTCAATCTGCTATAGAGTATGCAGTCAATGTACTTAAAGTAGAGAGTCTAATTGTCTTGGGACACAGTGCATGTGGTGCATGTAGTCATCTTTATCATGAAAAAACTGAAGACGAAGAGCATGTTGAACTTAGTCATGTAGATGAGTGGCTTACTCTTGCTTACCCAGCAAAACATGAAGCCTTACTAGAGTGTATGCATAATCCTGAAAAGAATCGTGCAGAGATTACTGAAAAAAACAACATTCAACTCTCTATACAACGTTTAATGACCTACCCCTATGTGGTTGAAGCGTTAGAAAACAAAACAATGGAGATTCATGGATGGTGGTATAATGTTGGTACAGGAGACCTTGAAGCTTACGATTATACAACTAAAACGTTTAAAAAAATTTCATCAGAGTAGCATCAAGCTACTCCACTACAGACTCAAAATATCTTGTTGAAAAGTTATAAGTCTCAACTTTTCCCGTTCCAATATCAAACCACCAACCTTCTAAACTAATCTCATCTTTTACTAAACGACTTTGGATATATGGATACTCCATCAATCGCTGTAAAGAGACAATAACATTATGCTTCTCTGTTAACTCAAAAATATTTTTACTATCATCTGCATGTACTTCTAACATCGCTGCACTCTTTGCAGGAACAATATGTTGTAACCATGATTCAACATGAGGCAATGCTACTTCACCCTCTTTAGGCTCATGATACATATGGGCACAAGCACCACAGTTACTATGTCCAAGAACAATAATCTTTGGTATATTTAAAGCATTAACAGCATACTCTATAGCAGCTTGAGTTGAACCTTTAGCTGGTTGATATGCAGGTACAACATTCCCAATGTTACGTGCAATAAAAAGCTCACCTGGTTGTGCATTTAATAATAATGATGGATTAATCCGACTATCACTACAGGTAATCATCATGGTATGTGGTGTTTGATTTTTTGAAAGTTGAGAAAACAAATCACTGTTTTTTTTAAAATACTCATTCAAAAAAGTACTGTATCCCTCTTTTTGTAATTTTTCCATTTTTTATCCTAATAAATTTTAAAGATTTTATATAAATACCACTTATGTTTTAATTAAATTTTATTTATTATTTACTGTTACTTATTAATATTTTTTAATATTATAAAACCAAATCTATTTTAAATAAAAAGAATAGCACTTTAATCAAAACTACCCTTTTAGACTATTTCAGTATACTTTCTATATGAACTTAAAAAAATCTCTAAAGCCCATAAAAAAGAAAATTCAAAACAAAGATAAACTCTACAATACTATTCGTAGAGTTTATACTCACCTCTCTGAACTTTCCAATGAAGAGATTTTAGACTACTATCATGTTAGGTCACTAAAAGAGCTTGAGATGCATATTGAACATATTAAAGAAGTACTTCAAAAACAGATAAAAAACTATGAAGAGGAGTTAGAGCAGATAGCCACTTGTTTCTGTTTAGACTCTAGTGAAAATTTCAAGTACCTTTACAGCACAAAAAAAGAGGCAGAGGAACAGATAAAATTTACGTTAAAAACAAAACAAATTAAATTAATCCTTTACCCTTGTCCTTTTCATTGTGGTTGGCATTTAACAAAGATATGATACAGTATGAAACCATTTACCACTCAAAAGCTACTAGAAATCACCACATGGATAGAGACAAAACTTCAAGAAAAAGAGACGCTATCTTTTCAAGTTTTAAATCCTGACAACAATTCTAACGCCATAGGCTATAAAGCATGGGTCAACTTGGCTGAACTTCATCATTGCAAAATGCTTACGCCTCTAATCGTCAATGAACAAACGATACAACTCACTTTTAAAAAACTCAATATTAACGACTCTTTTCACGCTACACCCATAGAGAAACAAGAAGAAAAATATGGAATAGAATCTAAATTTTTCAACATCAATAAAAATGAAGAACCCACATTTTTACATGCTTACAAAAAAGCTTTAGAGGCTGTAAAGGTTCAAAATAGAAAACAGATTTTAAACTTAGGCATAAACAAAGGTGATGAGTTTGAACTGATAGAACAACTCATTCCAAAAGAGATTTTTGATAAGATTAAATTTATAGGCATCGACCATTCACAAACAGCTTTAACATTTGCAAAAGAGCGTTTTCCTAAAGATAATGTAGTGTTCTATAAACATGATATTAATAGACTAAGTGAACTCAATTTAGCAAAATCTGACCTTATTATAAGTATAGGAACCCTACAGAGTCCAAGCATTAACTATAAACCATTTTTAATGTCTTTAGTACAAGAGCATCTTACGTATGATGGAGCTTTTATTTTAGGCTTTCCAAACAGCAGATGGATAGAAGGTGAACTCATTTACGGTGCAAAAGCACCTAACTACCCCTACTCTGAAATGTCGCTTCTTTTTAATGATGTTATCTTTGCCAAAAAGTACTTACAACAGAAAAAGTTTCGAGTCACCATTACTGGTCGTGAGTATATATTTTTAACAGCCACACGCATAGGTGTTTCATGCTAGAAATTTCTGCTCTTTTGACTCTTTCTCTTTTGGGTTCGGTACCTATTATAAAAAAAATCCAAAAAGCGAAGAGTATAAAACATCAAGAACGATTAGAACTCTCTGCTTATCTGCTTGGTATTCAAAAAGAGATTGAAGAACTTCCAACAGAAATTTATCTACAAAAAAGTTGGCTATATGAAAACTTCATAAATGAAATAACAGAGATAATTCAAAATGACAAAGCCATTTTAAGATATCTCGACAGAGAGTTGGCTCCTGATATATTTGAGATATATGAAAATAAAAAACATTGGCTAAGGTACATTAACTATGAGTTTTTTGAAGATGAATTAAAAAATTATGAAAACTACTTTAACAACATAGAATCAAACCCACTAACCCCCATGCAACGTCTAGCAATCATTACCCATGAAGAGAACAACCTCATATTAGCAGGAGCTGGTTCAGGTAAGACCTCTGTTATTCTTGCCAAAGTTGGCTATATTTTAAAAAAGGGCTATGCCACTCAAGATGAAATTTTAGTTCTAGCATTTAATAAAAAAGCTCAACAAGAGCTAGAAGAACGCTTCAAAAATAGACTAAACGTAAATATAACCATAAAAACTTTTCATGCCTTTGGTAACAACATAGTAAAAAAGAGCAGTGAAAAAGAGAGTCAAAACTTTGACGAAATGATAACAAAAGCAACTCAAGCCATAGAGACAGAACAGTATCTTTCTCCTTACCGTTACCTATTTATAGATGAGTTTCAAGATATTTCAGAAGATAGAAACCGATTAATACTTGCATTGAAAAAGCAAAATGATGCCAACATAACTGTAGTCGGTGATGACTGGCAAAGCATCAATAAATTTGCAGGAAGTAACATTGATATTATTCAAAATTTTGAAGCGTATTATGGTTCAACTGCAACCATAAAACTAGACTACACCTTTAGATTTAATCAAGAAATTGCTGAAGCTTCTCAAAATTTTATTTTAAAAAATCCTGCCCAGATACATAAAAATATAAAGAGCATAAAAAATAGTAAAAATCAAAGTTTTTACCTCTATTGGTACACATCAAGCAAAAATATGGACAAGTATATAGAGCAAATTATTAAGCTTATAAATAGCAAAACCACTAATGAGACTCCTAAAAAAAGCATTATGATTTTAAGTAGATACAACTTTTATGAACCTAAAAATTTAACTTATTTACAAAATACTTTTTTAGAACTTTTTGATATCTCATTTCATACCATTCACGGTTCAAAAGGTTTAGAAGCTGACTATGTCATCATAACTCATTTAGAAAATGGTAAGTTTGGATTCCCATCAGAACAGTCCAAAGAAACAGATGAGTTTCTTTATGCTGAAGAGCGACGGCTCTTTTATGTTGCATTAACAAGAGCTAAAGAGAAAATATTTTTTATATCCCATAGTAAACAGCCTTCTTCTTTTATAGATGAGTTAAAAGAAGAAAATAATATATATATATTAAACTAATTTAATACCTTAACTTTTTATATAGAAAATTTATATATAATAGTTATAAAAAAAGGAAAACCTATGAATAAAACGCTAGGAACACTCATTACAGCTACTCTTTTTCTTACACTTACCGTAACAGGATGTAATAAAAAAACCATCACAACCAATACTAAAGCTCCAACACAAGAAGTTGCAACAACAGACTCAACACCTGTCAATCAAATTTCAACTGCTGATGAAAATAGATTTAGAGTTACTCTTCCAGAACAAGTTGGAAATGTTGAGGTGGTATGTCATAATTGTCAAGCACGTTTTAAACTTACACAACAGCTTCAAAAAATGTCTATGAAAGGTGATGCTATAATTCCTTGTCCTATATGTCATAAAAACTACTTAGGTAAGCATTAATAGAACTCTTTTACGCCCAAAAGTCATCGTCGGTCATACCCCCACGTCTCTTTTTGGCAACCATAGAGGCTTTCATAATATACTCACCACATCGGTCTTGTGTCATAAACTCTTTTAAATGAAGTATCTCATACCTATCATCAAAAGTTGCCTCTAACTCACCCTCTTCTAGTAAAAAGCTCTTGTTTGAAGGCTCTTTAGTATTATCAGGATGGTGCACAAAAGTTTCAAAAATAAACACGCCATTCTCTTTAAGTGCTTTCTCTACTTGAGGAAAAAGTTCTCGCTTCAAAAAGTAAGTACAAACAATTAAATCATATTTGTTCTCTTCTAAGACATAGGTATCAAAATCAACCTCTTTGGCATGAAGATTCTCTATATTTTGTAATGAAGCAATGGCAGTTGGACTAATATCAAGTGCATCAACTTCAAACCCTTGCTCCAACAAAACTTTAGAGTTTCTCCCCATACCACAGGCCAAATCTAATGCTCTTCTCCCCTCTGCTAGCTTTGCATAAAGTTCAACCACTTCAACATTACCTTGAGGTACAAAATTGGCAGCATACTTTTTTTCCCAACGCTCTTTATCTTCTAATGACATATCACTCCTTTATCTATAACTCTCTAAATCAGGTGATTTTCGACACCATTTTAAAAATAGCCTATCAGGATTAACCCTTTTATCTATCTCTTTATTATCAACTATTTTATCAGCCAATATTTTACCCATCATAGGTCCAAATACAAAACCTCTACCACCAAGACCATTACAAATATAAAGACTCTCTATCTTTTGAAGTTCTGCTTTAGCACCTTTTACAATTTTGGGATAGTTCTCTAACATATAAGTAGTATCTATCACCTCACCTACCAATGGAAAGTAATCTTTAGACCCTGAACGCATACCACAAAAAGTCTCTTTGAGTTTAAAATCAGAAGTATCTACCATGGTTGAAGCCACAGAAAAAAGTTTTTTTAAAGGCTCACCAGTACACTTAATACAGACATCTACATCTTTCTCATGTGTGGCACCAAGTTTAACAATACCATCTATATTTGCAGAGACAGAGATTTGCTTGTGCATTGAGACATCAAGCTCAATCTTTGTCTCATAATCCCCCCTACTGCCCCAAGTACCCTTAACACCCATGTATCGCATATCAAAATAGTTATTCTCATACCCTGTTGCTAAAACCAAATGTTTAGCACAATAGTCACCTACAAACCAGCAACCATCTTCATAAGCCAAAGATTTAAGCTCATACTGTTCATACTCTATCTCTTCTAAAATAGACTCACACATCTTAGGTGCATCACAAACCCCTGCTTCTGAAAAAAGAAAACTCTCATAACTGCTGTCTATACCCAAAGCATCTAATTCATCGTAAGAGAGTAACTCCCATTTTGCTTCATTATAAGCTTCATACTCTTTAAACTTCTTGGCATCTTCTGCATCTTTTGGAATCCGAATCACACCTGTTTGAGTAAAGTGTTTAGGAAAATTTTGAAGATAAAAATTTTTAGAGAACTCAAACGCTTCATTGGTCAACTTCTGAAGCTCTGAGCCTTTCCCAATTTTAGGAGAAACAAATGCCCCAGCAGCAGCTGATCCACCAGAGGCAGCCACCCCAGAACGGTCAATAACCAGTACTTTTAAACCCTTCTTCTTTAAAAAATATGCCGAAGAACACCCTGCTATTCCTGCTCCTACTACTATGGCATCATATTTTTTCATCTAATCGCTCCTAACCACCATTAAAATCACACCCCTAAACCATTAGCTTATTTCCAAAATAGAAGTATATCACAAAAGAAGTTGCTATTTTTATCATTATATATTCTTTTTTAATTTAAATAGATTTTCATAAGTAACATAACTTATTGACTATAATAAAAATTTATATAAAAAATGACAAATCATTAAAAAAATAGATGAAAATTGAGTATAATAGAGCATTAATATAAGGAATAAATCATGATAAAAATCTATGGTAAAATCGTTTTAACTTCACTTCTTCTTTCTCCATACCTATTTGCGACAGAAGCAGTGAAAGTAAAAAAAGAGCCAAAACCAGCATTTGAGACTGTTTGGCAAAAAATATATGGTGGAGATGATGATGATATAGCTCATGGAGTTGTTATGCTTGAAAATGGGGACAATGCTATAGTAGGTGAATGTAAATCATTTAACGCAGAACGTTCTGACATTTGTGTAACACGCATTACAGCTGATGGTGCTACAAGATGGCGTAAACTTCTAGGTGGAAAAAAATCAGACCGTGGTATGGCAATTTCTCGTGCTAAAGATGGAAACTTACTTGTTTTAGGTTCAGGAAAATCATTTAATAACAATGCTGACAGGGATCTCTATGTTGCCAAACTATCTCTTGATGGTAAAGTTATTTGGGAAAAAAACTTTGGTGGAGATAGAGATGAATATGCTGGTGGTATAGCAGGTACAAATGATGGTGGTGTAATGGTTGTAGGAAGTTCAGAATCTTTTTCAAAAAGAGGGGCCAAAGATATTTACATTGTTCACTTAGATAAGAATGGAAAGCTTATCTCAAAACGAACCATTGGTGGAAAACGTAATGATGAAGCCAAAAGTTTAACGCGAACAGCCGATGGTAACTTTATGATGGTGGGGGCTAGAGAGGTTAGCCGTGCAGGTGATTCAGATTTCTTTTTAATGAAACTCGACCAAGATGGTAAGAAAATTTGGGCTAAAACATTGGGGCAAAATGAAAATGATGTACTCAATGCTGTAGCCCCTACTCCTGATGGTGGTATAGTTGCAACAGGTGCAACACGTTCATACATGTCTGACCAAACTGATTTGGCTGTTATGTACTTTAATAAAGAGGGGAAACTAATTTGGTTTAAGATTTATGGTTTTAAATATTATGATGAAGGAAATGCCATTACTATGACAAAAGATGGTAACTACTTGGTTGCAGGTGCTACTAATTCCATGGGAAAAGGTGATTTTGACAACTATATTATAGCACTTGATTCAAAAGGAAAACTTATTTGGTCGAAGCTATATGGTGATAAAAACAGAGATATTGCACATGGAATTACACGTACAACAGATGGTGGAGTAGTGGTTGTTGGTGAGAGTGACAGCTATAAACGCCCAAAAGATTTTTACATGATAAAATTGAAGTGATTTTAATTTAAATCATGATATACTCGACTCGAAATCAAAAATAAGGAGTCCATAATGAGTGGAACAACAACAGCTATAGATGAAATGACTTTATCTGGAACGAAGGGAAGAATTACTGTTTCAACAATAGCAGAACCATATGGTCCAAAAAGTGAAAGTGTAGCAAGTATCGGAATTTCCTTAAAACCAGATGCGAGTGAACCTGAGTGGAAAGTACATATTCCAAAAGCAAATATTGACCAAGTTATTGAAGCTTTACAAAAAGCAAAAACTACAATCTAAGTAATTTCAATAGGCTCAGAAATTGAGCCTACCTTCTACGCATAAAAAATCTAATTAAAGACTTTTTTTACTTTATCTAATAATGTTTCACTTTCATTATTTTCTTCAGTTTTCTCTTCTGTTTTTACTGCGACTTCGTCAGTTTTTTCTTCTGTCTTTTCTGCAGCTTCTTCAGTTTTCTCTTCTGTCTTTTCTGCAGCTTCGTCAGTTTTTTCTTCTGTCTTTTCTGCGGCTTCTTCAGTTTTCTCTTCTGTTTTTACTGCGGCTTCGTCAGTTTTCTCTTCTGTCTTTTCTGCAGCTTCTTCAGTTTTCTCTTCTGTTTTTACTGCGGCTTCGTCAGTTTTCTCTTCTGTCTTTTCTGCAACTTCTTCAGTTTTCTCTTCTGTCTTTTCTGCAGCTTCTTCAGTTTTCTCTTCTGTCTTTTCTGCAGCTTCTTCAGTTTTCTCTTCTGTCTTTTCTGCAGCTTCTTCAGTTTTCTCTTCTGTTTT
>Ga0256832_1001759_pt1 | contig 14765 bp, 15 predicted proteins | sample 134614metaG_FD_190534 | JGI IMG/M metagenome (GOLD analysis project Ga0256832, IMG submission 190534) | Hydrothermal vent microbial communities from Lau Basin, Pacific Ocean - 134-614 | ecosystem: Environmental > Aquatic > Marine > Hydrothermal vents | place: Pacific Ocean: Lau Basin | collected...
GAGACAAAAATCAACAATAATATTTCATTGGGAGTTAGCTATAAAATAGCTTATCAAAATCAGCTTCCTGCTCCAGATGTAAAACATACTGACACAACATTTTTGACTTCTTTAATCATAGACTTTTAATTTTCTTTCAAGGGATGGTGTTTTCCATCCCTTTTGATCTTTCAACATCTAAATATTAATAAATCTCAAAATTAAATCCCAAATCAAAATAAAGTTATAATAGAATCAATAATATTTATAGAAATATAGTTTGCTATTGTTTTATCATTGGGGGATTAAATGAGAATTAGAATTTTAATTAAAACAAACAAAATTCCTATTTTATACAGGCATAGGGTAGTTTCTCTTTTTAAAGAAGCACTGAAAAAATCAGATAAAGACTATAAAGATTTTCTTTATAACGGCAAAATCACAAAACCATTTAGCTTTAATCTTGTTCTACCACCTAATAGAAAGCCCATAAAAGCAAAAATCCAGATAGATGAGAAGTTCACCATTGAAGACACTGTATTTAAAATAGAAGAAGGTTATTTATCACTATTTATTTCAGCTTTAGATTATCGCTTTTTAATAAGTCTTTTTAATGGTTTAAAAAGATTACACACTTTTGATTTTAGTTCAGATAAAGAGATGTTGGTTAATGGTGAAAAAATAGTATTGGAGATTAAAAAAGTATCTCCTCTAAACGAAAGACCTATAAAAACAAACACCATCATATTTAAAACAAACTCTCCAATAATCATAGAAGACGAAAATGATAATCCTGTTTTATTCTCAGATGAAAAGTTTGAATACCATATAAATGAAATAACTGACAGGATACTAAAATCTCCTCATATAAAAGGGAAAGGATTAGAAGAACCGCTTAAGTTTGAACCTATAAAAATGAACAAACAGGTTGTAAAACATACCTTAAAGGCATTTAGAGAAAAAACAGGAAAACCTGTTATGTATTTAAGTGGAAACTCAGGAATATTCAAACTCTCAGGAAACCCAAAAGATCTAGAAATCCTTTACAAAATCGGTATAGGCAACCGAACTGGTCAGGGCTTTGGCATGGTGGAGGTTTTAGGGTGATGCAATACAATTTAACAGGAAATTTCCAATATGACCTTGGTATTTACGGACTAAAGAAAATTTTAGACTTTTTTAAGGAAAATTATAAAACTGATGGAAATTTTTATATAGAAGTAGATAAAAAACCTGAAGAAATTTTAGAGCTTATAATATTAAAACTAATTTCTCAAAAATCCGGAGATTATTTCTTAGAAAAAGTAGCAGATACCTTATTCAAAGACGATAAAGAAGCCAAGAAAAAGTTTGAAAAACTTTCTAAAGAAAAAACAGAACCTTTTGTTAAAATAAATCTTGAAAATTTGGTCAAAAAAGAAAAAAACTTAGAAAAAGTTATAAAAGATTTATCTAAAGAGATTTATGGATTTTTATCTGAAAATTTTTCCGAAAAATCTTTTTCAGTGCAAGAAATAGAGGATATTCTGTGGAGTAAAACAGTAAACTTGCTCAACAACATTCTTTTAAACTTTCAGGCTGACATGAAAGCCAGAGGAAAGGAAGTTTTCCAAAGGGCAGTTGATAAACTTTATAAGGATATAGGAGTAGAAACCTGTTCTTTTTGTCATAAAAATAAAGGGAAAAGAATTACAAGGGATACTTTTTTCTTTGCACCAGCCCAGTTTAACGCATTCTGGTTTGGAGAACCGTCTATCTTTATATGTCCCTATTGTTTGGCTTCAAATCTTGCAATCACTCAATCTTTTACATTTTTAGGAAATGAGCTAAATGCTATTACTGTTTATAGACCAAACCTACAAGATTTAGAAGACTTAAATGAAGGGCTAAAAATATCAGATATAGGTCAGCTTACAAAAAAAATTATTGACTATGAAAAACTACAGTTAAAAAAAGAAGGGTACATAAGAGACTTACAAATATTAGAGTTTTATCTTGACCCTCAAAATCCAAATTTAGATTTTTACCTTCTTACAGAGGAAACAATTCAAAACTTAATAAAATTAGAAAATGAACTGAACAAACTTTACACAAACTATAAAGACAGCCTTTGGGGACAGGTAAAAGATAAGCAAGGTTATCAGACTATAAATCTATCTAAGGAGCTGCTTTATGCCATTGTCAATAATCAAAAATTGATAGTAATAGTCCAGAGATTTTTAAAACTTGCTCTAATGGCAGAAAGTTTCAGAATTAAAGAAAAAGAAGGAAAAATTAAAAAACAGAATATTCCTGTAAAAGGGTTTTATATAAGTGTGTTACTTCACATCTTAAAAATGCATTTCAAATTAGAGGAGGGTTTAGATATGGATATGTATAATGCCTTTAAAGAATACGGGCAGTTTTTAAGAAGAAGAGTTTTTTCATCTTTATCAGAAAGTGGAGAGATTAACTGGAATACTTTTAATAACAAGATAATTTCACTTTCAAACTCATTTTTAGACGCCTCAAAAGGAACTTTTAATCAATTTATGGAAACTTTAACAAGGGTGATGATTAGCTATGATGCACCAATTGACAGCAGCCTTTTACAGATGATAACAAAAGATACATACAAAGACATAGCTACGACAATTGCCCTTGCAGTTATGACGAGAAAACCGGGGGAAAAAGTTGAAGAAAAGAAAGAAACAGTAGGAACAGAAATCTAAAAGTTGCACTAATTTTAGTATTGTTTATAGTGTTAATAACAGTGCTAAATTTAGGAGGCTTAAAATGATTATTACAGCAAACGAATTAAAAACAAAAGGAATTTCCTTCGTAGAAAAAATATTAAAAAAATACAAAGAAGCTTTTATTTCAGTTAGAGGCAAACCAAAATTCGTAATTCTACCAATTGATGAATATGAAAAATTAAAAGAAGCAGAACTTGAGAAAATTATAAGAGAAGCTGAACAAGATTATAAAGAGGGCAGAATTATAAAAGAAACAGCAGAAGAACATTTTAAAAGATTAGGTATATAAGATATGTATCAATTAGTTTTTACGGAAACATATCTAAAAAGAGAAAAAGAATTTCTAAAAAGGCATAAGGACTTAATTCCAAGGTATAAAAAGGTTTTAAAGCTATTGGAAATAAATCCTTTTCATCCTTCTCTTAGACTTCATAAGCTAAAAGGAAAATTTAAAGAGAAATATTCTGTTTCTATAACTATGAATTACAGAATTATCTTAACCTTTGCTGTAGTTGAAAATGAAATTGTATTGATAGATATAGGTTCACATGATGAAATTTATAAATAGATGGAGGGTAAAAAAATGAAACTTACAGGAGTTTTTGTTATTGAAACAGGTGTGGTAAACAGGGGAGATGGGATAGGAAATATAGCTACAGTAAAGAAAATCACCACTCCTGAAGGAATAAAGGTATTCTTCTCCCCAGTTTCTTATAAAAGAGCATTATGGACAGCACTACAACAGAATAAAGGCTGGTCTATTCCAATGGTTACAAAAGAAGGCGGAATTGTCCAGAGAACTGGAACAATTATAGACAGTGAAGAATTTGACTTTGCAGGAACAATGGTTGCAAAGCCTAAATATGAGAGATATGGAACATTTTTAGTAGATAATGGAATATCTATAAACAACTACTTTGGTGATATGGAATTTATGACAAATATGGCAATCTCAAAACTGTATGGCGAAGATGAGGCCAATATAATAAACAAGGAAAACTTTTACGGAATTTATCTTATGCCATTTGGAATAGAGATTGATAGAGTTGGGGTGCAAGAGATTTACACAGTTGATACAAAAATCAAAGAAAATGATACTCTGGAAGAAAAAATTAAAAAAATATACAAAGCTCTAAAACTTGATAAGAAAATAACAGATGAACAGGTTCAAGAATGGGCTAAAATTGTTGAAAGTATTGATTACTTTGAAAATGAGAAAGGGCAGAAAGTAACAAAAATAGTTCTAAAAAAAGAAGAAAGAAAAAGAAGATTAAAAGAGCTTTTAGAAGGAATGGGAGAACTTGCCAAAAGAATAGAAGGCTCTGAGAGAAATTTAAGTCCATTCTTTGCAGCATTTTCTCTTGATTACATAGCACCAAAATACTATCTGCTTATGAAACAGTTTCTAAAAGAAAAACTATCTGAAGGTGGTTATCTAAATACAGAGGAATTAGCACAAGAGCTTGAAAACTTTGCAAATTCTGAAGGAAAGACAATAAAAACAGCAGATTTTATGAATTACAATCAGGTAGTAAACGAGATAATAGAAGAAATATTCAAAGAGAGCTAAAAATGATAAGACTTGAGATATATCAGGAAACAACACACTTTAGAATTCCAACGGTGGGAAATCCATATCTTAGCTATCCTCTCCCACCACCATCTACTATTTACGGCTTTTTAAGAGCTATAACTGACTACGAAAGCATAAACCACGAAAACACTAAACTTTCTATTCAGGGAAGTTATAAAAGCGTTTCAATTGAAAAAGAACAGCTAATCTTAGAAACCAAAAAGGAAATAAAAACAAACATAATCCCAATCCAAAAACTCCACGAATGCAGATGGATAATTCATATAAAATCTCCATTTGAAGGAAAAATCGTAAAAGCTATACAAAAATCTCCAAAAATTTTTAGATTGGGAAGACAAGAAGATTTGATAATAGATATATCGGTAAAAAAAGACTTGGAAGAAATCCCATTCAACAAGTATAAGGACAAATATCAAGACTGGACAAATATCTATTTAAACTGGACAAAAGAAGAGAGGCAGAAAGGAAGCCTGTTTAATATGGCACTTGATACTGTGGTTGATGAAAATAAAAATATAACTGGATATAAACCAATAAATCTTATTTATACAAAAACAAGAACAGTTGCTAAAGATGTTAAAATATTTGATGGGGAGTATGTGATAAAAGTTATTTAATACAATTTTGAGGTTATAAATTATGGAAAATGTGTATATCAATATAAATGATAGAGAAAAAAATGAGGGTTATTTAGATAATATAATCAATAAATTAAAAAAAGAAAATATTATAGAAAATGTTTTCATCTTAGACAAACCTTTAATTATCAATACAAGTTATTCGTATAATGATTTTTTAATTGTACTTATACCCAACCACAAGATAAGTATAATTAACATAGGACAAGATAGAGACTTATTTAACGAAACTTTTGAGGAAATAATAGAAGATATAGGAAAAATTTCATGGAGATATAATTTTGAAGAAATTATAGGCCGCCCTAAGAAATGGGAAAACAAATATTTTAGAAAATTCCTAAATTTCGAAGATTTCTTACAAGAAGACTTTAATAATTTAAAGGTAGTGGAAAAACCTAATAAAAGATTGGTTAATTTACTTATTTCATTTTTTATAGGAAGTATAAACGAAGCAAAAAGAATAGAATCATTAGAAGTTCCAGAAAAAATAACAGAAGCTATAAAAAGGCGTATTATTTTGTTGGATACAGATCAAGTTAGATTTATATTTGAAGAACCTCAAGATTTAAAAAGAATTATTATCCAAGGTTTATCAGGCACAGGAAAGACAGAATTGCTTTTTCATAAACTGAAAGAACTTTATATGAGCCCTAATAACTATAGATTACTTCTAACTTGTCATAATAAGGTTTTGGCTGATGAATTAAGAAGAAGAATTATTGAATTTTTTAACATAATGCAAGTTACTAAGCAGATAAATAGTGAATTTCTAAAAATATTTCATGCTTGGGGTAGTAAAGATAACCCTGAATCTGGAACTTATAGATATATAACACATTTTTACAAAATTCCTTTTTATACTTTTAGTGCTTATAATTTTGATCAAGCATGCAAAATGGCTATAGAGGAAATAAAAAAATTAAAAGATTCTGAAGAGTTTGAATATGCATTTGATTATATACTTATTGATGAATCTCAAGATTTTCCTGAAAGTTTTTTTGAACTATGTGAACTTGTAACTAAGGAAAAAGTTTATATAGCAGGAGATATATTTCAGAATATTTTTGAATATAAAGAAGATAAAGAAATAAAACCTTATATAGTTTTAAACAAATGTTATAGAACAGACAATAAAAATTTGATGTTCTCTCACGCTTTATCTATGGGATTATTTGAAAAACCTCACCTAAGATGGTTTAAGGAAGATGGTGATTGGGAAAAATTAGGATATATTTTAGAGAAAGAAAAAATGAATAATGAAAATATAGTAAGACTTTCAAGAAAACCATTAAAAAGGTTTTTAGATATAGATGAAGAAATAGAGAGTATTATTGTATTTGATAATACAAATTTGGTTGAGAAAACCATAGAAATTTTAAAAAATTTGAAGGAAGAATTTGATATTACTCCAGAAGATATATCAATAATACTAATCGATAAAGAAAATTATATTTATGATTTAATAAATTCATTATCTTATAAAATTTTTAAAGAATTGGGTTGGAAATGTAATATAGCAATAGAAACGAAGAAAAGAGAACCTAATTCAGTCTTTATTACAAATAGGAATAATGTTAAAGGATTAGAATTTCCATTCGTAATCTGTTTAACTAATGAAATAATTAGGGATTTATCTTATCGAAACACTCTTTATGCAATGCTATCTAGATCTTTGATTAGATCTTATCTTTTAGTATCGCATCATGTAGAAGAAAACATATTAGTAGGATTGGAAAAAATAAAAAAATCAGGTTTTATTGAAACATACGAACCTGATGATAAAGAATTAAATGAAATTTTTCAAAATATAATTTCTTATAATATGAAGAGGAAAACATTTAAAGAAATATTAGAAGAAATTTTTGAAGAAATGGAGATAAAAGATAAAGAAAAAAAAGAAAAATTAGAGAGAATGATAATGGCTGGTATTGGAGCTACATTTGAAAAAGAAAAATTAAAAAAATTTATAGAACTCAACTTAGAATTTATTGATTAAGATATGAGATATTTTTGTTATTCAAGACAAGAGGCTTTTGCATTAGATTATCTCTTTAGACCAAACTTTTTCATAAAGAGGAAAACAGATGTTATAAAAATATGGTTAGATTTAATACGAATTATAATAACAGTCCCATATTCATCTGATAGGCGAAATAAAGAAATCATAATTTTTAAGAATGAAAATTTTAAAAGGGTTTTCTTTTTAAGAGATAATCAAATTGTATCTCTAAATTTCCCATTTAGATTAATCCACCTAGACAATAATCTTTTGAGAGTATACTTGAAAGATCAGAATATAACAAGTATTGAATTATCAAAGCTACAAGAAATTTTAAATGGCGAAGAATTTTTTTCAAGTTGCTTTTATTCAGATATAGATAGAATATTTAATACACAAGAAGAAGATAGAATTTGGCTTTTATTGAAAGAAATTTTATTAGCAGAAGATGGATACATTAGATACGACTATGATATGGAGCACCATCCAGATGTTCCCCATCATTTTGATATATTTTTTACAAATAATTCAACATTTAAATTGGGTTTGCGTTCAGAAATTAACTTAGATGCAATGATAGATATTCTAGATAGAAATACCAATATTTATTTTGTAAATAGATGATCCTGTTTATCCAAACCCATCTTGCTAAATCAGACGGAACCACATTAGAAAAGCACATTAACGATTTGTTATATCAGTTTGAGATATTTAATCAATATTATCCTGATGTTTTAACAGATGAAGAAAAAGAACTTTTAAAAATCTCTATTCAATATCACGATTATGGGAAGCTAAATAAACTTTTTCAGTGTAAACTTCCTGTAAATCCAAAGCTGAAACCTGTTAAATGTGATGGAAAAATAAGAGATGATAGAGTTCCTCACCAGTATTTATCTCCGTTATTTTTAAGAAAACTGCAAGATGAATTTCCTTTTGAGGAATTATCTTTAATCATTTATTCGATAATCAACCACCACGCCAGAGGAAGAGAATTTTTAAATTATTCAGGAATAGATTTGCTAATCGGTATGATAGAAGAAAACATTTCTGAGTTTTTTTCACATTTAGGGATAACAAATCTTTCTGAAGAAACAAAAGAATTTTACAAAAAACATCTTGAGTATATAGTTGATAATGTAGCTACTATTGAAGAACTAAATAACAGACTACGAGCTAATGATGATTTTATAAAAACCCTTATCAAAATAGCTGGACTTCTTATAAGGATAGACCATTCTGCGTCAGGAGAAGATTTAGTAATAGAAGAAGAGCCTATAAAAGAAAATAGAGAAAAACTATTTTTAAAGTATCTTGAAGACAATAAAAAACCTCAAAAACTAAGATCCTTTCAAGAAAAGTTCAAAGATAAAGAAAATCTTGTCTTAGTTGCAGATACAGGGCTTGGCAAAACAGGGCTTGCAGCCATCTGGTCGAAAAGAAAAATGTTTTATGTTCTACCAAACAGAACCTCTACAAACGCAATGTTTGAAACTATGAAGGAAATATTTGGCAATGATAAGGTCGGACTTCTGCATTCAACAAGTATGTTCTATGTTTTGGGAAATAAAGAAAAAGAAGATTTTACAGTTTTAAGAGATTACGATAACACTAAAAATCTATCCAAACCCATTACCATATCGACAGCAGACCAGCTATTTACAGCAGTTTTTAAATATCCAACCTATGAAAAAATCTACGCTACTTTATCCTATTCAGATATTGTAATTGACGAAATTCAAGGTTTTGACCCTGCTCAAATAGTCCCAATTTTAAGACAAATAGAAGAAACAACAAAACTCGGAGCAAGGTATCTAATAATAACTGCTACACTTCCACAAATAATAAAAGAAGAGTTTGAAAAACTTGGCTTTGAAGTAAAAACTAACGACCCTGATACGATAGATAACACAAAAAGACACAAAGTAAAAATCTTAGAAAAAGATATTTTTGAAGCATTAAAAGACATCGTAAAAATAGCAGAAAGCGGAAAAAATGTTCTTATTCTTGTAAACACTGTAAGCAGTGCACAGAAAGTTTATGAGAGATTAAGCTACAAAGATAAAAATCTTCTCCACAGCCGTTTTATTTGGAAAACAAGAAAAGATAAAGAAAAGCAGATAAAAGAAGATTACAGAACAGCAAAAGGTAAAATCTGGATATCAACCCAGCTTGTAGAAGCTTCACTTGATATAGATTTTGATGTTTTATTTACAGAGGTTGCACCTGCTGATAGCCTCATTCAAAGAATGGGAAGAGTATGGAGACACAGGAAAGAAGATTATAAAGGAAAAGAACCAAATGTTTATATTCTTTCTCAAGTAGATGAAAAAAGAGTATCACATGTTTATGAAAAAGCTTTAAGAGAAGAAAGTTTAAAGTTGATAAATCAGCATTTAGATAATGAAGGTTATCTCTTATCAAAAGAAAAAAGAAAAATAGTTGAAATCCTTTATTCAAGAGAAAAATTAGAAGAATTAAACTCAAAGTATTTTGAAAAATGGCAGGAAGTAGAAAAAGTTCTTAACTCAAACTGGGAATATCTCTTCAAAAAAGAAGCACAGGCTGTTTTCAGGGATACTTTTACATTTGAAGCTATTCCTTATATGTTTAGGGAAAATGTTGAGGAATTATTGGAGGAATCCAAAAATCTAAAAGATATTGAAGACAAAAAAGAAAGAAGACTTAAGAAAATAGAAATCTTAAAAAAGATAAACGATCTGAAAGTTCCAATTCCTGTTTACTGGATTTTGGATGAAAAAGTTAAGGACAAAAATCCCTATGAAGTTTTAGACGAAAATTTAAATATATATCTTCTTGCCAAATATTTCGTTTATGATGATGAAGTCGGTATAAAAATAGATAAAGAAACACTTGAAAAGTATCAGTTTGATGAGGAGATTTTCCTATAAAATAATTTTTTAACTTGCAAATTTTATGTATCCTATTTAGATTATTCTAAAAGAATAATTCTAAAAGGGTAAAATTATGAAGAATCCATTTACTATTGGAATTGCAAAAGAAGAAAAGTTTTGTAATAGAGAAAAAGAAATAAAAGAGTTAAAAAGATTAATTAAAAATGGGCAAAATGTAGTTGTTTATTCACCACGAAGATTTGGTAAAACATCCCTTGTAAAAAGAGTTTTGAAAGATATAGAAAGGACAGATAAAAATTTTGTTGGAATATATGTAGATTTATTTCCTGTATCTTCTTATCAGGATTTTATAGAGTTTTTTTCAAAGGCTATTATCCAGAGCATTGGGAAAGAAGTAGATAAAACTTTTTTTCAAAAAATAAAAAATCTTTTTAAAAACATAATCCCTTCTTTTACAGTTAAACCAGACGGCTCATTTTCAATATCTATTTCTATAAATCAGTCTTCATCTCTTGAAACATTACTTTCTGAACTATTTCAAGGATTAGAAAAATATTTAAATAAAAATAATCTAAAAGCATGTATAGTTTTTGATGAGTTTCAGGAGATTACTACACTTGAAGACTCTAAAAAGATAGAAGGAATTATAAGAAGTTATATTCAAGAGCAAGAAAATATCAGTTATGTTTTTGTAGGCAGCAGAAGAAAATTATTGGTTGATATGTTTACAGATAAAAAAAGACCATTTTATAAAAGTTCTTTTCTTTTTCCATTAGAAAAAATACCAAAATTAGAGTTTGTTGAATGCATTATCAATTCATTTAAGAAAACAGATAAAACCTGTCCTAAAAAAGAAGCTGAAAGGATTTATGATTTAGTTGACGGATATCCTTATTATGTCCAAAAACTTTCTTCCATCGTGTGGGATTTAACAGAGAAAAGAGTTTCAGAGAAAATAATAGATAATGCACTTTTGACTCTTGTAAAAATGGAGAGTATAGATTTTGAGAGTATTTGGATAAATCTAAATAAAAGTGAAAAAATTGTTCTAAAAAATATTGCTAAATCACCAGATATACCTGTTTTTTCAAAAGAGTTTATTGAGAAAACAAGACTTTCTATTGGCGGGATACAAAAGGCGGTAAGTTCTTTAACTAAAAAAGATTTAATAGAAAAGGAAAATAACCTTTATAAAATAACTGATCCTGTTATGGCTTATTGGATAAATAAAAATTAAAATTTTACATATGAAATTTCCTTCTGAAAAGGAAAAAAATAATAAAATATTTCCTGAAAATAAGGAAAAAAATAAAATGCAATCAGAAATAAACTTCGAAGAGCTTAAAACTAACGGAATTAAGGTTAATTATTACTTTATCTGCCCCAGAAAGCTTTGGCTTTTTGATAGAAATATTGGTATGGAAAGCAAATCTGACAAAGTTTTAATGGGAGCATTACTCCATGAAACTAGTTATAAAAGGGATAAACCAAAGGAAGTTTTGATAGATAATCTGATTTCAATAGATATAGTTGATAGCCTGAATATCCGAGAAGTCAAATACTCAGATAAAATGGCACAAGCTGATAAAATGCAGATTCTTTATTATCTTTACTACCTCAAAAAACTTGGAATTAACAAAAAAGGCATAATAAATTATCCCAAACAAAGAAAAAGAGAATACATAGAACTGACTCCTGAGTATGAAAAAGAGATAGAAAAAGCATTAGTAGAAATTGATAAAATTTTAAAGCAAGATAAACCGCCACCTGTAATAAATGTTCCTTACTGCAAAAAATGTGCATATTATGAGTTTTGTTATGGATGATATATTAAAAAAATTAGAAGAAATAGAAAAAGAAAACAATATTTCAATCCTTTATGCCTGTGAGTCGGGAAGTAGGGTATGGGGATTTGAGTCTCCTGACAGTGATTATGACATCAGGTTTATCTATGTAAATAAGCTTGATTATTACTTATCTATATTGCCACAAAAAGATACAATAGAAATCACCGAAGACCCTTTAGATTTTGCAGGATGGGATTTGAAAAAAGCATTATTTTTACTCAGAAAATCAAATCCATCTATCATTGAATGGCTTAACTCTCCGATAGTTTACAAAAAAGATGAAGAATTTTTTCTAAAAATAAAAGAACTTGCCCAGCTTTCTTTCAATCCAAAAGCAATGATGTATCACTATCTCAACATGGCAAAAACCAATTATAGAACTTACCTGAACACAGAACAGGTTAAAATCAAAAAATATTTTTATGTTATCCGTCCCATACTTTCTTTAATCTGGATTGAGAAAAATAAAACAGTTCCACCGTTTTTGTTTAACGAACTTCTGGATAAAACACAATTAGAACAAAATGTCAGAAACGCAATAGAAAATCTATTAATAATGAAAAAAGAAAAAAGAGAACTGGATTTATATCCAAAAATTGAGGAATTAAACCAATTTGTTGAGAAAAAAATAGAATACTATGAGAAATTTTTAAAAAATTGTGAATTTGAAAAAGATTTACCAAAAGTTGAGGAATTCAACCAGCTTTTAAAAGAAATGATATTTAAATATGACAAAAATGCATGTAATTTTATAGAAAAAGGATAATCCAATGGCACGTAGATTTTACATTAACTCAAATGGAAGACTTAGAAGAAAAGAAAATACCCTATATTTTGAAACAGAGCAGGACGGACAGACTATTAAAAAAGCTCTTCCTGTCAATGATATAGACGCAATTTATGTATTTGGTGAGGTTGATATAAATACAAAAGCTTTAAACTATCTTTCCCAGTATGATATTCCTATCCACTTTTTTAACTATTACGGCTTTTATTCAGGAAGTTTTCTGCCAAGAAAGAAAAATGTCTCAGGTTTACTTTTAGTTGAGCAAGTTAGACATTATCTAGATAACAATAAAAGGCAGTATTTAGCAATTTCTTTTATAGAAGGGGCTGTTCATCATATTTTAAGAAATTTAAGAAAAAATGGGATAAATCCTAAGGACTATGAAGACATAGAAAAAGAACTTTTACCTAAAATTTTTGAAACAAAAAACTCAGAAGAACTGATGGCAATAGAAGGAAATATTAGAGACAGATATTATCAGCTTTTTAACAGAATTATCAAAAATGAAGATTTTCAGATGGAAAAAAGAGAAAAAAGACCACCAGACAATCCAATAAACGCATTAATCAGTTTTGGAAACTCTATTATGTATAATACAGTTTTAACAGAAATTTATAGAACCCAGCTTGATCCTACAATCAGCTATCTTCACTCGACACAGGAAAAAAGATTTTCTCTTTCCCTTGATTTAGCAGAGATTTTCAAGCCGTTCATCATTGATCCTTTGATTTTTTCATTAATAAACACAGGTCAGATAACTATTAAAGATTTTGATAAGGATCTAAACTATGCATATTTGAATGAAGATGGAAGGAAAAAGTTTCTAAAAGCTTATGAAGAAAGACTTGCCAAAACTATAAAACACAGGAAGTTAAGAAGAAAAGTTTCTTACAGGCAACTGATAAGGTTGGAATGTTATAAATTGATTAAACATTTCATCGGTGATGAAGATTACAAGCCATTTAAAGCGTGGTGGTGAGATGTTTGTAATAATTACTTATGACATAACGGATGATAAAAGACTGAATAAAGTTAGAAAAATTTTAAAGAAATATCTCTACTGGTCGCAGTTATCAACATTTGAAGGAGAAATTTCGGAAGGAAAACTTGCTCAATGTATGTCAGAAGTAAATGATGTGCTGAACCGAAAAGAAGATAGCGTTTATGTTTATGAAGTGAAAAATCCTAAAAATATAAAGAAAAAGGTTTTAGGAATAGAAAAGAGCTATATGGATAATTTTTTATAAGTTATGATTATGAAATGTTGATTTTTATTATATAAAAATCTATCATTATTGATAGATTAAATGGATTTAATTGTATACTTGGCAATTGAATATGGTTGATTTAATTCTTTTGTAAAAAGTTCGTTGCGACTTTTAAGTAATAATGCATTCTGAGTCTATTACACTCAGATTTCTAATCCTTGAGTATCAAGGATTAGAAAATTATGCTAATAAATATAATTGCATTACTGGAGGATCAATGCAAATTTATACCTTTTGCGAGGATTTTTAAATTTCTATAAATCTTCGGAAGTTAGCTAAATTACTTGCTTATTTTAAATTTTTTTATTACTATTATTTTACGGGTTTTATCTGAACTATATGGGATATAAAGGAAGTGTGACAGTAACATCTATATCGCCATCCCAATGTTTTATCTGAACTATATGGGATATAAAGTCAGGTTTATTGTCTGTATTATTTTGAGGTAAAGGAGTTTTATCTGAACTATATGGGATATAAAGGAAAACTGGGATGGTATAAGACCGAATGGTATTCGAGTTTTATCTGAACTATATGGGATATAAAGTTTAGCGTGCCTGTGAGAAATTAAATCTTTTATAGAGAGTTTTATCTGAACTATATGGGATATAAAGACAAATTTAACAGGTGATTTATCAGTAGCAGGCTCTAGTTTTATCTGAACTATATGGGATATAAAGTCATTCACATCATCAGATAGAGCAAAATTAAATAGTTGTTTTATCTGAACTATATGGGATATAAAGTTGTTGTGTCATACCAAATATATTCAAAAGTTTTTAGTTTTATCTGAACTATATGGGATATAAAGCCAGCTACAAACGGTATTCTTTCAAGTTTTCTTCTAGTTTTATCTGAACTATATGGGATATAAAGATAAAACATATTCGGCTATAAAGTTTGTTGTATCTTGTTTTATCTGAACTATATGGGATATAAAGCTGGTCTAACTGCTTTCGGAAGAGTAAAGAATAAATCAGTTTTATCTGAACTATATGGGATATAAAGCAATTTAAAGATTATCATTTCTATAACTTAATCC
>Ga0256832_1001760_pt1 | contig 14761 bp, 13 predicted proteins | sample 134614metaG_FD_190534 | JGI IMG/M metagenome (GOLD analysis project Ga0256832, IMG submission 190534) | Hydrothermal vent microbial communities from Lau Basin, Pacific Ocean - 134-614 | ecosystem: Environmental > Aquatic > Marine > Hydrothermal vents | place: Pacific Ocean: Lau Basin | collected...
GCGTCTCGTGCTTTTGCAGACCGCCCAGGACCAGGTAGAATACTGGCAAACGCGGCTGAACGCCTACGAGGACGACGAGGTGCTGCCGCCAGAGTGGCGTGCACAGATATGGCCTTTGGTCCTCACCAATTGGCGTTTGCTGTCTTCTGCGCCGCGTGAGGTAGGTTCCGAGGGTATCCTGGCCCCCCCGCAAGACTGGCGCGCGGGCGAAGCACGGGCCGCCCTGACGCGTGCGTCGCAAGCCATTGCCGAGGCCTTGCAAGAAACCACCGCCTTGCAATCGGAAGTCGCCCGGGAATATCAGGGCTACCTGCAGGCGCTGGCCGTCGTGGAGGGCCTGCGAATGCAGCGTAATCGGGCCTGGAATACCCTCGTCCAGTTGCAAGATCAGGCGCGTTGGTTCGAAAGTATGCGCCGGGAAGGCTCGGTTGCGCGTTTGATCAGTCCCGCGACACCGCCCGCAACACCGGCGACCCCGCGCGTGGGGCTCAATGTGACCCTGGCCGCGGCCCTGGGGCTCACGCTTGGCGTGGTGGCCGTGGTGCTTCGCGATTGGTGGGCCCGTGTGGCCTCCTCCACCGGAGGTATAGCATGACGGCAAGGAAGGATAAGGACCCCCGCACCACACTTTTGACGCGCATCGTCAGCCGCGAAGCCCGGGTCGGCGTGGTGGGATTGGGCTATGTAGGGCTTCCTTTCGCACTGGAAGCCGCGCACGCCGGCTTTCGTGTGGTGGGCATCGAACGCAATCCCGAGCGCGTGGCCAAGGTCAATCGCGGGGAAAACTATATCGACGATATCCGTGAAGCGGACTTGCGGCAGGTGGTCCGGGCGGGGATGTTGCGCGCACAAACGGCCTTTGAGGGTGTGGAAGACCTGGATGTGGTGGTGATAGCCGTGCCCACACCCCTGACAAGGCACCTGACGCCCGACCTGCAATATGTGCGCGGCGTGACCGAAGCGCTGCAAAAACACCTGCGCCCAGGCCATTTGATCAGTCTGGAGTCGACCACTTATCCCGGTACCACCGAGGAGGTCATGCGACCTATCTTGGAGCGCAGCGGGTTGCGGGCCGACCGCGACTTCTTCCTGGCGCATTCGCCCGAGCGGGTCGATCCGGGCAACCCCCGCTGGAAGACCAAGAACACCACCAAGGTGGTGGGGGGTGTCGGCCCTCATTCACTCGAAGTGGCGAAAGCGTTCTATGAGCAGATTATCGAACAGGTCGTGCCCGTTTCGTCGGCACGCGCGGCCGAATTGGTCAAGGTCTTCGAAAACACCTTTCGGGCCGTCAACATCGCCTTGGTCAACGAACTGGCCTTGCTGTGCGACCGCATGGGCCTCAATGTATGGGAAGTGCTGGAGGCGGCCTTTACCAAGCCGTTTGGGATCATGCCGTTCTACCCCGGCCCCGGTGTCGGTGGGCATTGCATCCCGTTGGACCCGCATTATCTGGAATGGAAAGCGCGCGAATACGGTTTTCGCACGCGCTTCATTGGCTTGGCCGGCGAAATCAACCGCAGTATGCCCCACTTCGTGCGCGAAAAAGCCTGGCGTTTGCTCAATGAGATGGGCAAGGCGCCCTCGCGCGCCCGCGTTTTGGTACTGGGCATTGCTTACAAGAGCGACATCAGCGACTGGCGCGAATCGCCGGCGCTGGAGGTCATTCGCTTGCTGCAACGAGACGGCGTGGAAGTGCAGTACCACGACCCTTACATCCCCACGGCCCGGCGGGCCGGCCTGGACCTGGAAAGTGTCCCCTTGACCGCCCGGGTGCTCAAGGAAGCGGACCTGGTCATCATCACCACAGCCCATCGAGTGGTGGACTACGCTTTCGTGGTCGAACACGCACGGCGTGTGCTCGACACGCGTTATGCCACTCGCGGCATCTCGAGCCCTAAGGTGGAGTTGTTATGAAGCGTTTTGCTCTGACGGGTTTGGCAGGGTACATTGCCCCCCGGCACTTGCGCGCCATTCGAGACACCGGCCACCGGTTGGTGGCCGCATTGGACCGTTCGGACTCTGTGGGCATCATCGACGCGTATTTTCCCGATGCCCGGTTCTTCCTGGAGCCCGAGTGCTTTGAAGCCTTCTTGGAGGCCGAACGGGAGCGGGGACAGGGCGTGGATTATCTGTCGATTTGCACGCCCAACTACCTGCATGACCCGCATATCCGGCTGGCCTTTCGGGTGGGCGCCGACGCCATTAGTGAGAAACCATTGGTGCTAACCACCGCCGAAGTCGAGGCTTTGCGCGAACTCGAGGCCCGCACCGGCCGACGCGTGTGGACGATTTTGCAACTGCGCGTTCATCCCGCACTGGAGGCATTGTACGCGCGCCTGCGGCAACGCAAGACGGTAGCCGATGTGGTCCTCACCTATATCACAGGCCGTGGACAGTGGTACCGTCAAAGTTGGAAGATGCGTGAGGAACTGAGTGGGGGCCTGGCCACCAATATCGGCATCCATTTCTTCGACCTGCTGACCTGGTTTTTCGGCCCGACCCATCACATGGAAGTCCATGTGCGGACGCCCACGCGCATGGCCGGCTTTCTGGCTTTGGAGCGTGCCCGGGTGCGCTGGTTTTTGTCCATCGAAATCGACGATGTGCCGGCCGAGGTACGGGCCCGGGGCCAACGCACTTATCGCTCCATCACCATCGAGGGGGAAGAGGTGGAGTTTTCAGGCGGTTTTACCGATTTGCACACCGAAGTCTATCGTCGCACCCTGGCCGGGCAGGGCTTTGGCCTGGACGAGGCTGCCGAGGCCATTCGCGTGACCGAGTACCTGCGTCGTGCTCCCTTGACCATTGCACCGCCCGCGCGACGCCATCCCATGCTGGAGGCCTGAGGGGTGAAAGAGCAGGAGCATTGGTGGAAGCACGAAAGCGCTTATGTAGACCCGGGCGCGCAAATCGGCCCAGGGACGAGAATCTGGCATTTTTCGCATGTGATGGGCGGCGCCCGGATTGGCGCGCACTGCACTTTAGGCCAAAATGTTTTCGTGGCTCGCGGCGTGCGCATTGGGGATTATTGCAAAATCCAAAACAATGTCTCGGTGTACGAGGGGGTAATTCTGGAAGATTATGTCTTCTGTGGGCCCAGCATGGTGTTTACCAATGTGAAAACCCCGCGCGCCGCGTTCCCGCGCAACACTTCGGCCCATTATCAAACGACCCGGGTCCGCCGGGGAGCCAGTATCGGCGCTAATGCGACCATCGTGTGCGGGGTGACGATTGGGGAATGGGCTTTTGTGGCTGCGGGGGCGGTGGTGACCAAAGATGTGCCTGCGTACGCGTTGGTAGCCGGTGTGCCGGCCCGGCGTATCGGATGGGCCTGTCGTTGCGGCATCCCTTTGCGTTTCACCGCCGGCCGAGCGGTGTGTCAGGCTTGCGGTCGGGCCTATCGCCAAACCGACGACGAGCAAGTCGAATATTTGCACAACCTTCCCGGTGAGGATGTATGAGCGCCTTTCGCATTCCCATCTACGACCCCAAACCCGAAATCGCGGCCTTGCGTGACGAATTGGACACGGCCATCGAGCGCGTCTTGGCTTCGGGACGGTTCATCCTGGGACCGGAGGTCGAGGCTTTCGAGCGTGAAGTGGCCGAATACCTGGGGGTGCGTTATGCCATCGGCGTGAATTCGGGCACCGACGCGTTGGTCATCGCTTTGCGGGCCTTGGGCATCGGGCCGGGGGACGAGGTCATTACCACGCCTTTCACCTTCTTCGCTACCGCGGAGGCGATCAGCCTGGTTGGCGCCCGTCCCGTCTTCGTGGACATTCACCCCCAAACTTTTGGTCTGGACCCGGAGCGTGTGCAAGAGGCTTTGACGCCTCGGACCCGCGCCATTGTGCCCGTCCATCTGTATGGACATGCCGTGGATATGGCGCCTATTTTGCGTATCGCCCGCGAGCGAGGACTGAAAGTGTTGGAAGATGTGGCGCAGGCCTTTGGAGGCGTTTATCAGGGGCAGAAATTGGGCACACTGGGGGACGCGGCCGCGTTTTCCTTTTTCCCCACCAAAAATTTGGGGGGCATCGGGGATGGTGGATTGATTGCCACCAACGACCCCCAGGTCGCCGAGCAGGCCCGGATGCTGCGGGCCCACGGTGCCCGCCGAAAATACCATAACGAGATGCTCGGTTACAACTCACGCCTTGACGCGTTGCAAGCCGCGGTGCTGCGGGTCAAGTTACGGCAGGTCGACGCGTGGAACGCGCGGCGCCGCGCGGTCGCGCGGCGTTACCAAACCGCCCTGGAAGATGTGGCGGGAATTACCCTGCCCACCGAGGCGCGGCAGGTCACCCATGTCTACCATCAATACACCATCCGGGTGCATCATGGGCGTCGGGATGCGCTGCGCGCTCATTTGGCCGCGGCGGGCATCGGCAGCATGGTGTATTACCCGGTGCCGGTGCATCGCCTTCCGGTCTATGACTGGCCGCCGGGGAGTTTGCCGTATGCCGAGGCCGCGGCCACCGAGGTGTTGTCCTTGCCTATGGGGCCATTTCTGAGTCCCGAGCATCAACACGCGGTCATTGAGACCGTACGAGCCTTCTTTGCTGCCTAATGAGCCCTGCGTCTTTCTTCGACGAGCCGAGCATGGGGCCTGTGAAGCGCGGCTGGGCCTGGGTGCGCAGCCTGAGGACGCGCCGTTTCTTGGCCAATGTGACCCTGCTGACTGGAGGGACATTGGTCGGACAGGCCGTCTTCATGCTTTTGTCGCCCGTGTTGAGCCGCCTCTATACCCCTGAGGCTTTTGGTCTGTTTGGGGTTTTCGTTTCCACCACCAGTGTGTTGGCGGTCATCGCGACGCTACGGTATGAGTTCGCCATTCCCCTGCCCCGCCGCGAAGACGAAGCCCGCGCATTGGTGTGGGTGGCCAGCAGCGCTGCGCTGCTGTTCGGTCTGGGGCTGATCCTCGCAGCCCGGCCGTTGGCCGCCTATCAGGGCCTTTGGTTGTCGAGCGAGCGGCCTGCAGACACTGGCGGTCCGCTCTTTTGGGTCGCGGTCGCAATGGGGGTCGTGGCGCTGTCCTTATATCAAATTCTCTCCTATTGGCTGATGCGGGGGCAGCGCTATCGGGGCCTGGCCGCCAGCAAGGCCGCTATGGGCAGCATGATGGCCGTCGCGCAGTTGCTCGCACGGCTGGCGTTCGTCGGCGGTTGGGGGCTGATATCGGGCTGGTTGGCCGGTACCCTGGCCGCGCTCGGCGTGGGGGCGACGGTCGGCAGGCCACGCAAAGGGGCGTCCCGGTTGCGCCCCTGGCTGCGCAGCATGCAGCCCCGTCTTTGGTGGCGCATGGCGCGCCGTTTCGGCCGCTTTCCGCTGTTCACCATGCCGGCCGGCTTGATGAATGCCGTGGCCGTGGAACTGCCTCTGCTGTTGAGCGCATCCCTGTTCGGCCCTCAGGTGGCCGGGTGGTTCTCCTTTGCCCGCCGCATCGTGTATGCGCCCATGCGGTTGGTCGGGCGTTCGGTGGCTCAAGTGTATATCGGTACCTTGAGCGCGGCCATCCAACGGCACGACCCTCAGGCCTTGAGGCTGTTCGACCGCCTTTCACGGCAAATGTTCGTGCTGGCCGCAGGTCCTTTTGTGCTCTTGGGCCTGGGCGCGCCCGTTCTTTTCCGCTGGTTGTTTGGGGCAACCTGGCATTGGGCCGGTGTGTTGTTGCAATATTTGACCCCCGCCTACTTGCTGAATTTCGTCGTGGTCCCCCTCTCGCAGACGCTCAATTTGCTGGAGCGTCAGGATTGGCAAATGGGGTGGGATGCCACACGATTGGTCTTGGTGCTCGGTGTTTTTGGCGCGGCGTTTCGGTGGGGGTGGGATTTTCAGCGCACATTCCTGGTCTATAGCGCCGTGAGTGCGCTCATGTATGGCGTGTTCTACGGCCTGATGCGTCGGGCCCTGGTGTTGTATCTCCAATCCGCGGCCTCTCAGGATGATGGACGATGACGCGCGTGCAGGCCTGGTGGATGTGGTTCCACAAGAATCTTCGTGATATCAGGGGCTTTATAGGTGGAAACACCGATTTTGGTTTCGTCCCCGAGGCTTTGCAGGGTTGGATGTACCCCATAGATTTGGATTTTACGCTGCAGCATGAGGCCTGGTATTATGCGCCTAAGGATGCCGAGGGCCTGCCCATACGCCTCTATCTTACGGTGGGCCCGCGCTACAATCCCACCCGGGTGGCGGCCTATGGCTTGGCGCATTTCAATCGCTATGTGCGCACCCAGGAGCCCGTGCATCGGGCCCGTTTTTTCCAGGTCGCGAATTGGTTCTTGCGCGCCCCCGATGGGCACTGGCGTTACGATTTCCCCTGGCTGGATTTGCCGGCCGGCTGGGTATCCGCGATGGCCCAGGGCGAGGGTATTAGCGTTTTGGTGCGAGCCTGGGTGCTGTCGGGCGACGAACGCTATCTGGCCCAGGCCCGGCGCGCGTGCGCACCGCTGGTGCAGCCTCTGGAGGCCGGAGGGGTGCGCTCGACGCTGGTCGGCGGAGAGCCGTTTTTGGAAGAATATCCCACCGCGCAGCCCGACCATGTGCTCAACGGTTTCCTGTACGCTCTTATAGGCTTGGTGGATTTGCAGCGGGTTGACCCCGAAGTCGCCGCGACGGTCGGCCTGGAGGATTTGCTGAACACCCTGGAACGCCGTCTCGGATGGTGGGATGCGGGCTTTTGGTCGTTGTATGACCTGAGTTATCGGCGCACAGGGATGCCCAATTTGGCCACTGTGAGTTATCACAATTTGCATGTGACTCAATTGACCTTTTTGGGGTATGCCATGCAACGGCCGCGCCTTTTGGACATGGCGCGTCGCTGGGCCGAGGACACGCGTCGGCCGCTCCGCCGCTGGCGCGCGCTTTGGGGTAAAATACGGTATCGTTGGGCCAATCAAGGACAGCGATGATGGGACTGTTCCGAGCGTTCACGATGAAACCTAAAGACCGTGTTGCCTTATGGTTGTGGGGGGGAGGATATATCTTCCTGTTTGAGCGGTTTTATTATTTCTATATCGTCCCGAATTTTGCTTATCAGGGATTTGCTTATACGCCCGGTGTCATTCGCACACTCGTGCTTGTCTTGTTGGCATTCCTGCCGCTGCTTTGGATGCCCACGCATATCACGAGGCCCTCTTCGTTGGTGTTGTGGATACTTTACCTGTTGGTCTATGTCCCTTCGGTGGTGGTCAGTTTTCATATTCTTCATTTGGGTTGGCCGATTCCTTCGTTTTTCATAGGGCTGCTTTTGGGATTGTTCATCTTGACCTGGGCGACCTGGTTGCCGCGAATTCGCCTTCCGGTTGTGAAGGGCCCGCCTTCAGCCATGTTTTGGGGATTGATAGGTTTGTGGCTCGGCGGTTACGGTTTCTTCTTCAAGGCGTTTGGTTGGCGGGGCGTCCCCGGGTTGCAAGACATCTATACTGTTCGCTTGGCCGCCAGGGAAGTGGTCGCCAGGCAGGCCGGCATTTTCGGTTATTTGTTACGGTGGTTCGGGAATGTGCTCAATCCCTTCCTCCTGCTCTTGGGCCTACAGCAAAAGCGCGCCTGGCTGATCGGTTTGGCCATTGTCGGGCAATTTCTTATTTTCTCCTTCGATGCTACCAAGTCAACGTTCATGTCTGTGCCTTACTTGCTGGGACTTTATATATTGTTTTACTGGAAACGTTGGCGGCTGCCCGCGGTTACCCTGTTCCAGGGGAGCGCGGCTACTTTGTTGGGGAGCCCTCTGCTGGACGCCTTGCTGGGCGCGCGTGTGGCCGGGATGTATGTTGCTCGCCGCGTTTTCTATGTCCCTGGCTTGCTGACCGCTTTTTATTATGACTACTTTTCGACCCACCCACATTGGTTTTGGGCCCACACCTTGATCGGCCGTTTGATAGGCCTGTGGCCTCCTACGGGCACTTCGGCCCGTGCACCGGGGTTTCTTATTGCTGAGGTCTATTTCAATAAGCCTTCTGGCAATGCGAATGTCAATTTTTGGGCCGACGCCTATGCCAATATGGGCAATGCGGGCGTCCTGGTGGTGACTTTGCTGCTCTTTCTGTTGTTGTGGCTTTATGATAGTCTAAGCCTGCGGCATACCAAGGCGATGGCCTTTTTGTTGCTGGGTATGCCCCTATTTGCCCTTACGAATTCGTCGTTGTTGACCGTCCTCTTGACGCATGGATGGATGTTGGCCCTGTTGCTTTTATGGCTTTGGCCGGCCACGCGTCGCTCCTATGGGCGCGAAGGGGCGCATTCAGGAAAGTCGCCTTAGCGATGCTGTTATGTTTGCCGAGGCAAGCGTCCTGCAGTCTGGCCCCGCCGTAGGTATCGCGATGTGGAATGCCTCGCACACGCCCAGGTAGCCCCTTGGCCTGCCGCGGGGCCTCCGCCTCCGTTTTGGAGATAGCAAACATGGCGCGCATAGCCATTCTCACCACCGTGCATCAGCCCTGGGATGTGCGCATCTTTCATAAGCAGGCGCGGACGCTGGCGCAGGCCGGATACGAGGTCGTGCTTCTGGCACCCGCCGCAGAGCCTGCGACGCGCGATGGTGTTCGCTTGCTCCCTCTGGGGCGTACACGTGGACGTTTGCGGCGCATGCTGGGGTTGACCTGGCGTGCGTTCTGGAAAGCCCGGGCTCTGCGCGCCGATGTCTATCACTTCCACGACCCTGAACTCATCCCCGTGGGCCTGGCACTGAAAATGACCACGCGGGCCCGGGTGATATACGATGTGCACGAGGATTATCCCCGTCAACTCTATTCCAAAGACTGGATGCCGCGACTGGCGCGAAAATGGATGGCGGGCGCGCTGGACTACCTGGAGCGTTGGGCGGCTCGGACATTGGATGCGTTGGTAGTCGTCACGCCTTCCATTGCCGCCCGTTTCCCGCCGGCGAAAACCGTCCAGGTGGCGAACTTCCCACTCTTGGAGGCGATCACTGCAGACGAGGTGCGCCCCTACCGTCAGCGTCCGCCGGACATCGTCTATGCCGGAGGCATTACGCAGACCCGGGGCGCATGGGAGATGATGCATGCCTTGGAGTTGTTGGCACCTCACTATCCCACGCGACTGATCCTGCTGGGGAAATTCCAGCCTCCGGCCTTGCAGCAGGACCTGCAGCGCAGCCCTGCCTGGGAGCGAGTCCTCTTCTTGGGCTGGCAGGAGCCGCAAACCCTTTTTCAGTGGCTGACGCGCGCGCGCGTGGGCCTGGTGCTCCTTCATCCCGAACCCAATCACCTCGAGTCCTATCCGACCAAGATGTTCGAATACATGGCCGCTGGCCTACCGGTGGTCGCTTCCGACTTTCCGCGTTGGCGTGAAATCGTCGCCCAGGCGGGTTGTGGGCTCTTGGTCGACCCGCGCGACCCCACGGCCATCGCGCAAGCCATTGGCTGGCTCTTGGACCACCCCGACGAAGCCGAAATCATGGGGCGTCGCGGGCAGCAGGCCGTGTTTACCCGTTACAATTGGGGGCACGAAGCCCAAAAATTGCTGGCCCTGTATCGGAGGATGATGGCATGAAAGTCGTTTCCGTGGTCGGGGCGCGCCCCCAGTTTGTCAAAGCGGCCGTCGTCTCGCGCGCGTTGCGTTCCCGGGCCGGTGTACACGAAATCTTGCTGCACACTGGTCAACACTACGACGCCAACATGAGCGAGGTCTTCTTTCAGGAATTGGACATCCCTCGCCCCGATTATCATTTAGGCATTGGCGGCGGAACCCACGGCCAGAATACGGGGCGCATGCTGGAGGCCATTGAGGCCGTGTTGCTGCAAGAGCGCCCCGATTGGGTCTTGGTGTATGGCGACACCGATAGCACTTTGGCCGGCGCACTGGCCGCGGTGAAACTGCACATCCCCATCGCTCATGTCGAGGCCGGCTTGCGTTCGTTCAATCGCCGCATGCCCGAGGAAATCAACCGGGTGCTCACGGACCACGCCGCGGACCTCCTCTTGGTGCCCACCGAGACCGCGCGGCAGAATCTCTTGCGGGAAGGCCTGCCGGCCAGCCGCATTCGCTTGGTGGGTGATGTCATGTATGACGCGGCGCTTTATTATCGTGATAAAGCCCGCCGCACCAGCCGAATATTGGAGCGTTTGGGGCTGACGCCCAAAGCGTACATTTTGGCCACCATACACCGGGCCGAGAACACCGACGACCCGGCGCGCTTGCAGGCCATCATGCAAGGGCTGGCAGAAGTGTCACGCGATATCCCCGTGGTCTTGCCTCTGCACCCACGTACCCGCGCGGCCCTGGCCCGTTTGGGGCTGGATGCTGCCTTGCCCGCCACACTGCGTCGCATTCCGCCCGTCGGGTATCTGGACATGGTGCGTTTGGAGGAGAACGCCCGCCTCATCGCTACCGATTCGGGCGGGGTGCAAAAAGAGGCCTTTTTCCATCGCGTCCCGTGTGTGACCTTGCGCGCGGAAACCGAATGGGTCGAATTGGTGGAGACCGGCTGGAATGTGCTGGTCGACCCCACCACCTCGCCCTCGGCCATTCACGCGGCCTTGCGCCGCCACATGGACGCCCGGGGCCGTGAGGTCGCTCTTTATGGTGAAGGCAAGGCGGCTGAGCGCATCGCGGATATCCTGCTGGGGTGGTCATGAATGTGTGGCTGGTGAACCACTACGCCGTCCCTCCCGGCCAGCCGGGGGGCACACGGCATTATGCCCTGGCCCGCGAACTGGTGCGTCGCGGGCATCGGGTGACCATTGTGGCCTCCAGCGTCGAGTATTTGACCCGCCAGGAGCGCCATCTGGGGCCCCGCGAAATCTACCGTCTGGAGCAGGTGGAAGGGGTGCCGTTTTTGTGGTTGCGCACCCTCCCCTATCGAGGCAATTCCCTCGCCCGGGTCGGGAACATGCTGACCTTCACCTGGCGCGTGCTGCGTTGGGCCCCTCGTGTGCTCACTGCACCGCCCGATGTGATCGTGGGCTCCAGTCCGCATCCCTTCGCAGCCTGGGCCGCGTCTCGGCTGGCCGCGCACTTTCGGGTCCCCTTCGTGCTTGAAGTGCGTGATTTGTGGCCCCAGTCCTTGATCGAATTGGGGAATTTCGCGCCCTGGCACCCTTTCATCCTCGGCCTGGCCGCGTTGGAGCGGCATTTGTACCGCCGGGCCGCCCGCATCATCACGCTGTTACCCGGGGCGGTGGACCACATTCGGGCCAAGGGCGGCGATCCGGCGCGCGTGGTGTGGATCCCCAACGGCCTGGACCTGACCCTGGTTCCCCCGCCGCAGCCGCCGCCTGAGGATGGGGTGTTCACCGTCATGTATGCCGGCGCGCACGGGCGCGCCAACGGACTGGATGTGGCCCTGGCCGCGGCGCGTGAGTTGCAGCGCGCGGCCGCCCCGCCTGTGCGTTTCGTGTTCGTGGGCGACGGCCCCGAGAAGCCCGCGTTGCAAGCCCAGGCCCGGGCTTGGGGCCTGCGGAATGTGCGCTTTGAGGACCCGGTGCCCAAGCGGGAGGTCTACCGCCGTTTGCAGCAGGCCGATGCCTTTTTGATGATTTTGCGGCCATCGCCGGTCTTTCGCTGGGGGGTGAGTCCCAACAAGTTGTTCGACTTCATGGCGATGGCCCGGCCCGTACTCTTTTGTGTGCAAACCCCGTATAATCCAGTTGCCGAAGCCGGGGCCGGGCTGAGCGTGCCGCCGGGTAACGCCCAGGCGCTGGCGCGGGCTCTGCAACAATTGGCGGCTCTCTCGCCGCGTGAACGCTGGGAGATGGGGCTGCGCGGTCGTCGTTATGTGGAGCGCGCCCACGCCATGCCGGTACTGGCCGCGCGACTCGAGCAGACTCTGCAGGCTGTGCGTCGAGGCAAAGCCTATGCGACTTGAACGATTCTATCGTCGTTGGTATCGCAATTGGGGAAAGCGCGCCCTGGACCTTGTTCTGACGCTGTTGGCGGCCCCCGTGCTCGTTCCTTTGGGGGCCCTGGTCGCCCTGCTGGTGCGGTTTACCCTGGGTTCGCCGGTCATCTTTCGCCAACAACGCCCCGGCTTGTATGGCCGGCCGTTCACTCTTTACAAGTTTCGCACCATGACCGACCAGCGTGATGCACAGGGTAATTTGTTACCCGATGCCCAGCGCCTTACTCGCGTAGGCCGCTTCTTACGCAGTACCAGTTTGGACGAATTGCCGGAATTCTGGAATGTCCTGAAAGGGGACATGAGCCTGGTGGGCCCGCGTCCCCTCCTCATGGAGTACCTTCCGTACTACACGCCCGAGCAGTTTCGGCGTCATGAGGTCAAACCCGGCATTACCGGTTGGGCCCAGGTGCATGGACGCAATGCCTTGACTTGGGAAGAGAAGTTCGCCCTGGATGTGTGGTATGTGGACCATGTGTCCTTCGGGTTGGATGTGCGGATTTTGTTGCGTACGCTATGGGCCGTGTTGACCCGCCAGGGTATCACCCATCCGGGCAGCGAGACCATGCCCAAATTTGCCGGGAGGAGTGCGCCGTGCGACGAGTGCTGATTGTGGGGGCCGGGGGGCATGGCCTGGTCGTGGCCGACATCCTCTTGGCCATGCGCGCCGCCGGTACGAACCTGGACATTCTCGGCTATGTCGACGACGACATCACGCTGCATGGTCGGCAGTTCCTGGGGCTTCGTGTGCGGGGACCCATTGCCGCGTGGCGGCAACTGCAGCCCGACGCGGTGATTGTGGCGTTGGGGGATAATCGGCGGCGTGCATACTGGCAGCGCCATCTGGCGGCTCAGGGCGTCCGTTTGCTGGTGGCGCGGCATCCGAGCGCGGTGGTGGCCCGTAGCGTGACGATCGGGCCCGGCACGGTGTTGGCGGCCGGCGTGGTGGTGAATCCCGGTACCACCGTGGGCGCAGGGGTGATTCTCAACACCGGCTGTACGGTCGATCACCACAACCACATCGAAGACTACGTGCATATTGCGCCCGGTGCCCATCTGGCCGGCGGCGTCACGGTGCAAGAAGGCGCGCTGGTCGGTGTTGGCGCGGCCGTGCATCCCGGTGTCACCGTTGGCGCATGGGCGGTGGTGGGCGTGGGCGCAGCAGTCGTGCGTTCGGTGCCCGCGGGCGCCACCGTCGCAGGTGTCCCCGCTCGCCCACTGCATCGGCAGGAGGATGACCTATGAGCGCCTCGTCGCGCCTGTACCTTTCTCCCCCGCATATGTCCGGCCTGGAGTGGGCGTTCCTTCAGGAGGCCTTTGACAGCGGCTGGATAGCGCCCTTGGGCCCCCAGGTTGCCGCCTTCGAAGAAGAATTCGCGGCCAAAATTGGGGCGCGCCATGCCCTGGCATTGAATTCGGGCACGGCGGCCATCCATTTGGCGCTGGTGCACCTGGGCGTTGGCCCTGGCGATGAAGTATTGGTCTCAACGCTGACTTTCATCGCCAGTGCGAATCCCATTGTGTATCAGGGCGCCCGGCCGGTTTTCATCGATAGTGAACGTACCTCGTGGAACATGGACCCCAACTTGCTGGAGGACGCTCTCAAGCGCAAGGCGCGACTTGGTCAACGCCCTAAAGCCATCATCGTTGTGCATCTGTATGGACAAACCGCGGATATGCAGCCGATTCTGGATTTGGGGCAACGCTACGGTGTGCCGGTCATTGAAGATGCGGCCGAGGCCCTGGGGGCCACCTATCGCGGACGCTCGGCGGGCACCTGGGGCGTCGCAGCCGCGTTTTCGTTCAATGGGAACAAAATCATCACGACTTCAGGCGGCGGCATGTTGGTTTCCGACGATGAAGCCTTCGTTCGCCACGCGCGTAAACTGGCCACTCAAGCGCGCGACCCCGCTCCCCATTATCAGCATTCCGAGATCGGTTACAACTACCGCCTGAGCAATCTGCTGGCCGCCGTAGGGCGTGGGCAACTGCGTGTGTTGGACGATCGCGTGCGGCGCAAGCGCGAAATTTTCGACCTCTACCGCCAACTCTTGCGCGATGTCCCCGGTTTGACCTGGATGCCCGAGGCCCCGTGGGGGCGCGCCAACCGATGGCTCACCGTACTCACCGTGAATCCGGCGGTCTTGGGCGTGACGCGCGAAGACTTGCGCCTCGCTCTGGAGGCCGAGAACATCGAGTCGCGGCCACTCTGGAAGCCCTTGCACTTGCAGCCGGTGTTTCGCGGGGCCGAGGTGTTTGGAGGGGCCGTGGCCGAAGACCTGTTCGCACACGGTTTGTGCCTCCCCTCGGGCACGCAGATGCACGATGCCGATGTCCGGCGGGTGGTTCAGGTCCTGCGTCGTCGCCTGGGACTGGCATGAAGGCCCCGATTTTGTGATAAGATGAAGTCCGAGGCCGGGCGTGCGCGCCCGGTCATCCCCGCTGGAAGGGAGGGCCGCTATGGCGTCCTCGTCTCCGTATACGCCTTCGCCGCCGCGTCCGGCCCCGCGCCCCGCACCGGCCGCGGGACCCGGCCCCGCATCCCTGGCCCGGTGGAGCCTGCTGGGCGTGGCGTTGGGCTTCTTGCTGCCCGCGTGCGGCTTGAGCATGCTCATGTTCTCGTGCTTCGCCGGGGCCGCGGTCTCGGGTATGCGCGGCGCGGCCGCCGCGCCCGTGACGACCACGGTCTACAGCGAGCATGTCTCGGGCCCGCCCGCCGGCCCCACGGTGGCCATCGTGCAGGTGCAGGGGCCCATCGTGAGCGCGGCCGCCTCCAATCCCTGGAATGCCACACCCCAGGCCGCGGCCGAGGACATCATCCCCCTGGTGCAGCACCTGGAAGCCGACCCCAATGTCAAGGCCATCGTGTTGCACATCAACAGCCCCGGCGGCAGCGTG
>Ga0256832_1001761_pt1 | contig 14757 bp, 12 predicted proteins | sample 134614metaG_FD_190534 | JGI IMG/M metagenome (GOLD analysis project Ga0256832, IMG submission 190534) | Hydrothermal vent microbial communities from Lau Basin, Pacific Ocean - 134-614 | ecosystem: Environmental > Aquatic > Marine > Hydrothermal vents | place: Pacific Ocean: Lau Basin | collected...
TTCCTCATCGAATGGGATCAAATATTCTATTCCAAACCTCAAACGGATTCCTTTTGAATCACGATTTCTATATAAAGCGCTATCGTAAATATATCCTGATTCCAAGTTAAGATTATACTCTTTGTTTAAACGAAAATCCTGACTCAATTGTACTCCCCTATATACATTCATATATGCCGAGGGACTTATTCCAATTGCATATTTAGGCAAAAAATGAATACTGTCTTTTTTTTGAGAAAAAGAACTTATGGATACAAACAATATGAATAATAAAATTATAGCTTTCTTCATCATAAACTTATACTTGATAAATATGAAATATTATTTATATCTGAATAATCATATTGCCTTATTTCAGTTGGACAGACCACCATTAAAAGCCCATCTTTAGCGATTACATCATAAGTTTGAAATATACCCACAGATGTCAATATCTTTGGAGAGTCCGGGTCTTCAACATCTATAACTTTAAATCCAGCTTTTGCCTCACAAACAAAAAGATAATTACCATCAATAGATAGTCCTTTGGGAAAATTAAGATTTAATCTAGACAATAATTGCGGGTTTTCAATATCACTTATATCATATATTCTTAACTCATTAAACAAAGTGCTTCTACTAATACAGTTTATCCTCTCGGATCCGTATGAGCTCAAGGTTACATATGCATAATCCCCCTGTGAGATAACCGGATCACAAGCAGTGATTCCATCGGATATAAAATAATCATTATCTGATTTCAAAACCGGAACCCCATCACTCTGAAGCTTATATATCAACAACTTTTCCTGAGAACCGACAAAGAGAATTCCATTGATTTGAAATAAGTTTTCAATCTTAATATCCAACTCTTTCCTGTCAATCTCAATAGGATTGTCGGGAGAAGAAATATCAAAACTAATAAGTTCGCTGCTGTTTATTGCATATAAATAATTTTCAACTGCCAAAACATGAGCGTATGACCCGTTCAGAGTCGATTTTACAGAACCGTTTTCTTTCGCACAAGAAAATATTCCGATTACCAGAAGAAATAATATTTTTTTCATATTAATTAGTTTTAATAAGTTTCACATTGAGGATTTTTCAATAGTTTTAATTCCCAACCTGTAAGTATTCCTTTCTTTTTACTAACACAAATAAAAAATCCTTTATAATTGTCAGGCGGTCTTACTTCAAATAAATTCTCATCTTCATAAATATCTTTAACATAATTTACTACTTTAATTTTGGAGTAATTGCTAATATCGATTACCAGAAGATGAAAACTGTTGTCCGCATATAAAATATCTTTTTCAATCGTAAATTGGGTACAACCGGGAATATTCCAAAAATATAATTTATACGGAGTTTCCGGATCTGTGTTGTCAATCACATGTATCCCTTTATTTTTTTCAACAATAAATATATAATCACCGACATTGACAATATCTCCAAGTTTATCAAAATTTCTGGGACTCTCTGTTCGAATCACAGAAAAATCTGTTGGTGAAACATAAACGGGAGACATTCCTTCAACAATTACATCTTCCTTCTTTTCACAAGAAAAAATCGTTAAAAACACAATAAAAATAAAAAAACCCTTGAAAATCATCCTATTTCTCATATACATTATCCTATTTTGTTTTTTTTAAACAGATATCACAATGTGTGACACTAAATTACGAAAAAAAGTTGGGTTATAAGCAAAATTTAAATGAAAAGTACCTATCCATAACTCCAATAGGTGTATTTCATTTTTTCTATGGACAATAAAGGTATAAATTATTGAGAAAAACACTATCTATTACTAAAAACTTAACAAACTGTCGCCTCCAATACATTTTACAAAAATACACTTTGTTTGGTTTATAACAATTTCACATGCACAATCTCAAACCATGCCAAGCTTTATACAAGATTGATAATCTGCCAACTACACCCTTTAAGAAAAAAATCAGTATTTCAATTAGTATTTTATAACAATTCTAAATAGCAAATTCACTGTAAAATATTATTATAAAAAGATGTTTCCCACAGAAAGAAAGCGCCTTTCGTTTTCTCTAAACAGTATTTATTACCGTTTATTCTAAATAAACAATATTATATTTTTATAGACTATCAATATAATACGATTAACAAAATATAATTTAGAATTATTCCAAAAATGTTTTAGCTATTGTTTTATAAAAATATCGCATATACATTTGTCACCAGTAATTACATTTAGTTTTTATAAATGAATATTAAATATGAGTAATATAAAAAACATACTGGAAAAATACAGTGACAAAAGCCGTATGATGGATATTTTTCATGATATACAAAAGGCTGTTGGGCATATCGATGATGAAGCAATAAATCAAATTGCCAATTTTTTCAAAATATCATCCGTCGATATTGTCCAAACCTTATCATTTTATCATTTTTTCAAGAGAAATCAATCGGCAAAGTACAATATATATCTCAATAACGGCATCGTGGCTAAGATGTTTGGCAGGGATAAAATAGCAATGACTTTTGAAAATGCTACAAAAACTAAATTTAATTCTATTTCGAAAGATGGTTTATTTGGCTTATATAGTACATCGGATATAGGTATGGGTGATCAAGAACCGGCTGCAATTATTAATGGTGTGATTTTTCCGAAAATTACAACATACAGAGTAAGAGAAATAGTTAAAGAATTTAGAAAAGGCAAAAATCCGACAGACCTTATAAATAGTTTTGGAGATGGTCATAACCAAGAAAGCCTGATCAATAGCATGGTCACTAATAATCTTAACAGAAGAGGTCGTGTTATATTCTCGGGATTTAGTTGGGAGGATACTGTGGAAAAACTATTCACTTACACTCCTGACGAAGTAATAGAGTTGGTGAAAGATTCAAATATCAGAGGTAGAGGTGGAGCAGGTTTTCCTGTAGGATTGAAGTGGCAATATTGTAAACAATCAAAGGGAAGTCCAAAGCATATTCTCTGTAATGCCGATGAAGGAGAACCGGGCACATTTAAAGACCGTGTAATTCTCACAGAAGAACCACTAAAAGTCATTGTCGGAATGCTAATAGCAGCTTATGCTATAGGTGCTTCAAATGGAATAATATATTTAAGGTACGAATACGAATATCTTCTACCCTATCTCAAAAATATCATAAAAGAAGCAGAGGAGCTGGGAATTCTGGGAAAAAACATCAAGGGCAAACAAGGATTCGATTTTAATATTAGAATACAATTAGGAGCAGGTGCTTATGTTTGTGGTGAGGAATCAGCTCTACTGGAATCATGTGAAGGTAAGAGGGGTGAACCGAGAAACAGACCTCCATTTCCGGTAGAAAAAGGATATCTACAAAATCCGAGTTCTATCAACAATGTTGAATCTCTCTGTGCTATTCCAAAAATAATTGACAAAGGAGCCGAATGGTATAGAGCGATGGGAACCAAGCAGTCATCAGGAACTAAATTACTCAGCATATCAGGCGATGTATTATATCCGGGAGTTTTTGAAGTAGAATGGGGTATCACCATAAGAGAAATATTGGAAATGGCAGGAGCTCATGATGTCAAAGCAGTTCAGGTTGGAGGACCTTCGGGAAAATTGATAGGTAAAAATGAATTCCACAGAAAAATAGCCTATGAAGATTTGAGCACAGGAGGTGCTATTATCGTGTTTAACCATTCAAGAAATATAATTGAAATAACAAAAGAATTCACTGACTTCTTTATTGATGAATCTTGCGGCTCATGTGGGCCATGCAGAAACTTGACGGTGATTTTGAGCAAGAAATTACAGAAAATAATAGATGGTCGCGGTGTTGAAAATGATTTAATCGATCTTAAGCAATGGGGACTACAAATGAGAAAAGTAAACAGATGTGGTCTCGGACAATCCGCAGCCAATCCTATATTATCCGGCTTGGAAAATTTCAGAGACGAATATGAAGCATTAATTCAAAAAGGGAAAGAGTACGATACGACATTTGACCTCGATAAAGCAATAATATCAGGAGCAAAAGCCGTATCTCGATACCCCGCAGTATAAATTTAAACGAAATGAAAAAAAGCATTAAAAAAGTAAGTTTTACTATTGACGGTAAAAAATGTACCGCCGAGGAAGGCATGAATTTGGTAGAAGCCGCAGAACAAAATGGAGTATTTATCCCGACTTTGTGCCACTTGAAATCCGTAATTCCTTCCGGCTCTTGTCGTTTGTGTACTATTAAATCCAATGGCCGGTTTATGACTGCCTGTACTTCAAAAGTACAAGAAGGTATTGCAGTAGAAAACGACACCGATGAAATATCAGATTTCAGAAAACTAATACTTGAATCTTTATTTGTCACAGGTAATCATTATTGTCCCTCGTGTGAAAAGAGTGGAAAATGTACACTTCAAGCTCTATCTTACAGCTATAGAATAATGGCACCTAGATTTCCCTTTATTTTTGAAGAGAAAGAAGTTGATGCTTCGAGTCCAAAAATATATTTGGAAAGAAACAGATGTGTTCTTTGCAAAAGATGCGTAAGGACGATTAAAAACAAAGATGGTAAAAATTACTTTGCTATTGAAGGAAGAGGATATAAAGCAAAAATTATACTTGACCCTGTTTTGGCCATGCAGATGACTGATGAGGAAGCATTGACAGCGATGAATAATTGTCCTGTTGGCTGTATTTTGAAAAAAGAAATCGGTTTTGAAGAACCAATTGGAAACAGAAAATATGATACTGCCGAAATAGGTTCTGAATTAACAATTGTAAAGGATTAATAAAATCAAAAACATTAAAAATGAGTAAACCAATAATAGCAACAACTTCATTAGCGGGATGCTTTGGATGCCATATGTCAATATTGGATATAGACGACAGAATTTTGGAATTAATCGAATTGGTAGATTTTAATAAATCTCCGGTTACCGATATAAAAAAATTCACTAAACCTATTGATATCGGAATAATAGAGGGAGGATGTTGCAATAGTGAAAATGTGCATATCCTGAAATATTTCAGGGATAATTGCCGGATTCTTGTCTCTTTGGGCGAATGCGCAATCATGGGTGGTCTTCCTGCTATGAGGAACAATATCCCTATCGAGGAATGCCTGAAAGAAGCATATCTCGATGGACCGTCAACCTACAATCCCGAAGGCATTTTGCCAAATGACGAGGAATTGCCGATACTATTAAATAAGGTTTACCCTTGTCACGAAGTGGTCAAAGTTGACTATTTTCTTCCGGGTTGTCCGCCAAGAGCGGATTTGATCTGGGATGCACTGTTAGCATTAGCAACAGGGCAAGAATTAAAACTTGAGTACGACAGTTTCAAGTACGATTAAATCATGACAAAAATTAAAATCACCGATAGGATATTAAAATAAATTGAGAATTTTAAAACCGCTATTTGGTAAAAAAAATAAAAAGGAAAAAATGTCAAAAAAAATAACAATTGATCCGGTAACTAGAGTCGAAGGACATGGAAAAGTAACTATTTACTTGGATGAAAATAACAATGTCAAAACGAGCAGACTGCATATTGTAGAATTTAGAGGATTCGAACGTTTTATTCAAGGAAGACCCTATTGGGAAGCTCCCGTATTGGTCCAAAGGCTATGTGGGATTTGTCCCGTAAGTCATCATTTGGCAGCTGCAAAGGCAATTGATGTTTTAGTAGGTGCAGGTACGGGTTCAGGTCTAACAGCTACCGGAGAAAAAATGAGACGACTCATGCATTACGGACAAATGTTTCAATCGCATGTATTGCATTTCTTCCATTTAGCATCTCCTGATTTATTATTTGGTATTGATGCTGCTCCCGATATCAGAAATATTATTGGAATTGCCAAAGAAAACAAACATTTAGCTGTAATGGGGGTGATGATGCGCAAATTCGGACAGGAGATTATCAAAGCAACTTCCGGAAAGAAGATTCACGGTACAGGAGCCATACCAGGAGGAATCAATAAACACCTCACTATCGCAGAAAGAGATAGTTTTCTCAAGGGAAAAGACGGTCAAAACATAGATCAAATGATAGCTTGGTCTTTGGAAGCATTGGAATTTCTAAAAAATTACCAAAAAGAAAACAGGGATTTTATCGATAATTTTGCTTCTTTTCCTTCAAATCATTTGAGCATAGTGAGGGAAGATGGTGCATTGGACTTGTATCACGGCAAAATACGGGCTGTTGATCCTAATGGCGAGATAATCTTAGACGGAATAGATTATCAAAACTATAATGAATATATAGTTGAGGGCGTGAAAAAATGGACATATATGAAGTTTCCATATCTAAAACATCTCGGTAAAGAAAAAGGATGGTATCGTGTTGGTCCGTTAGCAAGACTCAACACCTGTGATTTTATACCTACTGAATTGGCTCAGAAAGAATTTGAAGAATTTAAGCAATATACCAAAGGCAAACCCAATAATTCAACAATGCATTACCATTGGGCGAGACTCATTGAGGTATTACACTCAGCCGAAATGATGAAGCAGCTATTAAATGATCCGGATATATTATCCGGGGAGTTAGTAACAAAAGGCGAAAAACAATTTGAAGGGGTTGGTGTTATAGAAGCACCTCGAGGAACACTATTCCACCACTATAGAATAAATAAAAATGACCAGATAGAAATGGCTAATCTCATCGTGTCAACAACCAATAACAATGACCCGATGAATATGGCGGTAAATGCTGCTGCAAAAGAAATGATGAACGGGCAAACAGAAATCACAGAACCGATGATGAATGCGGTGGAAGTAGCTATCAGAGCGTATGACCCTTGCCTTAGTTGCGCTACTCATGCTCTTGGACAGATGCCCTTGGAATTAACACTTAAGGACAGTAATGATATTGTAATTGATAAAAAAAGAACTTAAATTGTGAAAACAATCAAAACATTGATATATGCATTTGGTAATCCCGGACGAAGAGATGACGGATTGGGCTGCGCTTTTGTAAATGATTTAAAAACTTGGATTAACAATCAAGGATTAGAAGGCTTCGATTTTGATTGCAACTATCAATTGAATATCGAAGACGCTCATAATATTTCCGGAAAAGATTTGGTGATATTTGTAGATGCTTCAATGGAAGACATCGACGATTTTGTATTAACAAAGGTTGATGAGTCATCAGATATTTCTTTTACGTCCCATGAGGCTTCTCCGGGATATATTTATTATCTGTGTAGAGAGCTATTTGATAAAAATCCTGCCACATATCTATTGCATATCAAAGGTTACGATTGGAAATTCAAAGAAGGATTAACAGTAGAAGCTAAAAAAAATCTATCTTCTTCTTTAGCATTTATTAAAAAGCAATTGCAAAATAGACAAAAACTCATTGATGAATTTCGTCTATCAAATATATTAAAACAAAAATAATTATTATGGATCTTAGCACAAATTATCTCGGAATAAAGCTCAAAAACCCTTTAGTCGTAAGTAGTTCAAAAATAACCAAAGAATTTGAAAGCATAAAGTTTTGCGCCGAAATGGGAGCCGGAGCTATAGTTACAAAATCTATTTTTGAAGAGCAGTTACTAGTGGATATCAATCGTCTTAAAGATCAAGATTCTAAGTTCCACTATTATCCTGAAGCAATTGAACACATACAAAAACATTCTACCGAATTCGGAATGAAAAAGCTATTGGATTTGATAGCGGATGTCAAGGCAAAATTAGATATTCCTGTTATCGCGAGTATCAACTGTGTTACCGATTCGGAATGGACTAATTACGCATCAAAGTTTGAGGAAGCCGGTGCGGATGCTATTGAGTTAAATATAGCTATCATCCCGTTTGATAAATATACAACTTGTACTGAAATCAATGACAGGTATTGTGATATATTTAAAAGTGTAAAAAAGAATGTCAATATCCCTGTCAGCATTAAATTGGGCAGTTATTTTACAAATATAATTGGAATGGCTCACAAATTGGATAAGCAAGGTGTTGACGGTCTTGTATTATTCAATAGATTCTATAGACCTGATATTAATATCGAAACAGAAGAAATCATCAAAACCAATATTCTAAGCGGACCTACCGAGGCAACAAGAACCCTAAGATGGGTAGCACTATTGGCAAATAAAGTAAATTGTGACATATCAGCCGGTACAGGCATACACACTCATACAGGAGTAATCAAACAATTATTGGCCGGTGCCAAAACCACTCAACTTTGCTCTACCCTATTCCAAAATGGCATTAGTTATCTGGAGACTATCCTTTTTGAAATGGAGCGGTGGATGAAAAGGAAAGGATACAATAGCATCTCCGATTTCCAAGGAAATATCCAAAAAAAATACGGTACAGATATTAATAAGTTTGAACGAATACAGTTTCTAAGCAAGGATATATAGTGTCTGCTCAAAAACAGACAATTATTTAAATTTTGCTAAGTTGGACGATATTGCGTACCTACGGCACGCATTTTAGTTAGTAAAGATTTTTTACCAATATTTTGTGCATAGCGGCACGTTGATTATTTCATCGCGGGTTGAAGATAAAGGAAAAATTATTTTACGACTACAAATTTGCCGACAAATGATTTTTTTCCGTCATTTATCCTAAGAATATAATTACCTTTATCTAAACTGCTAATATTTAGATCTTCAAATTTATTTTTAAAATTCAACTCTTTTGAGATCATCTTATTCCCGAGTATAGTATAAATAGTGACCATTGCTTTGGAGTCAAAATCTTCAGTTCTTATTGACAAATTATCCTTTGAAACAGGGTTTGGATACAATAATGTATTTGACGCCACTGTAGATTCAGCCAAGTCATCACTACTTGCGGTTAATTTCCGCGTACCGTCACTAAACCATACAGGCCATTTGATTTCATAATAATTTGAAAAATAATGGGCCGAATTGGTTACAGGATTAATTTTTGTATTGTCCACATCGACTTGAGCGATAAATTTATCTGATGAATTATTGATATATTCAAAAAGCACATGCTTATCATCATTTGAATAAGTAGGAAAGTTTAAATCCGTATTTTCGTATATCACCGAAGCTTTTCCTGTCTCAATATTTGCCCCCACACAAAGATACTTATCGTCTTTCAAATAATCAAATGCAATTATATAAGGCGATATTTTTGAAAATGTAGGATTACCGATGCTGATATCATTGGATAATCCTGAAAACAACTTATTTGTCCTTCCTGCGGCAAAATTGGATTTGGCATTGTTCCACACATTGATAAACCCTATATCCCAATATTTGATATTATCACCAACCGAATTCTCACAATCATACATTATCCATTCGCCGGAATAATCAAATTCCATAGCATCTGCATAATTGACATTGCCCAGTTCTACTCCCTGAGCAGAGGTAGGATTTACCAATTGAAATTCTTTCCACTGTTTTAATTGCGCACTATAAACATTTATCTTGGAATCGACTTGATCGGTAAGAGCAGCTATCATACTACCATCTTTTGCAATCGCAACATTTCTCCAAATAGGTTGGTCTTGAATTATAATATCTTTAATATTGCCGGATTTCCATTCCGATACCATATGTATTTTTTTATCATCTCCAACAAAAACTATAATAGAACCATCATCGGTAATACTGGGCTTACTCCTAATTCCGTAAGGCGCATTCAATAAAGGATTAGCTATGATTTCACCATTTCCATTAAAAAGATACAACGCTTCTCCTTGTTCACCTGTTACTAACACGTAGTCATTACCCGGATTTTTCTTTAAATCTTTTTGGTTATCATTATTACCGGAACCACTTGAACCGGAGCCACCGATTCCTACTGCCTCAAAAGCATCTGAAGCATATTTTTTCTCTTGTTCTCCATACAAGTCCTTAGCTGATTTTTCAATAGCTACTCTTAAATCTACAAATTGTGAAGATTTTGTCAGATAATAAGTCAGTGCCCGGTAATACACTTTCTCTGCCTTATCTTTCCCGACTTTTTTTGCAAATTTGTAAAATGCAAAGTTTGGGATTCCACTATTTATATGAACTCCTTTATTATCTTGGTCTCCTTTATATTGTTCACTTGTATGTGCAGGTTGGTATCCGGGATTTCCCAGACTACTTCCACCATTATGAGGATTGCTTAAATCTCTCAATGCTCCAGAATGAAAAGTATTGGGATTGACAACTTCTTCTCCCATCTTCCAATCATCCCTATCCATCATTGCTCCAAACACATCGGCGAAAGATTCATTTATTGCTCCTGATTCATCATAGTATTCCAAGTCGGCAGTGTTTTGAATAACACCATGAGTAAGTTCATGACCGGATACGTCCAAAGCTCTTGCCAAAGGACTACTGAAATTGGCATCACCGTTTCCATAGTACATCGCCGCCCCACCCCAAAAAGCATTTCCCAAAGAACTACCGTCTTCGTCAGAGATATTGATTATCGAGACTATACTTCCTCCTTTACCATCAATGGAGTTTCTTCCGAAAACATTCTTGTAATAATCATAAGCATATCCGGCATTGAAATGGGCAGATACTGCGGTTTTGGAAGTCCATGTATTATTACCGGAATGAACATGGCTTAGTTTATCGCTAAAATCCGAATTATTGGGATGAGTGTTTTGTGCATCTATAGTCCATATAGCTCCCTTGGGGTTGTCCGGCAATTGACTACCGGCTTCATCAAACATAGGACGTGATATATCCAACAAATAATAATCACTACCACTTTGGTATGCGTGAAACTCCCTATTTATTCCATTCAAATCCTTTCCATGTGCAATAACGCTACCCGCAGGAGGAGGATTCTTCAATTTCTCATCAATAAAACTACAATGCAAATCGTGTTTTAGAATTTCTTTCCCATTTACTGCATTGAGTATAAGTCTGTAACTATGCATTGCATCTACTATTACATTGACAACAATAGCTGGAATAAATTCGATATCATTACCTGTTCTTTGTGGATAATAAACATTTTGAGTTTGCCACTGCTCCTCCTTAATAAGATATTTAGCAAATTCAGATAAGTTTCTTACATTGATCTTATTTTCTCTTAAAATATTTCTCGCATTTCTGATTGCATCTTCTCGCGACAATTTAAACTCATTATTCATATCCGGCTTGATTCCCCCTTGTTCTTTATCCCCACCTATTTCTTCGGATTCAACCCAATTTCCATTGATAAATGCAGTAGGATTCTCAAGACCATTTCCTCTTGTAAAATGAACATATAATTGACCGCCATATACCATCAATCCACGCAAATATTGATTCATTTTCACATGGGTCATACCCAAATCATCTGTAACAATGCTCTCGATATGCAAATTATCAATATCAGCTATTTTTAATACTTTATTATAATTTTTAAATTTTAAAATTTTGTACGCAATCTCCTCATCAGAACTATTTTCACTGATAAGTTCGCTTATATTATTCATTGAGATACTTAGCGGAATTTCTCTCTCAACCCCTTTCAAAAAAGCAACATTTGACAACAAACGATCTTGTTCAAACTGTTCCATTTGAATGGAATTAACATTGAAAACACCGCTCTGGCGGTTTTTATCAAATTGGGTATTACCAAAGACATTCTTTAATCCTTTGTAATCTGAGGAAGGAATCGTACGTTTCCCATCGTTAGATCCCAAGCTCTCACCGGACTTAAAAACTTGTATTTGAGAAAAACTCAATGTGACCGTTGCTACGATAAATGCTAAGGTAAATATACTTTTTCTCATCTTATTTATATTTTTTTACATTATTCAAAAAAACCTTATAAAAGGTATTTAAATCGCTATTTATATCTTCACTTTTTGACCACAAAATCTTATTTTCAACTTGATTAATCCTAAATTTGATGTATTTATTCATATTTCCGGGCTTATTAAGCCTATATTTGGGAAGATTGAGCATTTTGGAGTTTTCAAACATCTGTTCAGCAACATTCTTCTCAACTTTACCCAAATAAGTTCTCTTTTTTGAAGTGGTGTTATACAAAAACATATCACCGTTTTCAAGTAAAGAATACTCCTTGTACTCTCCTGTAAAACCTCCTCCAAAACCAATTGTGATTATTTTTCCTTTGTAATCATCAAAACTTTGCTCCATTGATTTACATGAAAAAAAAGAAACCAAAATCGAAATAAACAATATATATTTTCTATCCATAACAGTATATTTGAGCAACGAAGTTATTAATAAATCTACTCAATGTCAAATTATCTTGCATAATTAACGGAGCCTAATTTTGCGGATATAAGACACACAAAGCTCGAAAATATTTGAATAATGAAATTATATTCTACTATTTTATAAAAAATAAAATAATATACTTCTACAACATCTATTTACGGTTTCAACAAAATTATATTCTCAATACTCCTTATTAGAAGGCATTTAAAAAAAATACAGTAAATATTTTATACAAGACTAAAAAAATGAAATATTATAAAAAATAATTTACTTTTGGGTTTTATTTAGTTCATAAAAATATTATTGAGAAAATGGATTCCAATAAATATAACAAAAGAGGTGTATCGGCTTCAAAATCGGAAATTCACCACGCTATAAAAACTCTTGACAAGGGCCTATATCCAAATGCATTTTGCAAAATACTTCCTGATATTTCGGGCAAAAACCCTCATTATGCAAATATAATGCATGCTGATACGGCAGGCACAAAAACCGCCTTAGCATACATTTATTGGAAAGAGACCGGAGACTTAAGTGTTTGGAAAGATATTGTTCAAGATGCGATTGTGATGAATATTGATGACATTGCTTGTGTTGGAAGTGTCAGTGATATAATTATTTCATCTACCATAGGTCGCAATAAGCATTTGATACCTGCTGACGTAATATCGGAACTGATCAATGCAAGTCAATCATTTATTGATAAAATGAAAGAATTTGGAGTAGAACTATATCTTGCAGGTGGTGAAACCGCTGATGTCGGAGATATTGTCAGGACGGTTGATGTCGGTATTACAGCTTTTTCGAGAATAGCAAAAAAAGACTTAATTATAAACGATATTAAAGACAAAGACGTAATCGTAGGTCTCGCTTCATTTGGTAAATCAAGCTATGAAGATACGTATAACAGCGGTATGGGAAGCAATGGATTAACCTCCGCAAGGCATGATATTTTCAGTAATATATACAGTAAAAAATATCCTGAAAGCTATGCTGAGCAAACGCATGATGAATACATTTATTCCGGCTCAAAACTTCTGACTGATACTATAAATATACAAGGCTTTGACATTCCATTAGGAAAATTTGTCTTATCCCCTACCCGTACATATCTCCCCGTACTCAACGAGATTTTAAAATCTTATCGACAAAACATTAATGGAATTATTCATTGTACCGGCGGAGCTCAGACCAAGGTTATGAAATTTGTAAATAATAAAAAAATAATCAAAGACAATCTTTTTGAGACTCCGGAATTATTCAAATTAATCCAAAAAGAAAGCAATACCGGTTGGAAGGAAATGTATGAAGTGTTTAATATGGGACATAGACTCGAAATCTATTTACCTGAGAAGTTTGCTCAAGGTATTATTGACATTGCTAATATGTTTGATATTGAAGCAAGACTTATAGGAAGAGTTGAAGACAGTACTAACAATGAACTCGTAATCAAGTCTGAAAACGGTGAGTTTATCTATTAAAAGATGTATTTTTTTTCTTTTCCTATTATTTGCCTCTGACTCCTAAAGGAGAATCAACCCGCAATGCGAAAAAAAAAATAAAATTCACCCATACTAATTACCAAACAACCCCTTTACATTCCTTTTATGATTTTTATCAACAGGTGGCTCTTCGAATGTTTGATCAAAAACCTTGTCGATAAAATCCCAGTATTCACCATTCCATTTGTATCCGTGATACGAACCATCCGGAACATCGGTAAGATGTAGTTTCCCTTTCATATCCGGAAGCATTAGACTTATGGTATGGTCATAAATAATCATATCCTTGTCCGGGTCATAGTTTAGTGATGACGCAGCTGTAGAAGCCGTTCTAAGAGCTATTAGTGTTTTAAATCCGGAAATAGTATCTTTAAATATTTCTTTACCGAAATACAATTTATCCTTTTCTGATTTAAACGGCATAGCAACTTTCACCTTTTCGTGATCTCCTATTAATTTATATCCGAAGAGTATATATCCCGCTTCATCCCCTTTATTGTATTTTATAATATTGTAATAGACTTGTCCATACCAATCCTCGTCGCTAAAAGCACTATACTCCAGGTCAGAAACATCTTCCTTATTATCAATTAATCTAAAAACTTCACCTGATTTTAGCTGTAAATAGCCATAATAATCCCTTTCTGCATTGGATTTAGTCAATTGCCAGCTAAAAACCCTGAAACTGGAATCCGGCGCTACAAGTTTTGATATCCACAACAAGGAATCAAATGGATATTCAAAGGATTGAGATTTTCCCAATGCATCTTCTAATAAGTTTGTAAATTTTTCATTAGCAAATTTCCTATGCTCATATCGATCTGCATTGACCAAATAATCACTATATAGAGCCATTTTTTTTTCAATAACCTGAAAATCACTCTGTGCAGATATTCCTGTTGCAATGGGTATAATAAACAATATTAATAGATTTATTTTCATAATATGTATGATTTGGTTATAGAAAAACGAAAATAGTTTTGTGAAATTGTGCGAGGGGGTTGCGAAGGGGTTGCGATTGTTGCGATGGGTTGCGAAGGGGTTGCGATTGTTGCGATGGGTTGCGAAGGGGTTGCGATTGTTGCGATGGTTGCGATTGTTGCGAAGGAGTTGCGATGGGTTG